>CETH01057081.1_pt1 | contig 164976 bp, 160 predicted proteins | sample 361461 | NCBI WGS metagenome assembly CETH01 (sample SAMEA2622695, study PRJEB7988) | marine metagenome | isolation source: saline water (ENVO:00002010), including | reverse complement strand
GTACCTACGTTTGAGATCCTATCAGAACATCCAAGGAAATGTATGAATGATAATGAGGTTGTAACTAAATTTGTAGACGTATTTGGAGTCTATGTGATTGCCCCAGAAGATGCAACGGATGAATATGTCCTGCATACTGCAAATGTATTGGCACAATACATAGACAATGACGAAGATGGGGTTCCAGATGATCCAAAGGTGTTGGATATACTTGTTGAGGGGGGTTTTGTTGCCCCAGTGTGGAAGAGCGATGACAGGGATAAATTTTGGGAAGCAAATAGGGGGACGCCTTGCGAGAATGGTCTAAGAACTGCTGCAAGCGTGTATTATGGTTCAGATAGTGGAGATAACTGGGCAATTGGTGGGATTGAAAAGTCCTATGAAGAAAAAGGAGTTCCAGGTCCGTGGGATACCAATATAGAAGAAATATGGCATATTGTTTCATATGGATGGTACGAAGCATATCCAGAATATTTTGGAGATAGAGAGGACAGATCCTCTAAACTTACTGTTGCGATGGACACGGCTCGTGGTGGTTACTTTAGAGAGACACCTAAGCAGTACCCAGACGGTGCTTGGTATATCTACGATAATGGGGAGGGTGGATATGGGGGTCAGGTCCACGAATATTTTTATTGGATAGTGGCGACAAACATTGGTGCATTGGATCCCGCGCTCACAGGTAAATGTGTGTTCACCGATTCAGAGGGAAATGGCCACCTCAATCCTGAATGGGGGATTTGTACACGCGAAGAGTTAGAGCAAAAAGACGTCTTAGCATTTGAACTGCTCAATGATTATGGGTTTAATCTTCCGACAGGGATACCGGATGGAAGTTACAAGAGTGAACCATAATAGGTAAGGGTCAAGTTTAATACAACTGGTCGAGAGGATAAATTAAGTATGCATTCATGGGAAGTTACATGTGTTGAATTGGGAGAAGAAAGTAAGCATGATGATTGCAGGGCTATTGAAAAAATTGGATTTAAAGTTGCAAGTCAGATACGAAAAAGAAATGTGGATCAGGCATGCAGCATGATAGAATCAGATCTAACAAGATATCACGTAGTAGTAAATGGTGAAGAAATAGCACTAGTATCTGCAGTTTCAGGTGAGAAAAGATATGTTCGTACAGGAGGATCTGACACGTCAGAGGATCCGCTCATGAAGCTTGGAAACTGTGAATAGAAGTAAGTGACAATCTCTTAGTTTAAAGGAATTTTTTGACGTGATCGGTTACTTCGGATGGGGTTTGTCCAACAGAAACTCCTGCAGCTTCAAGGGCTTTAATTTTTGATTGGGCAGTTCCGGTTCCGGTCCCAGAAACGATAGCGCCTGCATGACCCATACGTTTTCCAGGTGGTGCCGTCCTTCCTGCGATAAATCCAACAACTGGAGTGGTCATATTCTCTTTTATAAAATCAGCAGCTTGTTCTTCATCTTCACCACCGATTTCTCCACACATAACGACTACCTTAGTATCTGGATCAGCTTCAAATAGTTCGAGGCAATCGATAAAATTTGTTCCAATTATAGGATCTCCACCAATACCAATTACAGTGGTTTGTCCGAGATTGGAATTGGTTAAATTTGAAGCAACTTGGTAAGTAAGGGTCCCGGACCGTGAAACAAGACCGACTGGACCGGGGGTAAAAATATCACCTGGTAAAATTCCTAGTTTTGTTTCTCCAGGAGTGAGGATTCCGGGGCAATTTGGACCCAAAAGTCGGGCGTGGGGAGGGATGGAAAAATTAACTTTCATCATATCGTGAGAGGGAATGCCTTCAGTAATGGCAACGACGAGTTCAAGTGAGGTATCGAAGGCTTCAAATAAGGCATCTGCAGCGAATGCGGGTGGTACAAAAACGACTGAAGCATTAGCATCATTTTCATCCATAGCGGAATCAACAGTATCATAGATAGGAATTCCATTGAAATCCAATCCGCCTTTTCCAGGTACCACACCTGCAACTACATTGGCACCATAGTTTATCATTTGTTCAGTGTGGAATGCACCCTGACCCCCGGTAATTCCTTGAACAATTATTCGAGTGTCTTTATTCACCAATATGCTCATTTCAATCGCCTCCTTTTGATGCCAATTCAATGGCACGTTGAACAGCGGATTCAAGTGTCGATTCGACGGTTAGGTGGTCTGTATTTAGAATCTCCATTCCCTCTTTTGCATTTGTTCCGTCGAGGCGAACTACAATCGGTTTTGGAAGTGTATCAAAATTTTCAAGTGCGTCGTTTATTCCCTGAGCCACTTCATCCCCTCGAGTTATACCTCCAAAGATGTTGAAAAGTATTGAATCAACATTTTCATCTTCAAATAAAATCTCAAGTGCATTTTCGACTCTAACTGAGTTTGCCCCACCACCGATATCAAGGAAGTTGGCTGGTTTCCCACCGTAATGGTCAACTAGATCTAGTGTAGTCATAACCAGTCCGGCTCCATTTCCAATAATTCCAATATTACCGTCTAAACGGACATAATTAAATCCGTATAGATCTGCTTTTGATTCCAATTTATTGTTGTTTCTTATATCCCGGAGATCGGCTAATTTTTTCTGTCGGAAAAGTGCATCGTCTTCTATGTTCAAGACTGCATCTGTTGCGATCACATCTCCGTCCTTGGACACCATTAGAGGATTAATTTCGGTTTCGGTCGCATCGGAAGTTTCCCAAATGTTGTAAAGAGACAGAAGTATGTTGGCGACTTTATCAGTTAGTGTTGGAGAAATTCCAGCATCCAGTACTGCAGTTTTAGCTTGAGAATCGGAGAGACCGAGTAAAGGATTTACATAAGTTTTAGATATGGCATCAGGAGTGGATGATGCTACTTGTTCGATGTCGATACCACCTTCAGAAGACACCATGGCTACGGGCATTCCAGAACTTCGATCGAGAGTGACTCCAAGATAGATTTCATCTACGAAATCAATAGCCTGTTCTACCAAAACTTCATATACCAGATAGCCTTTCAGGTCCATTCCTAATATTTTATTTGCAGCTATTTCGGCTTCGTTATCATTTTGCACCAGGGTGATTCCTCCCGCTTTGCCTCGGCCACCAACATGGACTTGTGCTTTGATCACTGCGGGATAGCCTATTCGATTGGTTTCCTCTAATACTGTTTCAACAGAATTGGCCAATCCAGACGGAGGGATTGGAATTCCCCCGTCTGAGAAAATAGATTTTGCTTGATATTCATGCAAACGCATTGATGTAAAGTGAAACCCTGTGGATGTTAAATCTCATGATTTGATAAAAAGTCTATTTTGAATAGAATATGATGATTTATCCGCATGGGAATGGTATAGTAATCATGCGAAAGGTGTGCTTCCATAAGTATGGGGGAGTGGAGGTTTTACAATTAGAAGAAATAAAATCTCGGAAACTAGAGGGGGGAGAAATTAGAATCAAAACTAAGGCGATTGGGGTAAATCCCGTTGATACTTATTTTCGAGGAGGTGCATACAAAGTGCCCCAGCTTCCATGGACACCGGGATCGGATTTTGCAGGAGTAGTGGAGGAAATAGGATCTAAAAAAAGCGATTTAAAAGTGGGAGATCGAGTGTACGGTACAGGGCTAGGTCGAGACATAGATGGGACATATTCAGAATCCATCATAGCTCCACAAAATAATCTGGCTGTGCTCCCAGATCAGATTGAATTTGAAGAAGGTGCTGCGATTGCACTAGTAGGAGTTACGGCTTGGCGTGCACTTGTAGATCATGCGAATCTAATATCTGGTGAAAAATGCCTAATACATGGGGGAAGTGGGGGGGTGGGGCACGTTGCTGTTCAAATAGCGGAGGGGATTGGAGCAGAAGTAACTACCACTGCTAGATCAGAATACCATGAAAAATTAAAGCAATTGGGGGCGAAACATGTTTTTGACTACAATGTGAATAATCTTACAGAATTGATTGGGAATACAGGGCAGATGGATGTAATCCTCGATCATCGGTGTGATGAGTATATGGAATTGAATATCCAAGTTGCTAGTAAAAATGCAAGGATAGTAGGCATTGGGCAAGAAGATACCCAAGTAATAATTCCAAACTTTGCAATTGCTCGGGCGAAAGAGTTAGAGCTGTACATGATGAGCATGTTCAATACTCCAAATATTAGTACTATTTTGGATGAGATTTCTAAAATGATGGTAGAAGGGTCACTAGAAGTTTCCTTAGCAAAAAAATATCCACTAGAAGCGGCGGGAGAAGCCCAAGAGAGGATATATAGTCAAAGTAATATGGGAAAAATTGTGATTATTCCCTAAGGAAAATGCAATGGAATGCAGGGAAATTATTAAAATTGTAAGTTATATTTATTAAAAGCAATATATCGTATGCCATATTTGGTCAGCTTTTTAAAGGGGAGATTAATAGAAGAGGTAGAAAGTCAACTTCGCTGTGAGATGCGGATTGTTTGGTGGTTATAAATGGTATCTGGTGAACAAATTAACAAAAGTAAAAGCATACAGCAACAAACGGGGAAAACGTTCTATTTTGCTACTTTGTTACTACCTAGAAGGGTCAGATATGCAACTCATATTTTATACGCATTTTTTAGGATTGCAGATGAAGTTGTAGATACATCCGAGAACAAAAATTCTCGGACTAAAATTAAACAGCTCGATGAGATACAAGAAGCAGTTCTGGGCAAATCTTTAACAGAAGATCCGTCCCTAAAAGCATTTGAGGAATTGAGAAGGAGATACGACATTCCAACTACAGAAATAGTAGCATTTTTAGAGGCCATGCGGATGGATATTTCTAAAAACAGGTATACAACTTTCGAAGAAGTAGAGGAGTATATGCGGGGTTCTGCGGTTACTGTTGCAAATATGATGGTATCGATCATGAAAGTGGAAGAGACTGAAGAGATTACTAGATCTGCCGCAGCTTTAGGAAAGGCATTCCAATTGACGAATTTCCTCAGGGATGTAAGAGAAGATATTATAGAGTATGATCGATCATACATGCCGAAGGAAACGCTCGAAAAGTACGGAGTGGAATACAAAAATATAGAAGATCTAGAATTTTCAGAATCGTTTGCAGAAGTGATGCGGGAAGAAATTACTAGGGCTGAGGAGTTTTATAGAGAGGGAGTTGAGGGAATCAAATATTTACCGGAAGATTGTCAATTTGCAGTGTTATTGGCATCTATTTTATATGCAGATCACCATCGTTTGATCGTAAATCAGGAGTATGATGTTTTGACTCGAAGATCTACATTGAGCATGCCTGACAAAGTTGCATGTTTAATCAAAGGTTGGTGGCATTTGAGAGTGACAAAAGATCCTACAACTACATTTTATTTATCCACCAGAATGTCAAATGGCGTGATGGAAGAAAATCAACATGATGGGAAGGTTTTAGGTCGTGTTTTTGATGTGAAGGGATTGTTAATTAACTTTCAAAAATGAGGAGATCAAAGTGTCCGATAAATCTGCCGTTATAATTGGGGCCGGTGTAGGAGGGTTATCATGTGCGTGTTACTTGGCGCAAGAGGGTATGCAAGTAACAGTGGTAGAAAAAAATGAGCAAATAGGAGGGAGGGCTTCTGTTTTAGAGAAAGGTGGATTTAAATTCGATATGGGTCCGTCATGGTATCTTATGCCAGATGTATTCGAGAGATTTTTTGAATTTTTTGATCGGAAGCCAGAAGATTACTATGAGATAATTCGATTAGATCCACATTACAGGATATTTTTCAAGGATCAAAAAACGGTGGACATAGTTGCTGATGTTGAACAAAACAAGCTTGTGTTTGAACAAATAGAAAAAGGTGCCGGAGAGGCTCTTGGGAGATACCTAGATAACTCCAAAAGAACTTATGAATTGGGTATGCAAAATTTTGTGTATAAAGATAGGCCACGTTTGAGGGATTACATAAGCTTGGATGTATTATTAAATGCGAATAAAATAAGCTTATTTGGTTCTATGCAGAAACACGTTAACAAGTATTTTTTAGATTCGAAGTTGCAACAAATTATGCAATATACGTTGGTATTTTTAGGAGGATCTCCAAAGAATACTCCGGCTTTGTACAACCTAATGAGTCATGTTGATTTTAATTTGGGAGTATACTACCCGGAAGGGGGGATTGGGAAGGTTATATCTTCTATTTCAGAATTGGGAAAAGAATTGGGAGTAACATATAAGCTAGGTTTCGAGGTAGATTCAATTGAAAATGAAAATGGTTTATTTTCTGTGAAAAGCAAAACGGGGGGAGAAATAAAATCAGATGTGGTAATCAGCAATGCAGATTATAATCATACAGAACAAGTTTTACTCCCGATAGAAAAAAGACAATTTGATGAGAAATATTGGGAATCTCGAACTTATGCCCCATCTGCGTTTTTAATATATCTGGGTGTGGAAGGGGATATCGATCCATTAATTCACCATAATCTAGTCCTCCCTACAGATTGGGATGGTCATTTTGAAGAAATATTTACTAAACCTACATGGCCAACAGATCCTGCATATTATATATGCGCACCTTCGGATACTGATGATTCAGTTGCCCCAGAGGGATGTAGTAATCTATTCATATTAGTTCCCATAGCAGTGGGAATTAAAGATGGGAAGAAAATGAGGAAGGAGTACAGAGACAAAATATTAGCAGATGTTGCAGAAAATGTGGGTGTGGATATAAGAAATAGAATAATACTAGAAGAGCATTTTTCCATATCCGATTTTTCTAGGCGGTATAATAGTGCAAAAGGATCAGCTCTGGGGTTGGCGCATACATTAATTCAAACGGGCCCCATTAGACCAGATAATCGTTCGAAAAAAATGAAAGGCATGTATTTTACAGGTGGGTATACTAGACCTGGTATTGGAGTTCCTATGTGCCTAATAAGTGGAGAACATACAGCAAAAGCCGTTATTGAAGATTTAGAGAGATAAATATGAATGTAGAAAGGTATATGAAGTTAATTGCGACTTCACGGCCTAGATTCTGGTTGTATTTAGCGGGTCCGGCACTAGTGGGTGCTGCATATGGGATAGATACGGTTGCTGGTCTGATGAGAATGGAAGTTGTTCTGATTATATTGTATTTTTTGATTCCAGCTAACTTCTTAGTCTACGGAATTAATGATATATTCGACTCGAAGATTGATCAAAAAAATCCAAAAAAGAAATCTAAAGAGACTCAATACAGAGGGGGGATTGAGTTGCCTATTTTGGTGATATTGAGTATAATTTTAGGGGTGGCATTAATGAGTATGCTTACCGCGAATTCCATTCCGTGGATGATTGGTTTTCTATTCCTAAGCTGGGCATATAGTGCACCTCCATTTAGATTCAAAACGAAGCCGGTCTTTGATTCTTGCTCAAATATTTTGTATATATTTCCAGGAGTTATTACGTACATAGTAGTTTCAGGCTCCAGCCCACCATGGCTTGCAATAATAGGAGGATGTTTTTGGGCGATGGCGATGCATACTTTCTCGGCCATTCCCGATATTGCACCAGATAGGGAATCAAAGATTGAAACACTGGCCACATCGCTGGGTCAAATGGGATCCATAGTCTACTGTGGAAGTTGTTGGTTGATTGCTTCAGGATTATTTGCGATGGTAGATATCAGATTAGGGATACTTTTGTCAATTTATTTGGTAGTATTGGGAGTGATAATGTTGAGAAAAATAGAAATTGGAGTAGCATATTGGTGGTATCCAAGAATTAATGCGATAGTAGGGTTTCTCCTAGTTATTGGGGGGCTTTTGAGGATTGCAACGTGAGAGAAAAATTAGAATTATTAGTACGTGAAAATCGTTTGGTTTTGGCGATAGTGATGCCAATCGTAGGGGCCGTATTACTAGTTGCAAGTGAAGAGATGATATTGCCAGCTTGGCTTTCATTTAATCCATACATTGTGTTGATGGGGACTGCATTGATGAGATTGCCACTAATTGTTGCAATCATGCCACTTATAAATAGAAGAAATGGTGTGTTGTTATTACTATTGACAGTTTATGTATACATAATTGAATTTATAGGCATAAATCATGGATGGCCATATGGTAATTTCCAATACTTAGTTGAATTGGGACCTATGGTTTCGGGGATTCCAATGGCACTCCCGCTATTTTTCATCCCGCTGGTGTTGAATGGTTATTTGTTAACATTGTTAATCGTTAAAAAGTCGAGGTTGGATCGAAAAATAATAATCCCAATGGCTATTGTATTAGTCATTTTGATAGATTTGGTTTTAGATCCTGCTGCAGTTTCTCTTGGTTTTTGGTCTTATGGAGAGGGGGGAGAATTTTATGGAGTCCCGCATACAAATTACCAAGGATGGTTAATTAGTGGAGGAATAGCGGTGTTGGTGGTTAACAGTATGTTTGATAGAAAAAAACTTCTGGCCCGTATTGATCAGTGTGAATTTGGACTAGATGACATGGTTAGTTTTGTATTATTATGGGGTTTGGTTAATACGTTCTATGGTAATTGGATTCCAAGTGCGATTGTAGGAATTCTTATCGTTGGTTTGTGGTGGGTGGATCGAATTGATATTGCAAGTATTGTGAACAAAAATAACTGAATATAAATTTTTGGAGATACAGAAAAGGGCATGGATGAAATGAAAAGTCGGAGGGAGATCCTTCAGATATCGAGTTTGGGGGTATTGGGTTTAGTGGGATGTATGGGAAATTCAAAAGCAGATAAATGTTTAGACGGGACTGAGAAAGAGAAGAATGAATATCAAGAGGGGAATGGTACGGAAGGAGGATGGCCTCATTTTGGATGCAATCTTACAGGAGATCATAAAAATTATGGAGCAAATCCAAATTCGGATGCGATGGAATTGGCGTGGGATAATAGATTGTCTATTTCGAGTACGTCGGCCATGCGGCCATTAATAAGAGATGATGTGGTGTATGTGGGGTGGCAATCGATCACAGGAATTGGGAAGCTATACGCATTAGATGCTAATCGGGGGGAACAAAAATGGGTTGCGGAGTATGAAGGTGGAGCACTTTTGCCAGGATCAGTTATGGAAGATAGCATATATGCAGGGAGCCCAGATGGAATTCACTCTTTTAGTGTAGAGACGGGGGAGTTATCATGGTCATTCCGTCCGGAGGGCGACTGGAAATTCGTAGGAGGAGTTAGAGGAATTGATAAATTATATGCGTTTGGGATTAGTAAAAATAAGATAGACGGATTGTATGCGGTTGATCCAGAGACAGGGGAGATAGAATGGGAATTTAGATCAAGTGATATATCCGGTCTTTTTGCAGTCCAAGGGGATTCGGTATATACAGGAGGGGGTGGCAACATCCATAGAATTTCAAAAGTTGATGGATCAGAAATCTGGTCGGTTCCGATGGGGTATGGATATAAAAGTGGGCAAATTGTTGCAAATGGAGAGACTATATACGCAACTGGGAAATCGAATCAGGAGAAGGAGGAGAAAATATTTGCAATAGATGATTCTTGTGGGCAGATGGAATGGTCGGTTGTATCGAAGGATGAAAAGTCATGGATGGGCATGGCCGCAAATCCAGAAGAACTCTATGTTTCTGTTCAAAGGGAGGGTACAAAAAATGCATATGGAACTGCTGAAATGATCGCACTGGATCGAGATGGGGGGTCGAGGTTATGGACTATAAAATTAGAAAATATGAGATATGCGTCTGTTGAATTGGGGAATCCAATAATAGTAGGTGACGAGATATATGTGGGCGGGTTGCAAAGAAGAGCAAACAGATCAGATATTGCATATTTCAACGTGATTGGGATTGATCTGCCTGAAGGAACACCAGTCCCAGGTCAAACTCACAGAAGAGAAATAGATAAGACGATAAAGATATCCGAGGAACCCATGTATGTGAGTCCTCCGTCAATTGTAGCGGGGAAAGACACAATATATACTTTAGCGGGCGGAGTGATATCGGCGATGAGATGAAAAATAAAGGGGCTAGATTTAAAGGTAGACTTGTTTAATATCAGAAGGACTTGCTCTCCTAACTATAGAGCTAATTATATCCGAAGATCCTGAAAGATTATTAGAATCCCCATCTAGTACCAAGATTTTAGCTTCCCGGTCGGGTTCGAGGATACCATAATTAAGATCGAAAATTGTTGCCCCGGAAGAAGTGGCCATTCGTAGGATTTCGCGGGGGTCTATATCAAAGAGTTTTGAAACAAACGCCATTTCACGGAAAAGAGAAGGGCTATTTAGCATTACGTTGTCGGTTCCGAGTGCAATAGTAGTGTGGCAAAGTAAATCTTCGATGGGAGGAAGTCCAACTCCAGTGACGATATTTGAACGGGGGCAGATGACAACTGGTGTATTGGTATTTTGTAGATGGTCGAGGTGTTCAGAAGTTGGATGGACCATATGAACCACAAAGTCGGGTTCCAATGCTAGCGCAGTTTCTATATCGGTTTTATCGCGTTCACCCGCATGAATCCCAAATAATTTATTTGCGGTTTTGGTTGATTGTCGTTCGTGGGTAAAATCAGAATCTCTAGACCCACTAGCTCCAAATCCATCTGCAATATCCAAAACATCAATTGTTTCTCTGCCTAAAACGATCGCATCCACGTTGGAATTGGAGTGTGCTTTTTGTAGCATGTTGACGCCGTCAACGCCACCTTCACGGAAATCGGCGAATGCAGCCACCCCAGTACTTTCCATCAGATTGATAGACTTCCTCATTTGAGAGATTAGATCGTCAGGGGTTGCTGCAGCTAATAGACGGTGTTTAAGCCCATCAGGGGGTGCTACTAAGTCATCTAGAGATAATCCGGATCCGGCATCTTTTGCTATTGAATCTCCAATGTGAGTATGGGAATTTATGAAAGCTGGAAGAATTATGTCAGTACTAGAGTTAGCTTCTTCTTCTATATGGGAGATGCGACCATTCTCAATGGTAATAGTGCCTTCGATTAAATCAAATTCATGGCCAAAAAGGATTGTGCCCTGAAGCTGCATAATCACACTTTGCTAGGTAGAGACTTGAATGAGTCGCATGTGTATTGTTAGTTAATGAATTTATCAAGACTAAAATTTTTCTTTGATCGCATAGATATCAGGTGCCCATTTGTTTCGAGATTGAGTTCGTTTTCTGCTGCACTTCCGACTCGGTCTACTAGATTTGTTGGAGCATATACACCGAGACGCCATTGTTCTTTTTGGGCATCCTGCAATGCATCGATGAGGGGAGAATGGTCATGGAGCATGCGAATTTCGTCTCCAACTTTAATTTTTATTTCTTTTGCAGTTGTCGAAGGGGAAGATGGTATATCTATTATTACAGATTGACTATCTATATTGAGTTTAGAGGCTATACGGTTTTCAAATGTATGAATAGAATCATAATCCGCGTTGATGACATCGTCAGGGACATCTTTCATTTCGGCCCAGATTGCTCGTTTGTAGAGATTTCGATTGGAAATTCGCTTCTCGAGAGGGGCGGTTATTGAATTCGATCGAAGGGCGGCGTGTAAATCGTGATCGTCCATATTGCGGAGGTCATTTTCTTTTATAACTTTGGAATCTAGTAAAAACTCAGTTGCTCGGCGTAGTATCGATTTTGAGATTCGTGCTACGTGATGATTGTATACAGTGGGACCCATAAGTGTTCTAGCAAGAAGGAGATTTTCGGCGGCTTGAACATTTCCACCAGATGCCGATAAAACTAATTCATCGTCGATGAAAGTCAGCTCCCGGACTAATCGTCCGTGGTCAATGGCGCCGTAAGGAACTCCCGTATGATGGGCATCACGAACCAGATAATCCATCCGGTCTACATCAATTGAACTAGAGATTATTTGGCCATATTGTCCTTTTCCGATGATTAAATTTGCGATCAGATTGGCATCTAGATTGTGTGTTTCAAGGACTGAGCAGAGGGGGGAAGAAGTAAGAAGCTCTTCTATATTTTCATGTTCAAAACCGATTCTATGGTTAAGCAAGGGTTCAATGTTATGACTATATGGAGAGTGGCCAATGTCATGAAGCATTGCTGCGGCCCGTATATGATTAGCTATTTCCGAGGGGATTTCGAGGTGATTAGTGACCTCGCATGCTAGATGATAAACTCCAATACTATGTTCGAATCTTGTGTGATTTGCAGAGGGATAAACAAGAGAGACAGTGCCCAACTGTTTTATGTGCCGTAACCGTTGGACAGGAGAGGTATCTAGTAGATCCAATGCGAGTCCATCAATAGTGATATGATCATGGACACTGTCTTTAATAGTTTTCATCTAGAAAGGGATAGAATAGGATAACATATAAGTAATAACATATAGAACGATAAGTGGCGAAATATAGGATAAAATTAACACAAAATAAAAGGATGAAACTATTATGATTACTTTGCTTTCAGGGGGAACTGGGACGCCAAAATTATTGTCAGGGATGGCTCAAAAATCAGAGACGATTGTCATAGGGAATACAGGAGATGACGTTGAGATAGGGGACTTGTTAGTTTGTCCAGACTTGGACACTGTGATGTATTTATCAGCAGGAATATTGGATCAAAAGAAGTGGTGGGGGATAAAAGAAGATACTTTTGATACACATGGACGTGTGGTGGGGCTAGCAAAACAAAATGGATGGGATGGGAATCCAAATTTTTTGAAGAAAAACGAACAGATAAGTGGGAGGAGAATAGCAAATTGGCGTAGATTTTCTGGAGCGGAAGAGTTCATGAAAATTGGGGATCGGGATCGTTTGATACACAAGCTTAGATCGTGTTTGATCGAAGAGGGGAAGACACTGACGGAAGTCACAGAAAATCTATGTTCAGTGTTGAAAGCTGGTGTAAAATTACTTCCTATGAGTGATGATCCTGTGTCTAGCATTTTGAGGACAGATCGGGGAGAGATGCACTTTCAGGCTTTTTGGGCAGGGTGGAAAGGAAAACCAGAGGTAGAAAGTATCGAGTTCAGAGGATCTGAGGCGGCTAAAGCAACCAGGCTAGTTGTAGATGCACTGAAAAATGAAGTTATCATCGGTCCGTCAAATCCAGTAACTAGTATTGGCCCTATTTTGTCATTGAAAGGGGTTGAAGAATTGCTATCAGAAACCAAAGTCGTTGCAGTGTCTCCGTTTATAGGAGGTGAATCTTTTTCGGGTCCAATTAAGAAGTTGATGATAGCAAACGGGTATGATGCGAATACAGCAGGTTTGATGAAGATGTATCCATTTGTCGATGCGTTTGTAATAGATTCCACTGATAAAACAAAAATGGATCGTCCAGTAGTAAAAACGAATATAAGAATAGATGGCAAAGTGGATGCAGTTCGAGTATACGAATCATGCCTAAAGGCGTTTGAAGAGGTGGATAAAAAATGAAAAAATGGCCGTTTGAAATTGAAGGTATTGTAGAAGTGGTAGTGACGACGTGTGATGCGTCGAAGGGTTGGAATGTTGCGCTGTTGGGATTGCGAGGGGGAGAAATTATCACTGCTAGGACGTGGGGTAGGACAAGAACGCGTGAAAATTTTAGCAAGGGGAGAGACGCATACGTTCATTTTGTGCGTGATGCGGTTTTGTTTGTAGAAGCTGCACTTTGTATTAAAGAACAAAAAGATCCACATATAGAGGGGTCGTACGCCTGGGCGAAAATAGAAGCAATATCGAGGGGAGGGGGGAGAGAAAGAGGTACAGAATGGGAGGATTGGGATATAAATATACGAGAGGGCCAGATAGTGAAGGAAGAAGTCCCCATAGTGAATAGGGGGCATAATGCAATTATAGAAGCAACAGTCATAGCATCTAGGCTAAGGATATCCCAAAGTAGAGAAAAAGATCTGCAAAAAATTGAAAGTTTGTTGAAAATTGCAGAAAAATGTGGTAATGTGCGTGATTGTGAGGCGAAGGTTCTAGTTGAAAGACTAGTTTTTCAAAATTTTGAAGGGGATAAACAAAGAAAAAAGTTTTAGCGTTGCAAGTTCTCGCAAAGATGCTAATCGGAAGAATAGGAGGAAAATATGGGACGCTATCGAGCTACAGTGGAAAGTGATATTGTGTATGTAGAGGCGGACTTGGGGCGAATAAAGGTGGGTCCTTTGAATACAATAATAGAGATCATAGGAGGTCCATCTTGGACGATTAGGTATGATGATCAGGAACGGGCTAGAATGGATCTAGATACGTCAGACGAGGGGTTGACTATTGATGTGAGAGATACTATTGAGGCGATGACATTTGGAGGGAAATTTCTAATGACATTAAGATCACAACCGGAAATTATTCCGGGGGGAAATAGAGATACAGTTTCACCAAGATTGGGCTTGTTTATGGGTCGTTTGATAGAAAATCTAGAATACGGAGTTAGATAAAGCAAGACCATATTGGGATGATGTCTGATTAGATGAGTTTAAGCCAGAGAATTGACAAACCGGAAGTATGCCAATCAAACCAGCCTACGTCAAGCGTATTTCTCGGGAGTTAATAGAAAGATATCCTGAAAGGTTCTCAGATGATTTTGAGGAGAACAAAGAAACGGTTACACTTGTTACTAATGTTGAATCCAAGAGGGTGAGAAACAGGATAGCAGGATACGTAACGAGAAAAAACAGAAAAAACTAGTAAATGAAAGCGAGACGTGAACCGGAGTTCTATGCGTCAGAGTATCATAATCGTTTTGTCCATCGTCGCACTATCCTGCTAACATGGTAGTTTCGGTAGGTATAATTGGGGCCACGGGAGTCGTTGGTCAACGGTACATACAGTTAATCGAAAAACATCCGCTTTTTGAAATCAAGGTTGTTACCGCCAGCGACAGAAGTGTTGGAAAGTCATACCGGGATGCGGTTAACTGGGGATTGGACACACCCATGCCTAATGACATATCGAAGTTTGAAGTGAAACCAACAGATGCGAAAAGTATTCCAGAAGAAGTGGAAATCTTATTTTCAGCACTTCCCTCTCAAATTGCCTCAAAAGCAGAGCCTGAATTGTGTAAAGAAGGATATATCATTGCATCTAATTCGTCGAATGAAAGAATGAGCGAAGATGTTCCGTTGATCATTCCAGAAATAAATGCAGATCATCTAGATTTAATTGAAATTCAACAAGATAATAGGAAATGGGATGGGGCTTTAATCAAAAATCCCAATTGCTCTGTAATAACACTAGCACCAACATTAAAGGCATTAGACGCATTTGGGCTCGAGAGAGTTCATGTTGCAACACTCCAGGCTGTTTCAGGGGCAGGGTATGAAGGTGTCAAATCGATGCAGATTTTAGACAACGTTATTCCATTTATCCAAAGTGAAGAAGAAAAATTGGAAACAGAACCTCAGAAGATACTAGGAGGGTTAGAAGGGGATAAGATTTTAATGCACAATATGGAGGTATCGGCTTCGTGTAATCGTGTGGGGGTAATAGATGGACATTTGGAGAATGTTTGGGCAGAAACCGAAGAAAAAGTCACAATTGAAAAGGTTAAAAATGCATTTAAGAAATTGAAAGGATTGGAGCTTTACTCATCTCCTGATGTGTTCATAGAAGTTTTTGAGGAGGAAGACAGACCCCAACCTAGATTAGACAGGAATCTAGGGGAGGGGATGTCCATTTCAGTAGGGGGTATTAGGGAAACATTGAGTGGAATCCAATACAACTGTTTGGCTCATAACACCATCAGGGGGGCTGCGGGTGCTAGCGTATTAAATGGGGAACTTTTAATGGGTAGTAAATGGTTCTAAGTAGGGAATTAATTTACAAAGGTCGATGTTCAATTTGGAAATAGAAATGGGAAGAATTTCCGATATGAGTTAATAGGCTTCGGAAGAGATAGTCATTTGATGGGAGATATCAAAAATATCGTTCTTCGTGAAATTTTTGAGAGTGAATTTTCCCAATATCCTCTTTCGAACTATGTTGGAGATTTTTATATGGCAGTGGATGGATCATTCAGGGGGGAAACAAGTGGATTGGGAGTTATCATAGAAACTTACCAGGGGGAGAATGTGTTGAAGATTTCTCAGCAAGGGAATTTTCCAGACAGCAACGCGGCAGAATATGGGGCACTCAAAATTGGGTTAGAAACTTTACTGGGATTTGTAGATCAAAATTGCAGAATCGGGATTATAACAGATCATGATCGGCTCTCCGCAAATATTAATACCATATCAAGAGGGAGAGAAAGGATGGATTTTGAAGACAGAATTTCAGTTCCGAGAACTGTTAAAAAGGATTGGAAGGCAATAATCAAATTCGCTGATATGTGTCAACAAGTAAGATCTGTTTGTATTAAATCTAAAGAAAACCCAGCGCATCGCCTGGCGAACTTAGTTGGTGGATATACGACATATGGGAATGCAGAAAATCAAAGAACTGAGATTCCACCACCTTCTAGAATCGTGCGTTAAGAATCAAAGTGAATTGAGGGCCATATCGTTTGCCATCTGGGATTTTTTGAGCCTAGATTCAAGATTTTTTCGATAGTCATCGAGGTCAATTGAATGCCGAGCTACTCCAGATGTAATCGCAGCTTCAGCAACTTTAGGTGCTACTTCAAATAGGACACGGGGGTCAACTGGTTTTGGGATGATATAGTCAGGTCCGAACTCTATTTTTTCACCACCATATGCTTCAATTACGTCGTCTATAACATCTTTTTGGGCGAGATCTGCTAGGGCCTGTGATGCAGCTACTTTCATATCTTCATTTATATCTTTTGCACGTACATCCAACGCTCCACGGAAAATGAAGGGGAAACCAAGAACGTTGTTAACCTGGTTTGGGAAATCAGATCGTCCCGTTGCCATGATTACAGTGTCATCTCTAACAGCTTTTGCTTCGTAATATCCTATCTCCGGATCGGGATTTGCCATTGCAAATATGATGGGATCGCTTGCCATTGACTGAACCATTTCTTCACTGACTAGTCCTCCGACAGATAGACCCACGAAGACATCTGAGTCAACCATGGCGTCAGCGATATTTCCATCTTCTTCGCTCGCAAATTCTTGTTTATATTCATTGATGTCTTCACGACTCTTTGATAAGATTCCTTTGGAGTCAACCATGACTATGTTTTCTTTTTTTGCACCTAAAGAGACGTAAAATTTTGCAGTTGCAATTGCACTTGCGCCAGCTCCAGAGAATACAATTTTAAGATTAGAGATATCCTTGGAAATTATATCTGCAGCATTGAGTAATGCAGCTCCAGAAATTATTGCAGTTCCATGTTGATCGTCGTGGAACACAGGGATATCAAGTTTGGATCGTAATTGCCGTTCGATCTCGAAACATTCCGGTGCTTTAATATCCTCTAAATTGATCCCCCCGAAGGTTGGTTCAAGTGCTTTTACAGTGGAAACAACCTCTTCGACAGTAGTTGGGCTTATCTCGATATCAAAAACGTTTATATCGGCAAATCTTTTGAAGAGGACTCCTTTACCCTCCATGACAGGTTTCGATGCAGAAGGACCAATATTACCCAGTCCAAGTACTGCAGTTCCATTTGAAACAACTGCTACGAGGTTTCCTTTCCCAGTATAAACATAGGAATCTTCTTCGTTATTGTGTATCTCCATGCAGGGGGCAGCTACGCCAGGGGAATATGCCAAGGTGAGGTCCCATTGTGTGTTAGCGGGTTTTGTAGTAAAAATGGCCAATTTTCCGGGAGGGTCTATCTTATGGTAATTAAGTGCTTCATCTTGCATGGATGTTTCTTCGTTGTTCATAACAATAATGGGGGATATGGGGAAGTAAAAAGGATTCTATACGTATAAGATTGGAATTCACTAGCCGTAAAAACAATGAAGGTACTAAATTAAGTAGAAATAAGTAGATACAAGACAACATAGATCATGAAGTCTTATTTTTTAAAAATAGTTACCAGTCTAACGTTTATTCTGTTGATGGTGGGAGTCTATACTAAAGAAGTGGGAGCGGATTTGACGTGTGGCATGAAATGGCCAATGTGTGATGGTGCAATATACGGACTATTCCCCGCAAATTTACCTAGCGCGATCGAATGGTCACATCGTTTTTTGGCGCTTGTTGTGGGAATATTGATACTAGTTGCATTGTATAAATCATGGGAGATTCATGGGAGTAAATCTAGGATAACGAAAGCCGTGTTGTTGGCGGTTCTACTGCTTCCAATGCAAGTGATACTAGGTGCTTTGACGGTAGTAAAATTCGAGTTGTTCTCCAGAGGTGACAGAATTTTGTTTGAGCCGTTGATTAGTGTGTCACACAATGCAATTGGGGTAGTGATATTAGTTTCATTGTTCGCTGCTATGTTATGGGAACGAGAACTATAAGTGAAAAATAAAAAGGAGAAAATTTACAGAAAATTTGACAAGTCGGACTGAGAGGGTTGTTCGTCTGGAGAGGGTTCGGAGTTCTCAATATGGGATGAATCTTGAGGAGATGGAAATACATCTGGAGAAGAATTTTCAACGTGATTTTCGGAGTCTCGTAGCGTGGTTGCTTCGTCAAGTATCTCTTTAACTTTTTTGGTGGTTTTTCCAGATCCAGTTAGATAAGAGATCGTATCGAGTTCTAATTCATACGCTGCAGCTACATGAATTGTCAAAAGTCGATTTTTGCAATTTTGAACCATAGTTTTTAACAAGGGCATTATTTCTATTCGGGAAGTTCCAACACTGATCCCACTCATTTTGGAGATTGATTTTGCGACAGTATCCCGGAGATCGCGAGAGCCTCTAGATGCACCTAGTCTTTGCCAGTATCGAGGAGGGCCATATCGCGTCCATCCACCTTTTGGAGAGGGGTTTCGGGATGCTGCAACTCCCGCGACCATTATATCTCGGGCATATCTCCAATAAGAGTAATTCTGAGTTGTGCGAGTACGAGTGAGCCACGTTTCGGCGCGAGATAGATGGGCATAGGCGCGAGACAATTCGGAGCTATCAAAATCTTTGGGTACGTTTTCATCTATCCAGGATAAAAGGTTGTCTGGTGTTTCATTGACATCGTAAGATGATATGAGTGCATCTCGGGGCTCCAAATTTTTGAAGAGATTATTTAAGAAATCAAATATATTTTCTTCACGGTTTCGAGAGCTAGTTACTATATTTTTCTGAGCCAGACTTCCATCTGTAGACACAGTGGCCTGTAAGTCATTTATGGCCCCACGTAGATCGCCACTATTTTTTTCAGCGATGAGTTCTAGTGCTCCGGTTTCAGGAGAGATAGTTTCGCTACGACAGATGTCATGTAGAATGGGCAGTATTGATCGAGAAGAGATGTCATTAAATCGTATTGCTTCACAGACATTTCGAAGTCCCCTACTCATATTATAATAATCGTTCGCGATTAGAACAATCGGTTGTGAAGACTCTTTGATTAATTTGGTAAGTGCCGCAGCTCCACCTCGGTCATAGGTTCCATGTAAGTTATCTGCTTCATCAAGTATCACGAGTTTTTGCCCAGAAGATCCTCCAGAAATTGTGCCAGTGTTGGCGGCATTGCGTGCAATTCTATTTATTATTTTTGCAGTACGTTGGTCGGAGGCATTTAATTCAATTACATCCCACCCCATGTCCGATGCAAGTGCATGTGCTGCAGAGGTCTTTCCGATCCCAGGACTTCCATGAAGAACAACTGCAGGGGATTGGGGATTCCAGCGAGAAGCCCATTCTAAAAATGTACTAATTGCTTTGTCGTTTCCACGGACTGCATCTAGCGTTTTTGGGCGGTATTTCTCTGTGAGACTTGCCATTGATGATGATATAGATACGAGGGGCTTTAGTGGTTACGGAGAGAAAGATAGGGCATAAGATACTGCAATGTGAAAGGTAGAATATGCCAGTCAGAAAGGAGATATTAAAAATCATGGGAGGAACGGTGATAGTCTACATCGTACTTTTGTCCATACTGGCGATAATTCTGTTTATAATTCCTACAATTCTGCTATAGACAAAAGGGGAGATTGGAAGATTAAAACTTTGGCAAAGAGTAGAAAAGAGTTAGAAAAAATTGCTGAGGCTTTAGGCGTATATGACAGACTCGGAATCGTCGGATTTGCTTTTATCAGTGGTTAATAAATTAACGGCGGTAATGAAATCATCTGCTGATATTTCAGTCCTCTCTTCGCGGATTGCAGTCATCCCGGCCTCAGTGCAAATTGCTTTGATATCGGCGCCACTACTACCAGGAGTAAGCTCAGATAAAAGTTTGAAGTCTATCTTATCTGCAAGATTCATATTTTGAGTGTGGATTGCAAAAATTCTCTCTCTTGCTTCTTCATTTGGAAATGGAATTTCAATTAAACGGTCGAATCTACCAGGACGCAGGATGGCCTCATCGAGCATATCAAAGCGATTAGTTGCTGCTATTAGACGGATGTTACCACGTTCGTCGAATCCGTCCAAGCTAGCGAGTAATTGCATCATAGTTCTTTGGACTTCTGCATCTCCAGAAGTCTTGGACTCTATACGTTGGGACGCGATTGCATCTACTTCATCGATGAAAATGATAGCAGGTTCATTTGCTAGAGCGAGCTGGAATATATCCCGCACCAAGCGAGACCCTTCCCCAATAAATTTATGTACGAGTTCGGAACCTGCTAGTTTGATAAAGGATGCATTTGTTTTGTTTGCAACTGCTTTGGCTAACAGTGTCTTTCCGGTTCCGGGTGGTCCATGTAGCAAAACGCCTGCAGGAGGTTCTACGCCTACTATTTTAAAAATTTCAGGATTCTCAAGAGGTATTTCAACAGCCTCTCGTATTTGTTGGATTTGGTCGTCTAACCCTCCAATGTCGTCGTAGGTAACAGTGGGGCAGTCATCTATTTGCATGGCTTGGGCACGGAGGTCTGTTTCTTCGTCCAATATATGGATAATGGAAAGTGCACTATTGACCGCAACTCTAGATCCGGATTTGATTTCGTCGTGTAGTTCCGGGAGTGAAACGGTGATTGCTTCTTGATTGTTTCCGTGTTGTCGTATTATAATTCCTTCTTTGGAGACTTCTTGAACAGTAGCGATGAATAAAGGAGGTTGGCGTAATTGTTGGTTCTCGTGATTGAGGCGCTCTAGTTTCTGTAAGAATTTGCTATTTTCGGCAGTGATATCTAGCAACTTGTCTTGCATCTCGCTGTTTTTATCGTGGGCTTCTTGTAGTTGCTGAGCGAGGTTCTCAAGTTGTTGTTCTAGTGGTAAATCGTCTTTAGAAGAAGAATCTACACTATCGGTGGCATCCATTATGTTCGGGATTGGGTGCCATTACTTATGAATTTTCGGATGGGAGAATAATGATAGTTTCAAGAGAAAGGAACGTTTCGGGGATTGGTCGTCGGACGTTGGGCATGCCCGAGGGGATGGGTGAAAAGAAGCAGAAATATGTTTTTAGGTAATAAAATTGTATCGAAAATATTAATACCAGACATTATGTAATAGGAGTATGGCTACAGGAATTGGAAGGAATCTGCAAGCAGTTAGTATCGAAAAAAGTAGCAAAGAGAGGCTCCCACCCAGTGCGAAATTGGTATTGAAAGTTTTAGAGTATAATGAAGAATTGACACAAAAGGAGCTAGTACAAGAGACATTACTACCATCCCGCACTGTGAGATATGCCCTTTCGAGATTGGAAAGTGCCCGTCTAGTCAAGGTTAGATTCTCTACATTGGATGCCCGAAAGAGAATATATTCTATAAACACATAGAACTTACTGAGAATATAGAGGCCTAAAGAAAATGATTTAGGAATGAAGAATAGTAGTTACGCATATGGGGCGAATAGTACATACAGGAGATACACACATCGGATATCTTCAATACCATTTGCATTCTAGAAGGGAAGATTTTTTATATGCGTTTAGAGAGGTAGTAGAAGATGCGATAGAAGGGAAAGTCGATGCGATTGTTCATTCTGGCGATCTGTTCCATAAAGCAAATCCAGATCTCATAGATATTGCAGGTACGATCGAGATTCTACAATTAGCTAAAGATGATAACATCCCGATTCTTGCAATAGCAGGAAATCACGAGATGCAACGGGGATTGCAATGGATTGATGTATTTGAGAGACTGGGTTTAGTTACACATCTTGGGAAAACTCCACATACTATTGAAGATGAAGAAGGAGATATTGCGATATATGGAATGGATTACGTCCATCCTGATAAAAGAGAAGGGCTTGACTATCAATTTGAAGAGAGTTCATCGAAATATAAAATTCTAGTTTCTCATGGCCAGTTTACCCCATTGGTACTCGTGCCAGGAAGAAATACATGGGACATAGAATTGGTGTTGAAATCTTCGAATGTTGAATTTGATGTAGTGTTACTTGGGGATGAACATATCCAAAAACAAAAGAAAATAGCGAATGTATGGGTAACGTATTGTGGTTCTACGGAAAGGGCGTCAATAGCAGAACGTGAAAGAAGAAGTTATAATATTATTGATTTGGAGGGCGGAGTGAAAATTGGCACAAAAAATATTCAAACTCGTAAATTTGTATATGTGGAAGAAGAAATTCCAGAAGGGGGGAATATTGAATATCTGTACGAAAGAATAAAAGAAAGGGAACATGAATTTTTAGATGCGATTGTGATTGTTTCCGTGGGGGGCGGGGGGATAAAAATACCTATTGCAGAAATAGAAGAATATTGTAAGAGTAAGGGTGCAATTCACGCAATAATCAAACCGAGTAAAGGGGAGATGGAGGAATTGGGAGTGAGAGAATGGGTTTATTTTGAAGACCCAGCAGAAGTAGTAGAAAATGAGATGGGGTCACTGGGATTGAGTGAAGCTGCACGGTGTATAGATATGTTGGTGAGAGATAGAAACATAGTAGATAGTAATCTCAAAATGCATGTAAAGGAATCAATAGAAAAGATGATGAGTGAATCGGAGAAATTCGAGAAGGTACCCATTCAAGAGGGGGAGGGAGAATCACCAGGAAATGGGGGGGAGAATAATGAATACACTCTCGGGGATTTTTCATGAAATTCAATCAATTACAACTGCAGAATTTTAAGCCATACAAAGAGGTTAAGGTCAACTTCAAAGAGGGGGTGACTATAATTTATGGACCAAATGGGTCTGGAAAATCGACGTTATTGGAAGCATGTTTTTTTGCACTATATGGGAAAGTATCTTCAAGAGGTAGATTGGAAGAGATAATAACTAAAGGTGAAAAAAAAGCACAGATTAGTTTAATTTTCTCCCAGGGCGAACAAGTATTTCATGTTGAAAGGGAAATCACGATGCGGGGAGATGCTGCAGTAACTACGAAGTGCACATTAAAGACTCCAAAAGATGTCATATCAGGTAGCGGTCCAGTTGGGAAAGAAATTGAAAAAATACTAAGCATGAGTTCTGAAGACTTTGTAAGTTGCGCGTATGTTCGCCAAGGGGACATAAATAAATTAATAGAGGCGACCGCGACAGAGAGACAGGCGCTAATAGATGGGCTATTGCAGCTTGGTTTGCTCAAAAAATATGGGGACAGAGTTTCAATATCTCGTCGAGCTGTGGCAGAGATAGCTTCAGAACAAAGGGGTGCGATTGAGGAACTAAATAATCAATTAAATCAGAGATCAAGAGATAATCTATCGAGAGAAATTAAAGAGTTAGAAGGGGAAGGGAATAAGATTGATAAAGAAATTTCACAGCTACAAAAAGACCAGGAAAGGAAACAAAATGAAGTAAAAACACTTAAAGAAATTATTGAGTCTCATGGCGAAGCGCAAAGGGAAATGGGAGATCTGAGAATTAACATCGACAAACTTAGTGAAGATTTAATTGAGTTACGGATTAGCGCTTCCAAGATTAGAGAAGGAATATCAAAGGGGAGGCAAGAGATGCAGGAGAAGACAGAAGAAAAGAGAGAGTTGCAAGAAAAGATAGACAAACTTTTAGAAAGAGGTGGAGAAGAAACTCCCTACGAACTATCCCAGATGGATTCCATTTCAGATAAAATAACTAACTTGAAAATTGAGATAAAGACTAATCAAAATGCAATTGAAAAAATGGAAAAATTGATAGAGGAAGGGAAATGTCCAGAATGTGGAAAGGAGATAGAAGGGGCACCAAGAATTTCATCGTTGCAAGAAGATAAAGAAATACTGTCTGAAAAAAAGCGTTTGTTAGAAGAAATGGGTAGAAAATGGAAAGTGGGTAATGAATTAACAGAGAAATTAAAATTGTATGAAAATACCGGTGGTGAAATTAAGCTAATTCATGTGCAATTGAATACACTAGATACGACTGAAAAAGTAGTGAAAAATGGAATTAGAGACAAGCAAGATTTACTTACAAAAAACCAAACAAAATTGAAAAATTTAGAAGAAAATTCGAGTAAAAAATCGGATTTGAAAGACATCGAGAATAAGAAAAAATTGGCAGATATAGGATTAAAAAATATTAAAGATGAGCTAGAAATATCGAAGAAAAAGAAAGAGGAAATAGGTGTCGAAAAAATACAGAAAGAGTTGGAAAAGAAAGAGCTTAAAAAATTAAATGAAAGGCTCAAAATGTTGGAGGGAGATAAGAAAAATATAGAATCGGTCATGGATGAAAGTGAAAAGTTAAAAAAATTCTACGAAGAACTGAGAGTGGAATTAAGACAGAGAAATCTTAATCGCCTAGAAGTTTTGTTGAATAATACATTTCAAATAATATATCAAAATGATGCATATTCTCAAATTGAACTTGATGAATCGTACGACTTATTGGTTTATCAAAAAGATGGTGAATCACTAAATCCCAGGCAATTATCAGGGGGAGAGCGTGCATTGTTCAATCTAAGTCTCAGGTCTGCAATATACAGGTTGTTGATAGAGGGAACGCAGGGTATAGCCCCCATGCCACCCCTGATATTGGATGAACCCACAGTATTTCTCGATGGAGGTCACGTTAGTAAACTGGGTGAATTGATTAGTTCAATGCAAGAAATAGGAGTGGAACAAATTTTAATTGTAAGTCATGACGATGAGCTACTTGGTTCTGGTGGATCTATTATTACGGTAGAAAAGGAACCTACTTCTAATCGATCGGAAGTGACTACACACTGAGGAAATTTCTTTTATTGTGTTAATTTGAAGAAATATTTTTTTTAGCGATTCGATAGTATCTCAAAGCATGGATTGATCCGAATACACCAAGCAATAAAGAGATAGTACCAGGGATGTATCTTTGTTCAAACCACAATAAGAGGAGACCAATGGAGAATGAAAAGAATGAGAAATTGAATAAAAATACAATGATCCAGAATTGTTTTGAGAAGGGGTGGTCTGTGAACATAGGTAGTAAGAGTTGATGAAATTACAGGGGGGACTAGGATAATAATCTGCCTAAAAAATTTGGTCTGTTGGGAAATGGACAAAATAATTAAAGGGGATTGCAGGGGTTTTTTAGGAGTGGCGCCCTAATAGCTAAAAAATGGGTCAATCAAATCTAGGTTTTTTTGGAGAAGAAATGAAAACGGGAGGATATACAGAGGAGAGATTGGGAATTGACTTGGAAGAGGTAGGGGAGAAGAAATTAGATGGGTTTGTAGAAATAGCAGTTTTCCAGGTGAATTACACACTTAAGAGAATTGGGGATGTGGAAAAGCCAATAATACATGTTTTTGGAAGAACTATAGAAAATAAAGCAGAACGTGTTCAAGTTCATGGGTTTCGACCATACCTATATACACTCGAATCTTCATTCGATAGAGATGTAGTAGAGGGCATTCCAGGAGTAACAGGATGGGAGCGTGAAAATGAAAAAGGTCAGCCATATGTGGGAATTAAAGGGGAGCGACTAGTCAAAATATATGGCCAGACTCCCAGGGATGTGGGGAAATTTAGAGAAGAATTTGATCACTATGAAGCAGATATTTTATTTCCAAATCGATTTTTGATCGACAAGAGTATTGAAAGTGGGATACGAATACCAGAAAAAAGAGCTCCAGATGGAACTCTAGAAGTGAGTTACGAAGACGTGGTTGCGGTGAACGTGTCCAGTAGTTTGAGGATTAATACACTCGATATAGAAGTGGAAGATAGAAACGGATTCCCAGAAAATGGGGAGGAGACTATTTTGTGTATATCGAGCCATGATTCATATACAAATGAATACACTGCATGGATACATGGGTGTGATGAGGAGAAGGTTGATATCAGGGATCACAAATTAATAGACGAAAGTTCGTCTATGGAAACATATGTCTTTGAAACGGAGGAAGAAATGCTTGAAGCATTTATAGACTACATCGATGAGAGTGATCCGGATGTGCTTACAGGGTGGAACTTTGTAGATTTTGATATATCATATTTTGTAGCGAGGTTGAAAAAATTAAGCAAGGGTGCGAAATATGACATTGATTTCAACAGGTTATCGAGAGTTAATGAAGTCTGGGAGAATAATTGGAGGGGTCCAAATATCAAAGGGAGGATTGCATTTGATTTGCTCTATGCATATAGGAGAACCAACTTTTCTGAATTGGAATCATATAGACTTGACGCAGTGGCCATGACAGAACTAGGGATTGGGAAAGAAAGGTATACTGGAACTATTGGGGCCCTCTGGGAAAATGATCCGACCCAATTATTGAAATATAATATCAGAGATGTAGAATTATGTGTTGAGATTGATCGTAAGCAGGGGATCATTCCATTCTGGAAAGAAGTTGCAGCATTTGTGGGTTGCAAACTAGAAGACGCGACTACGCCAGGGGATACGGTAGATATGCTAGTACTTCATAGAGTATATGGGAAATTTGTACTTCCATCAAAGAGAAGAGCACAGTCGGAAGATTATGAAGGTGGGCAAGTTCTTACCCCGACAAAAGGGGTGAGAGAGATGGTAGCAGTACTAGATTTGAAATCTTTGTATCCAATGTGCATGGTAACGCTCAATGCATCTCCAGAAACGAAAGTGGAAGAGCAATACGAAGGCGAAGTGTATCGGGCTCCAAATGGCCAGATGTTTCGAAGGGAGCCGATTGGCATAATTAGGGAGATGGTAGATGATTTATTGAAAGAGCGAGAGGCCAAAAAAGAACAAAGGGAAAAATACGATCGTGAAACGGTAGAATATGATAGATTTGATCGTCAGCAGGCAGCAGTGAAGGTCATAATGAATTCGTTGTACGGTGTTTTGGGGTGGGAACGTTTTAGGTTATATGACAAAGACATGGCAGATGCAGTTACTGCAACAGGAAGGGAAGTGATCCGGCATACTCAGAAAATGGCTAACGAAATGGGATACACAGTTGCATATGGAGATACGGATTCCATTATGTTGGAACTAAAAAATCAAAAAATGAATTCTCAAAATTTAGAAAATATTGAAGAGGATTTATTAAAGAAAAGAGCATTGGAGACTGCCGTTGAAGTCCAAGGTAAAATAAATGAATCATACGGAGAATTTGCAAAACAAAAATTGAATGCGGAGGATCATCATTTTGAAATTGAATTTGAAAAGTTGTATAGACGGTTTTTCCAAACAGGGAGGAAAAAGAGATATGCAGGGCATATAATTTGGAAAGAAGGGAGAGATGTAGATGATATTGATATAGTTGGGTTTGAGTATAGAAGATCGGATAACTCACTAGTGACGAGAGTGACACAGCAGGCGGTGATAGAAAAAATAGTTCGGGGGAGGTCATTAGATGAAGTGAAGAAATATATTCAAGGGGTGATAAAAGATTTTGAAAGGGGAAATTTGAATATAGAAGAAATTGGAATACCAGGAGGCATAGGGAAGAAACTAAAAGAATATGAAACAGAACCGGCACACATTCGAGGGGCAAAATATGCAAATGCTGTGTTGGGGACAAATTTTGATCGGGGATCAAAGCCAAAGCGTGTGTATCTTAAGAGGGTCGATTCGGTATTCTTTGAAAATTTTAGAGAGAAAAATCCGGATATATTTCCCGCAGAAGGGACAATTACGGAAGATCACAGGGGGCTGACGGCAGGACAGAGAGAAAAGAGAAAAACATTTACAGAATTTCAAATGAAACAAGATGTGATATCATTTGAATTTGCCGACCAGATACCAGATAGTTTTGCGGTGGATTGGGAGTTAATGTTGGAGAAAGATATTAAAGGACCTATTGAAAGAATATTAGAAGGCATAGACATGTCGTGGGACGAAATCAGAAGTGGGCAGGAACAAACGGGATTGGGGCAATACATGTGATTTCATAAGGAGTGGAAAATGAGGATATGAAATCTAACTAGAAAAAGTTTAAATCAGTTAAAAAGCTAGATTTTCTTACGCAAATTATGGCAACTTTACGAATAAAGAATTTACATGCAGAAGTGGCAGGAGATGGAGAAAAAATACTGAAAGGGGTTGACCTTGTGGTATCTTCAGGGGAAATTCATGCTTTAATGGGGCCAAATGGGAGTGGAAAATCAACACTGTCAAAAATTATTGCAGGTCACCCTGCGTATGAGGTCACGGGCGGGGAGATAATACTGGAAGTTGATGATGATGATTTTGACGAGATTGAAGAAAGTATACCAAAAGATAAGAAATCTTGGAGTATTTTAGAACTGGAACCAGATGAAAGGGCAGCACTAGGAATATTTTTGGGTTTCCAATATCCTGCGGAAATTGAAGGAGTCACCATGACTAACTTTTTGCGGACTGCACTTAACGCGACAATAGAAGGTAGATCGGAGTTGATATTTGGCAAGGAGGAAGAGGAAGAAGGAGAGGAGAAAAAAGTACCCAGCCCAATGGAAGGCCCTATTGATGATGGCCCAGTGGGAGTTATGGAATTTCAGAAGCTGCTACAAGGGAAACGGGAATTGTTAGACATGGATGTAAAATTTATGCAGAGATATCTTAATGCAGGGTTTTCAGGAGGGGAGAAAAAACAGAATGAAGTGCTCCAGGCTGCAGTTCTAGAACCAGCAATTGCCATATTGGATGAGATTGATTCTGGTTTGGATATAGACCGTCTTCAAGATGTTGCCAAGGGAATTAACGCGTTGAGAGATGAGCAGGGTTCGGGTATTTTACAAATTACTCACTATCAACGTATTTTGCAATATGTGAAGCCAGATAAAGTTCACATAATGGTTGATGGGAAGATGGTCATGGAGGGCGGGCCAGAACTTGCACTTGAACTTGAAGATAAAGGATATGATTGGGTCCGACAGCAGATATCTGAGGATAAGTGAAATCGAATGACAAATGGCGTTGATCTAGAACTAACAGATGAAGTGATTTCCCAGATTTCAGAAGGGCTTGGAGAACCAAATTGGTTACTAGAGATTAGATTGGATGCTGCGAGTGCATTGGGCAGACTAGAATTTCCAAAAGTAATTAGCACTCCGGGGAGGATATGGACAGATTTGGCTGATTTAGATTTTGAGAATTTAATAGATCCACTTACACAGCAACAAGAAACTCTAAGGGATGAAATCAAAGGGGTAGAAATTTTATCATTCGCTGATGCTGTGAAATCGAATGAATCCATTATCCAGGAAAATTTTGGAACGGTTGTGGACCCAAAAGAAAATTATCTTGTTGCATTGTCTACAGCATTATTTACGAGTGGTACGGTTATTCTGGTTCCTGAAAAAGCTAATATTGAAAAGATATTAATACAAACAAAAATGGAATCCAAATCTCTATTTGACTATACATTGGTCGTGGCAGAAAAATCGTCTTCTGCTACAATTGTTACTTCACAGGAAACGGGAGATGAGAAGGGGGGGGAGAAATATTATGGAGGCATAGTGGAACTGGTTGCAAAAGAAAATAGTCAGATAAAATATGGATCATTGCAAAATTTGTCAGAAGATACATACAAATATTCGATGAAACGTGGTTCGACGGGTAGAGACGCAAAGATAAATTGGATCGAGGGGGATGTGGGTTCTAGATTATCAAAAACAACGGTGGAAACTGAGTTAAATGGGGATGGATCGGAGACAAAGATAGTATGTGCATTTTATGGACATGAAGATCAACATATAGATGTTGATGCGAAGGTTTGGCACAATGCAGAAAATACAATTGCAGATCTAGTAACTCGAGGTGTGGTGGATGATCACGCCCGTTCTGTGTACGAAGGGACACAATTTGTAGGGCAAGAAGCTTGGAATACATCGTCTTACCAGAGAGAGAGTACATTGATGTTAAGTGATGAGTCAGAGGCAGATGCCAGTCCAAAGCTAATTATCAATAATCACGATACATCTGCCAGTCACTCTGCCACAGTTGGTCAAATAGATAAAAATAGTCTACTATATATGCGAACTAGAGGAATACCAGAGAAAATCGCATCTAATATGTTAGTTAAGGGATTTTTCGGGCCAATATATGAGGAGATAGCAGTAGATGAATTTAGAGATGATCTGCGTAATCAAATAGAGGCGAGACTTCGAACATAAACTTTTAACATAGACCAAGGCCAATCGATTCTAATAGTCCTATAGTGTAGTGGCCAATCATAGCTGCCTTTGGAGCAGTTGACCCTGGTTCGAATCCGGGTAGGACTATTTTTTTCAGCGTGTTAATTCGACCCAATTATCCGAACCACTTTGCCACTCCTGGAATGATTCTTCATCCCCAGATTCGGAATAGAACTTACCACCCGAACCATCGTTTAGGGTACACGGAATTGGATTTGCCTCTCGTTCTTCTCGGGAAATAGTCATTTGAGCACGGCTCGTAATGCCTCGTGCTTGATATTCAGCGAACACTTCATCGGTTATAACATCAAAAAATGAGATGTATTCTGTGTCGGCCCCATTGCTTACTGCTACAGCGATTTCGCCCTGTCCATGGGGGCGCATGATATAGCCAATATGTTGCCCAGCTGCTACGCTACCTCCACCGGCAACAATGAATTCATCAAGTAGATCTACGTGATGGAAAGTGAATACAAGTTGCGAATATCCCGTTGGGCCAATATAAAATTGATATTCGGTGCCTTGTTCAATTTCTTTGGGTATTAATTGATACATATCCCCATCCACAGGAGAATAAAATTTTACAACTCCACGTGTGTCATAAGAACCAAAATCACTATCCCAGCGCTGTTGTTCGGTGTAGGCATCGAAGTAGTGTTTCATGCTCGAACAGGACTTTCCCGTGGGGTCATAGTCAACTGAACCATAATTATAGTTATGTCCATATGCAGCTCGGATTTTAGTAATCCGAATATAGGGGTCGAGATCGATGAAATTACTGGTAGCGAGTTTTGGAGGATTGGCAGGATCAATATCTGGTTGGGCATTCTGTTGATTTGCTTCAAGGTATTGGCTATGATCCACGAGGTGAGGTCCCGTGTTTTGGCTATAGTCCATAGGAGCACCCATGTCCATCGTTTGTCTCATTCGCATAGATTCTGCCATGTCAACCATTTCTTCCACGGACATGCCCATTGATTCGCCCATATCCATCATTTCTTCCACGGACATGCCCATTGATTCGGCAGCATCCTTTAGATCACCCATGGTCATTCCACGAGATTCTGCCATGGTTTTTATTTTTTCCATTTTTGGAGGGGTTGTCGTTTCTGCCAGGTCTGCTGCTAGATTTGTAGATTCTTCGGGTGAAGTGGGTTGTGTGCCACCCCCTGATCCTCCTGAACACCCCGCAAGGAGGAGACATATCACCACTAGGAATATTGCATAAGGGGTTTTCTTATTTTTTCCATTCATATCGTTTCTCTATGTTAATATTTGTTAAGTTAGCTATCCCGTTATAGGTTCAGTTACACCATTGGAGGTCTCTTTAATTGCTTTATATCTACAACCTGGAGAAACCATCTGTTCCTGCGGGTAATTGGAACTATCGCCAGACCATGTCTCATAACTGTCCATCAAGTCCTGAATTTTTGCTTTGTAGATAAGTTCGACAGATCCATCTAGATGCATGGTTGGGCAGTGATTGATTACGCCCATATTTTGGCCGGGCATGGCGCCTTCCCGAATATATTCAAATAGGGTAAGTTCAGTACGGCCGTTGATGCCAGAGTTAGTGGTATCTGGCCAGTTTCCTACATATCCAAGTGCCTGGCCAGCTTCAATTATAGTGCCTTCTTTGATGACTTTTCCATTTATTGTAAGTGGTAAGTCGCACGTAACGGGGTTTGCACCACTTCGGTCGCAATCTATGCTTACAACATGATCGAGATTAACGCCCCATTTGGAACCCTGAGAAGGTGCTATAATTAGATCCCAGTCGTCCTGCTTATAACTAGTCGTGGGTTGCCAAGTTATTCGAGTGACCACACCGCTGATTGGAGCTATTACTACTGCATCTGCAGGTGCTTTGAACTCGAATGTGGGATTGTCATATTGATTTGGTGCTCCGGGATTATGTAACATTCCGAAGTCATCAAAAACTGTTTTAGAATATCTTGCATCAAATATTAGATCTCCAAAGGTTGCACTTGAGGAATCCCAAGGACCTAAGTTCTGCATCATCAAATTCTGGAGTTTTGGGGCTGTTTCTGTTGAAGGGCCATAGTGTCCAGAAGGCATAGAACCAGCAGAACCACCCATATTCATCATGTCTTCTCTACTCATACCCATGGATTCTCCCATCTTCATCATGTCTTCCATATTCATACCCATGGATTCTCCCTTTTTCTTCATATCTTCCATGTTCATGGATCCCCCAGTAGGTGCAGCGTTTCCTATCCCCACAGAATTTTTAGTGTCCTTCTTTTCTGCGGCATTTGTAGGTGCTATTGTTGTGTCTGTTGCTGCGTTTGTAGGTGCTATTGTTGTGTCTGTTGCTGCGTTTGCAGACTCCACTGGTACGGAAGATTCTACTGCACTTCCCGAGGCACCTGAACACCCCGCAAGGAGGAGACATATCACCACTAGGAATATTGCATAAGGGGTTTTCTTATTTTTTCCATTCATATTTGCCCCGGGTTACGATTCGTGTTTATTGAATTTATTACAATTCGCATTAGTTGGGACGTAAGAGTCCCACTATAATAAATTAGATAGAATTTAAAAATCTGCCATCGAGATCCGTTCGGGTGTTTGAGAAACGGCTATGAAAGACAGATATATGCTCACGATGATCGCCAAGAATCCAAAGAGCGCATTTGTCAAACGTAATGCAAATACTAACTCGTAGTGAGATTGTAAGACAATAAATACAATCCCCATAATTACAGGGGCAAGAGTTGCTCCGGCTCCTTTTGCGGTTTCTCCAAAACTTATTATGACGCCTCTGAAGGCTTCGGGTGTGAATTCAATTATCAAAACACGCCAAAGAGAAAATAAAAGTCCGAAACCCACTCCTATACAAAATGCCCCAACGGCCATGTGCATAAGTGATTGGGATAATGCAACTAACATCAAACCACCTCCGATGACTACAGAAAGAATTGAGAAAGGATAAGTTAAGTTGGAAAAATAAGAATACACTCGCCCAGATTGGGAAGCGGCTATCGCGGATGCACCACTGAATAGAGATACCAATATGCCCGCTTGTCCGGCAGATCCACCTATTCCGAGTACAATTATCAAAGAGCTATAGGTCACGTATGCCGTGAAAATAAAAGAAGTTATAAACATTCCAAGAACTGCAGCAGAAAGCCGAGGGTAGAGCAATAGTGATGGTGCTTTTTGCATTATTGTTCTAAATGAAATTCTATCTTGGGATTGGACCTCAGAGACGGGAGTAGATGGCTCTTCTAGAAATAGATATATGATGAGTGCGATAGGAAGGGGAACTGCATATAGGAGAAATGGGTAGTTCCATGCAATAAGTACAAGGAAACCAGAGAAGATAGGGAAAAGTGCGCCGCTCAAACCGTGGCTAGTGGAGCGCAAACCTTGAGCGGTTGCACTTGCAGATCCAGTATAAAGATCGCCTATAGATGCCACAATAACAGGTAGGATGCATGCCCCACCTACTCCCTGTAAAAATCGGAGAGAAAGGGTCAACAGGAAAGATGTACTTAACGTCATCAAGAGTCCAGAAATACCGAATGTTAGCAGTCCAACAACCAATATTGGTTTTCGCCCATAAGCGTCTGTGAGCCCTCCTGCGATGGGGGAAAGAATCATCAAAGGGGCAAAAAATGCAGTTACTAGCAATCCGACGGCAGCGGGAGTTGTTGACAAAGGTAGGATTAGAGATTCTAAAACAGGGGAAATCATGGTAGTCCCCATAGGGTATACCATATTGGCTAGTAGTAAAAGCTGTAAACTCCGGTCGGAAAGTATGTTTCCTTCAGAACCAAGTAAATTTTTTAAAGAAATCACGAGAGAAGAGCGGCATGGCGACTTATTGCATCTGCAAAAGATAATATTTCATAACCAAACTCATCGCGGGCGCGGTTATTTGATATGTTAAATTGAAATGTTGGCTCTCTAGAGGGGTCGGGGACGAAATTGCCACCCAAAACTGTGTTAACAGTTTCTGCTATTTCAGAGAGGGAAATGAGGTTTCCCCCCGTATTGTAAACATCAAAATTGAGTTTTTTTGCCAGAGTTACTTTTTCAAATAAATCAACAACGTCATCGACATAGACGAGTCCAAATGTGGAATCGGGATGCATAGGAACATTGGTCGTTTTTCCAGCCACAGCGTCTTCTACGAAACTGCCCACCCAAGGATATCCAGTATATCTTCCAGGTCCAAAAACTGTGCTGGGTCTAATGGCACATACATCTAAATCTTCACGTGAAGCGTATAACAACGCCTGATATTCGTTCATATGTTTCAATGCGGAATAATATGAAGCGGTATCGAATGCAGTATAAGGAGAATAAGGACGGGGAGAATCTTCAGTTACTATGAGTCCGTCTTCATAATCTAAAGAGCTATAAACACCAAGAGTGCTTGCCCATACAACACGGGGGACACTAGATTCTACAGATGCCCGGAATACATTATCGACACCTAGAAGATTAACGTGTAATGATAAGCTAAGATCTTCAAGCGCCCCACGACCAACGAGATATGCTAGATGGACTATTCGGTCGGGTTCATGTGTATTAATAATCTGTGAAACTTCGTCGTAGTTTGTCACATCTCCTTGGATCAATTCTACACCGTCGAGATTGGGAGTTGTGTTTGTGTCAAGATCCATGCAAACTACAGATTCACCTTGTTCACTTAGTTGAGAGGTAAGATTTCTCCCGATTAAACCAGAAGAACCAATGATTAAAGTTTTCATAATACAAAGTTTTGTATCTGTAATATTAAATGTCCTCGGTTAGGTTATCCACAAAAATTATAGAATAAAAGGAAGAATAGAGCTCTTTAGTTACTGGAATCCAATACGAGTTCTCTGAGCGGAAGTGGGAAGTCCAGTGCTACCTTTAAACTCATCTTGGATTGTATGATAATACTTTAGAAGATCAGCGGTCATCGTCGGGCGAACTGAATCTAAAGCTTTGCGGAAGTGACGCATTTCTACTTCGGTTGAATCGGAATCTTCTCGGAGTGCTTCAATTGCTGCTTCTCTGGCTATACTAGCTATATCACTACCAACATAGCCTTCGGTTATTTCAGCAAGTTCAGTTAAACCGACTTCGGATGCCAACGGCATTTCTTGGGTATGGATTCTGAAAATCTCTTTTCGGCCTTCTAATCCAGGTTCTTCTACCATGACTAGTCTGTCGAATCTTCCAGATCGTACTAGTGCTGGATCGATCATATCTGGTCGATTGGTTGCTGCAATGACCACTACGTCTGCAAGTTCCTCTAGTCCATCTAATTCTGTGAGTAGTTGGTTAACAACTCGTTGCGATACATTGCTACCGAATTCATACCCCCTGTTAGGAGCAAGTGCATCCAGCTCGTCGAAAAAGATAACTGCTGGTGAAACTTGGGCAGCTTTTCGGAAGACTTCTCGAATCGCTTTTTCGGATTCCCCGACCCACTTTGAAAGGAGTTGGGGGCCCCTTATGGAGATGAAATTTGCATCAGTTTCTGTTGCTACAGCTTTTGCTAGAAGTGTTTTCCCAGTTCCAGGAGGACCATATAACAAAATTCCAGAAGGAGGGGAAATCCCCATTCTAGTGAATCTTTCGGGGTTGGTCAGTGGCCATTCGACAGATTCTTGAAGTTCTCTTTTTGCGGTTTCAAGTCCTCCAACAGAGTCCCAACTGACATTGGGAACTTCAACCAAAACTTCCCGCATTGCACTAGGACTTATTTCATAGAGAGCTAGGTCGAAATCTTCGTTGGTGACAATCATGGTGTCAATTAGTTCGTGGGAAATCTCTTCTGAATCGAGGTCAATTTTTGGCAAATATCTTCGAAGAGTTTTCATTGCAGCTTCTTTCGTTAGAGATTCTAGATCTGCGCCAACGAATCCGTGGGTGTCTCGAGCTAACTCAACTAAATCGATAGAGTCGTCAAGTGGCATTCCACGTGTGTGTATTTGGAGGATTTCGTGGCGGTCGATCGCAGAGGGGACACCAATTTCGATTTCCCTATCGAAACGTCCAGGTCGTCGAAGGGCAGGATCAATTGCATCGAGGCGGTTGGTAGCTCCAATAACAATGACTTCTCCACGGGATTCAAGGCCATCCATCATAGTGAGTAATTGAGCGACTACACGGCGTTCAACTTCACCAGTAACTTCTTCACGTTTAGGTGCTATAGAATCTAGTTCGTCTATAAAGATTATAGAAGGAGCTTCCTTAGCTGCGTCTTCAAAAATGGAACGTAATTGTTGTTCAGATTCGCCGTAATACTTTGAAATAATTTCGGGTCCTGCGATTGAGAAAAATCTTGCACTGGTTTCGCTTGCCACAGCTTTTGCTAGAAGTGTTTTCCCAGTTCCAGGAGGACCATGTAAAAGTACCCCTTGGGGAGGGTCAATGCCAAGTTTTGCGAATATAGAGGGGTGTTTGAGAGGTAGTTCTATCATTTCTCGGACTCTGTGGATTTCGTCAGAAAGCCCGCCTATGTCCTCGTATGTGATGGCGTTGCTCGATTTTTCATACCCAGACGCGGGTACTTCGCTGAGTTGGATCTCGGTTTCCTCAGAGATCACAACGATCCCAGTCGGGACTGTTTCGACAGCAATGAGTGGAATGGCCTGTCCAGGAGATCGCATGAAGGGATGGCTTGTAGTAGACATTATGGGCACTACATCCCTTGAAAAGACAGGCCGTTTAAGAATCTGCCTTCGAATCATACTAGCTGCGTCTTCACCGAAACGAACATTACTAGCAGGAGGGGGAGCGAAAACTACTTTTTCTGCAGGAATGGAATCTACTTTTTGGATGGAGACTGTTTCTCCAAGACTAACATTAGCATTCTGGCGTGTGAAACCATCTATTCTAACGGTATTCGTATTCCAATCTTGTCGATCTGCCCTCCAGACTTTTGCTGCAGTTTGTTTTCCACCGTTGATCCGAATTATATCCCCAGGGCTGAGTTTTAAATGAAGAAATGTGTCAGGATCTAAACGTGCAATCCCACGGCCAGAATCATTGGAATATGCTTTTGCCACTTCTAAGTCGACTATTAGATCTTCAGAGGACATAGTGTTATTTTGTAATTAGCACATAGAGGTCATAGAACATATGCTTTATCTATTGAAAAAAGTAAGAAAACCAGTATGTATTCCGTGGTTGGGTGTGACAGATGTCAGACAATATGGATAGTTGGGATGCGGCCGAAGACTGTTAAATGCCCCAGGTGTAGCAAAAGACATAATTTTAGGGAACTTAGGAAATTCGCAGAAGAAGAAGACATAGAGGTTGCTCGTGTAGTACGGACTCAGTTGTTGTCAGAGAGAATAGGAACGAGCGAAAATAAAGAAACTTAAAGCAAGGAGAATAGTTATCTTCCGAGTCGTTCGTGGGCACTTGAGAGATCTCGAGAACCCAGTGCAGAAAGTAATGACAGTTCCCCTGCAAGGACGCCGGATGATATTATTTCTGCAAATGCATCTGCATTGGATCCGGGAGGAGTCCCCCCGCCACGGACGCCTAAGATATCAAGGGCCTCGGACTGAGAGGGTAGATGAGTCCCCCCTCCAATAGTTCCTATTTCAAGGCTCAGGAGTGTGACACTCAGGTATAGGCCCCCGTCTCGGACGTCAGCGGTTGTGATGACGTTTGCTCCTTCTACGACTTGTGCTGCATCTTGGCCCGTTGCTAAGAAAATTGCTGCAATAATATTTGCCGCTTGGGCATTGTGGCCCAGGCTAACCGCCCTAGCGCTACCAATGTGATTTTTTTGCGTATTGATTTCCACAATGGCTTCGGGAGTTGTGTGGAGTTTTTCTTCTACTATTTTCCGGGGGATTAGAACATCAGCTGAAACGGTTCTGCCACGACCCTCAATTGCGTTAATTGCGGCTGGTTTTTTATCAGAACAGAGATTTCCAGAAAGGGAAATGAGTTTCGCGGGAGTTTGTTGTTCTAGGAATTCAGATACTTTTTTGGTGGAAATTGTGACCATGTTCATCCCCATTGCGTCTTTTGTATCGTATGAAAATCGTAGGAAAATAGAATTCCCAACTACATAGGGTTTGATCCCTGTCAATTCCCCATGGTTGGTGGTAGAATTGGCTATTTCTTCTATTTCTGAATAATTAGTAGAAATCCAATTTATGAAATCTAGAGATTCAGAGACATTAGCAACTTTAAACACAGGGGCTCGTGTCATTGCATTGTTGAATACTCGGGATATGGCCCCGCCCGCGTGTCGAATGGCAGAGCACCCACGGTTTACGCTAGCGACTAAGGCCCCTTCAGTGGTTGCTAAAGGGAGGTAAAAGGATCCTTCTGTTGCAGATCCAAATACAGTGATTGGGCCGGCTATCCCCATAGGTATTTGTACAGATCCGATCATGTTCTCGATATTAGTAGAGGCTAATTTTGCGTCGAAAGTGTAATTTCCAATAGAAGAGAGTTTGACATTTAATTCGGACTCTATTATCTGCCGACGGACATTAGCTGCCATATCGGAATCTACGTGTTCCTCAAGCTCGTGGAGTTTAATTTCTCCTTTTTGGACACGTTTTATTATGTCATTTGCACTCATACTAAAGAAATGAAGCTGCTAAAGCTTAAATGGTGATTAAATGAACGCCTTATTTAATGCATTGGGTGCAAAAATTCTCTAATATTTTAGCCCCCAATGGTGTCAGAAAGCTTTCGGGGTGGAATTGAACACCCTCATGGGGCTTTTTCGTGTGACGAACCCCCATAAGGAGGGGGAATTCACCGAGGGTCCGGGCGGTTGGGATGAGGAAATCGGGCATGCTGTTTTCTTCAGCTATTAACGAATGATAACGTCCGGCGACAAAGGGATTGGGAAGGTCTGATAAAACACCAGATCCATCATGAGTTACATGTGAAATTTTTCCATGTACAACGGATGGTGCGTGAATAATGGATACTCCATTTGCGGCGCACAGGGCCTGATGGCCTAAACAAACTCCAAGAGTGGGGTAATTTAACTCCGAAAAAATAGACATAGAAACACCGGCATTGTGGGGGAATCCGGGGCCAGGTGATATGATGATTCCATCGGGATCTAACTTCTGTATTTCATCGATAGTTATAGCATCGTTTCGGTATATATCTACATTTGCCAGAGTTCCAATTCCCTGAACTAGATTGTACGAAAATGAATCATAATTGTCAATGATTAAAATGTGAGGGGAATCCATGGTAATAGGTGGTTGGTAATTTCTAAGTCATTCCAGAGAAGAGGGATCTGAAAGTGCTAGGTTCATTGCTTGGACTAGGGCTCTAGCCTTAGAAAGAGTTTCCTCATATTCAAGTTCGGGAGAAGAATCATGTACGATGCCAGAACCAACAGGAAGAAGATAAGTTCCATTTTGATGGATGAAAGTTCGAATGATTATATTTAAAGTGGCCCGATTATCAAAACCAAAGATCCCAGCACTACCGGTATAAGGACCTCTGTAAGAAGTTTCTAGTTCATTTATTATCCCCATGGTACGGGGTTTTGGGGCACCAGTGATAGTACCGCCAGGGAACATTGCTTTGATTATATCAAGTATATTTTTAGTAGGGTGCAGAGTTCCCGTTACTGTGGAAACTAGATGCATTACTGCAGAGTATCGATCCACCCTACAATATTCGTCGATATGGACAGTTCCATATTCGGCTACTTTTCCAATATCATTCCGACACAAATCAACGAGCATTGCATGTTCTGCTCGTTCTTTTGGACTATTGGTAAGCTCGTTTTCGAGTGCGAGATCGTCGGAAGAATTGGCACCCCTGGGTCTAGTTCCTGCGATTGGTTCTGCTATGATTAAATCGTCCTCTAGTCGAAAAAGTAACTCGGGACTTACTCCAATTAGATCGATTTTTGGGAATTCGAATATTGAAGAATAGGGAGCAGGATTTATCTGCCGAAGGGCACTGAATAAGAGACTAGGGGGCATATCAGAATCCAAAGTTAGATTATGTGCTGTATTGACTTGAAAAGTGTCACCTTCCCGTATATGGTGTTTGATTTCTCGTACACGTTCGCAAAAAATTTCACGCCCGCAATCACTCTTAAAATCAGTGATCGGAGAGGCATCAGATAGATCGTCTGAAGGGGGAGATGGAATTAGGAGAGACCTAGCTAAATCTAGTATTGTTGTTAACGTGGTGTCAAAAGTTTCTTCGGGGATTTCTACGAGAGGGCATGAAGTAATTCTAAGTGTTGTTTTTTCATCACGGGGTTCTTTCCAAGATACTATGCAGTCGTAAAATCCAGCTTGAAGCAAAGGAAAGGGGTTTAAAGTATCAGTGCGGGGCGGAATGTTTTCTATTTCTTTTGATAATTCATAAGATAGCCATCCAACTACTCCGCAAGGGTACGGGGTTTCACACCCATTTCGTACTAGGTGTTCTTTGGAAAAAAAATCATATAATTGAGATAGGGCAGATGAAGATGTTGAGGAATTAGAATTGATCTCGAGGAAAGCACTGGGTCGGATGCCAAAATATCCCCAGCCAGGTGTCCCCCCAGTAGTCTCTAGATAAAAACTTTGGGAACCTTCCCGAGAGTTGAGATATGCTTTAAACGGATCGTCTACAACAACTCGAACTTCTACAGGGATTCTAGATCTGGATGGCGAAGTTGCTGCGACGGATAGATAATCGTGTTTGTCAGTGTATACCTCGATCTGAGGATTGATAGAGTCCACGGTGGCCAATAGATTACCGATGGCAAAAGGTATTACTCGAATGAAAGGAAATTCAAGGTGAGATACTACAGTTGAGAGCGTACTGCTTTATTCATTACACTCACAGGGGCTTTTTTACCAGTCCAAATTTCAAAGGCCTCTACTCCTTGGTACAAAAGCATCCAGGCGCCGTCGATAGTAAGTGCACCAGAATCTTTTGCTTCTCGGAGTAATCTGGTTTGGAGAGGGCGATAAACAGCATCCATTACGACAAGATCGGAGTGGAGGAAAGTTTCAGGTATGAGAGAGATATCAGTTTTCATGCCAACGCTAGTTGTGTTGACAATTATATCGGCTTCGGGGAGCAACTCAGGTAAACTAGATAATCCATATCCAGTTGAATTGGGTACAGATTCGGATAGAGAACGTGCTTTGCTTTCAGTTCGGTTAACAATGGAAACATCAGATCCTTCGTCAGATAGCATGAAGGCCAATGCGCGGCCAGCTCCCCCCGCTCCAAGAACAACAGAATTTTTTCCAGATAAACTAACATCGTGGTGTTCAAATGATCTACGGGCACCGGCAACATCGGTATTGTATCCAATTGGCTTTTTTCCAGAGAAGTCAATTGTGTTGACAGCTCCAATTCTTTTTGCTAGTTTGTTGGGTTGGACGTGGGGTAAGACATCTTGTTTAAAAGGTATAGTGACATTTAACCCAGAGATCCCATTTTGAGGAGCTTCAGTTATAATTTCCTCGAGATCAGAAACTTCGGGTTCCATTGCGATATATTTAGCATCCATGAGCAGATGGGAATATGCTGCTTGATGCATTACAGGAGATAGAGAGTGGCCTATAGGATTTCCCAATAGACCAAAGATCTGCATTATAGATTAATTACAGATCTCAGGATACATAAATTCTCTTTAGGACTAACCATGGCTAGTTACAGTCAAATCGAAGTTTCCTACATGATAAACCAACAAGATGATGAATAGGAGATATAATACCCCACCAATCAAAAATGGGAGATTACCCAGGGTCTCGTCTGTGGAATATCTAGCACGGATGTAAAGGATAGAAGCACCCAAAATTGCGAATACAGCAGAAATTGCATTTAAGAATCCAACAGTGCCCCAGGCAAAAGAAAGATCCCATGATGTGAAAATGATCCCAAGTGTTACGGGAAGAGTTGATTGAAATACCAATGCCCCAGTGATATTTCCTAGAGCCAAAACGTCCTTGTCACGAGATATCCATATTATGCTGTTAAATTTCTCAGGGAGTTCAGTTGCCAAAGGAGCAAGAAGAAGAGCAATTACTGCGAGAGGAAGATTTAGCACATCGTAAGAAAGCCACTCTACCGCATGAATGAAAAGGTGGGCACCTGCAATGATGATTCCGAGTGCGAATAGTGCCTGGAAAATGACCAACGGAGTGGTGGGATCAGAAGCTCGGGTTTTTTTCGCGGCGAGGATGGGTACTATCTGTGCTAGTTTGTCAAGTACAACACCAACTTGTAGATTCTCGAGAGATTCTGCTTCAATTGCAATGCCACTAGAAAGGGTGCGTTGGAGATAAAATAAATAAAGCGCCACTAAACTGAAAGCTATGAGTAAGGACAAAGTTCTCCAAGGGACAAGTGCGGCGATTATTGCTAGAGAATATGCGATGATAAAAAAGGATAGGTCCCTCTTCGTTGAGGAGGAGTAGATTTTTAATTTTAGTCCAGAAGATCTCCTGGGTTTGAAATATATCAAACTGCAACCTATGAGAAACATGGCGATGGTAGCCAACATGAAAGGAGCACCCAAAATGGCACCCACCCCAATCTCATCTGCAGAACTTGCCCCACCAGTTCTCCATACAGTGTAGATAGCAATAACAGGTATCATGGTTTCAGGGAGCGCAGTTCCAACTGCTGCCAGAATACTTCCAGTTGCACTTTCAGAGATGTTGGTTTTATGGCCTACCCATTCAATTCCATTGGTGAATATTGCAGCGCCTAGGAGAAGTGCGATGAACGAAACGACTAGTGTGGATATATTCAGTAAAGTGGAAGAAATAGAAAAAAGTTCACTCATATATAAAATTATTAGAAGGATTACTAAAGGGTTACTGTATTCAACAGAGAGAAGAATTGGTGGGAATTATCACCGATTGGTTTTATTCGAACGAGGACCCATGGGTTACTGTGATAGGCATTGTTGTGAGCCGGTCGGATTCTGTCTCAGTTCTAATTGGGGAGGAAATATTGAAGATAGGAAAATGGGTACAAAAAATAGATTCGAGTCGAATTGATACAGAAGGAGGAGGAGAATATTACTGTACAGATGGGTTTGAACTCAGAGAATTTGAAGGACTGCATATTCAACTTGAAGAGGTTGGATTGGCCTTTGGTACCGTGGAATGCATCATATTTGTTTCTAGACATGTGGGAGAAACCGGGGCTTTACTGACAGCTCACTATACGGGGAATTTTGGGGAAGCAAAATTTGGAGGTAAACCTAGAGAGTTATCAATGGCATGCCCAAATTTGCATAAAGCCGTTGTTGATGCACTTAGAAAATATGCCCCCGAAAATTATGAAGTGGGTATCGAATGTACACATCATGGCCCGTCGGATGTCAATGTTCCTTCAATGTTTGTAGAGATAGGGAGTTCAGAAAAAGAATGGGTGGATGTAGAAGCTGCGGAGTCGGTCGCGAAATCAATTATGAGTATCAAAGGGGAGAAATCTAATTGTGAAAAGACTATTGTGGGTTTTGGAGGGGGACATTATATGCCACGATTCGAGAGGATTATGAGAGATACAGATTGGGCGATTGGGCATGTTGCTGCCGACTGGTGTTTGGAAGATATGGGAGAAATTAATTCGGAGATGATAAGGAACATATTCGATAAAAGTGGGTCAAATAGATGCATCATAGTAGATAAAAATTTAGAATTGGAAAAAATAATAAAACAAGAAGGATATGAAATAGTTAGTGAAAAATGGGTGAGAGAAACAACGGGAGTGGGACTAGAGGTTGTTTCGCGCATGGAAATCTCCATGTCAACTATTGAAGAAGGATTACGTTTTGGGAGAGTTAGGTCGGATCGAGTGGAAATTAGAGAATTGGATCAATCGCTGCTGAAGGATGTTCAAGTTATAAGTTCAAAAAGGGTGAGAGAAGTGATATTGAGGAATACAATTGCATTCGAGACCGTTGAAAATGGAAGTCTGGTTAAGGGAAAAGTAGCAGTACGGGCTCGGCAAGCATATGAAGACATAATAGAAGAATTTTGTCACATATTAGAGCAAAGATATAATCATGTTTCTCGAAAGGGGAGCGAGATTTTTGTTGAAGAGTTGGTATTTAGTCCAGAGAAAGCACGGATTTTAGGAGTGGAAGAGGGGCCAAAATTTGGAGAGTTGGCATCGGGAAAATCTGTGGAGGTGAAGGGTAAGATGTTGGATCCAGAAGAAGTACAAGAAGTAAAAAATAAGAGATACAAGTTAAGTTAATAGTACAGTATACCGGATGAGATGAATTAACAAGATGGGGGAAAAGTGACTATTTTAACAGGGTGTATAAAAGTAACACTAATGAGCTTGAGTACATAATATACACGTAAATGGAATTTACCGCTGAAGATGTGATCGAAGAAGCAGAAGAAAATGTAGCTCTTGAAGAGGTGCCATCAAGAGATGGGCTAATGACGGATGAACAGCTCCTTGAAATTTTGGAAGATTTACAAACGAACATCACAGTTTTTGGATGTGGAGGGGGAGGAAACAACACAGTCAATAGGATGTCTGAAGAGGGAATTCATGGGGCAAATCTAATAGCTGCCAATACAGATGTTCAGCATTTGGTCAAGGTGAATGCGGACACTAAGATATTGATAGGGAGGAATAGAACAAAGGGCAGGGGTGCGGGGTCTTTACCACAAATTGGAGAAGAAGCTGCTCTTGAAAGTAAAGATGAGATACTTGAAGTTATGAAAGGGTCCGACATGGTATTTGTCACAGCAGGATTGGGAGGGGGAACTGGCACGGGGTCCGCGCCGGTGGTTGCGAAAGCCGCTCGAGACATAGGTGCTTTGACAATTGCAATTGTGACAACACCATTTACAGCTGAGGGAGAAGTCAGAAGGGTAAATGCAAATGCAGGGCTCGAGAGATTACGAGATGTAGCAGACACAGTAATTGTTGTTCCGAACGATCGATTACTTGAAGTTGTGGGGAAGCTACCTGTAAAAGAGGCATTTAAAGCTGCAGATAGGGCACTTATGCGGTCGGTGAAAGGGATAACAGAATTGATTACAAAACCCGGGCTTGTTAATCTAGACTTTGCAGATGTCAGAACGGTTATGGAAAGAGGAGGGGTTGCAATGATCGGATTGGGAGAGTCGGATTCAGAAAATAAGGCTCAAGATTCGGTGAAAGAAGCTTTGAAATCCCCCATGTTAGATGTAGATATTTCAACAGCAAATGCAGCGTTGATAAACGTTACAGGTGGGCCAGATATGTCGATCGAAGAAGCAGAAGGTGTGGTAGAAGAAATTTACGAACGGATTGATCCAGATGCAAGAATCATATGGGGGACCTCTGTTGATGATGAGCTTGAAGGAAGAATACGAACCATGATAGTGGTTACGGGAGTTCAATCACCACAGATATATGGAAGGATGGATGCGGCTAGACAAAGAGAAGAAAGCAGAATTGGTAAAATAGATTACGTTGAGTGAAGAATAGGAAAAGTAGAAATAAAGGAGAATATAGATTAAATTATGGATGTCCCACGTGATCTGGCCTCGTATTTGCGCCTAATAAAACTATCTAGCGTCCCTACTAAAGAGGAATTTATACAAATTTCTAAGATTGCAGGGATAGGGATTCTAGTGGTAGGGGGCATAGGGTTCATAATATTTGGAATAATGAAATTGATCCCGAAGTGATAAAAATGTCTATAGATGAAAATGAACCAAGGAAGGAGCAAGTTGGAGGAGAAAGCATAATGGATAGTGAGCAGAGTATATCAAAAATATATGCCATTAAAACTACAGCTAGTCAAGAACAAGCGGTGTCAGATATGATAGCCAGAAAGGAGCACCCTGCAATACATTCTATTCTTTCCCCGGATTCACTAACAAGTTATGTAATGGTAGAGTCAGATGAACCCGATGCGATTGGATTGATAATTGAAGAAATTCCACATGCGAGAACAATAATAAAGGGGGAGAGTTCAATTGAAGAAATTGGACATTTCCTCACACCTAAATCGGATGTAGAAGGGATTGCAGAAGGAGATATAATTGAGTTGGTCGCAGGGCCATTTAAAGGTGAAAGGGCACAAGTTCAAAGGATAGATGAGGCTAAAGATCAGGTGACTGTGGAACTTTATGAAGCAACTGTTCCAATTCCGGTTACAGTCAGGGGAGATCAAATAAGGGTCTTAGATTCGGGAGATCGTTAAGAGAGGGGAGAGAGAGGCGATGGCAGAATGGATTTGTGGAATCGCAGAATGCGAAATCCATTTTGGAACGATAGAAGGATTACTTCGTCATCAAATTAAGGAACACCCTCATGTTTCCTGTAAAGTGTGTGGAGAGGAAATTCCCGACGGTATTTTTGCGATCCAACATGTCATAGGCGTGCATCGTAGAGTGAAATATATGCTTGCATATGGAGCTAATTCAAATGATATTCGGTATCGGGAACACATAAAAAAGTTGGCAGAGTTGGAGATAGATATAGACACAGCTTATGAATCATTGATGAGTGAATGGGAAGAGGAAATAGATGGGCTTTTGAAAGATAGCTAGAAACCAATTTTTGGTTTGAATGATCTTTGGCTAATGAAATTCGAAGGATTGTTCCGTTTGAAGCGTTCGCCATATACGATTCCAATTAGCAATCCAACGAGGTGGGCTAGTTGGGCCACTCCTCCAGCTCCAATTCCACCTACAGAAATAAGAGACACAGAGATAATTGCGAAGCCTATTGTCAATACCCAAAGTGGGAGGGGTAACAAAAAATAAAGATGTACTTTGAGATTGGGATTGAGCACTGTGAGGAACCCCATAATAGCCAGTATTGCCCCACTAGCTCCAAGTACAAATCCAGGAGTTGCTGTCAAAATTCCAGCTCCCATCTGGGACAGTGCGGCGAGTATACCACCAAGCATGAAAAGGTAGAAAAATTTCTTAGTACCTATATATCGTTCGACACTAGGACCGAAGAAATACAAGGTTATACTGTTGAAAAGGATGTGTGAAAATGAAGAAGGGGAATGGGCAAAAATAGAGAAAATCCAGGTCCAAACATATTCGGGATGGTATGTAGAAACAGTGAAAATAGAATTATGTGCATTGATTCCAAAAATTATGATTACGGACCATTGTAGTATTAAAGTAATCCACATTAAGGCTAGGAATAGATAGGTTAAATTTCCACGAAAGAAAGGGAGTGTGAACGTCAAGAAACGGTTAGAAATCAAATTCAAAAATTTAGAGATTCCTCGCACATCAGAGGAAGAGGAATAGCTATTTTCAGAGGGCATAAGGGGATCATTCCAGTTTTTAAGACCATCACAATTATGAGCTTCTGGGAGACGATGGAGGCCACAAAAAACACCGCCGCAATTTCGGCATGAGAAGGGAATGGCTTCGTTTTGACCACAAACTTGACAGATTGCCATGACCGGGTTTGGGGTTTGGGTGTAAAATGAGTTTGGTTTGGAGAGGGTGAATAAATTAAGATTATGTGAGAAAATTATAATCGATCTATGTCCACATCCTCGTTGGGAGTATCAGGGTTTAGAGTTGTAGGAGATAGTTTTCCAAAAACTCCAACAGTACCAACTTGTTTTTCCTCTGGCGTTCCACTTTTGACTACCTTGATAGCAGATTCGGGGACCTCTATAAGTTGGGTTTTTCCATTCACTATTCTTTGTAAAATTACAGTCCCACCAGGATCGTTTCTGGTTTTGAAATTTACTACAGCCGTGAAGAGAGACCAGAGGATCACGATGGAACCCAAGAAGTAGATTATGACAACGAAGAGTGTGATGTGATTTGAAGTTGCCCCTATCCATTTGTAAGGATATGCATACCAGAAAAGTAGAACTCCAAAAACAGATATGCTAGCTCCAACTATGGCAGAAGCGCGCTGATATTCTGTTGCAGGGAGAACTGCAAAGACACCTAGTAGAAATATAGGGAATCCCAACCCTGCCAATAAACCAGAGATTCTACGTATGACGAAATAGCCAAAATCTAGGTCTACCAGGATATTGGTAGTACTAAACAATATGCCGGCTATAACTAGAATGCCACCTGTCGCGAAAAGTGCAGTTCCGGTGTAAAGATTTTTTCGACTTTTTTTACCTGTACGATCATAGGCTTCTGCCAAACTAGTCATAATGTGTTTTATTCGGGTTCAGATAACAAAAGGATGCTGTAGAAATGAAAGGCTGAAATGAAATTAAAAATTTGAATGTGGTTTTGTGAAGAAAAGTATCTCGAGTGAGTCTCGAAGAATTTAATGGTTTTGCCAAGAATTGTAGTAGTATGACTAAGAAGAAAACCAAAGAGGAAATAGAAGAAGAATCTAGTTTTGTTGATATGAAACTTGATGTGGATGGTACAGTAGAGGGGGCTCCTATCGAAAGAATCGCATCTAGATTGACGTGGCCACAAGAGAAAAGTGAAATTGTGCGAAAGGAGGGGGAAGAACTTATTAGGACGCCTAATGGTGCAAGAAAATTGGAAGATTTACTAGAGCAAGTAGATACAACGTACTTCTCTAAGCGGCAGATGTTTGTGGAAATTCTCGAAAAGCAAATAGGGAAAGGGACTATTTCAGTTTCGGAATGAAATGGAAAATAAATAATTGAATTGAACTGAGTTAAGAGGTGGGTGAGAAATCAGCTAGTTTTGACTGGATTCCAGTTAGTATCGTAGATTTAGATTTCAAATCATGTATGGGGAGGGAGAGGGAATTCGAGATTTGAATTAGTGCAGTGTGAAAATTATCGAAATGATAGGGTTCTTCTTTGAAAGCATTTCTAATACTCTCTCGGATTTGCCAAACGCCAACTGGAGCCCAATAGGCATCAGAAACCTCCCTGATGACGAGACATTTACATTGTTTTTTTATTGAGAGTAGGTGTTCTAGAACTCCTAATCGTGCGGCGTAATAGGCACCTGCAGTTTCTTTTGCATAAGAAGTCCGCCCTCCATACCCTTCGTATTCACTAGAAATCCAAATTTGGTTTGATTGACTAGGATTCCAAATACTACCGGGTGACTTTATTTCTATTAACTCAAATTCCCAAGTTCCAGGGATCAAGAAAATCCAATATGCATTCCCAATATAGTTATTTCTCCAAACGGTGACTCCATCGATGTTGGGGTGGGCGAGTACTTGTTTATGCAAAAGTTTACCGACCATATCATCTACTGCGGTGATGGACCATCTTGTGGGAACTAAACGCCGTTGGTCGCGTAGGCCAATGGCCCCGACAGAAAAAATTCTATGGATATCATAGACGTCTATGCCCTTTTTATAGAGAAAGGAGATAGCACCTCTGGCATCCAGGTCGTCGTCGGAGAGGGTTGTTTCGACAGGTTTTGGAACTTTAGGATTGTCTACGATTCGTGCAGATTCTACATCTGCTTGGAATCCTATTGCTGCAGTTATATTATTAGGTGAAAAATCTAGTTTTGGTTTATTCACTAGTGAAAGTTCTATATCGACAGGCCGTGCAGAAATAGCTACTTCCCGTTGTACCCCTACAAACCCATTCCAAACATCATAAACATTGACAGGAGTTGATCGATTCGAGTTAAGCAGTCCTATCCTGTATTGAAGAATATCTTCAATTTGAAGATTTTTATGATACCAGTCACTACTGGTGGCGAAATCAGAGGCATCGGAATCGGGATCCAATGGGGCAAGAATTCCTGTCGAAACATCGGGGTAATTTGATCGCCCTACGAAAACAGATGGTGAGGTGCTCCCAAATAAGTTCTTTTTCGGTGTAAAGGAATCGAATAGTTTCCGTGTATCTTTTATGTGGTTTAAGATGGCGTAGGATTTTTCCTGTGCGAGTTTCTTACGTTTGTCTTCCAAAGGGGGTTCGAAACCCTCGAGATGTTTATCGAGGGACACATTTAGAGTAGGAATTAAGATAACTTTAACATTCGGGTAGTAAGTAGTGGTTTAAACAAAAAATTGTATAGTAACATCTTTTTGCCTGCTTCTATATCTAATGACCATGGGAAATCTATGGAAAGACTTAGATATAGGGAAAAATCCACCTGAAGAGGTATACGCAGTGGTAGAGTGTGTCAAAGGTGAGCGGAATAAATATGAATACGAGAAGGACTCTTCGGCCATTTTTCTTGATCGGGTATTACACTCAAATGTACACTACCCAGGGGATTATGGATTTATTCCAAAAACTTGGTATGAAGATGAAGATCCACTAGACATACTGGTGTTAGTAGAAGATCATACATTCCCAGGGTGTGTCGTTAGTGCACGACCGGTTGCATTGATGAAAATGGATGACAGTGGGGAAATAGATGACAAGGTGATAGCAGTTCCAGTAGATGATCCCCGTTTTGACCATATAGAAGACATCGGAGACATCCCAAAGCAGATACAAGATGAGATAGATGAATTCTTTAAAACGTATAAAAATCTTGAGCCGGGGAAGACTGTCAAGGTATTAGGATGGGAAGGTAAATCGTCGGCTATTGAAGCCATTAATAAAGGAATTGGACTATATTTGGAGAAATTTAGTTGAAAAAGACAGGGTTTTTCAAAGTCGAGATATACCTAAGTAGACGAGAACATTAGGTTTATGGGATTATTTGACCGTTTGCGCAGAGAAGATGGCCCAAGGGTAGCATTTATTGGGATTGATGGCGTCCCGCATTCTCTTGTAGTGGAGAATCCGGACGTGTTTCAGAATCTAACAGCCATCTCGAGGCAAGGGTCTTCAGGTTCGATTAGAAGTATAGTCCCTCCAGAGTCTAGTGCCTGCTGGCCTAGCATCACGACCGGAAAGAATCCAGGATCGACAGGGGTCTATGGGTTCCAGGAAAGGAAGATTGGAAGTCACGAGACATATATTCCAATGGGGGAGGATGTGAAGTCCAAGCGTGTGTGGGAATTGATTGCAGAAATGGGAAAAAAGGCAACCGTGATGAATGTTCCTGTAACATATCCCCCAAGGGGTGGAGTGCAACGGATGGTTTCTGGTTTTTTGTCTACTTCAGTGGAGAGTGCAGCAAAACCACAAGAGGTAAAAGAATATTTAATGTCGATGGGATATAGAATTGATGTTGATTCGAGATTGGGTCATGAAGAAGATAAAACAGCATTTTTACAGGATGCTTTGTTTACGCTGGAGAAGCGTTTTGAAGCGTTCGAGTATTTTATTGAAAAGGATGATTGGGATCTATTTTTTGGAGTGTTCATGACGACAGATCGGGTGAACCACTTTTTATATGGAGATTATAAGCAAGGGGGAGAATATTTTGAAGAATTTCTTGGATTTTATAGAATATTGGATGAATACATAGGCAAACTGAAAGAAATGTTAGCAGAAGATGTAACAATGATGATAGCTTCTGATCATGGTTTTACGGAATTGATATATGAATTCCATGCGAATGAGTGGCTTCAGAGATTAGGTTGGGTAAAATATAGAGAAAATAGGAAAAATAACTTGGAGGATGTTTCTTTGGGGTCCAAAGCATACTCACTGATACCGGGTAGATTTTATATAAATTTGAAAGGCAGAGAGCCAAATGGCGAGATTAAGCTAGAAGATTATGAAAATGTACGTGAAGAACTGAAAGAAATGTTACTAGAGGTAGAAGGACCAGAAGGGGGAAAGGTCATAAAAAGTGTTGAAAAAAGTGAAGAGGTTTTTACAGGAGACCATGTGGGAATTGCTCCGGATTTGGTGGCACTGCCGAATGATGGTTTTGATCTGAAAGCGGGTTTTGGAGAAAGGGAAGATGTGTTTGGAAAAGGGCCTAGAAATGGCATGCATACGTTTGAAAATGCGTTATTGATCATAGATAGACCCGGAATGGTAATAGAGGGGTCAAATTTATATAACATAGCCCCAACAATCTTGGGATTAATGGGAATAGAGCATGATCCAGCCGTGTTTGATGGAGAAAGTTTAATCTAGTAGGGTGAGAATGGAAGGATAAGTACGCAAGAAACTCTTTGTATTAGAGAAAATACCACATGATTAGAGAAGTTTTTATAAATTTAACGTCGTCCGTCCTGCAAAATTTCACCACTGTAGCTGAATTAGTATATGAAACAGCAGGGATAGAGATCATAGTTGCTATAATGGCTGTTGTGGCCCTATTGATAATCTTATTAGTTAAGTATATAGGAAAACGTCCCAATGGTCGGGTTTTGAAAAAGAAACTCAGTACACTAGAAAGAATTGTAATACTAACTCATTCCAATCCAGATCCTGATGCGATGGCTTCTGCGATAGGAATTGCGCATATAGCAGAATCCATGGGGGTTGCGACGACGATACAATATCCAGGAGAAATAAGGCACCAAGAAAATAGGGCATTTAAAACGGTGTTGGGGACTTCAATGGAGAAAATAGAATCTGACGAAGATATAGCAGGAGGGGCTATTTTTCTAGTGGATCACAATGTTGCAAGAGGATTTCCGGGGGCAGAAAAGCTGATACCATACGCCGTGATAGACCACCACCCCGGAGAGGGGAAGGGCGTGGGATTTACAGATATCCGTCCGGAGTATGGATCATGCTCTTCCATCGTTACAGAATATTTTTCAGACTTAGGAGCAGTAGCAGGGAGAATTATCCAACCCAAAATAGGTAGAATTGACCTTCCAAGGAGAGTTGCCACGGGGTTATTATTTGGAATATTAACAGATACGAAGAATTTTACGAAAGGTGCATCAGAAGCGGAGTTTGCTGCAAGTGCTTATCTTTACGAGGGGATTGATGAGGATAGTTTGGATAGGATAGCAAATCCAGAAATAGATGCAGAAGTGCTTGATATTATTGCATCTTCTATTCTAAAACGAGAGTCAAGAGGTCCATTTGTGATTAGTAATGTAGGAGAGGTGTCTAACGTGGATGCGTTATCCCAAGCGGCAGATGAATTGCTAGGGCTAGAGGGAACCACAGCCGTGGTGGTGTATGGATACAAGGGTACTACAACACATATTAAAGGTAGATCTAGAGACGACCGAGTTCACATGGGAGATACATTACAGGCTGCCCTTGTTGATATACCAGAGGCAGATGCAGGGGGAAAACCCAAAGCGGGTGCCGGTCAAATAACGGCAAAGACGAAAAAGCAGAATCGTGAATATTGCAAGGAGCTTCCAGAACGTTTGTTCACTGCGATGACCGGCGAAATGCAATAATAAGTCGAGTAAGTTTTGTGGTACCAGACTAAAGTGAGAACAATTAATGGACTATGTTCCGGGTGAGGTAACTACACTTCATAAACTAACTGAAAAAAATCCAGAATGTTCAATGGAGGACGTGGTGGTGGTGGTCCCGATGTTGGAAAGGGATTTTCGCTTGGATGCGACCGAATGGACCTTCTCGGAAATAGAACGTATTGGACCTGAAAAGGTAATTGTGGCATTGCGATGCGAGGAGCAAAGTGTGAGAGACATAGAGGAGTGGTTGAATGAATTTAATCTAGATGTGAAGATGCTTTGGTGTAATGGAAATCGAATGACAGAAACGTTGAGGAAGAAAGGATTAGAGGGGAGAAATGGAAAGGGCCATGATATTTGGCTCGCTCTTGGATTGGCTAGTGAATATGGAGAATTCATAGTATGCCATGATGTTGACAGGAAAACATATGTGGGAGAGGATATTTCTAGGCTACTTTTCCCCTTAACTGAAGGAAATAAATTTGTGAAAGGATATTATGCTAGAATAGAAAATGACAGATTATATGGTCGTCTTTGTAGATTGTTTTATGCACCTCTGGTAAGGTCTCTTAGAGACCTATATGATACTCCAATTTTAAGATATCTAGATGTATTTAGATACGGATTATCAGGGGAGTTTGGCATCAGATCTCAAGAGATAAAGAGAATCAAAATGGAACGGGGTTTTGGTCTGGAAGTGGGACTTCTAGGAGAAGCCTTTAATTTTGCGGGTTTTGAGTCCACAGCCCAGGTAGATTTGGGCATATACGAACATTTTCACAGAGAAAAAAGTGGTCCAAATGGGTTAGCTGAAATGAGTCTAGAAGTGAGTGACGCATTGTTCGGCATACTTCGAAGAGAGGGGGTGAAAGTGAAATATGACGTGGCTCGTAAGGCGTATGAATCTATGGCAAGTGAATTTATTCGCCAATATGAATTGGATGCGAAATTCAATGGGTTGGAGTATGATGCGCAAGAGGAATGTGCCCAGGTTGAAGAATACAAAGAGTCGATTAAGGCCCCAAGGGGGGATACTCGAATAGCATCTTGGGAAGAGCTTGGAATACAAATGAAAGATATAAAAAGAGCATCCTTAGAAGATGTGGATTTGAGTGGGGAGTAAAAGGATTGAAAAATGGACCCAACACTAGATGAGCTTGTAGGTGCGGTGGATTTGTTCGGAGGTTTGTCGCGGGAAGAATTGATAGGAGGGTTCCAAGATATTGGCGCCCGGATGGGTGATGGTGTAGATATCAAGGGGTTGAACTTTCGTATTGACGAGGCTATTGAAAAATATTATCTAGTAGAATTGGTGGATCAGGGGCTACTGGTGGCGGGCCCATCTGCTTTGCCCGAGCTTCCAGAAGGTGGGGAAGATTTACCTCACCTTATTTTAGTGGGAGAACGGGAGATAAATAGAGAAGAAGTGGAAAAAAGTGTTGTGGAAAGGATAGGCAAAGAAGTTGAAATAGCGATTTTTGAAAAAGATAGAAATCAGATAGAAAGTTTGCTAAATGTGTGTTACGATTTAGAGATTTGGGCAGGGGTAGACGTTGATGGTATTCGAAAGAAACTGGAAAGAATAATAGACAATAGGGGAAATATTGAGGAATGATTCGGGGAAATGGATACTGAAAAAATAAGTCGCGCGGTGCCGAAGGGGCTGGGAGTAAAAGGAAATTCAAGGGCTGCAGTAGTTGTTCCATTAATTTTAGGAGAGAAAAAAGAAGAGATACTATTTACAAAGAGAACCGATTGGCTTGATGAACATCCGGGGCAAATGAGTTTTCCAGGGGGAAGGTATGAGCAGAAAGATAAAATATTAAAAAGAACAGCAATCCGGGAAGCGGGAGAAGAGATAGGTATACAGGCACATGAAATCGAGTTTATTGGCCAGCTCAATGAATGCGAAACGATTACAAAATACACTATAACCCCATTTGTTGCAAGGATACCAGATAGAGAATATGATAGGAATGAGGAAGAAGTTGCAGAGATCGTGAGATATCCAATTGAAGCTTTAATTGCCGGAGATTGTTTTGAATGGAAGGAACACACAAATGGTAAAGAAACTATATTGCTGCCTTATTTCTACATAGAAGAAGACACCATATGGGGAGCTACAGCACGTATTTTGGTTCAGCTACTAGAAATTACAACGGAATGGAAATATTAGAGCTTCGAACGGCTGATGGAAAATAAAATAGAAGATCCTAACAGCAATGCAACTATGAGCCCTACAAACGCTAACCCATAACTACCATAATATGCGGCTACTATGCCAACATAGGTAGATCCAAAACTACCAACTCCGGTGTAGATTGTTTTAAGAGCGCCGAAATCGCCTCCCACCGTGTCCTCGGGGAAAAGTTCGAATAGATAGGATTGCATTACAGGGGGAAATGCCCAGGTTCCAAGTGCATATACAATGATTCCAAAAATTACCAAAGCGGGTGACTCGAAAAGGAGGAGTATGATTAGGCCGATGGCACCGATGAAGAGTGCAGCTATTGTGACATACATTCTTGAAAATCTATCCCCGATGAATCCACCAAGTAGGGTGGAAGGAACACCGACGAGGAATAATGTTGCAAATCCGATACTTGTAAGGGTAGTTGAGAATCCACGTTCGATTAATAAGAAAGTGGGAAGAAAAGAGGAAAATGCTTGGCTAGTTATGGCAAAGAAAATATAAGCAATTAGAATTAGTCTAATTTTTTTATTACGGAATACACGAGAGCCAGTGCTTCCGAGGTCCAAGCTTACTCGACTGAATTTATAGGGTTCTTTACTCCATTTATGTAATAAGAAAATTACACATATTAGCAGTAGTATTACAGGGAAAAATGCTTCTCTCCAAAATGGCCCTCCAAGTATTGCTACCCCACCGAGAGCTACTCCACCAAATAACGCTGCAACGGCGCTTCCGGTCCTTCCAGAAGCAACTTGAATTCCAAATGCCTGACCACGTTTTTTCGAATAAAAATCAGAAAGAAGGGCACGTGTGGGGCAGAAATATCCACCAGCCCCCACGCCGAGAAGAGCGCCTGCGGCAAGGAATTGGAGATATGATTGTGTTTGGGTTAAGAGGGCAAGTCCAAGAACCAATGCACATAGGCTAAATACTAGAACTGTTTTTCTGGATAATTGATCTGAAAATCGTCCCCCGGGATACTGTGCTATAGAATAGAATAACCAAACGACTGTTAGGGCAAACCCTGCTTTGTCAGGAGTCAATGATAGTTCAATAGAGATTAGAGGAAGTAGAGCGGGGAGGAGGGATCTCCCAGACATTATCATGAGCCATCCGAATGCTAATAGAAGAGAGATTTTACCAGTATAACCTCGAAGAAGAGATTCCTCAGGGACATTAGTAGAATCTATAGACACGACTGAATTTTGGAGGGGATTTGACTTGATGTTTACTAGATGGGGATTTGAGGGATATGAGAGGACATATAGTCTATGGAAAACAACATAAATAACATGGATATAAAAGATTTTCGCGGTGTAATGGGGAATTTCATTGCGGGTGTAACGGTAGTGACACTGCCAGGAGATCCTCCGCATGGGATTACTGTTAATTCGTTTACTAGTGTATCTCTAGAGCCAACCTTGATATCAATTTGTCTTGACCATAATTCAGAGGCTTATAAAAGATTAAAAGAAGGTATGAATGACACTTTTTGTATCAATATACTTGCAGCGGATCAAAAATGGATTGGGGAGTATTTTGCGAACATGGGAGAAGCTGAAGAAAATCCATTTGAGGAGAGTATCACGAAAGTATTGCCAACAGGATCGTTGTATTTTGAAAATTCGATTGCATATGTAGATTGTTCACTATATGATAATGTCGAAGAGGGAGATCACACAGTATATATGGGTAAAGTAAAAGATGCGAAACTTCTACGATCGGAGGCGGAAGTGCTGACCTATTTTAGGGGAAAATGGGGAAGCGTATAGATTTGTGTAGAGAATAGAGGGGAGATACTAAACGAATCGGAATGTTTCAAGATTTTTGGGAGCGAATGTTCTTATATTAAACTGGCGGTAAAGGGCAGATGAGAGATCCCGAGTGGATCTTTCGTCTCCATGCACACATAGAACTTTTTCGGGGCGAGGGTGCATTGACTTGACAAAATCTAAAAGTCCTTGGCGGTCGGCGTGTCCAGAAAATCCATCAACAGTCTCAACATTGAACTTTAATTTGAGTGTTCTCGTTCGTCCTCCAGAACCAGAAACTGGGATTTCTTCCCAGCCAGATTGAATTCTACGTCCGAGCGTTCCGTGTGCCTGATATCCAACAAAGATAAGCGTATTGTCAGGATCGTTGCCTAAATGCTCTAACCAAGACATAATCGGACCTCCGGTTATCATCCCACTTGTAGATATGATAACGCAGGGACCTTCATCTTTGATTTCCTGACGTTGTTCATCTCCACGTTCTATGTGATGAAATTGAGGTGCAAGGAATGGATTCTCATCGTCGTAGAAAATTCGCTTTCTTAGATCGTCTCGAAGATATTCAGGATAGGCGGCATGTATGGCTGTTGCTTCCCAAATCATTCCATCAAGATAAACAGGGAGCTCAGAGAGTTCTCCTGTTCGCATTGCCTCCTCCAATACTAGCATAATCTCTTGAGATCGTCCCACCGCAAAGGCGGGAATGATGACTTTTCCTCCGTTTTCCGTGGTTGTTTTGACTATTTCAATAAGATTTTGTTCGGCTTGTTTTTGATCAGTTTGATAATCATTCCTCCCACCGTAAGTAGATTCAAGTATCAGAGTTTCGACCCGTGGGAAATCGGTTACGGCTCCATTGAATAAACGGGTTCCACGGTAGTGTATGTCCCCTGAAAAACATATGTTATATAGGCCATCCCCAATATGGAAATGGGCTATCGAAGATCCCAGAATATGTCCGGCATTGTGCAAAGTTACTTTTATATCAGGTGCGATATCAGTGACACTTCCATAGGGGATGGTGATTGTGTGTTTTATCGCTTCCCGGATCATTTCGGACGTGTAAGGAGGCGTCCTGCCTTCTTGGGCAGCAACATCTAGATAATCAAGAGTGAGGAGACCCATGAGGTCTCGAGTGGGTTCTGTGGCGTAAATTGGACCATCGTATCCATAACGGAAAAGAAGAGGTATGAAAGCAGAATGATCGAGATGTGCGTGAGTGAGGACTACTGCATCTATAGAGTTCGCTCCAGCTCCAAGAGCTTCTGATACGTGGAGATATGGAAACTCATCTTCAGATCCTGGTTTGTCACCACAATCGATTAAAATTCGTGTCTCGGGTGTGGAAAGTAAAAAACTAGCTCGTCCAACTTCTTGGCAGCATCCCAGAGTGGTCAATCTGACCCATTTATCAGAGGATTTTTTAGGTCTGTGAATATGGCGCCCTACTCTTTCAAGAATGGATCTTCGTTCTTTTCTCTGTTGTTTTAGGAAATTTCTAACGTTAGAAACTACAGTGGAATCGATAGGAGGGGCTCGCACAACATCTGGCGTCCATCCGATTTGTTGTGTTATTTCGCGCATAGTAGACCCATGTCTTCCAATGACCATTCCAGGCCTAGTTGCTTCAATTAAAACTTCTCCAGTATCTTCATGGAAATCAAGGCTAGTCACGTTGGCTTCTTTGGGTATGATTTTATGAATAATTTCTTCTGTTTGTTTAGGGGGAAGAAGGGAGTCCAAATCAGGACGGATTGTGATTCTTTTTTGGAGACTACTGGCAAGGGTTCGAACAATATCACCACTTTCGGCGAATTTTTTGGGATCTGAGGTATATACGACTAGCTCAGGTCCTTCATAATTGACCGAGGAAATGGAAAGGTTTTCGGGTAATATATCAAGAATTTTTTCGTGGATGGATTCTAGTTTTTTATCTACTTCATTCATTGCTATGAAATCTTTCAGGGGAATCTTGGACATCTTGAGCACTGTGGTAAGTAGCCCTCTAGAAAACCAAAGATAGAATATTACCCAACATAGGAGACGGGTAAAATCCGCTGGTATGTTTACACCGGGTGATTATAAAAACTTTTTCAACAGAGGAGAACAGAAAAATCGGAAAGGGTTACTCTTATGAGGTAGAAAGAGTGTCTATGAGAGGCGAACAGGAGCTTGGTATTTCCAATTCTAAAAATGAAAGTCCAGGAGAATGGTATGCAGAAGTTGTCAAGAAAGCCGAGATTGCTGATTACTCCCCAGTAGGAGGATTTATTATTGTACGTCCAAGGGGAATCTCCCTATGGGAATCGATCCGTTTTCATTTAGATTCATGGTTTCGAGAAACCGGAGTTGAAAATGCCTATTTCCCGGTTTTGATTCCCGAGAAATATCTTGAGCGTGAAAAAGAAATTATCGCGGGTTTTGATCCGGAAGTGGCGTGGGTCACACATGGGGGGGAAGAAGAATTAGGAGAAAGACTTGCTGTTCGCCCTACTTCTGAATCTATTATTGCCCCATTTATGGCGCGCTGGGTAAGAAGTCATAGAGATCTTCCACTCAGATTGAATCAGTGGTGTTCGGTGGTGAGATGGGAGGCCACAGAAACCAAACCATTCTTTAGAACGAAAGAATTTCTTTGGCAAGAAGGGCATACTGCGCACAAAAATCGAGATGATGCATGGGCAGAAACCATTCAGCGATTGGATCAATATGAAAGACTATATCGAGAAATATTGGCCATTCCCGTACTGAAGGGGAGAAAACCAGAACATGACAAATTCCCAGGGGCAGAAACGACCAGTACAGTGGAGGCTTTAATGCCAGATGGGAAATCAGTTCAAGGGGGAACAAGTCACTACCTAGGGACAACTTTTTCAAAGGCTTTTGAAATCGGATATGTGGATGAAAATGAAGAGAATCAGCTTGTTCATACAACGTCGTGGGGGCTTTCCTGGAGAGCGATAGGAGCACTCATAATGACACATTCGGACGACCAGGGTTTGGTACTTCCACCTGCCATTGCCCCGGAGCAAATAGTTATTGTCCCCATTTGGAAAGGCGATAAACGGGAAGAAGTTATGGAATATGCTAGAGAAATTCAAAAAGCATTGTCAGAATTCAGGGTCCAATTGGATGACAGAGATGAGAAAAATCCGGGTTTCAAATTTAATGAATGGGAATTAAAAGGGGTACCAATAAGAATTGAAATTGGTCCGAAAGAGGTAGAAAATAGAACAATAACATTGGTACATAGACCGGATGGAGAACGCCATTTGATTGAGATAGAAGGTGTCGAAGATGCGATGAGATCCCACCTTGAGAAAATCTATGAGAAATTATACCAACGTGCTTTTGATAGCCTCCAAGAGAACATTCACGAAGTGTCAAACGAAGTAGAGCTTGTAGATAAATTGACTAGTCAAGGGGGATATGCAAAAACGCCGTGGTGTGGGGAAGAGGGGTGTGAAGAAACAGTTAAGGAAAAAATTGCAGCGAGTATTGTTATGATACCGTCGGAAATGGAGGGGAAGGTGCAAAAAGGAGATTTATGTTCGGTGTGTGGAAGTGATGCGAAAGAAATTGTTTATTTTGCTAAAAAATATTAATATTCTGATAAAAGATATAATGTCATTAATTATGTTAATGTGATACACATATACATATATAATCATAGGAATAGAATTATATAGAAAGGCAGGTATTATTTGTATATGGTGGCCAATTTAGCGAGGAGCTGTGAGCCCGCTCTGCTGATAAATCCAAAAGAAGAAAGATCGAGTTGCGGAGTGGGGGCTGTTATGGATCTAGGAGGGAGGAGGCGGCACTCTGTGGTCGAAATGGGAATGGAAGTGCTATCCAATATGATACATAGGGGCGCTATTGGGATAGAAAAAGATGCAGGGGATGGTGCAGGGATAATGTTGCAGGTCCCGCATGAGTTCTTTAAACAAGTGATTCCTATCGAAATTCCAAGTCAGTATGGAACTGGATTGGTCTTTTTTCCACAGGAGGGGAAGGAAATAATAAATTTGAAAAACATAATTGAGGAGAAACTATCAGAGCAGGGACTAGAAGTGAGATATTGGAGAGGTGTCCCAACGGACAATCGAATTCTCCCACAAACAGTAAGGGATTCTGAACCAGCAATATTCCAGCCATTTGTTGTAGGAAAAGGGCACACGGATGAAGAGTTCGACAGGAGATTATATATAGGACGTAGGATGATTGAAAAAGAAATCCAAATGTCGAACATAAAAGGAAAAGAGAGCTTTTGGATTTGTTCCCTTGATCGAAGAATAATCGTGTACAAAGGATTGCTTAGGGGGAATCAGATAGATGAGTATTACAAAGACCTCAAAGATGAGAATTTAAAAACTAGTTTTGCCCTCATTCATATTCGGTTTTCAACTAACACTAGTAGCTCTTGGAATTTGGCCCACCCATATCGTAGATTAATTCACAATGGGGAATTCAACACCATTAAGGGAAATGTAAATTGGATGAATGCCAGAGAAGCTGATTTGGAACATCCTGAATTTGGAGAACGTATAGAGGGATTAAAGCCAATAATTGCGGATAGAAATCAATCAGATAGTGCTTCATTAGATAATGTTCTAGAATTATTATTAGCTACAGGGAGGGGTTTGCCTCATGCGTTGAGAATGTTAATTCCAGACGCCTGGCAAGAGGATGCGAATTTAGTAGATGAAGAACGGAAAGACTGGTATAAGTTTCATGCATCGTTAGTAGAACCATGGGACGGTCCATCGCTAGTTATTGCAACAGATGGGGAACGGGTAGGTGCGATTCTCGATAGAAATGGGTTGAGGCCTTGTAGATATGATGTGACTTCAGATAATATACTTGTCATGGCAAGTGAGGCGGGTGTTTTGGATATGCCTCCAGAAAAAATAATCAGAAGAGGTCGACTAGGACCGGGGCAACTATTTTTAGCAGAGCCGGGTAAAGGCATATATTCTGAAGAGGAAATATTAAAAGAATTTTCAGATTCAAAATATAAAAAATGGGTAGAATCTAAGCAGATTAGATTAGAAGAGTTGGTAGAAAGAAGTACAAAACCGAGAGGATCAATTAAGGAACTAAGATCGTATCAAGCTGCGTTTGGGTATACATACGATGAATTAGACCGGCTGATCAAACCCATGCTCGAAACGGGGAAGGATCCTGTTGGATCCATGGGGGACGATACACCATTGGCGATTTTATCAGAGTTTAATCGGCCTTTATCTAGCTACTTTAGGCAATTATTTGCCCAGGTGACAAACCCCCCTGTGGACAATATAAGAGAGAGTTTAGTCTTTAGTTTAGAAACTAGAATTGGGCATAAACGAAATATATTGGAGGAATCAGAAGATCATGCGAAGCAATTGGTTTTGAAGAGTCCCATATTGACAGATGGGGATGTAAACACCATTCTACACGGAGGGCACAGCCTGAAAGTGGGGACTGTCGAGATTACATATGATGGAGAAGACCTAGAGAAATCGCTTGAAAGCATTCGAGGAGAATGTGTAGAAAAAGTAAAAACGGGAGTGGAAATTCTTGTATTAACAGATAGAAATGTAGATAAAAATAAATTTCCCATACCAAGTTTACTAGCTGTAAGTAGTGTACATCATCACTTGGTTCGGGAGGGATTACGCACGCGTGTTGGGATTGTGGTGGAGTCAGGAGATCCTAGAACCGTTCACCAGATGGCCACACTGATAGGTCATGGGGCAGGAGCAATTAATCCGTATTTGGCTTATCAGACAATAGAAAGTATAGTGGATGGGTCAGAGGGATGTAGTGTAGACGAATCAATTGAAGCGTACATAAAAGCTTTAGAAGAAGGACTGCTCAAAGTTATGTCTAAGATAGGAATTTCAACTATTGAGAGTTACAAGGGGGCTCAAACTTTTGAATCAATTGGGTTAAATTCTAAGTTAATAGATGAACATTTCACAGGTACTGCGAATAGGATTGAAGGAATTGGGATAAAAGAAATTGAAGGACAAATAAGGGAAAGGCACCAGGCAGGGTTTAGTAGTGGATTGGATCTGGAAAGACAAGGGGAATTTGAATTTCGAACGACTGGAATTCATCATCAATGGAACCCAAAAACTATTTCCAGCTTACAACAAGCTGTCCGAACGGGAGAATATGCAAAATATCAAGAATTTGCAGAACTCATTAATGAACAGAACGGGAACTTTCAAACATTGAGAGGGCTTTTGGAATTCAAGCCAAATAAGGAACCGGTTTTGATTGAAGAAGTGGAATCAGTAGCATCCATTGTGCAAAGATTTTCATCTGCTGCCATGTCACTTGGTAGTCTGTCCGAAGAAGCACATGAAAATACGGCGATTGGAATGAATCGAATAGGGGGAAAATCAAATACTGGTGAGGGGGGAGAACCCCCAGAACGTTTTGGTACGGAAAGAGGATGTTCGGTGAAACAAGTTGCATCAGGGAGATTTGGAGTTACTTCATACTATTTGGCTTCCGCAAATGAGTTGCAGATAAAAATGGCCCAAGGATCAAAGCCAGGAGAAGGTGGACAATTGCCGGGTCACAAAGTGAATGAGATGATCGCGAGGGTTCGTCGGTCTGTTCCAGGAGTTGGGCTGATATCACCGCCACCCCAACACGACATATACTCAATTGAAGATTTGAAGCAGCTCATATATGATCTGAAATGTTCTAACCCAAAAGCAGACATAAATGTTAAATTGGTTGCGGAGGCCGGGATAGGTCAGATAGCTGCAGGAGTGGCAAAGGCAAATGCGGATGTGATACATATTTCAGGGCATTCGGGAGGTACGGGTGCGAGTCCTAAAACATCGATAAAACATGCAGGATCTCCGTGGGAATTGGGGTTGTCTGAAGCCAATCAAATGCTCTGTGCTACGGGATTGAGATCTAGAGTAAAACTTGCAGTAGATGGAGGAATAAAAACGGGGCGGGATGTTGCCATAGCAGCCATGCTGGGTGCAGAAGAATATGTGTTTGGTACCGGTGGTCTGGTCGCAGGTGGATGTGTAATGGCGCGTCAATGTCACAATAATACTTGCCCAGTTGGAATTGCAACGCAAGATCCAAAACTTCGTGATCGTTTCAAGGGAGAACCAGAACACGTGATGAACTATATGGAATTTATTGCACGGGATTTACGGGAGATTATGGCATCTCTTGGGTTTAGAAAAATGGAGGAGATGATAGGGAGGGCGAATCTATTACAGCAACGGGAAGTGGATAGGGGCTTTAAAGCTGAAACTCTTGATTTGTCTCCGTTAATCGCTAGAATAACTGGAACGGATAGATACAAGACACGTCAACAAACTCATTTGGTAGAGAATTCAATTGATTGGGAGGTCATAGAGAAATGCGAAGGGGCAATATCCAAAAAAGAATCGGTAGAAATAGGTGATTTGGATCTAAAAACTTCGAATCGGGCTTTTGGAACTATTCTGTCGAATAGAATCTCGAAAATGCATGGAGAAGGGGGCCTACCAGAGGATACCATAATAATTAAATCGAGAGGAACAGCAGGGCAGAGTTTCGGTGCATTTCTAGCTCGGGGAATAACAATCTTAATGGAAGGGATAGGAAATGACTATGTGGGGAAGGGATTATCAGGAGGGAAAATTGCAATTAGGACTCCCGGAAATTCAGGGTTCGTTGCGGAAGAAAATACCATCATAGGAAATGTGGCACTGTACGGAGCTACGGAGGGTGAGTTGTACGTAAATGGTCTTGCTGGGGAAAGATTTGCAGTGAGGAATTCAGGGGCAAAAGCAGTGGTTGAGGGGGTCGGGGATCACGGGTGCGAGTATATGACAGGGGGTGTCGTTGTAGTACTAGGAGAAACTGGAAAGAATTTTGCCGCGGGGATGTCGGGAGGAATTGCGTATGTGTATGATCCAGAGGCACGATTGAATAAGTATTGTAATTCAGAGATTTGTGATATCGCAGTGGTGTTAGAAGAATCGGATGAAAAAATGATAAAACGTCTGTTGCAAAATCATGTGGCATATACAGAATCAAGGCTAGCAAAGAGTATACTAGAAGCCTGGGAAAATGAACGCAGGTCTTTTGTCAAAGTTATGCCCGAAGCTTATTTGGAAGCTATTGGAAAATGGCCGGATGCAGATGTTAGAAAAACACTCCCAGTTGCCGTGGCAGATGCTGCGTAGTAAAATACTCAATACGTAAATAGTTGAGTGATACAAGTAAAGTTAATATAGGACCTGGATATGACGAATACAGTTACCTGGAAGCAGCTCCCTCGAATAGTCTCACTAGGAGAGGGGGTTTTATCAGAAATGGCCCCCATAGTGAAAGAACTTCGTTTATCAGGAGATCCTTTGATAATCACTACTAAAACTCCAAAAATGGTTGCAGGTTCAGAGATTGTAGGAGATTTTGAGGAGAGGGGATATAGTCCCAAGATGGTTGTGGTAAAATCAGAAGGAATGAAAGAAGTCGAGAGAGTCATACGAGAGCTAAACAAAGATGATTTTGGCTTTGTGATAGGGGTAGGAGGTGGAAAGCCAATAGATATTGCAAAAATAGCCAGTGGGGAGCTTCACAAAGAATTTATTTCAGTTCCTACAGTGGCTAGTCATGATGGGATTGCAAGTAGCAGGGCTTCAATACCAGATGGGGAAGTGCAACATAGCATTACTGCAAAACCTCCAATTGCAATCATAGCAGATACAAAAGTTATAGTGGGTTCGCCCTGGAAACTAACCAGTGCAGGATGCGCAGATATAATATCTAATTTCACTGCAGTGAAGGACTGGAAGTTGGCGAAACTGCAGGGGGAAACTGAATATTCAGAATACGCAGCTGCATTATCCGAGATGACAGCGGAGATGCTTATTCAGAATGTGGATTTAATTCTGAAGAAATCGGAGAAGTCAATTTTTATCGTAATGAAAGCACTTGTGTCATCAGGAGTTGCAATGAGTATTGCAGGTAGTTCCCACCCGGCGAGTGGGGGAGAACATTTGTTTAGTCACCAACTGAATCGAGTAGCGGAGGGGGAGAGACTTCATGGGCATCAAGTGGGGGTAGGGACCATATTGACTGAATATCTCCACTCTGGAGAATCGGGAGAATGGGGAAAAATAAAAGATACGCTGAAAAAATTAGAGTGCCCAACGACTGCCGAGGAACTAGGGGTCACAAGAGAAAATATCATTAAGGCCCTATCGACCGCGCACGAAATACGAGATAGACATACAATATTAGGGAAGGGTATTGGGGAAAAAGACGCAGAGATAGTAGCAGAAAAAACAGGAGTTATTTAACGGAGAATACAGATCGATGGTTATTTTTGAGTTCGATCTTCAATAAATATACATGCGAGTCGCAATTGTAGAGCGGCGGACTATCCACAAAGAAGGGGGGAGTTCTGCAAAAAGATTGCACACGGTGGCAGAATTGCTTGCTATAAAAGGGCATGCAGTTAGTTTTTATTGTCTTAAGTGGTGGGAAGAGGAAGATAGGGAGAAAATACACAATGGGGTGAGATATTACGCAGTATCAGAGAATATAGAAGATGTTGAATGGAGATTTGCAGCACAACTACCCTCAAAAATTAAAGAATATGAACCAGATGTGATAATTGCAGATGGGACAGAACGGGCAGTGGTAATGGGATCAAAATTTACGTGTCTATTTTTGAGAAAACCACTTATATTGGATTTCTACAAACAAATTAAAATTGGAAAAGGAAGTAAGAGAAAATCTGAACTCATTATGGGTTTAGCAGATCTAGTAGTAGTCCCATCGGAAATGATTCAAACGAGTGTGATAGAGGCGGGGTGTGAGGAGAAACTGATTGAAAAGCTACCAAACCCAATCAAGATCAAACCCATAAAGGATACAAAGAAAGAGAAGGTCGCAGATATTATTTACTCCAAAGTATTGGATAAAAATTGCAACTTGGAGACTTTTTTGTTGGCCCTAGCAGAGCTTCGTGATGTGAAATGGAAAGCTGCAATAATTGGAGAGGGTGAGATGAAGGAATTTTATGAGAGGCAAATAAAAGATTTAAGGATTTCACGCAGGGTAGAATTTTTGGGGGAAGTTCCCACAGAAAGGAAAATAGCAATTTTCAAGGGGGCACATGTTTGTGTGCACACGGCGGTGAAGAGTGGATTTCCCAAGGATTTTTTACTAGCTCTTGCTTGCGGGTGTGTGGGGATTGCAGAATATCACGAGAATTCTAGTGCTCATGAATTAATAAGACCTAGAGAAAGGGGGTTTAGAATAACAGAAGGGGAAGTGTTGCATCAGACTATTAGAGAAGCTGCAAAATTACCTAGAAAAGAAATTGAAGATGGGTATTTTGGATATAGTGAAAAAAATTTTATAGAGAAATATATAGGACTCATTGAGAATGCAAAAAGAGTTAAATCGAGTGGATTGGTTAGAGATCAATCGGATATGGGAGTTCTTTAAGCGCCTCTGCAACTCGAATGGCATCAAGATTTTGCGAAACGTCGTGGGCTCGAATTATGTTGGCGCCGTTGCAAACTGCCATAGCAGTAGTTGCAATAGTAGCAGATAAACGATTATGTTGAGTGAGTTTAAGAGAAGAAAATAGAGACTTGTGGGAGTGACCTACGAGGATGGGGCAGCCTAGAGTTTTGAATTCGTCTAAACGGCGAAGGATTTCAAAATTTTGTAAGGGTGTTTTTCCAAAACCAATTCCGGGATCAATGATTATTTTTGAACGGTCTAGCCCCGCATTTTCAGTTCGGATGATTAGATTGGAAAGATGAGATATGATTTCTTCGACAACATCGTTGTAATTTATGATGCAAGTGGGATCTACTGGTGTATTGATGCTATGTGTTAAAACAATAGGCACATCAAAATCGGATGCGATGAAACGCATTTGAGGATCCGAAAGGCCAGAAACGTCGTTGATTATATTTGCGCCTGCGTTTATTGCAGCCTCGGCTACATTGGCTTTTCTTGTATCAACAGAGAGGAGCACGTTTGATTTGGATAGTTTCTTAATGGCAGGTAAGATTCTATTTAATTCTGTTTTGGAAGAAATAGGAACTGCACCGGGTCGAGTGCTTTCACCACCTATATCGATGATGTTTGCTCCAGATTCAACCATGGAAATTGCGTGAGTTATTGCTTGATCTTTCGTGCGATAGTTTCCACCATCATAGAAGCTATCAGGGGTGAGGTTTAAAATTCCCATCAAAATAGTACTATTTTCCCAGGGGAATCCATTGGATTTGATAGGTACATTTTGAGAGTCAATCACAGAGGAAAGTTGAGAAACAAGGGTGGGGAAATGAAATTTTCCATCTTCAATTATATTAAGTAAAGATTTGAATTGAGAGGGAGAACCAGAAAGGATTATATCAGTTAATTCTTCCTCAAGTTTATCGAAGAGGAATATTTCGGAGGAGCCTCCAAGTTTTAGGAATTCTTTCTGGATTTGTCTAGCATATACAGGATAAGTTTTTGTTTTTAGGGAATATGAAGAAGAAGATTGTGTTGCTTTTTTGATTACATGATTTTCCCACTTTTGACGGGCTTCACGTATTGTGTATAAAGATCCAGTTACAAGGATACAATCCACTTCATTTGAAGAAGATATAGCCTGATTCAGGGCTACATCAATAGAAGGAGAGGATATTGCAGGATATCCATTCTTTGTGAATAGATCTACAAGGGGGAGAAGTTCTGCTGCACGGGGTATATTGGGTTTTGTTACAAATACTTTTTTAGGAAGGGGCAATGAAGAGATCATTCCTTCATGGTCTTTGTCCCCAAGAGCCCCGAAAACTATGAAAAGGTCTTGATATTCAAATTCAGATAGTGTTTTACTAAGTTCCATGCATCCAGCAGGATTGTGGGCCCCGTCTAGAATGATTAATGGGTTTTGGCTAAAGATTTCAAAGCGACCGGGCCAATAAGAATTTTTGAGGCCGGTTGAAATATCTTGAGGGGTTGTGCCAAATGATTGATCGCATATTGCGGCGGCTATGCCTGCATTTATCGCTTGATGGGATCCAATGAGTCCTAGTTCTGTTTTTATAGCCCAATTGGGTGCGGTTATTTCTACAAAAGATTCTGAAGAAGAACTACCTTCATATTTGACTTTAAAATCGCCAGACTCACCCACAAGTAACAGGTCACTTACGCCTCGTTTGATTTCGGAGAGGGCGGCTCCTGTTGCTGCAGTAACTAGAGGAGAATTTTTAGATGCGATTGCCGCTTTATCTCGTGCTATTTCTTCTACGGTGTTTCCCAATATATCTGTGTGTTCGAGGGAAACATTAGTGACGGCACTAGACATGGGAGTGATAACACTAGTTGCATCGTGTTTTCCACCAATGCCAACTTCTATTACAGCAACATCTACATCTTCATTGTTAAAATGCCAAAGTGCCAGAGCAGTTGTAACTTCGAAAAATGTGGGAAGTGGAGGGTTGGATTCACAAAAGGTAGCGTGGGGAGAGATAATATCAATAAAATCGCGAATGGATTGATGAGGAATGGGTTGATCATTTACGAGGATTCGTTCGCGGAAATCAGAAAGATGAGGAGAGGTATAAAGTCCTACTTTGAGATTTGATTCCATTAAAATTGAAGATATCATTCGAGAAGTGGATCCTTTTCCATTTGATCCAGTTACGTGGATATATTTATTTCCTATATGAGGGTTTTCGAGGTAATCCAGAAGCTTTGATGTGGAATCAGTCCCAGGTCCTATTCTAGAACGTGGAAAATTAAATAAAAACTTTATTGCTTCAAAATATTCCATTTTTTGAATTCACCACGTTGAAATTAAGAATGTATTAATCATGTTTGAAACATCTTGTTCCTGTAAAAACCATGGAGATATCAAGATTATTTGCAGCATCGATGACAGCATCGTCGTTTATGGATCCACCGGGTTGGATTACTGCAGAAATTCCCGCTTCTGCTGCATTTTCCAATGCGTCGGGGAAGGGGAAGAATGCATCTGATGCCATGACAGCCCCTTTTGGAGTTTTATTTTCGGAATGTTCAACTGCTTTAATAGATGCCAACCTAACGGCGTCGACCCTAGATACCTGACCCATTCCCAGTCCCACGGTTTCGGTTCCGGTGGCAAAAACTATGGCGTTGGATTTAACGTGTTTTACTACTTTCCAAGCGAAAAGCATAGTTTCTATTTGGGCAGGGGTTGGTTCTATTTTTGTAACTACTTGGAGGTCTTTAGAGGATAGTGAACTCAGGTCTCTTTGTTGAATTAATCTCCCTCCAACTATAGGTTTTTCAACTAAAGTTACAGAAGGAGAATTCAATTCTCCAACAGATAATATTCGTAGGTTTTTCTTTGTGCGTAAAATATTCAATGAATCTTCAGTATAAGAAGGGGCAACTACGACTTCCTTGAAAGAGGATACTATTTGTTCTGCTGTTTTTACATCGCATTCTTGATTGAGTGCAACTACCCCCCCGAAAGCACTCATAGGATCGGTTGAAAGTGCCTTTGCATATGCTTCAGAAATGGTTTTTGCGACAGCGCACCCGGCAGGGTTTGCGTGTTTAATTATTGCTGCCGCGGGTTGTTTGAATTCTTTGATAAGGTTGAGGGCCCCGTCAGAATCGTTGTAATTATTATAAGAAAGTTCTTTTGCAGTAGGGTTTAGCTGTAGTGCTGATACAACATTTGCCTCCTGTACGGTAGGATCGGCATATAAAGCTGCAGTTTGGTGGGGATTTTCCCCATAACGTAATTCACAATAGTGATCGTTTTTTATCATCAGAGAGGCGGGAAAATCATCTTGGGAGGAATCCATACTAGAATGCAAGCTTGATGTACCAAATTCGTTGCGTTTTTGCTTTTTACACTATGGAGAGGTAGATTTTATGAAGAATAATTCTTTTTTGGTGAACATAGCAATTGAGAAAATTAGACTGGAGTCTTTTTTACGGGCGCAGAACAAAGGGGAGACTATGGACGACCCACTTTTTGCCATATCAGCGATTGATGGGCGCTATGCAGTTGAGACATTTCCTCTAAGGGAATATATGGGGGAAGCAGCCCTTATGCGAGAGCGTGTGCAAGTTGAAATCGAATATCTAATTTCTCTGTCAGAAGAAGAAGAAATCTCTTTAGAATTATCAGAGGAAGAAATGAAAGCATTGCGCAAGGTATACGTGGATTTTGGAGAATCCGACGCAAGGATGGTGAAAGAAATTGAAAGGAAAGGGTACAAAGAGTACAAAGCGACGAATCATGATGTAAAGGCAATAGAATATTTTTTGCGAGAGAAGACACCTGGGAAGATACATCCATGGATACACTTTGGATTGACTAGTGAGGATGTGACCAATATTGCTTATCGAATTCTTGTAAAAGGATCGATGGAAGAGATTCTAATTCCAGCTATAAATGCCGTGAAAGATGAGATAGAAAAACTTGCCATAGGATGGAGAGATACGCCTATGTTGTCCCTAACTCATGGGCAGCCAGCAACTCCGACTACCTTCGGAAAGGAAATGGCTATTTATGCATCTCGATTGAACCAAATGCAAAGGGAAATTGAACATTCAACGGGAGAACTTGTGGGGAAAATGTCAGGAGCGAGTGGAAATTATGCGGCCCAGGTAGTTGCAATTCCAGGAGTAGATTGGCCAGAAGTTTCAAAGAAAGTGGTGGGAAAATTAGGATTCAAACAAATACCATTGACGACTCAAATTAATCCGGGGGATGACCTAGCTATTCTGTTTTCAATGATACAAATTGTCAATCAGATAATAATAGATTTAAATCGAGATATGTGGATGTATATTTCAAACAAACAAATTACTTTGCGCAAGAATGAAGCGGAAACGGGGTCATCTACGATGCCACATAAAGTAAACCCAATTGAATTTGAGAATGCAGAGGGAAATTTAGGAAAGGCAAATAGCGACTTGAAATTTTTATCAGAAACGATTACAGTTTCGAGATTACAACGGGATTTGATTAGTTCGACTGTGAAGAGAAATATAGGCTCTGCGTTTGCTCATTGTTTATTGGGTTATTGTAAAACAAAAGAGGGATTGGCCAAGATAGAACCAGATGAAAAGAAGATGATTGAAAGTCTTTCAGAAAATGTAGAGATATTAGGAGAGGCATATCAGACCATATTACGCAGGGAGGGATATCAAGATGCGTATGAAATTCTGAAGTCCGAAACCCGGGGGAAAAATATCACTATGGAAGAATTGCATAGAATGGTAGACAGGTTGGAAATAGAAGATGTTGTACGGGAAGAATTAAAAGATCTAGTACCACAGAGATATTTTGGTTTGGCGGGTGAATTAGTTGATGAAATTCGTTGATTATTTTTTAGAGATAAGATCAGATTTATGCAGGGACATCCAGTATCCGATGCCTGTTAAAAATAAGCTTAAAGAAGGAAGATAGAATAGATTTTTCGTGGTTAATGTGAGATTAGAATTCACCAAGATAGATATAATTCCTTCTCCAAATGAAACTAAAAAAATAAAAGTTATAAATCCCATTAGAAATGCGGAACGAATTGAAGATTGGCCTGTTTTTAAGAGTCCATCGTAAAGAATTATGGCTACCACAAATGAAATAGAAGTTCCGAAAACATAGAGGGGCATTCTAGAAAGAAATCCATCTTGTGGTCCCATTAGTAAAGAGAGAAATCCAAATAAACAAATGGTGGTTAGGATACTAGAGATAAGAAGAATAGATTTGATTTTCGTAGAAGAAGATTTAGTCAACAGAGAGTTTCTGTAACTCATACCGAAGATCACAGAGGTCAGTGGATAAAAAACATGGCTTTTTTGCCATATAGGAGATTATGAACAAAATGAAGGGTAGATTCATAATCCCAGTTTTGAAATGACATCTGTCAAAATATGGGCGGCTTTTTTGACTTCAGAAATGGGGACGTATTCACGGGAGGAATGTGCAACTGCACCAGTGGAGTCAGTTAGAACGCCAGGGCCAAAAATGACGGTGGGGGCAATTAAAGAAAAATAAGATGCTTCGCTAGCTGCGGTGAAGGGGCGGGTTTTTGTTCCACTTATTTGTTGAAAGCATTTAACCAAATTTGTATCTTCGGGGGTAAAAAAGGGCCCTAGAAATGGAGTTTCTCGTTCGGATAGGGATATAGAAATGGTAGCCCATTTAGGTATATGATTTTTAAGATGAGACTCCAGAGAAAGTTTGAAGTCATCTGCAGATTCAGGAGGAACACTTCTTCGGTCGACGGTGATTTCACATTTAGATGGTATTTGGTTTGAGAAATCACCGCTCTTAATTATAGTGGGGGTGAGAAGAGGAGATCCGAGGGATGTTTCAGTGTTGACTGGTTGTTCTTTATCGAATGTTTTCAATGCTGCAAGGATAGAAACGCAAACATCGATGACGTTGTTGGTTAGATGAGATTCAGCTGCATGTGCATTTTCCCCTATGATCAATATCTTTGCTTCAAATCTACCTTTGGAAGCATTGCAGATATCAAGATTGGTTGGCTCCCCTACGATGAACGCGTCTGGGACGTCGTCGAAGTGTAATGCGTTCGCTCCGCGGGATGTGAGTTCCTCGTCGGGCGTTATGGCTAGTGTTAATTTTCCAGAAGGGTTGCTATGAATAAATGCGTATACAAAAGCTGCGAGTGGTCCTTTTGCATCGCAAGCTCCGCGCCCATAGACCATGTCGCTGTCACTGTGGAAGGGGAGATAAGGGGGAACGGTGTCTATGTGAGTATTTAAGACAATATGGGGGGATCCAGTCCCTCTAGTTGTAATTGTATTACCTGCCGAATCAACTGAAGGTTCAAATCCATGAGATGTGAGGGTATCTACAAGGAAAGTTCTCATTTCATCGACATCGTCGTGAGAGGGTATTTGTACGGATTGTTCGAGGAAAGATACTATATCAAAATTCGTCATATTAGTGGGAGCTCTCCAGAGAACTGTTTTGCTGCAGGACCTCTTAAAATCATAGAACCTGTTTTGTTAATAGTCACAAAGAGATCTTCTCCACCTTCTTGAGTTATGCGTATTGATTGATTTGGTTTAATTTGTTTGGAGTGGTGCAACACCGAAGCTATTGCACATGCACCAGTTCCACAAGCGAGAGTTATGCCCTCCACTCCGCGCTCGAAAGTTTTTTGTTTAAACCCATTTTGGATCTTTTGGGCAAATGTGACATTGGTTCCTTTGGGGAACATCTTGGAATGGCGGATATCAAATGCTTTGTTGAGTAAAATTGGATCAGTTATATCGTCCACAAATATTACAGCTTGGGTGACCCCTCCTGAATTGATCGCAGTAGTGTTTAGACCGAACAAGTCCTGATCTATGAAGGGAATATCTGAGATGATAGGTACGCTTTTGGGTTCGAAAGTGGAAGGTTCCATTTCAACTTGAACATCACCCCCATCGACTATTTTGGATGGGAAGGTTCCTGCAGCAGTGTGCAGAATAATTTCTTCTTTATTCAAAAGTTCGCTAGCCCATTTTACTGCACATCTAGCGGCATTTCCACACATGGGGCCAACTGAACCATCTGGTTGGCGTAAGTCCATGGTAATTTGGGGAGGGGAGGAGGTAGACTCAATTGTCAAAAAGAGAACCCCATCTGCGCCGATTCCATCTTCTCTGTTGCACTGAGCTATGGCTAATTCGGAACGGTTAGAGATTTTATCCAGACGTTTGTGGATGAGTATAAAATCATTTCCAGCACCATGATATTTATCGAATGGTATCAAAACCAACCTACCTCATGTTCATGGGAGCAAAGATCCTCGAGCGTCTCTCTTTTTCGGATGAGACCTATATTATTTCCATCAATTGCCACGGTCGCAGAACGAGGGAAAGAGTTGTATTGGCTTTCCATTGCTTCGCCGTATGCACCTGCATTTCCAATAGCTAAAATATCACCAGTAGCAGAAGCCTCAAGTTCTATATCGACTCCTAGGATATCGGCACTTTCACAGATTGGGCCGGTTACGGTGGTATTTGGCAAGGACTGTTTAGTTTCGGTTGAAGAAATATTTTGAATATCATGATAAGAACCATACAAAGCAGGTCTAAGTAAAGTGTGCATTCCAGCATCCACCCCCACTATAGTGTGAGAATCTAGATTTTTGATTGTGTTAATTTTCGTGAGGAGTATTCCAGCATCTGCTACTATGTATCTCCCTGGTTCAAGGACAAGTTTTGCAGAAAAATCCCCTAAAGATTTCTGTATTTCGAGCGAGACTTTAGATAGATCCAGAGACAGATCCTCGGGATGGTATGGAACACCAAATCCCCCTCCTACATCGATGAACTCTAGATCAATTGGCGAAGATCGGGATATATCTCCAAGGGTCCTGCAAAGACTTTGATGGACGTCCATGTCTTGAGGGGAGATTCCACTTCCAGCATGGGCATGTATTCCAACGATATCGAAATCATGAGAAGAATGTGAGGAAAGTAGATATAGGGCTTGATCGGGGGAAAATCCAAATTTTGCGTCGGATCCTGTTGATACATATTTGTGGTGGCCTGCCCCAGATCCAGTATTGATTCGAAGGCATATACGGCCACGATAATCCCGTTCAGATAATCTACGGAGTGTATCGTGAGAGCCAATATTTATTGTTAATCCAGAAAGATTAACTGCAAAATCTAGATCAGAATCAGGAGGGTTTACTGCAGTATACAGGATTCTTGAAGGAGGTATTTCTGCACGTATAGACCTGTAAATTTCTCCAGCAGAGACACATTCAATCCCGGCTCCCAGATTTCCAAGTGTTTGTAGTATTGCCCCAGAGGTATTGGCTTTTGCTGCATAGTATATATCTGCGTCCTCAAAAGCAGAGGATAATCTGCGGTAATTTTGGCGGATTCTTTCGAGATCAATTACATAGGTTGGAGTCCCATGAGTTTCCACAATAGATAGTAGTGTTTCGTGTGACCAATCGGAGATTGTTCTGTGCTCTGACATCAGGAAATCACTTCCGCAAAAGGTCCTCTTTTTCTGCTGCGATTTGTGTGGATTCTTCGATGGATAGTGCCACAACTGCGGGTTTCAATGCCCCACCTCCTTCAAACAACGGATGATTTCCAACATCAGAATGTACAAATCGAGTGAATGCACGGCGATTTGGAGGAATATGGCCATGAATAATTTCTTCTGAAACTAGATCATATACAGGGATTCTAGGAGTTAGAAGAGTGTTTTCGGCCACGACGGATCCTTCTCCAACTACGAATCCGCTGGTTACACGGCATCCGGCCCCCAAGGAAACATTATCTTCTATTATAACGGGTGTGTCTTCTACAGGTTCCAGGACCCCTCCTATAACGGTGTTTGCCCCGAGTTTCACATTAGCGCCTACTTGAGCACAGGAACCAACCACATCGTTGGAATCAACAAGAGTCCCATCTCCAATTGATGCGCCTATATTGACAAAACAGGGGCTCATTAGAATTGCATTAGAACCAATATGAACGCCGCGTCGGATGACTGTTGCAGATGGAGTGTTCCGAATTCCGCGTTGAAGGAAATCGGAAGTATCTGCCAGGGGCAAAATATCATTATATACAACTACAGGAAAGTCTTCGGGTAAGGGCGCAGGTGGCCCGTAGACAATAGGGTATTTTTTTCTAAGAGAAAAATTTAATAAAATTCCGTGTTTGACCCAAGTATTTGCAGTCCACCCTTCAGATTTTTTTTCCGCAGATTTGGTTGTTCCAGACTCTAGAGAGTCAAGAAACTCATCGAGTAGGGATAGGTGTTCTTCGGTTCGATTTTCTGAATTGATTTCACCAGAAGTATAGAGATCCCACAAAGTAGAAACGTCGTTTTTGAGATTCATGTTGAAACACCTAATACATCTTTGAAATCATACCACCCAGGTGGTTGGTTTGAAAGCCAGATGGCGGAGTCTATTGCACCAGAAGAGTAGACTCCACGGCTCTCTGCCTGATGGGTTAGAGTAATCATTTCATCATTTCCAGAAAAAAGTACCTCATGTGAACCACGAATGTTACCGGCCCGTACAGAATGGACTCCAACTTCGTTTGGTTGGCGCTCGTGAATTCCAGATCGGCCATATATAGCTTCCAGGTTGGGACGGAATTTCTTGATAGTATCTAGAATGGATAAAAGTGTTCCACTCGGTGCGTCTATTTTTTTGTTATGATGAGTTTCAGTTAGCTCGACGTCGTAATTGAATAAAACATCTGAAATTGCATCTATTGCTAGATGTAATGATGCAATTCCTCTAGAGAAATTGGCTTCGAAGAGTATAGGAATCTCATTGCTGAGATCGTGTAGCACATTTAATTGTTCGTCTGTAAATCCTGTTGTTCCTGTTACAAGGGGAATTGAGAATTTTGCTGCGTTCTCAGCAAAAAATAAACTTGCTTCTGGGACTGTTAAATCAATAATCACATCTGGGTTGGATTCCTGGAGTTGGGAGGAAAAATCAAGAGGATTGCAGATTGGAAATTCTACGGATGATAAATGGTTTGGAAGTTCTTTCTGAGTTTTTTGGGAAGTGGCAAAGGACACAGTGGTTGAATCCGATCTCTGAAGTATCTCTTCAATTACAGATTTGCCCATGCGTCCTGTTGCTCCAGTTACTGCTATATTCATATTGTATGCTCTAATTCTGCTAAATCACCTAAGAGGTCAAGAAGTTGTTGACGGTTGTCATCAGAGATTCTTGACAAAGGTAATCTAAGGTGGGGTGATGAATCATATTTTAAATGCATTGCTTCTTTGATGGGTATTGGATTCGATTCGACGAATAATCCACGGAAGATGGGACACAACTTGCGATTTAGGGACAATGCATGGGAGAAATTATGTCGCTCTCCGGGTAGAGTGGACCATACCATATCGCAGGTCAATTCAGGTGCTATGTTTGCTGCAACACTGATAACACCCGTTCCGCCAAGACATAGTATTGGGACAGTCATTTCGTCGTCCCCAGATAAAATGTTAAAATTTTCCGCTCTAGTACTTTCGATTACTTGAGATATAAAACCTATATCACCACTAGCTGCCTTATACCCAACAATATTATCATGGGAAGCGAGTGATATTGTTGTTTGTATTTCTATATTTCTTCCAGTTCTAGAAGGCACGTTGTAAATAACTTGAGGTATTTCGACTGCATCTGCAATAGCCAAGAAGTGAGATTCCATACCAGCAGGTTCTGGTTTGTTATAGTAGGGAGAAATTAAAAGTATCCCGTCCGCACCAGCATCTACAGAGCGTTTGGAAAGGGTTATCGCTTCACTAGTGGAATTGCTCCCAGTTCCAGCAATAATAGGAATATTTTTCACCGCATTGACCACACATTCTACTACTTCGACGTGTTCATCGTGAGATAGAGTCGCGCTTTCGCCAGTGGAACCAGTAGGGACCAACCCATCAACTCCAGCAGATTCTAATCGTTTTGCATCGTGTTCGAGTTGATTAAAATCGATGGACCCATCGTTGAAAAATGGGGTGGTCATTGCAGGGAAAACACCAGTTAGGTTTAAAGAAGTCATAGTAAGTGCTTGGAAAGATTAGATTTGTGCTGAGTCTTGTAAGACGTATAAGGAAATAGTCTTTTCCAAAGAAATACGAGTATGCGATAACGATATGAGAAATATCATGGAAGAAAAAAGTGATGAAGAATGGATACTTGATCTTCAAGATATTGCAGATTATCAGTTTGGGAAGGGGGCGGGAGAGGGGCTATTTACAGGGGATATAAGGATAGAGAGATCGAGAACGGGTAGGGCTCGTCAAATTCATTCAGAAGATGAGTATATAGCGACACATACCAAAGGGGGAAGGCTTTCATTGGGGATAGAAGGTGGAAAAAGACTTAGGAAATCACTTGAATTTCCAGCATACAGAGTCAGGGTAGGAGAAGAATCAGAGATATATGTCAGGGAGGGGAAAAACGCATTTGCAAAATTTGTCATAGATGTTGATCCAAATATTAGACCCAAGGATGAGGTGATGGTAGTAGGAGAAAATGATTGTTTATTGGCGGTGGGGAGGGCAAAAATGAGTGCAGATGCCATGTTGGATTTTAACAGAGGTGTTGCGGTAAAGGTTAGAGAGGGCCAATTGGAATAAGATTCCGAGCGCCATATTTTTGTTTTGACGGGACATGTAGACGAGTATGTTTAGCGGTGGGGGTTTGAACCCTCGAAAAATGAAAAAGATGATGGAACAGATGGGGATTGAACTAGAAGAGTTAGAAGTAGAGGACGTTGTAATGACGCTAGTGGGTGGTGAAAAATTAATATTTAAAGAAGCTGAAGTGACGAAAATGGAAGCAAGAGGTCAAAAGACATATCAGGTGGTTGGAGACCCAGAAATAGGGGGAAGTGATCAGATAGCAGATAGTGGAATGAAAATATCTAAAGAGGATATCGAGATGGTAATGCAAAAATCGGGCGCGGATGAAGAAACAGCTCGAGAATCGATTGAGGCTACTGAAGGAGATCTTGCTGCTGCAATATACAGATTAAAGTGATAGTGCTAGTAGTTGGAGAGAATAGAGAGTATCTTTGCCATCCAGGAGATGAGATCGGAACAGATTTGGGAATAATGAGAGTTCCAGAAGATGTGAAAATAGGGGACACAATAGAGACGCATCTTGGTAAAAAATTTACAGTTATAGAGCCGAGAGTTACAGATCTGTTCCATCATTTAGAAAGGACAGGGGCCCCGATACTTCCTCGCGACGTGGGGTTGATTATAGGGATGGCAGGGATTGGGTCAGATGATCGAATATTGGACGTGGGGACGGGGACTGGAATTTTATCAATCTGTCTGGGAAAGGTGGGGGCAAGTGTAATAACATATGAAAAGAATACTAAATTTTTCGAGGTTGCCCAATCCAATATAAAAAAAGCAGGAGTTGAAGATATGGTAGAAGTACGAGAGGGAGATGTGATTGAGGAATTAGATGTATTGAATGATTTTAGTGTAATAACGCTGGACATGAAGGACGCAGAGTTAGTGGTAAAGCATGCTAGAAAAATTCTCAGAGCAGGTGGAATCTTAGTAGCATATTCTCCATTTATGGAAAGTGCTAAAAAGGTAGTGGAATGTGCTAAAGAGGTGGGTTTGTTAGATATAAAAACGATAGATACAGTTCAGCGTGAAGTAGAGTTTGGTGCACGCGGTACGAGGCCCCAAACTATAGGTGTGGGGCATTCGGGATATTTGACTTTTGCTAGGAAGTATGCATAGCTAATTGTCATTCTCGCGCCAGCGATACTCACATTTTGTGCAAACAAAAAATCGTGTTTCGGATTCGTCTGCACCACGTATTTGTTGCAGATACCAATATGCAGTGTCATTGTCACACTTAGAACATTTAGAGTTGGTAGTAGGCAAACCTCGTTCGGTGACATTGCTGGTATCAATTATGTCAGTTTCTTCTTGTGTTTCTGTCGTCCCAGTTTGACCGGTGAGTTTCTGGAACATTGCGGCATATTTATCTTGTTCTGACATGGTGAAAGAATTATACTAGAGGTGATATAAGTTCACCAAAGTACTTAAAAAAATCGAGCGGAGAGGGAATAAAATCAGTATCCAGAATCTATTAAAAATTGATTCGCGTGTTCAAGAATTTCACGGGGGCCATCATGATTAATTGTATTGATTGCCTGAGTATAATCGCGCCATTGGAGATCGGAATGTTCATCAGAAATATCCGCCTTGGAATCGAATGATTTTGCAACGAATAAATGGACGGTTTTATGAATAGTAGAGCCGCTTGCTTGAAAGAAATAGTCATACTCTTCTCGAAATCCATCTAAAAGTTTAAAATTAGAGAGTCCAGACTCTTCGCGGACTTCTCTAATTGCAGTTTGTTGGAGTTCTTCTGTTCCTTCTACACCACCTTTTGGGAATTCCCAGTCGCCAGCTCTGCTTTTTAATAAAAGATATTCTCGTTTGGTTGGTTTGTCTCGGTAGATTATAGCGCCAGCGCTAACCGCTTCTATCATAGCATATACTAGAATTCGAGGTTATTTCAGAATATCGGGATGAATGGGATAAATTTAGTGCCTAGGAGATTCTCTATATGGCAAGAGTATGACGTTTGTAACTAGACTTACGCTGAGGAGTGGGGATAGAAACTCTCTAGATAAAATAGTAGGAGATATCAAGCATTCTGCGGAGAAGAAAGGAGTGAGAGTGCGAGGTCCACATACTCCACCACCTCAAACTTATCGGGCGCCACAATATAAAAGATTGGACGATATAGAAAGAAAATTCCCCCCGTGGGAATATAATGTGTATGAGAGGTGGATAGAAATATCAGGACACGACGCTTCTGTTCGAAGAGTTACAGATATAGAGTTTCCAAAAGGCATACACGTCGAGGTTGAAGTTTTACAAGTGGGGCTAAAAAATAGCTAACGAGGGTGAAATGAGGCGGAAATTGTTTCGGAACAGTGACATCCTATCCAAAGGACTACTAGGTTGATGAGTAATACCGTAGGGATATTGTTTGCTTTGTTGGCAGGTATATCAATCGCTGCCATGGCTATTTTTGTGAGAATGGCTACAAAAAAGGGAGGGGATGCATTTACAGCAGTTATTGTTAGTCTCGTTTTGAATTTGATTATCATAATCCCAGCAGTAGCAATGATATACTATCCAGAATATGGCATAACATTGAGATCGTTTTTGGCATTCGTGGGGGCAGGATTGACGGGGACTTTGACTGGGAGAGTATTTTATTTTGAAGGAATTAGCCGAGTGGGGGCTAGTCGGGCAGATGCCATCAAGGCGACTATGCCGATATTTGCTACGATTACGGCCATATTGGTATTAGGAGAAGATCCTACTACAACCCATATACTTGCAATATTGGCCGTCGTGATGGGAGTGTGGATCATTTCGTCGGAGATTATGCTGAATAAAGGTGGGGAAAGTGTGGTAGGAAAGAGAAGGGACATTATATATCCGGTGTTGGCTGCAGTGTGTTTTGGTTTTGAGCCCATATTTGCTAGAATTGGAGTATTAGAAGGGACACCGGCTCAAGTTGGAGTGAGTATAAAGATATTAATTGCCGCAACTGGATTTTTGCTCTACTTCGTTTGGAAGGAAGAATTACCAGATGTAAAAGAGTTCTTAGCAGATAGAGAAATTGCCAAATGGCATATCTTGGCAGGATTGGCGAATACCTCAATGATGGTATTCTACTATGCTGCAATAGAGAATGCCCCAGTGGTGTTTGTAGTCCCGTTCCTCCAAACTAGTCCACTATTCGTGGTTATTTTTTCATATATTTGGATACAAGATATAGAGCGTATTTCATGGAGATTGGTGCTAGGGGTTATAGTAATGATTTGTGCAGCAATAATTATAACCACCATAGCGTAGAAAAACAGAAATGTTTTGCAGATAGATTGTCTTTAAATCAATATGATAGATCTTACAGTTCCTATGGGAAAGGAGCTCCCATCCTTTCCAGGGTATCCAGGTTTTGAATATGAACAGTGGGGGGGGCATAATGAAGGAGGTGGTGCGTTGATGCACTATTACTCGGCAAATACTCACCAGGGTACACATATAGATGCACCTTATCACTTTATCCCAGGTGGAAGAACTGTAGATGAATTGACATTTGAGGAGTTAGTGGGCCCTACAAAAGTAGTAGATTTGAGGGAATTCAAGGGGAAGTCGATTACAGCAGAAATATTAGATGATCATGAGAGTGTGATTGAGAAAAAAGATAAAGTCATAATGGTTACAGGAGACGTTGATGCTAATTTTTTTACAGGTGATTTTTTCAAAGAGGCTTCAGATATTACTCTTGATGCGGCAGAGTGGCTTATTGAACGGGAGGTAGAACTGATAGTGAACGATTTTCTCACTGAGGCGGTCCCAGGGGAACCAGACCGACCAGTTCATAAAGCCCTTTTAGGAGCAGATATCCCGGTGGTCGAATATATTTGCAATATAGAACAAATAGTAGGATATGAGAGTATTTGGATTGGGTGTTTCCCCATGTTGATAAAAGGATTTGAAGGTACGCCTACTCGCGTAGTTGCAAGGGCCCTATAGATTGAATAGGTCAGAATACAAATCTAGTTGATTTTTTTGATCAAGTGTGGGGAAGCGGACTATGAAATGTTCAACACCAGCATCAATGAATGAATGTATTTTTTCTGCGACTATCTCAGGAGGTCCAAATACTCCCGCTTTTTTCAGATTGGCATCGGGGATATTCCAGGGATAGTAAGCGCCTATATAGTCCCTAGCTTGGGCAAATGCTTCTTTTTCACTGGGGGCGATTACTACATCGGTATAATTGGTTGCAACAATCGAAGATTCCCTCCCTGATTTTTCCACGATATCCCGAGCATGAGAGATCATACTAGAATAGTTCGAAGGATCTGTTTGGGGCATCAAACCGTCTGCGTGTTGTTCTATTCTTTTTTGGATTGAATTTGGAAAACCAGATTTTGAATCGAACTTAGTGGCTGCCACATAGATGGGTGGTTCCCGGGTGGGAGGAACGTTGAGACAAGCATCGTTAAAGGAGTAAATCCCAGGGGAACTAACAGTTTCCCCACGCCACAAATTTCTAATTAGATCGAGGGAATCATTGAGAATGTTTCCACGTTCGGAGAAGGGGACACCTAAATTCATGCTTTCGTTTAGAGTAGATTCATGAGAAGTTCCGACACCGACGCCAAAAATAAATCTTCCACCAGATAGTTGATCAAGTGTTGCAGTTGCATGGGCAACATGAATGGGATGGCGCAAATGTAATAAATAAATTGCAGTTCCAATTTGGACTTTTTTTGTCAAAATTGCTATTGAAGCAAGTGTGGTGAGTGGTTCCAGTCGGTATCTTGTCAAGATGCTATCTCCAACCCACAATGAGGAAAAATCTAAAGATTCTGCATGGGAAGCTAAAGTTAGTAAAGCGGCAGTATTGGAAGAAAGAGACATCGAAGAATCACTCTGCATGGTGATACCACGGGTGGGAAGGACATATCCGTGTGAAACCATAGCTCACTTGATCGTGGTGAGTCCAGTGATAAAAATCTTTTTCAATCGAGATACGTTGCCGTGTGAAGACAATCATTTTCGGTGTGGATATTTAAAACAGTGGGCAAGGTTAGATTTATTTCTTGTTTAGTTACTACAGGAGTTGAATAATTTGTGTTGATATATTTGAGTGTTTTTCCATCATTTTCTCTTTGTTGGACGAAGTCGAAGTGGCTTTGTAATCGGAGAGGGGAATAATTTTTTAGAACATCAGAATTGTCAGTTATACGTTGAGTTATATGACCGCCGAAGGATTCATTTAACTCAATTCCAACACTATTTCTTCCAGAAGCTATTGCGCTTAAAAGAGTAGTTCCAGTGCCAAGGTAAGGATCTAGAACTAGATCCCCTTGGACTGAAAACATATTAATCAGTCGAGTAGATAGCTCCAAGGGATATGCTGCACTTCGGGCTCGTAGATCTTCCGAATGTAGACTTTGGCGATTTCCTTTTAAATCTTGCCATAAATCGGAGAACCACTGGTTGCGTTCCTCCCAAAAAATTGCACTTTTTTGTCTATTTTTCTTTTCTTCTTCTGTTTTAAATTTCCTTTTTCCAGATTTCCTGAGCACTAGAATGTGTTCATATTCGAGGGTGACATATGCCCCGGTTGGCAACATTCCAGAGCCCATAAACTTAGCTGGAGAATTAGTTTGTTTTTTCCAAATGATTCCAGGTAAAGAATGGAATCCTATGTCAGAACAAAAGGATAGTATCTTGGCATGGGAGGGATATAGTTGAAATTCACCGCCTAATGTTCGGGTGGCGTCTCCGATATTTATGCATGCATATCCACCTTTTTTCAATACCCGATAACATTCCGACCAGACTTTATTGAGTTCTTCGTGCATGAGATTGAAAGCCAAAATCCCGTTTTGGGAAGATAATACTTCTTTGATTTTTGGATTTTGGGTGATAAATAGATCATCCCACATTTCGATCATTGGATAGGGGGGAGAAGTTACAATCAGATCAATGCTGTCGTTGGATATGTAGCGCATATCACGACTATCATTAAAAATTATTTTGTGTTTTGTTTCCATGATATATAGAATGGGGAATATATTGAATACAGGGCGGTGCTGATACGTACTTCTATCGGTAAAAATTGGATATATTTTCGGAAAGGTTAGATAAATGAGGTCATAAGATCATAAGGCGAACTAGATGAATAGACAGAAAGTCGTATTCTGGTCCGAAAGTTCGGGGGGGTAGCCAAGCCAGGCCAAAGGCGGCAGACTCAAGATCTGCTCACGTAGGTGTTCACGGGTTCGAATCCTGTCCCCCCCACTGAGAGTTAAGGGTAGAAATCACCCATATTTTTACTATAAGTTGGATGCATTTTTCCAGAGTTAAATAGGAGGGTATTTTGAGTGGTGTCTACTATAAGAAAGTCTTGTTAATTATGAATGACACAGCATTAATAATAGTAGACATACAGAATGACTTTTGCAAAGGTGGTCCATTAGAGGTTAAGAATGGAGAAGAAGTGATCAGGGGACTTAATGAAATGATAGATAAATTTCATACAGAGGGAAAACCCGTTTATGCTACAAAGGATTGGCATCCTTTAGATCACTGTAGTTTTCAGACAAATGGGGGATTGTGGCCTGTTCATTGTGTTCAGGGGACCCCGGGGGCTAGACTTCATCCAGAATTATTGATTGATGACAGAGTAGGTATAATCAACAAAGGTACTGAAACTGGTGAAGAAGCATATTCTGGTTTTGATGGGACAGATTTTGCTGAGCAGTTAAGAGAAAATAATATATCAAATGTGATTATAGGCGGACTGGCTACGGATTATTGTGTTCACGGGACCACGATCGGGGCTGTAGAAAATGGGTTTTCTACTTCAGTGATTGAAGATTTGATTAGAGGTGTAGAAGTAAATCAGGGGGATTGTGCCAACGCGATTAAAGAAATGAAAGGCTCGGGTGCAAAATTCATCCAATCGTCGTCATTGGTTTAATTAATAGAAATACGATAGTTTATACAGTTCATACAATGAGATTCGTTTCCGCCCTTCCGATCTCGGGTTACTTCGGGTTTATATTTGCTGAAATCAAATAAAAAGTATCTAAGTAGAACTATTATGAAACCTACAGAAGATGGGAAATTAAAATTGCTTGTGGACAGATGGGGGAATCTAGGATCGTGGTCAATTAGGTTCAAAATTGCTTTGATTTCCATTGTATTAATACCATGTATAATATTTAGAGGAACAATATATGACGTCTTTTGGCGTTACTTTTGGGGCCCAATACTTGCGGATGCAACCGGATCTGCTTGTGCTGTGAAGGGGACTTCTACTGCTTCAGGGTATGGAGGACAGCTAGTCCGTGGTTTTGAAGTAGTTCAGTATGCAAATGTGTGTTCAGAGTTAGAAGGAATAGTGGCATATCCAGGATATACCTACGTGTCTGAAGTTGGATATGCACTCATACTAGTTTTGTTGCTTTTTGCAGTGGCCAGGATGTTCTCACAGATGGGAATCGAACTGGATACGCAACTAGTCTTTTCATTGATCCCATATATGCTATTTGGAGGGGCTCTTAGGGTTGTAGAAGACGCAAATGACATCGTCCCGGCAGGTGTAGAAGCTACGATTGGGTATCCACTTAATATACTTCTAATAAGCCCGGTGGTGTATGGGACTATGTTTTTAGTCACAATGGTAGCAATACTAGTTTCCGTAAAACTAGAGAGAATGGGACTTGTGGATAAATATAACCGAAGCCTATTTGCAATAGGTTCAGGACTCACAGGGGCAATATTATGTTATCTGGGCTGGCTTGTTCTCTCATGGCCTCATGTTTACCTGTATTTAGAAATAGCATTGGTTGTATTAGTGATGACAACCATTATTACAATGTTTTTATGGCGAGTGATAAATCGGGGGGGTAGTACGATGGCAGAGGGAGTAGGTGAGATTGGATTGGTTGTTTTATGGTCTCAAATTTTAGATGGTGTTGCAAATGTAGTGGGCATAGATTGGGTGTATAGATTAACAAGTGGAATGCAGCAAAATCTAGTGCCAAAACATCCCATAAACAGAGGGTTGGTGGAAATAGGGTCCCAGTTTCCAGATTGGATAACAAATATAATAGGAACGGCTTGGCCGTTCTTGGTGATCAAGATAGGTGCTGCACTTTTAGTAATTTATATTTTTGATAAGGAGGCGATGGAAGAAAACCCGAGCTGGACTATTTTGCTTTTAATTGTAATAATAGCAGTGGGTTTAGGTCCAGGAATGCGGGATTTACTAAGAGCGGTTTTGGGAATCTAAGGATAGGGATGATGGGGTCGATCTAATCTAGATCTAAAGTTGCCAAGTGAAGCGGATACAGTGCGTGCCCGAGATCCGAAAAAGGGCTTCTCGAAAAAGAGGGGCTGTGCCTCGGGGATAAGTATACGAACGGCTTCGAATCCTATGGTGGCGATATCAGGAGGAGTGAGTTGGACAGAATAAGAAGACAAATCTAAGGAATGTAAGTGAGTTAGGAGGAAGGATAGCTCTTCAGTTCGTGTGGAGAAAGTAGGAATAGAAAGATCGTTTGAGGGGATAGCGTCACTATGTCCTATGAAAGATTGTGCTTCTTTTGGAAAATTAGAATAAGTTCCTATTGCGGATGATTGATTGTTTGCGGTATCAGGACCCATAGATCGTAATTCCATCCAATTCTGTAATGCTTCGGAGAGAGCACCAATTGCTGCACGATTTGGGTTGATATTTGCACAAGAACCTACAGCGAATTTCGGCCATTTTGAAGATCTATGAACAGCTACGGTAACTACGGGAATATCTATATCTTGAGTTACTAAGAGAACGGTGGAATCGAGTCCTTTGGAATTGGCCATCTGAGATAAAAGATCGAACTCAGGATCGTCTGGTGAAAATGCAGAAGGGGGACGGTTGGAATACCAGGACAACATGGTTGCGTCTCGTTCTATAACTTCGTATAGGCCGGAGAGTTGGGCTTCTATGAGTGAGTTCCCTATTGCGAGTCCAGTGGTTATTGCGGGTTTATACTGTTCGGAAGGGTACGGGAAGACAGCGAATTCTGCAGGTAGCAAAACAGTTTCATTGGAATGAAGATCGATTCCACCAATCCAATCTATTGATTCATCTTTATAAAGATCAGGAGAGGGTTGGACGAAAGAAGAAGGAGAAATTGAATTTTTGAAACTAGAAGCGGGTCCAGATGTGAATGAATCGGGATCGTAAACTCCGGAACTATATCGCTCTAGAGCTTCTCCGATTGTCTTAATGAAAGCTTGGTCCCAATCGATGGCAACTCCAGCAGATTGTTTTCGGACTGATTGGGCGGTGAAGGAAGTTGTATCGCATAAATTTGCTAGATAATAAGGAGCAGGGAAAGACTCTGCTTCAGAAATTGTATTGATAATTCCGATACGCTCATCGATTGCATATTCTGCACGTTCCATGGTGGTTCCGGGGATATGGGTCGTGGAGGAATGGTCATTTGAAGAACAAGTAGGTACGGGGAGTAAAAGTCTATGTGTGATGGCACTATTCCCTCCGCTTATGTGTTCTATAGATAAATCTGAAATCTCGAACACATGGCTATGGGTCATATCGAAATTCAGCATGGAGTTCACTAGGTATGCGGAAAGGGATCCAAGTAAAGATTCAAAGGATGGGGAAATGGGAATAATAGATTTGGGATTCAATTCTTCCGAAGTAGATAAATTTGATTTTACTCTATCTCGAAGGCATAAATAGCAGGCAGTGGCAGGGTTAAATAGAGAAATTGAACCGAGGACAGGTGGTATGGAGTAACCACCAAGGCCTCCAAGTTCTATTGCGATCCAACTTGTAGTTATATCATCATTCACTTTTTCGAAAAGTGGAGATCCAACGTTGTCAACTACCAGAACCATAGAAAATGCTTTTAATTTAGATTTAGAAACAGATTCTATAGAAATGGGGGTGACGGAGATTTCAGATTGTTGGAGTGCAAATTCGATGGAAATTGAAGTGGCTCCATCTCCGATAAGACCTATTTTCACGGTATAACTTGTGCATCACAGATGTTTATCCATTACGGGGGAGTAATTCGGTTGCAGTGGTTAATAAGTTCTCAGGAGGGCAGGTCTCGAGCAGGGGGTGGGTTAGCCGGAGGCGGAGGCGAGGTCTTCCTACATTAACCGGAACCGTTTCAGTTGTAATCAGATTTAGTTGTTCCAATAGTTGTTTAGTTCGTGAAAAAGTTGCCCTGCTTGCAATGCCTATATCTTCGCCCCAGCGTGAAAGATCATATAGAAGGAGTTGGTTGCGTGCTGCGATTAGTAAACTCAATGCAACTTCATCCATAAAGTCATAGGTTGATGGAAGTTTTTGGAGAGAGAAAAGAGCGGTGGAAAAATCGGATTGGAGAGTAGTTCCAAATTGGGACTGAAGCGAATCCAAGACTAGAGAGAAGGGAGGAGTTGCTATATGGAAAGGTATAGATTGAGACCACAGATTATTGTAGAAGGTGTAAACATCTTCGGTTATGGGTTGGGCAGGGGTAGTGAGTGTCAAGGTTGAATTTCCGGCGTTTATTATAGTGATGAGGGAATTGCTAGTTAGCAATAGCTCGTTCGTGGGCAAAGTTTCTGCAGTTCGGAGTTCCAAGAGTCCAGTACTAGACAGTTCAGATAGATAGCTAGCTGTAATAAAATCATTTGTCGTTTCTTTAATGATGGCCCCATCGGACAGTATTCTAATGGAGGGAGGGTCAATTGAAGTGAATAGTAGATTAGTTATAGAAGTAATTAGTCGCTTAGAGGGACCGATTAAAAAAATTTGTCCGATATTTTCAGAAAAAAGTGTTTGTAACGTGGAGTCCAAATCGCGATTGAAAATAGAATCCATTTTTCGTAAAAGGACTATTGATTTTCAGATATATACTTGTTTTGGCTTAAATGAGAGATACAGGATCCTATGGGAGTTTGAAAAAAAGTCACCCAATGTGTTGATTTAAATCAAAGATGAAGTAAAATTGTGGCATTGGGAAGCGTGAGTACATTGACTTCTTTTCCTTCGTCTGTTTGATATTCTTCCATAATTTTGATCGCGTCTGGATTTATTGAGACCTCAGATCCATCTATTTCGAGTTTAAGAATTCCATTTGTTTCAAGTTGGAGTTTTACATCGGATATGGGCATTTCCTTTATTGCAGAGACAATGGTGTCTGATTTTTCACGGAAAATTGGGCCGATTAAACTGTAGTCTATTTGGATATCGGAGGGTGCAAGATTAAGATCAGGCTTTCCAGATTTTAAAGAGATTGGGGCATTAATGGCAGCAGACAGATCCAATGTATCGATTTGGTTTATTCCGGGGATGTAAAGCTCTACAGTGCTTATTTTTTCGTTGAGTGCCATTCCAGAATTCGCTTTCCAAGAGCGGATACTTTGGGCTATGTCGATTATGAGTCCTCCGGAAAAACTGATATCAGTAGTATCGGATAATTCAGGGAGGTTCGTGGGCCAAGGTGATGTGTGGACACTGTCGGTTGTCTGAGGAAGTCGAGAATATAGTTCTTCGCAAATGAAAGGGGTGAAAGGGGATAGCATTACAATAAGTGCGTGTAATGTGAGATATAGAGTATGAAGTGCTGCAGATTTTTCGGGAGTCTGATCGCCGTATATACGGCCTTTAACTAATTCAATATAATTATCGGCGAGGTCGTGCCAAATGAAATCTCGTAGTTTTCTTAATGCGGAATCGAATCGATATTTATCCATGTCTTGCGATACTTCCAGTACTAACGAATTTAGTTTAGAGAATAACCACAAGTCAGCAGTTCGATATGATGGATTTTCCAAAGAGGGTAAATCATTGGAAAAGTGAGTTGATGAAAAACGGACGATGTTCCATAGTTTTGTTAAGAAGCGGGATGCGCTAATGACCTCTTTCCATTGGAATTGGATATCACTTCCAGGATGACCACCCAATGCTATTGCCTGTCTAAATGCATCTGCGGAATACTCTTCAATGACCTCGCTTGGTTGGACAAAATTATTTCTCGATTTCGACATTTTATAGCCATCATCTCCAAAAACCATTCCATTGATTAGGGCTTCTTTCCAGGGTTCTTTTTGCACTATTGCTGCGGTTCTCAATATAGTATAAAATGCCCAGGTTCGGATGATGTCATGTCCCTGTTCTCGAAGAGACGTGGGAGTAAAGGTATTTTCGGGCCATCCACGAACATATAAGGGAGTTATTGAAGAATCCATCCATGTATCCATCACGTCTGTTTCGGGTGACCAAGTGGAAGAACCACAATTGGGACAAGTTCCAATAGAAGGATTGGTTTCAGTGGGATCTATTGGCAATTCATCTTCTTGTGCAATTGCTATGTACTCACAGGAAGAACAAAACCAGGCAGGAATGGGTGTGGCAAATACACGCTGACGGCTAATAACCCAATCCCAATCCATACTTTCCGTCCATTCTTTTAATCGAAGGAACATGTGTGCAGGAATCCAATCTACAGACTCGGCTTTTTTGAGTATATCTTTAGAGTCTACCTTTACAAACCACTGCTCGCGGCTTAAAATTTCAATGGGCGTGTCACAACGCCAACAGACACCAACGGATTGGTCTGTGTTTTCACTTTTGGCTAAATATTTTTGTTCAGATAAGGAAGTTACAATTGCACTTTTTGCTTCATCGATTGTCAATCCAGCATAATCCCCAGCTAGTTCTCCGAGATGGCCATCCTCTGTGAAGACGTCTCGGAGTGGCAGATTATACTCAGCCCACCAGGCGACATCTTGTTTATCTCCAAAAGTACAGATCATAACAGCGCCGGTGCCAAATTCGGGATCGACTGAGTCATCTGCGAATAGATGAACTTCGTGTTCAAATAGCGGCACTTTGAATGACTTTTCAAGTGCCCAGGAATAACGAGAATCAGTGGGGTTGACAGCGATAGCAACGCATGCTGCTAATAATTCGGGGCGAGTGGTAGCTATTTGAATATCATTTCCTTCAGTTCCGGAGAATTTTAAATAGTGAAGGCTCGCTTCTCGATCTAGGGTTTCTACTTCGGCGTCCGCGATTGCTGTTTCACATCTAGGACACCAATTTACAGGGTGTTCACTTCGATAAATATGCCCTTGGGAATGCATTTTAAGAAAAGATAATTGAGTTGTTCCCCAGAAGTGGGGGTCCATGGTTCTAAATTCGTAGTTCCAATCTTGAGAAAATCCTAGATCCAACATGACCTGTTTCATAGATTGTATTTGTTTTTCGGTGTAGTCAGAACACATTTTTCGGAAGACATCTCGGGGGATATCAGTGCGGTGAATACTATTTTTCTCTTCCACTTTAACTTCTGTGGGCAATCCGTGGCAGTCCCAGCCTTGAGGAAATAAAACATCGTAGCCCTGAAGCCGACGGTAGCGAGCTGCGAAATCCATATAACACCAACCAAGTGAGTTTCCAATATGGAAATTTCCGGTAGGATAAGGAGGAGGAGTATCAATTACGTAGTCTTCTGCCCCAGTGTCTTCGTAGCTATATAGTTGAGATTCAAACCAATAGTCCCTCCATTTGGGTTCGATTTCTTTTGGATTATAAAGTTCTGGAAAATCAATCATATCTAACTTCTGTTAAAAATACGTCGAATAGTAAATTGGGAAATCTCTTCTATTTCTTTTCATGGTGCCCCCCAAACATGAATCTCATTGCGGAGAGAATTTTATCGGCGAATGGGCTCGACCCCTGAGAATTGAATCTAGCAAACAAAGCAGCTGAAAGGGCAGGGGCGGGGACCCCTAAATCAACTGCAGAATTGATAGTCCAACGTCCTTCACCACTATCTGAAACTCTTCCAGAATAAGTATCCAATCCAGGAGATTCCCGGAGGGCGGCTGCGGTGAGATCTAGCAGCCAAGAGCCAACTACACTGCCACGACGCCATAATTCTGCTACTTCTGCGATGTCTAGATCGTATTGATAATTTTGAGGATCTTCCATGGGTGCTGTTTCGGCGTCAATGCCAACATATTCTTTTCCTTTATTTGCGGATTTGAGTATATTGAATCCCTCGGCATAAGATTGCATAATGCCATATTCGACACCATTGTGAACCATTTTAACAAAATGTCCCGCGCCCCAGGGACCACAATGTAACCATCCATTCTCTGCAGGGGTGATAGTAGAATCGGGTTGGGTTCTATCGATGGAATTTATATCAGGTGAAAGAGCATCGAAAATTGGTCTACAATAATTTATGTCTTCGTCAGTCCCTCCTATCATAAGGCAATACCCACGATCTAATCCCCAAACACCGCCAGAAGTGCCGCAATCGATATAGCCAATATTTTGATCCGCTAGGCGGATTCCCCGATCCCGACTGTGTTTAAAATTACTATTTCCATGATCGATGATGATATCCCCAGGACGTACGTGAAGGAGAAGTTCAGATAGGGTATCGTCGACAGATCCTGCGGGAATAACCATGAGGAAAACACTTTTTGAATCGGTTGTGTCGTGAACCGAGCTTACCAGTGTTTCAATATCATTCGCATAACCATCTAGAGCATCGTCTTCGAAGAGCTTCTTGGCTGCTTCGACATTTCGTCGGTATCCCCAAACTTCATGGTCATTGTTGCGCAATCTACGGGACATATACTCACCCATTCTACCGAGTCCTATGACTCCAATTTTCATGTGTCGTCTTTGTGGACAAGTGAACTTAAGGATGATTACTCGTTTCTATGAGGATAGATCTAAGGGGATTCGCCGGTTTCGAGGCGCAAGTTAGATACTGGATAAGCGACACAAGTGAGACAATATCCAGAATTGAGTTCGTCTTGAGATATCATTTCTTGATCATCGTGGAAGGCCAACTCCGCTGCAGAACCGTTGGTGATTTTACCTGCACAAGAGAGGCAACTACCTTCTCTGCAGGCGTAGGGCATGTCCCACCCCTGTTCCTCTCCAGCTTCAAGTAAAGTTTGGTTTTCTCGGACTTCGACCGTGAGTCCTTCTTTTACATACTCAATTTTAAATACTCTAGCGTCGCTGTCTGGGATGTCTTGGGGTCGATGTTTAGAAGATTCTTCGATTTCCGATCCCATATCTTCAGTGGAAGAATCGGTGGCAACAGAGGATCCAATTACTATGGCACCTGCGGCCCTACTCATTGGTTCCGGGAAAGTCGTCTCAGAAATTGCCAAAGCCCTTTGCGCTAAAATAGATGGGGCTATGTCTTCTTTGGATTGCCATTGTTGTCCTCTAGAAAAATGAAGACCTACAAAGGCAGCTGTAAGAAAGACGCCTAATGCCATACCCATTAAATCAACCATATTCCGGGTTATGGATGGCTAGTTTAAGGCGGTTTTGATCCCAGATCATAAAAAGAATATCTGAATTTTAGAAATATTGCTTAAAGGGAATGGATAAATTTATTGAAAGCTACTGGGGTGTAGAGATCAATGGAAAGATTGCAAGTAGCCGTTTTGGATGCGTCTTATAACGATGGCCATGCCCGTAGGAACTTTAGGAGAGAAATGGGAGTAGAAACTATTGAGTTTGATGTTACAAGAGGGGACTTGCCGCAGAATTTTGATTTTGATGCGATTGTTGTCACAGGGTCCCGTGCTTCTGTATATTGGGAAGATGAATGGATTGGAAATTTAAGGGAATGGCTTGAGGAATCGGTTAGAAGAGAAATTCCCCATCTTGGTGTTTGTTTTGGCCACCAAATTATGGCAGTGGTATTGGGGGGGAAAGTAGAATCGATGGGTGACTTTGAAATTGGATATAATGAAATTCAAAGAGTAGGGGAAAATAGGCTTTTGGAGGGAATTTCAGAGACATTTGTCTCGTTTTCTACCCACGGTGATGCGGTTGTTGAGATCCCACCTGGATCTCTACTGATTGCAGAAAATGAATATGGAATACAAGGATGGAATAAAGGGAATATATGGACTGTTCAATTTCATCCAGAATATGATTTGAAGACTATTGAAGATACTACACCTAAAAAAGAAGGCCCACTTATTCCTCGTGCAAAAATTGAAAAAATATTAGCAAAATCGACAAAGGTTACATATCATAAAATAAGCGAAACTAAGCGACTGTTTGATAATTTTATAGAATTGGTGTCGGAGGTGAAACGACATGGAACAAATTAAATTTGGGACAGATGGGTGGAGGGCGACTCTCGATATTTTTACAGCAGAGAGAGTTAATTTAGTAGGGGAAGCGATTGTGTCTTATGTTAGGTCTGTCGGTCTCGAAAAAAAACCAATAATAATTGTGCATGACGCCAGGGAATCATCTCCAATTTTTGTCAAGGGGTTATATGAAAAAATGACTCAATTGGGTCAAAATGTAATATGCGGAGATAGGGACTATCCAACTCCAATGGCTGCGTGGACAGTTGTGGATAGAGACCTTGCAGGTGCCATTGTGATAACTGCTTCCCACAATCCACCAGAATATAATGGGATAAAATTCATACCGGCAGACGGAGCTCCGGCCCTTCCAGAAGTAACTACAGAGCTAGAGAAATATTTAATGAATCCAAACAGCGTGCTGAAAGGAGGAGGAAAGGTGGAAGTGGTAGATTTTATGGGGCCATATGTCAAACATGTCAAGGGGCTAGTTGGAACGGACCTCAAAGGGTTGGAGGTTGTATATGATGCTATGCATGGTAGTGGAAGGGGGATTACAGATGAAATCCTTAGAGAATCGGGGGCAAATGTTAAATCGATAAGAGATTATTTGGATCCTACATTCGGTGGAACTCCACCAGAACCAAAATCCGAAAATCTAGAGTTGCTGGTTGGGTCTATTCAAAGTGGAGAAGGAGATATTGGAATTGCTAATGATGGGGATGCAGACCGGGTGGCGGTTGTGACCCCGCGAAGAGGGTGTCTTGATGGAAATTTGTTATTTGCAGTGCTTTATGAATATTTACTTGAAAGAGATACAGGTCCCGCAATTCGAACGGTTTCGACGACGTACTTAATTGATAAAATAGCAGAATTCCATGATGAATCAGTAGTTGAAGTTCCAGTGGGTTTTAAATGGGTTGCCCAAGCTATGAAAACTCACTCGGCCTTATTTGGGGGAGAAGACTCGGGTGGTTTTTCTATGAAAGGACATGTTAGAGAAAAAGATGGTATTTTAATTGCTCAGTTAGCGGCCTCGGCAGAAGTAGAAAGGTCATTGGATGAAAGAGTGGATTTAATTTTAGAAAGGCATGGTGAAGTTCACAATCTAACGCAAAATATAGTTTGCCAAGAATCAAAGAAAAAAGAAGTACTGAATAAAATTCATCAGGTCGTGGGGGATGAATTTTCAGGGGTTAAAATAAAACAGATTAATGCTATCGATGGGGTTAAAATTTTATTAGTAGATGGATCATGGATTCTCCTACGACCTAGTGGTACAGAGCCAAAAATGCGCATATATACAGAGGGAAATAGCAAGCACAGGGTTGAAGAATTGGTGAGGGCGGGGGAAGAGTTGATCAATGAATTAATAGGATCCTAGGTATCTTCCATCTGTTTTAGATGAAATTGAAAATCCTAATTTTTGGTAGAATTGCAGAGATTCCTTATCGAATTCGGCGATGAGAGGTTTGTTTGAGTTCTTAGCGGCAGTTTTCACGAGAGCGGATCCAATTCCTTGATCACGGCGCTTGGATCTAACGGCAATCACTTCTATAGTATTCCCAGTAGATACGAGAATGCCAAGAATCGTTTCGGAGGACTCTGCTACTAGAACTTCTTTAGAAGAGATTCTACTTTGAACGATTTTCAAGTCTAGTTGGAGCATAGATCCATCAATTATATTCATAACAGAAGGTAGATCGGGGATGGTGGCACTTCGGATGTTGAATCTACTGTATTCCACAAGAGCAGTATGTAAGTTGCAGGACAAAGGTTTACTGAATTAACCCCCACTGAGGACCGTTAATAATTTAGAATGAGCAGCAGTGACAGGGGAATCATGAGGTATAGGGATCCCATCTACCAATATTACAACTTCATTTGGAGATATGCCTATGTCTCGTAATAAGTCGACATATGTCTGGTTGGAAACATCAAACTCATGGGTGTCTCCACCTACAATTGAAAGTGTTGCTTTCACATAGTTTTTAGAATATCGATTGATTTTAGAGTATCGACTTTCCACGGGGTTTAAGATTGGGAAAGACGTCGAGAGAGCATGGATGATACTACCTCACCTGCGAAGGAGGGGATATGGATTGAAAAATACAGACCTAGATCACTATCGCAAATTGTTGGTCAAGAGGCGATAACCTCGAGGTTAAAAGGTTATGTTGAGAAAAAAGACCTACCGCACCTACTTTTTTCGGGTCCCGCGGGGGTGGGTAAAACGACGAGCTCTGTCGCTATTGCCCAAGAGATATATGGAGAGAAATGGAAGGAAAATTTTCTTGAACTTAATGCATCTGATGAGAGAGGAATTGACGTTGTTAGGAATAGAATAAAGAATTTTGCCCGGTCTTCTTTTGGGAAATATGACTACAAGATCATATTCCTTGATGAAGCAGATTCACTAACCAAAGATGCTCAAAGTGCTTTGAGAAGAACAATGGAACAATTTTCTCATAATACTAGGTTTATACTATCATGTAATTATTCCAATAGAATCATTGATCCAATTCAATCTAGATGTGCAGTATTTCGATTTCCACCATTATCGGATGAAGCCATATCAGAGAAGGTGAGAGAAATCGCAGGGGAAGAAGGAATAACGATTACAGAGGGGGGAGTGGGGGCAATTATATACGTATCCCAAGGGGACATGAGAAAGGCGATAAATTCACTTCAGGCTGCTTCAATAACAGGTGAAGAGGTTGAAGAAGATGGAGTGTATAAGACAGCCGCATCTGCAAGACCGGAGGACATACATTCGATGGTAGAAAAAGCACTAAGCGGAGATTTCATAGAAGCCAGAAAAATATTGGAAATATTGCTGATAGAAGGTGGAGTTTCGGGAGGCGATATAATAGATCAGATATATCGATCGGTGTGGGAATTCCAAGTGAATAATGAGAATGCAGTGCTAATGATTGATAGAATTGGGGAAGCGGAATATAGGATTTCGGAAGGGGCAAGTGAGAGAATACAATTAGAGGCACTTCTTGCGGCTATATCGATGAAAAGTTAGTAGAGAGAAAGGTGGCCAAGCCCGAAATCCTTTTGTTCGGATAGGCACGATACGGCCACAATGAGTGATTTGGAGAAAGAATACTTCCTTGATTATTTTGAAAATGAGGGATTTTTTCGAAGAGAATGCAAAGGTTGTGGGGTATTCTTTTGGACAAGAAATGAATCTAGGCATAAATGTGGGGAATCCCCATGTGAAGAGTATAGTTTTATCGGGAATCCGGGGTTTAATAAGAAATACACAGTAGATGAAATGCGGGAGAAATTCCTCTCATTCTTTGAAGAGAATGATCATACGAGAATTGATCCATATCCTGTTGCAGCTAACAGATGGAGAGATGATGTATTGCTAACTCAGGCTTCCATATATGATTTCCAACCTCTCGTCACTTCAGGAGAAGTTCCACCTCCTGCAAATCCATTGACAATAAGTCAGCCGTGCATAAGGATGCAAGATATCGACAATGTTGGCCGGACGGGCCGGCATACGATAGCTTTTGAGATGTTGGCTCATCATGCGTTTAATGTGCGGGAGGGAGGACCAGATGAGTTGGCATATAGTGGGAAAATTTATTGGAAGGATGAGACGGTTAGATATTGTGATGAATTTTTAAAGGAAATGGGTGCAGATCTACAGGAAGTAGTATACATAGAAGATCCATGGGTGGGTGGTGGAAATGCCGGGCCTGCTTTCGAAGTAGTATACAGAGGTCTAGAGTTGGCTACACTGGTATTTATGTCGCTTAAACTGGATTCGGAGGGAGAGTATGAGTTAAAAGACGGGCAGTCATATTCCCCAATGCAAACGTATATCGTGGATACTGGTTATGGTTTGGAGAGATGGGCGTGGGTATCCCAAGGTACGTCTACAATTTATGAGGCCATCTATCCGGAAATGATAGAATTGCTCGCTGGAGATGTGGGAATAGAACATACTGAAGAAGAGAAGAAGCTATTGAATGGTGCATCTATGTTGGCTGGAGAACTAGATATAGATAAATCGAAAACATTTGAGATTGCGAGGGATAAAATTGCAGAAGAGCTGTCTGTTACGAGAGAAGAATTAGAACGACTGATGGCACCCATGGAAGCAATATATGCCATTTCAGATCATTGTAGAGCATTGGCATTTATGCTAGGGGATGGAATAGTTCCATCGAATGTTGGAACGGGATATCTCGCGAGAATGGTTATTAGGAGGGCAGAGAGACTGTGTAGCTCAATCGGTGTGGAGATGAGATTGGAAGAGTTGATAGATATACAAGCAGAGAAAATTGGATACAATAACCGAGAAGTTATTAGGGATATTGTATGTGCAGAGATTGAAAGATATGGGGAAACTCTTGAGAGAGGATCTAGAAAAGTAGATCAAATCGGGAAAGATTATTCTAAGACAAGAGAATCGATACCAACTGAGAAATTAATTGAACTTTATGATTCTCATGGGATTCAGCCCGCGATGGTGAAGGAGATAGCAGAAGGGGTTGGGGCAATGGTGGAAATTCCTGATGATTTTTATTCTCTTGTTGCCGCAAGTCACGAGAAAAGACAAAGTAAAAAACAAACAAAAATAGAGAAACTATCAAAGGTGAAAGAAAATATTCGTAAAACTAAAAGGTTGTACTATGACGATCAAACTCAAACTCATTTTGACGCAAAGGTAGTGGAAGTAATAGACAACAAAGATGGATCGTTCGAATTGGTTTTGGATCAAACTTTGTTTTACCCTGAAGGGGGTGGACAGCCTTCAGATCTGGGAAATATATCAAGTGGTAAAGCAAAGGTGAGAGTGGTAGATGTGCAGACAGAGGGTGGAATTATTTTTCACAATGTCGATGGGAATATAAAAGTTGGAAGTGCGGTTAGAGGAGAGATTGATAGTGGAAGAAGACAGCGATTGATGCGGCATCACACCGCGACGCATATTCTGGTTCACTCAGCTAGGCAATTGCTAGGCGAACATATACGTCAGGCAGGGGCTCAGAAAGGAGTGGACAATTCCAGGATAGATATACAACATTATCGAAAATTAAGTAGAGAAAATATCAGAGATATCGAAGCGATTGCAAATAAAATTATTGTTGAGAACACGATGATAGAGCAGGAATGGCTTGACAGGCATGAAGCAGAACGACAACATGGGTTTGATTTATACCAAGGAGGAATACCGAAAGGGGTAGATATCAGATTGATTCATGTTGCAGGGGATGTGCAAGCTTGCGCAGGGACACATGTGAAGAGAACAGGAGACATAGGGATTATTAAGATAGTGAATACAGAGAGGATTCAGGATGGTGTTGAGAGAATAATTTTTGCAGCAGGGGATGCTGCGTTGGTAGAGATACAAAGGACAGAGGACATATTGGTAGAAAGTGCAGATATGCTGAATATATCTCCTGCAGAGGTTCCCAAAACAACGCAACGATTTTTTGAAGAATGGAAAGAAAGAGGAAAATACATAGATAATTTGAGACGCGAAGTGGCTAAAAATCGTGGCGGAGAGGGGGCAAAAGAAATCGAGATAAATGGCTTAATAGTGGTGATTCAGAGGATTGACACAGATATGGAGCAGCTCAGGGAGATTGCGAATGCAATAGTAGAGGAAGGAAAGGTTGCAGTATTGGGCAGTGGGGATCGTGGGGCAAAAATGGTTGTGGCAGTGCCAACTGGTGGGGAGCTGAATGCAGGGAAAATATTGAATGGTTTAGCAGAAATGATAGGAGGAAAAGGAGGAGGTTCAGCAGAATTTGCGCAGGGTGGAGGACCAGAGGTTGATAAACTCGATCTAGCGCTAGAATCAGTAGAGGATCTAATAGCCTCAAGCGACTAGTTTGCAAATTACTTTTTCGGATTGATTACGAACACGACGGGAGTTGAACCCGCGACCATCGGATGACTCCCCCCAACACTATGCGTGAAGAGGATAGAAGTCCGACGCTCTGTCCAGGCTGAGCTACGTGTCCTATGCTTACTAGTGCTTTCAAGGAACAAAAATTGCAGGGTTCAATGTCGGTAAGTACGAGACATTAAGCTCGTACAAAATAAAATAGTATTATGGAGATAATTGGAATAGTTGGACTTCCAGGAAGTGGGAAAACAGAGATATCCAATTATGCTCAGGAGAAGGATATACCAGTCATATCGATGGGCGACGTTATTCGAAGGGAATGTTTAGAGAGAGGATTGGAACCAGCAGACCACCACGGGGAAATTGCAAAGAAACTTCGGGAAGAGTTAGGAAGGGATGCAATAGCTAAGTTGACTATTCCTCTAGTGCAGGAAGCGATAGGAAAAGGAAAAGGGGCAGTAATAGATGGAATAAGATCGGGAGATGAAGCGAAAGCATTTAGAAGGGAATTTGGAAAAAAATTCAAACTATTGAAAATCGAATCTCCATTTGAATTGCGTTTGAAGAGGATTGGAGAACGGGGGAGAGATAATCCTGAAGTAGAAACGCTAGAACAAAGGGACGATAGAGAATTGGGATTTGGTTTAGGGGAGGCGATAGAGAGTGCAGAGATTGGGATAGAGAATATAGGAACGATTGAAGAATTGCGTTTGGAGATTTCAAAACTGATTAGGTGAAATCATATTAAGAAAAATATAGTGGTTAAAAGTACAAATATACCGAAAACGTCGCAAAGGTTGGTCACAGTGGGGATGACAACATCGTCGGGATCTAGGCGGAGTAGGTATGAAGAGTAAGTTGTAATTAAAGCAATTATGGCCGTGAAAATGGAAATTAGTATGCCACTGAAAGTGGTGATTAAAACTATTTGGAATAGCCCTAATAGAGGTTCAAAAACTATGGTTGAGACTACCCAGGTTATCGCGCCAATGAGAGGGAAAATGGTGATAGATAGGGCCATGGTAGAAAGGATATTTCCAGTTAAGTGATAGTTACTAAATTTGAATTCCAGAAGCCCTAGATGGAATGCTGTAGAAAGTCTAGCAGAGAGGGTACTGCCAAGGCTTCCGGCAGTTCCTATGATAACAGGGACCAAAACCAATAATGAAGGATATTGGAAGAGAGTGGACTCAAAAGAGGACAAAACTAGTCCCATGGCGATCTCTATAGAAGTAAGGACTGCTAAAACAGGTAACATTGTTTTAGTGATAGATCGCATAGACCATGTCATATCAGCCACCCCCCATAATTATTCGGACTGCGAGGAGTAGAAATGAGAGTCCAAAGATGTCACCTATAGTTGCAACCAGAGGTCCTACAATAGTATCAGGATTCAGTCCATTTCGGTAGGCAGTGAAAATAACAGATATGACAGCAGTTATAAGCACGACTCCAGAGAATATTCCTGCTATCAATGCTATTGAAAGCAAAATGCCTAGAGGTGCGACTGGTTCGAATAGGAAAGTGAGTAAAAAGTAGGCGAAAATTGCCCCGATCGCTGCTGCAGATAACGCATTGATAAATGATGCAAAAACTACAGCTTTGATTCTATGATCTGAAAAAGAAATTTTTGGTTCTATGAGGCCCTGGTGGAGTCCTGTTGAAATTCGTGCTCCAAGAGACCCATAGACATTCCCCCTTATTGCTAGAAGGGCAGGGACCAATACTAGTAGTCCAGGGATTGCCTGCAACTCTGCTTTCATACCTCCAAGAATCAATCCTGCGATGATCCCACCAAGACTACTTAGAACGAGAGCAGGAAGACCCTCAAAATAGGCTTGAGTGGTGAGTTTCCGGAGGTTCATGTGGGTCATCTCCTTCTAACATATTATCCAAGAAGGGGTGGGGAATGTTAAAACGGCACCGTATTGCGATTTGAATGTAAAAATGGAATTATCTGAATAAGTCTAGATGGTCCATTCCCCCTCCTTTCTGCATCCGTTTCATAAGACGTTTTAAATCACCTTGTCCAAGTCCTTGCATTTGTTTGATTCCCTTTTCCATATTTCTATGTTGAGAAAGTAGCTCTCTAACTTCGTCTTCGCTTGTGCCAGAGCCTCGAGAAATGCGTTCTATTCTACTAGCACCTATGGTGCGAGGATTTTTTAATTCAGAAGGTGTCATGGAGTTCATGATTATATCATAGGTTACCATTTTATCTTTCGTCAAATCAACTGCCTCAGTGGAAATTTTGTTCAGAGAACCCTTTCCGAGGCTAGGCATTAAATCAAGAATTTGGTCCAATGGGCCCATTTTATTCATGGCGCGCATTTGTCGGCGCATATCGAGAAGGGTGAATGGGCCTTTTAGCAGTGACATGGGGTCCCAATCTTCGTCTTCATCTGCAAATTCTTGCATGGCGCGCTCGAGTCTCTCTGTAAGTTGTCTTAGATCACCCATACCAAGTAATCGAGAAATGAATCCATTTGGTTCAAATCGGTCTATATCTTGGATAGTTTCTCCAGCGCCTATGAAAGCGATAGAAGTATTTGTTTCGTGGATTGCAGTAAGTGCCCCTCCACCTTTTGCAGTACCATCAAATTTTGTTATGATAACGCCATCAATTCCTATTGCTTTGTGGAAGAGTTTTGCTTGGTCTTTTGCCCCTTGACCAAGGGCAGCATCAAGTATTAGAAGGGATCTATCGGGCTTGACGATGGATTCTATTTTTTGTAACTCGGTGATAAGATCATCTTCGAGGGCGTGCCTCCCTGCTGTATCGATGATTTGAATATCAGTGTGTTGCGTGGCTTCCATCCCAGACTGAAGTATTTCGAATGGGTCTTTGGAACTAGAGTCGCCGTAGAATAGTACCTCGGCTTTTTCTGCCATTTGTTTTGTTTGATCATATGCACCAGGACGGAAGGTATCTGTTTGAATTATCGAAGAAGAAAGTCCTTTTGTAGAGAACCAACGAGCTAGTTTTGCCGCTGTTGTCGTTTTTCCAGATCCCTGCAATCCAACTAATAGTATTTTTTGAGAACTAAGTGGAATATCAGAGCTATCTCCGATTAGATTAACAAGCTCTTCATATACTATTTTGAGAACGTGATCACTTGCAGATGCTCCAGGGGGTGGCTCCTGGTCACTAGCTCGTTCCCGAATGGAGTTGGAAAGAGACATGACTAGTTCGACGTCAACATCTGCCCCTAGAAGAGCTCTTTGGATATCTTTGATAACTTCACTTAATTCCTCTTGAGAAATACGTGATTTTCCTCGAAGTTTATCGAGAGATGCTCGTAGGGAATTTCCGAGATCGCCAAGTACCATCAGTAATGGTAGATGTCAGAACTTTAAATCATTATCAGTGTGAAAAATATACAGGAAAATCGAGATTATTGTTTATGTGTGAAAATCATGGGAGACCCACTAGGAGTTGTAGTGATACAAAGGTTCATAGGCTCGTCTAGGTTGAGACTAGTCAGATCTTTTTTACAAATTAAGAGGTTGTGGAAAGGGTTGTCGCAGGATGGGCAGGCGATAGCAGTGGTATTTTGATATGTTTTTAAAGCAGCATTTTCATGCCGAGGTGTCAGGAAGGATAATAACTCCTCGAATTGAGTGGTCATGATAGATAGATGGGTTGCGAAAAATAAATCATTTACTCTAAAACGCCATTACAAGAACTACCACATATATGAAGATTCAATTTAGTAAATTATCGACAAAGGTGATCGAATTGAAAGGCTCTAAATCTTCATATTCTTGGCCAGATCCGAGGAAAAGTATTGGTTTTTTAATAGCATGGGCGATTGAGATTGCTGCCCCTCCGGAAGTATCTGCATCAGTTTTTGTTAAAATGACCCCATTGATGGGTGCCATTTCGTTGAAATCACGTGCTCGATTGATGGCATCTTGTCCGGCTATTGCTTCGTCGACAAAAATAGTTAGGTCGGGGGAAACTACACGGTTGATTTTCTCTAACTGAGACATGAGGTCTTTATTTGTGTGAAGTCTCCCTGCAGTATCGCATAAGACTACATCCATCCCATGTGCTTTTGCATATTCTACAGCGTCGTAAAGAACTGCGGTGGGATCCCCGCCCTGTTGATGTGTGATGAGTTTCTTTCCTAGGGCTTCTGAGTGAACATTTAATTGCTCATTTGCTCCCGCGCGATAGGTGTCTCCGTTTGCTAAGACGGTAGAATATCCCATAGAATCGAGAAAATGGGCAAATTTGGCTAAAGTGGTAGTTTTCCCAACCCCATTTACACCGACAAAAATTATCACCACAGGAGGGGGGTTGGAAGATAAAAATGATTTAAAATCAAATGTGCTTTCGTCCAACACTGAAAGTAGTGCTTTTTTCAAAGTTTCCTCCACGACATTGTCTATTCCCGTTGTTATTTTTCTAGTAGTTCCAACTAGATCTTTTCGGACCGCATCAATTATCGCATCTACTACACTTATCTCTACGTCGGAAGACAGGAGGGATAGCTCAAGATCGTGGAGAGGAGATGAGAGACCTTTCTGATCAAAAATGGCCTTCCCTTGTGCCAAAGAAGAAGCTTTATCTTTGAGACTAATGGTTTCGGATGGCGTTTCTTCTTTGGTATCACTTGCAGGGAGTACATCCGATTCAGGGGGAGAATCCTCGAACGTGGATTTTATTTCTTTTTTGAAACGTTTGAGAGAAGACTTCAGGCTTTCGAACATAGTATACTATTCTGCCTTATATAACCGCACCCCATCTTGGATTATTTTCTCCGCCAATACTGCGCATTTGATACGCATGGGAGTTACTTCTACTCCCAATAATTCTAGGATATCATCGCGATCCAATTCATAAATTTCATCAATTGTTTTTCCTATGACAACTTCAGAAAGCATGCTAGCTGCAGCTTTGCTTATTGCACACCCTTCCCCTCTAAATGCTATGGCGATAATAGTGGTTTTTTCTTCGTCTAATTTGACATCGAATGTATATTCATCCCCACAGGATATATTTTCGCCAGTGTGAGTGAATGTTGGATCGTCTAATTTCCCATAATTGCGTGGATATTTATAATGATCTAGAATTTGCTGTCGATACATATCGGCTCCCAAAGACATATTCGAGTTGGATATGCCCTTGAGTAGTAAAATATTTATGATTATTTTTTTAGATCAATTAATCTGAGAGAAAACCAAGTGTCTCTTCAATTCGGCCTAGCTCGGGTCCGGTGGTATTTCCTCCTGAGACGTATCCATGAATATTGGCAACTAGACCGGATCCAATCAAGGGACCACCATAATTGATAGATCCGACATCGACTGGAGTTCCAAAGTGTTTTTGTAACTGGTTGAGTTCACTGTCAGAAGTGAGAGGGGGGCAAAGTACACCATTATTGGTAGCCACAGCCGCAGTTCCTACAGTGGGAATTCCCGCAATGGTACAGCGAATTACAGGGACATCGAGGGTCTGTTCTATTGTGGACACAGCTTTATCACTCAGATTTCCATGGGCACAAGCCCCTTGGTCGTTTGCCAATACAATATTTCCAACAGCATTGATATCGCCGGGGAGTTCTTTGAGTGGTAAATCTGTTTCAGAAGTTATGTTTTTCCTCTCGGATGCAGTTAGCTGAGAACTTGTGAGTAGGCCGGAATTATTACCACAGAGAAGTGCACCTGTTGTGATAGATCCACCTATGGTTGTTTCAATAGCATCGACTCTTAATTCGGAGCAGAGGCCATCTATTAGATCTTCATCTATATTTGGCATGATGAAAAGATAGTCATCTGTTACTGTGAGAAACACACCTACGCAAGAGGCACTAGATATATTAGTCTGAAACACGGCTAAGCTGCATATTCTGCCTCGACTACACTTAGCCCATCTTCTTCAAACAAAGCTGCACGGACGCGTATGTTGGGAGGAGGGTGCTTTTGGCCACGTGCCCAAACGATCTTGTTGATCGAGGGGTCGAGTCTTATTTCATCGAGGGAGACCTTAAAATGTTTTGCTAGATGCTGTCGGATTAGAGATATAGCTTTATCTGCACGTTTGTAGGATGGAACGGCAGTTACGCCACGCAGGGGGATCGTAACGACTCGTTCATCGAAGTTACTTGAGCTCATTCGTCTGTATTACTAAGGCGCCAATGGCGTCGTTTTGTATTTCTGATGGTTCCTCGATTAGTTTTTAAGATAACCCAAACAGGAACTCGACTATTCTGACGGTCAAGCTTGGCTAACCTTTTTTTCTTCGCTTTAGATTTCTTGACCATGGATGGGGTGTATCTATTGCTTAGTCTATTAAAACGCTATCCTTTCTGTTTTATCAGGAAATGTTCAAGCCAAATTATAGAGGAGAGGTTCGCAGGGGAGAGAGGTATAGTGAAAATGGAGGTCGTAGGGCTTAACTTAGGGCCAAACATAGTATAAATATGGTCGGACAAGAAGAAGACAAAAGTTGGAAAGAAGAACGTGGAAATGAGAACCCATATGAGGGGTTTGATTTAGATCCCAGAGTCTTGACAGTAGACATAGATCCTAGATATATAGATCCTGTTGATTCTCATGTATTGCCAGACCTGCTAGATGAATCCACAATACCGAAAGATCTAGTCGAAGTGGATGATTTGATGGAAATTGGATTATCATACATGATGATAGATCGATTTGAACAAGCAATTGATTCATTTTCGCGTGTTATTTGGTTTACAGAAGATAACGAATCCCTTCAAGAAGCATGGGTGAATAAGGGTGTTGCGCACTCAGGGTTAGAAGAGTGGGATGAAGCCATAGGATCATTTAGAGAGGCGATAATAACTGATGAAAAGGGGAAACACATCGCGACTGCAGAAAATAACCTTGCGTTTGCATTGTGGGAATTTGGGAAGGATGAAGAGGCACTAGAACACGTTGAAAGAGCTATTGAAGTGGATGATAGATTTGCAGAAGCGTGGTACAATAAGGGATTTTTCTTGAACGAAAGGGGACTTTTTGATCAAGCGTTATATTGTCTAGATAATGCAATTGGACTAGGGTATCGTAGTATAAATGTACTCCAAGAAAAACTTCGTTCGTGTGATGCTCTTGGAGATTATGAAGAGGGACAAAAGATTAGCGAAGTTATTGAGTTGATGGAGAAATAAGATGAAAGATAAAAAAATGATTCTAAAAGAGAGAATGACAGATCAAGGATTGTTGGTTTCGTTGTGTGATGGAGAGGTGATAGGGAAAACTTTCAAAGAAGGTAAAATTTCATTGACAGTTACAGAATCATTTTATTTGGGGGAAGAGGCTGAAGAAGAAACTATCAAAGAAAGTTTAAAAAACGCTAGCATAGCAAATATTATGGGGAAGGAATCGGTCAGAGTAGCGATAGAAACGGGGATAATTAGTGAAGATCACGTTCTGAAAGTTGGGGAAGTTCAGCACGCGCAATTTGTGCGTTTATGAAAATGACTATAGGTAAAATATAGTCAGGACCGAAGGTTAATTATCACTTCGGGTTAAATTGCCAATACGAGATATGTCAGGGTCAAACATACTAGATACAGAAAAGATAAGGAGGGATTTTCCAATACTAGATGTGGAAGTTAGAGAAGGAGTTCCACTAGTATACCTTGATAGTGCTGCGACTTCACACACACCGAATATAGTGTGCGAATGCATAGAAGAATACTACAAGAAAATTAATTCTAATATACATAGAGGCACGCACAAATTGAGCATGGATGCGACTGATGCATATGAGGAAGCCCATGATAAAATGGTTGAGTTTGTAGGAGGATCTGACCGTGAGGAAATGATTTTTACAAAAAGTACTACTGAATCTATTAACTTAGTGGCTCAATCGTGGGGATTGAGAGAGCTTGAGGAGGGTGATGTAATAATACTGACAGAAATGGAACATCATGCTTCTCTAGTAACGTGGCAACAGATTGGGAAGAGAACGGGAGCTACCGTGAAATATATCAAAATTGATGATTCGGGAAAACTAGATATGGAACATGCAAAAGAGATAATTGACAAGGATGTCAGGATGATGTCATTAGTCCACGTATCTAATGTTCTTGGAACGGTGAATCCAGTAAAAGAACTATCAAAAATGGTACATGAAAATGGGGGTTTAGTACTAGCCGATGGTGCCCAAGCGGCACCTAGTATGCCAATTGATGTTAAAGAATTAGATGTTGATTTTTATGCTTTTTCGGGCCATAAAATGGCAGGACCAACAGGAATTGGTTGTCTTTATGGGAAAGAAGAAATACTAGGGGTGATGGAACCATTTATGTACGGTGGCGAAATGATTCGAAAAGTCACATTTGACTCGTCTTCGTGGAATGACCTTCCATGGAAATTTGAAGCGGGAACCCCACCAATTTGTCAAGGGATTGCTCTTGCTCGGGCCGCAGATTATTTAGAAAAAATTGGCCTAGATAAAATTTGGCGCCATGATAATGAACTATCAGAATATACGATGAAATCGCTTTTAGAATTTGAAGGCGCAGAAATATATGGCCCCCCTATTGGTGAAGAGAGGGGTGGATTGGTATCATTTAATTTAGAAGTTCCCCACGCACATGATATTGCATCCATCCTTGATGACTACGGTATTGCTACTCGGGCGGGAGAGCATTGTACCCATCCACTTCACCGAAAGTTGGGTATTTCAGGAACGGTTAGAGCTTCTTATTACTTATACAATACGATGGAAGAAGTTGACAAATTAATTGCAGGAATTGAAGAAATCAAGAAAATATTCGAATAGTCACATCAAGATTGGAAAGGCACTGCTCGTGTGGATGTGGCTTTGAAGGTAGCCACTACGGGTGAGCCAAGTTCGAAATTTAATTGTTGGAGGCTTTCTAGAGAAACTAGAGCTATCATTGTGATATCAGACCCTACATCAAAAATGACTTCTGCGATTGCTTCATGGGAGTTGATTGAAGTGATGACCCCGACGAATCGATTTAGTGCACTAGTTACTATGGAAGAAGAAGTGAAAGGGGGAGAATGAAGTGTGATAGAATCAGATCTCAACGATACTTGCACATATTCTGCATCTGTGAAAAGAAGAGCTCTAATTGGTCCTGCAGAAGTAAGTATTGTTGCGAGTTCACCATCTCTAGATAGGACTTGTCCTTGTAATACTATTTCTTCAGTTCCGAGAATGTCAGCGAAAGTTACTTCTAATCGGGAGAATCGATCTAATAATCCATAAGCATTTTTGGTCAAAGAGCTTCCTCCGCCCCCGGGGCCACCACGTGTTCGAGTTAACAAAGGTCCAGAATGCTTTTCTAATTCCTGAATACGTTTGTGTGCTCGAGAATAGGACCTCCCAAGAGAAGAAGCAGCAGAATTTAGAGATCCATGCTTTGCTACAGCTTGTAAAAGAAGGGCATCTTTTGAATTGAAAGAGACAGAACCGATTCGAAAATGGAGATCGAATTCATTTTGCATGAATTGCATAGAGTGTAGAGATATAAAAGAGGTTATGTCTAATCGGACATAATGATAACTGTTATGTCAAGAGGGACATAATGATTAACAAAAGGGGAAAGGGGAATGAGAATGACACGTAGAGAGTTGATTTTTTTACCATTCATGTGGTCCATTTTACAGATAGGGGGATGCTTAAAACGGAATGGAGGTGGTTTAAATGGGGAGTGGGGGACAAATAGGGATCCAGTCTATTTACTAGTTGCCGGGAGTCTTCTAACAGCAATGGAAAGAGGTATGAAAAATGAGATTAAGATTCCACTGAGGGTTGAAGCCCATGGTTCGGTGGCCATTGCTCAATTGGTTAAAGATGGATTGAAAAATCCAGACATAATCTCAGTGTCAGATCCAATATTGTTTGAAAGATTGATAGAACCTAAATGGCATGTTGAATTCGCTACAAATCAAATGGTTGTTGCATACAATAAAAATACAGACGGTGGAAAGTTAGTTGCAAAAAGGGGAGAAGAAAAGTGGTATGAACCAATATTAAGAAATAACATAAAAATAGGGAGAACAGATCCGAATTTAGATCCATTGGGATACCGAACACTATTCCTATTGGAACTAGCGGAGTTGTATTATGAGAAGATAAATCTTAAAGATGAAATCCTATCCAAGAGTTGGGTTTTTCCGGAAATTGAACTGATGAGTTATTTTGAAATAGGTGGGATTGACGCAGCTATTGTGTATAAGAATATGGCTGTTGAACGAGGATATGACTACATTGAACTACCCCTAGAAATAAATCTAAGTTCTCCAGAGAAAGTGAATGATTGGTATTCCAAGGTCAGATATAAATTGAATAGTGGGGAGATTGTTCGGGGAGATGTCATAAAATATGGTTCGACTATTTGGTCGGAGGAATTTGATGCAGCTATTGTGAATGTTTTTGAAGAACATATTAAGGGAAATTATCTCCGGGAATTTGGATTTTACATCCCAGAAGCATATCCGAAGATTGTTGGAGATGTTCCAGATGGAATTGAAGGAGTGTTGGATAGATGAAAGGTAAAATCTCTACCATAGGGATTTTGGGAGGAATTCTCATGGTGTACTACATCGTCCCTGTCGTTTCATTGTTGTTTTGGAAAGCTAATGGTGCCATAATTCCAAGTATCATGAGTGAAGAAGTCATCTCTGCGACGATTACATCTGTGGGTACTTCGATAGGCAGTGTGTTGATTTCGTGTGTGTTGGGGATTCCGCTCGCATATTTTCTTTCGCGGACTGAGTTCAGGTGGAAAAATATTGTTTTATTCATAGTTTTTTTACCATTGGTGTTGCCCCCAATAGTTAGCGGGATGGTGTTGCTCACATTATTCGGACCAGGATCAATTTTGGGTTCTTTGGCTATGGATTCGGGTGTGTCATTGACCCAATCACTGGTAGGGATAATACTTGCGCAAGTATTTGTTGTATCTCCATTTGTTGTGATTGCGGCGAAGGTGGGATTCGACGCGGTTAACGAAAAACTCGAATATGCCTCAAGGGCCCTGGGGAGAACAAAAATTGAGACTTTCTGGAAGATTACATTACCACTATCGATGAGAGGGATAATTGCAGGAATGATGCTCGCTTTCGCTAGGGCAATGGGGGAGTTTGGTACAACTATAATGATGGCATATTATCCAAGGACTATGTCAACACAGATATGGGTTTCATTCATTACAGGAGGGATTGAAAAGGCATTCCCAATGGCAATATTGTTGTTAGGAAGTTCAGTGGTCGTAATATTATTAATCAGCTTATTAGGACAAGAAGTCAGAGGTAGCTATGCTCCATATTAAATCAATAGTCAAATCTATTGGAGATTTTACACTGGGGCCAATGGAGTTGACAGTGGGAAATGAAATTTTGGTGATTTTGGGACCTTCTGGTTCGGGAAAGACCACATTATTGAATGTAATTGCAGGGATTTTGCAGAGGGATGGTGGAGAAATTTTAATGGGAGAAATTGACATATCCGAAGAACCAATAGAAAATAGAAGTACTGCTATTGTATTTCAAGAGGATACTTTGTTTCCGCATATGACAGTTAGGGAAAATATCATGTATGCGAATGTAGAAGGGGAAAATATTTCGAAGGTTATTGATATTTTTGGGGTTGGGAAAATACTAGATCGGTCTATTGATACATTATCAGGAGGAGAGAAAAATCGAGTTGAGTTGGCACGCGCAATGGCATCTAAGCCGAAGATGTTGTTGTTGGACGAACCACTAAGCAGTTTGGACTATCCGGTTAGAAAGAAGTTGAGCACGGATCTGCGGAAGATATTGAAACGGATTGGAATACCGGTAATATATGTAACTCATGACAGAGATATTGCGTGGGAAATTGGGGATAAAATTGCAATTATGTCAGGCGGAAAAATATGCCAAATCGGAACACCAAAAAATGTATTTAAAAATCCTAAAACAGTGGTTGCTGCAGAGATAACAGGAGAATCAAACATCATAAAGATGGTCGTGGGTAAAAGTGGAAGGTTGGGGCACATAGTTGAGTGGGGAGACTACAAACTAGAAACCCAAGTAGATGGATTAGAAAGTGGCAGAGAAGTGCAGGTATGTATACGCCCAGAGGATATCGTTTTGAGGAAACGTGGTGAAGGTAAAAATTGGGTAAAGGGGGCGGTTATTGAAAAAATATTTAAAGGACACAGATATGCGGTGGAATTGCACATAGAGGGTGTAAGAGATCAAATTCGGGCGTATGTATCTTTAAATCAGAATGAGATTGAAAATTTAGAAGAGGGAATTCCAGTGAGAGTGTGTTTTCCAAAAGAATCCATCAAGATAATTTCAAACGGATGAAATTAGTAAAGTTCTTCCTATGGGGTATCTCATTGGAGTGTATGCCTATGTTCTCAATTCAAGGACGGTTTCGGTCAGGGACTCAATGGGCTCCGTTTAAAGTGGAGATAGATGCCCAAAACTCCGATCTTGCTGTCGAGCATTGCTATGCTAATTTTGGTAGTAAACATCACTTAAAACGGAATCAAATTATAGTTGAAGAGGTCTCATCTGATGAGTCAAGCTGACCCTGAACTCCAAGCATTATCTCAGATGATGATGGAAATAGAAAGCAGATTGGAAGTACTCCATGGCGAACTACAAAACTTACAGATGATAAAAGAAGATGTGGAGATGGCAATGGTGTCGATGGAATCTATTTCTACAGAATCTACCATCCAAGTCCCCCTTGGAAGTGAAACTTATGTTCGTGCTTCGGTGGTAAATGATGATGAATTCATTGTAGGGATAGGTGGCAATTATTCTCAAGGTCAGAACAAAGAGCAAGCGAAAATACTTCTTACGGAAAGGTCTCAGACAATAACATCTCGAATAGAAAATATTTCAAAAGCAATTGAAGAGTTAAAAGCCCAGGGTGTAAAATTAGGTCAACAGGCCCAAGAACAATTCTCCAACCTACAATAAAATAAAAATTATATCGAATAACTTGAGATCTGTAGAGTTATTCCGATTTAAGTCCGCCACCTTCAACAAGCATGATTGCCTCCCCATCCGCTAGGTTGGGGGCATCAACTAAACGGACTACCCGTTTAGTCCCTTTTGATTTTCGGAGGTATAATCTGAAAGTAGAGGTATGTCCAAGGATATTTCCACCTATTGGACGGGTAGGATCCCCAAAGAAAGAATCGGGATTGGAAGAAACTTGATTCGTTACGAGGGTGGCAACATTGTACAGGTCGTTTATTCGCATTAAATCATGAAGATGTTTATTAAGTTTTTGTTGACGAGAAGCTAAAGTCCCTCTACCAACATATTCTGCACGGAAATGGGCGGTAAGAGAATCAACGCAAACGAGTCGGATGGGGAATTTAGAATCCGAAGATTGACCAACTAGCTCCTTCGCTTTTTGTGCAAGTAGCATTTGATGGTTTGAATTAAAAGCCTTAGCAACGTGGATATTCTCAAGTACAGATTCGATCAGAGCCTCGATAGCAAATTCGTCTTCAGGGGATCCGTCAATTCCATGTAAACGCATTGTCGCTGCTTGGGTATCACTATCAAGACCACGAACCATATCGTCGATTCTTTCTGGGCGGAAGGTATCTTCGGTGTCGATAAAAATGGCAGATCCTTCGAGTCCTCCTAATTCTCTTGGAAGTTGGACATTTACAGATAGCTGGTGAGTAACTTGAGATTTTCCAGATCCAAATTGACCATATACTTCAGTTATAGATTGCGTCTCAACGCCGCCACCCAACAAGTCGTCTATCTCAGAAACACCCCATGTGAGTTTTCCAATTAGATCTCTTCGTTTTTTGACTTCTGTTGCCGTTTCAAACCCACCAATATCAGAGTTTTCCCTAGCGGCTTGTATAATATCTGATGCAGTGCTTTCCCCGATATCTGCAGTACTAGATAGCTCCATGGGACTTGCAACTGCTATGGCTTGATAAGAATCGAAGCCACTGTCTCGGAGTTTCTCTGCTGTTGCAGGTCCAACACCGGGTAAATCTTCCAAAGAGGTCTCAGGTTTCTTTGGAGTTTCTTCTTGTTCAGGGATACTTGGTTCCATAACGGATTGGTGTTAGAGCAGGGGGGATATAAACCTCCGTATACAGCGTAGTGAAAGTGTAAATGTAAACTAAATAAAATTATAAAGTCGCCCTATGTGATGATTTGGTGGGATCTAAATAGAAAAAGAACTATCAAATTTTTATTTTATTTATCAAATGATGGATAATGAATTTTATATCTCTGGCAGCATGAATTTGAGTATGGTTAAAAGTTCAATCGTGTTTGGGGCGTCACTAGGAATCATAGTTATTGGATTGGTATTGTTATTGTATGGAGAGTATGTCCAGCAAAAAGAACTAATTTGGGGAGGGGGCCTGCTTGCCCTAGCAGGAGTTGCAATCCAAACATATCAAATCTCGCTGCAAAAAGAGTGATTGGATTTTAGAAATTATATTGGAGTTCGTTGAGACGTTCGATTCGTTTTTCCATGGGAGGATGGGTTGAGAAGAGTTTACCAATGAACCCTACCTTAATTGGGATTATAAAGAACGCATTCATTTCGGATTGGGATGTTAATTCGCCTGCAGGGGGAATCATTGAAATTCCAGTAGAAATTTTCCGAAGTGCAGAAGCTAGTGCGGCGGGGTTTTGAGTTATTTCTGCGGCACCTCTATCGGCAGCAAACTCTCGATATCGAGAGAGTGCTCTTATTAACAAATAGGAAATGATCCAAACTGCCAACGAAATGGCTACCGCGGCCCAGACAGGGGCGGCGGCTCGGTTGTTTCTCCCACGGCCAAAGAAGAACCCCCAACGGACGATGAAAAATGCGATGGTAGATAGGAAGGATGCAATTGTCATAGTGGTGACGTCTCTATTTTTAATATGCGCAAGTTCATGTGCAATAACGCCCTCCAGCTCATCTTCGTTTAATAAGTTGAGGAGGCCTTCTGTGACGCAGACTGCGGCGTGATTCTTAGATCTACCAGTTGCAAATGCATTTGGCAGTTGAGTAGATGTTACTGCTATTTTTGGAGTGGGGAGACCAGCTTGCCAGGCGAGGCGTGTTACAGAAGCGTGGAGATCGGGATATTCAGTTTTATCAACTATACGTGCCCCCATGGAACGTAAAGCCAATGTATCAGAAAAATACCATTGGGCTATTGAAAAAAGTCCCAATATCGCGGCCATTGAAATGAGCCCCACATCGAAATATGTGGTGATTGCTGCGATGAAGAAGACATATAGTGCGAATAATAAGAACGTGGTTAAGATCATGCGGAATTGCAAACCAGGGTCTTTTTTCCATTTCGCGGGGGTGGAAGAGTATGTTGTGGAACTTACCATGTGGTCCGGTACGTAGAGGGATAATTAAAAATGTACCGAATTGAATGAATATATTTTGAAGAGTATAGCTACAAGATTAACTTGTCCCAGTTATCATATACAAATAATGAGTGAATTTGGGTTGTTTTGTCCAAACTGTGGGAACGCTGTTGAGCGGGGGCGGGGGAGAACTACTCAAGGAGAATCAGAGGAATGGGAAAGAGGTAGAGAAAATATGTTGTGTGATCAGTGTTATTTTGATCAATTTGAACTGGTAGAAGTGAAAGAGAAGGGAAATATTCAAATCTGTTCAGTTTGCGAAGCTATCTGTAGGAAAAATAAATGGATAGATAAAAAAGAGGGTTTGGAAGAGAAAGTAATATTGGAATTGGTAGAAGATGGACTAAAAATTCATGATGACGTGAAGGAGATGAATTGGGGATTTATTCTAGAAAATATTGATACCAAGATGATGAATATTAAATGTGAATTTGAGGGAAATGTAAAAGGGAGAAAGATAGTAGAAAATAGAATGATTGAAGTTCAGATAGTACGCGAAATTTGTGATGTGTGTAGAAAAAAATCAGGTGGTTATTATGCTGGAGAGATACAGATTCGAGCGTCAACGAGGAAACCTACGGGTGTAGAGAAAAATCGTTCTATTGAAATTGCTAATGACGTGGTTAATCGAAGAACATTACTAGGCGACAGGAATGATTTTATCTCAAAGATAGTAGAAAAAAAAGAGGGCATAGATATACGGATATCTACTAGTAAGCTCGGGCAGAAAATATCGAAATCTATTGTAGAAGAATTAGGGGGTTCAGTGTCAACTTCGGAGACATTAGTGACAGAAGATCGGGATGGAAATAGAGTATATAGAATTTCATATTTGGTGCGCCTTCCAGCAATAATTATTGGAGACGTGATAGACATAAGAGATGGAAATGGACCAATTTTAATTAGAAGTTCAGGGAGTGTTTTAAAAGGTATTCGACTCGCCTCGGGTGAATCGTATAAGGGGTCGGTGGAAGATGGGAAATTCAATAAATTGAAGCATATTTCTAAGGTGGGGAAAACCTCTATTGTATCGATAGATGATACATATTCAATGCAGATATTGGATCCAGAATCATATCGTCCGATAACAATAGCTCGTCCAATGTTTGTTGATTCAGATTGGAAGGAAGTAAAAGTAGTAAAAACGGAAGAAGGGGTGTACGTTTTACCTAATGAATAAAAACGCCGTTGTCGTGAGTAAAGGAGATGTTAAAAAAGAACTAGAGTTATTAAAAAAGGGGCAGGATTATGATGATTCTAGGAAGATTAGGACCCATGATGAGAAATCAATAGAAATTCCAATTCATGGGCCGGGGGGAGAAATGAAAAACAGGGTCATAATAAATCAAAAAAATCCTCAGATTAGGGCCAAGGGGTTGAAAGATTTGCTTCGAGATAGGGGGGTTTCGGAAGAAGAAATAAAAATGTCCCCCCGATCGTGGGATGTGATTGGAGAAATAGCTTTAGTTCAATTTTCAGAAAAATGTACCACTGAAAAGGAAATAGGAGAATGTTTGATGGAGTTACAAGGGGTCAATACTGTGCTATCTCGAGTTGGAATTGAAGGGACCGAAAGAAAACCAATTATAAAATATATTGCAGGGTTGGAAGAAACAAAAACTGTTCATACGGAATGGGGGGTGAGGTATTCATTGGACCTATCAGAAGTTATGTTTTCCCCAGGCAATAGGGAAGAAAGAAAAAGAATGGGGAGGATAGTTGACAGGGGAGAATGTGTATTGGATATGTTTGCGGGAATCGGCTATTTTTCGATCCCAATGTCTATTTCAGGGGCAGAAGTAACGGCAGTGGAGAAGAATGTAGCATCCATGAGATATCTGAAAGAGAATATTCAACTGAACCGCGTTGAAGAAAATTTACATCCAATAAGAAACGATTGTAGGAAATTTATCGAAGGGTGGGCGGATGAGAAAGGAAAATTATTTGATAGAATCGTAATGGGCCACTATGATTCGGTTGAATTTCTCAAAGAAGCATACTCGGTGGTAAAACGGGGAGGAATAATCCATTTACATGAAGTGAGAGCTGACACAAATCCGTCTCAATCATATAGTGAAATTAAAACGGTGGCAGCAAAAGTGGGAAGAGTTGCCAAGGTTATGAATAGAACAAGAATTAAAGGATACAGCCCAGGTACATCTCATTTTGTTGTAGATATTCGAGTTACATAGAGAGAATAAAAATTGATCAAATGGTTTATGAGTCAGGATGGGTAAGGAGATAGATATGCAAAATCTAGCTGGAGAAACTATAGTGGTAACAGGCGGTTCGCAAGGAATCGGATTGGCAATTGCAAAAAATGTGGCTGTAAAAGGGGCACACATACTGATAACAGATATTCAAGATGGGACAGATGCCGTTAAAGAGATAGAAGATGCAGGAGGGAGTGCAGAATTTCGCAAAGGCGATGTAACGAGTGAAGAGTCCATGCGTGCTGTGTTTAAGGATACTAAAATAGATGGGCTAGTCAATAATGCGGCTTATTACGCACCATTGATTGGGAATTTCAAACAATTTACAGATATTACAGTGGAAGAGTTCGAGAAGGTGATGTCAGTTAACACAACTGGTGTGTTTATTGTCACAAAAGAAGCAGTACCTGCGCTAAATGATGGTGCTCGAATTGTCAATATATCTTCGGGGACTATTTTGAAAGGCACAGCGGGACTCTTACACTACATTGCTTCTAAAGCCGCTGTTGTAGGAATGACTAGAACTATGGCGAGAGAACTAGCAGATCGGGATATTAGGGTCAACACGATTATGCCAGGTTTGACTGCATCCCCAGCATCGCTACAGGGGGGAGAAGATCGGATACAACAACGCGCGGAAGCGAGTCAGATGCTCAAGAGGGCCATACAGCCAGAGGATATTGCAAATGTTATTGGATTTTTATTGAGCCATGAAAGTGGGATGATGACAGGGCAAGTAGTGAACGTAGATGGCGGGAACATACTCTACTAAAATTTAAAACGTGAAGAGAAAAGTTGGGAGGAGATATTATCGGACTGGTAAGTTTAAAAATTACCTACGTACACGGCGCCAACTTTCTCGCTTTTTTTCCATAGCGGAATAGAGAGTCATTGATTGTATTAGTTGGGACACATCAAGTGTGCAAGAAGTAATAAGATCACCTTCGGTTTCTATTCCAGCCACAAAAGATAAATCATGGAGATGTATATCCTGTATTTCTGCAGGTTCAGAGAACTGTACTTTGGTTTCTGGGGTTAATTTTAGAATTCGTTGTGTCATAGATTAGAGAGATTCAAGAATTCTTAGTGCTGCATTATATTTTTTTTCTGCGATCTCATGCATGAAGTCGAAATCGTCCTCTGTTGCGAATCTTTTTACTATCAAACGTCCACAATGGATGTGGTCTCCTTCATCAGAGGTTACGTCGAAAAGTGTTTTTGCTATTTCAGGATAGTCATTCTCAACATATTCACCCATCCTCCGGGAAGTTTCTGCTGCCACAATTTCGGTTGAAACTTGAAAACCTGCGGCAATGTATTGTGGCTTTTCCCACTCAGTTGCTAGGCGACACTTTGCAACTAATCGATCATAATTATCAGCCGTCCAGGTTGCCAAATCGCAGGGTACTCCAACTTGTTCAGAGAGATTTGCGTAAATTTTTGCGTGTTTTACTTCATCTCGGATTTGTTCACCTAGTCCTACGATTAAGTCCCTATCACGATCATAAGGATCCCCTATCTCATATATTTGGGTCATTTGTCGTGCAGGGGGTAAACAGCCGATATAGAATTCTCTCCATGCCTGGGATGCGAATTGTTTTTGCATCATAGCGAGGGGTCCGCCTAGTGAATCGAAGTATTCATCTGTGAAATACTTCTCAACTGCATTCTCCATTTTTATGCGATATTCTTCTGTGAAATCATTCACGAATGACGCTAGGGTGGGTAAGTCTGATGACATGCATATAGCATGGGGTTCGGTGGCATTAAATCAAATGGTTTGGTTGAGTGGATTTCACCAAACAGATTGTAAAAAGAGGTCGGTGTCTATTTCAGTTCCAAATCCACCTTCAATTGCACGATCATACACTACTTTCCCTACAGCTGCGAATTGCATTCCAATGCCAATGTTGTTGAGAAATAGAGTAGTTTCTTCGGATTCTGGATTTTTGTTTTCGGCGATGAGAGATGAAATGTCTTGAGCAGCAGTTATGTCAAAATTGGGAATTGCCCACTTTTCAGTAAGACTTTGAGCAAAATCTGAAAATCGGGGGGCATAGTTATGGGGGCCAGAAGGTAGCTGTGTTGTTGCTACTGCTACGCGGTCTACTTCGGAAAATGCTTCCCCTGGAATTTCTGGATTTTTGATTGCACTCACATGCATTTTAGGTTCTATCCAAGATGCGTCGAATATAGGTTTCATTGCGTTGGAAGCACATGCGAGGATATTGGTTCCTGATATTGCTTTGGTAGGTTCATCCACAGAGAGAACGGCAGGGTCTAATTTGGAATCCCATTCTTTGGCGAATGCTTCGCGATTTTTTTGAGTGGGGCTATATACATTCACTTGCTCGAGATCAAACATCTCGGCAAAAGCCTCTATTTGTCCACCAGCATGTCTACCCGCACCAAGCAGGCCCATCGTGTGGACATCAGAGGAAGGGACCATGTATTTAGCTCCAAGAGCATTTGTAGCCCCGACGCGCATTTTACTAGCATATCCATCGGGAATGATTAGAAGTGGTTCGTTTGTTTCGATATCGTACACTTGAACGTATTCCACATATTTTTTGTCTCGGGCCATTCCCAGCTTGAATTTTCGGCCCCCTTCCCAGCGGATTCGATCAGATTGAATGCGAAGAGCAGATACACCAAAATCTTGTATGATACCAGACATAATTTTGTAGACATAAGCATCGTTGGGCCCAAGTGGAAGTATCATGTCGGATCGGGGGATGCTAACTACTCGTCCGGCGGCATCGGCCTTGTATGCCAGTTCCAATGCTTCGATGGAAGACCTCATATCTAAACACTGTTCAACTTCAGTTTCGGAGAGAAAAATCACCATACAATGGGATTATTGTTAATAGAGTAAAAAGTAGAGGGGTATAAAAGAAATTTTTCGGGAAAAGAAGGATTTAACTTAGGAAAGTGCCACAATAAGAGTGCGTTCCGAAGTCCCCATTGGAGTTTGTCTAAAATGGACACGATGAAAATATGGAGAACCCCGGTACGCTACAGATCCCGGAACAGGGTCTTCCAGCTGAGGCGGCGTGAAGCCAAGCGATGATGTTGGAGGTTAGTTTCTGGGAAATATTTACAAAAAAGAAAATTGAATTCGAGTACGGAGGAGTTCGTTGATAAGATCAAGGGTAGAAATGGTTTTTCACATAGAGATCCAAGAGGGGATATGGAAATACGGTACCTCGAAAAGATGGAGGAGGACCAGCGTGAGGTTATATTCAATCGATATCAAGTGAGTCAAGAAATACAAAAAACGGTTCGTACTATTATTGATAATGTAAGAGAGCAAGGTGATGAGGCCCTTAGGAGATATGCATTGGAATTTGATAAAATAGAAATAAAAGAAATAGACATCACGGGAGAAGCCAAAAGTGCATACGAAGCAATTGATGAGGGATTGAAACTAGCCATAAAAAAGGCGGCAGAAAATATTGAAATATTTCACAAACACCAAGTTAGAGAGGATTGGGTTAGAAATTTTGATGGCAGAGAAATGGGACAAAGATTTCGGCCGATAAATAAAATTGGAGTGTACGTTCCAGGAGGTACGGCTGCATATCCATCTAGTGTATTAATGGCCATAATTCCAGCAAAAGTTGCGGGGGTGAAGCACATCGCGGTTGTGACACCTCCAGCAGAGGAAATGAATCAAGTGACACTAGCTGCAGCATATATTGCAGGTGCAGATAAAATCTACGCGGCAGGAGGGGCACAGGGGATTGCTGCACTTGCATACGGTACAAAAACGGTTGATGCAGTTGACAAAATCATAGGCCCAGGGAATCAATGGGTGGCGGTGGCAAAGAGAGAGATTCGAAATGATGTGGAGATAGAGTTTATCGCAGGCATAAGTGAAATTTTGATCATTGCGGATTTGACCGCAGATCCAAAAATTGTTGCGGCAGATGTGATTGCACAGGCAGAGCATGATGTAAATGTTGCCGCATTGGTGGTAACAGATAGTATAGAATTGGCAAAAGAAATTATCGAAGAGGTGAAAATACAAACTAAATCGTTGGACAGAAAAAAGATAATAGACAAAGCTCTAAATAATCCATATAGTGGGGTTATTTTGGTAAAAAGTATGGAAGTTGCAGCGACCTTTGCAGAGGAATATGCTTCGGAGCACCTTTCCATCCAAACGTCGGAGGAGAATGAAAAAATGCTTTTAGAAGAAATCAGTAGTGCAGGGAGCATATTCCTAGGAAGTTATACCCCAGTTGCCGCAGGAGATTATGCATCAGGTACTAATCATATCTTACCTACAAATCAAGGTGCCCACGTTTCAGGGGGGGTTTCTGTAGATACATTCATCAAAGTTTCGACGATACAGCGGATCGACAAAACGGCGTTGGAAAAAATTAGGAAAGTTATAACCACAATTGCCAGATCGGAGGGATTGGATGGTCACGCGGAGAGTATAGAACGTAGGTTTGATTAGTAGAACTGATCGACTTGTAAGAAATTTGTTCCAGCCCAATGTGCAGTCTCTGCATCTGTTTTTTCGTTTCCTATAAATAGGGTATTTCCAGGGGAGAGGCTCAGATCTTCCATGCATTTTTGCAAGGGTAAAGGGTGTGGCTTATCCTCGAACGTAGATTCCCTGGTGATCAACGAATCAAAATTAACATTGAACTTTTCAGCTATTTCTTGAGAAGCGATGCGAGAATTTTTTGTGCACAAACCAACGGGACAATCTAAATTAGGGATGATGTCGATCAAAGGCAAGGGGACTGCGCTTTTCGTTCCAGCAAGTTCATGTGAAGCGAGTAGCTCGAGTAGATCTTCATAAATACCATGTTGACTAGCTAGTTCGTAAATAGGAGTGTGATCATTTCTGTCTCGCCTAAGAGAAAATGGATCGATAGAAGGGGGGAATAAATCACGTATTTGAGTTCTAACAGAGTTCCAATCGACATCCAGATCAATTAGAGTTCCATCCAGATCGAAAATTACACCGTCGAAATTATCAAGGGAATTCAAACTAGCTTTTAGCTCATAATTCCATAGATTATCAGGGGCAGAAATGTGTACCGAATCCCCATCGTTGAGAGAGAATAAGTTCCGTAAAGAAGCGGGTGCTATGAATTCAAATTTAGATTTTGGATAGTTATCGGCAATGGGGCGAATGAGAGCAGATTTGATTCCGCTGATAGAGCAGGGGGTCAACTCAATACCATCGCAATTATCTAAAGCATTTTCTATGTCAGTTACAGTGGTGCAAGGGAGAGACAGAGAGGGGGTTATCTGAGTTAGGTTGAGTGTTCCAGGGAAAGGGCGGAAGGATAAGTGGGACAATAAAAGCCCCTCAAGATCAGAGATTAAAACATTTGCAACGCCTTTTCCAGACTCCAATTTACCATGCATATACTGATAGTGTATCGCTAAATGATTTAAATAACGGGGATTGAAGAGGTACGGGTTTTGAAATACGAACATGTTTAACGTGGTGGCTGCCTCATGTGAAACTATGCCAACAGTTCCGGAGATCATGGCACGTGAAAGAGATGGGCCTCCGATTACTATGTTAACTGCATATGATAAATCGATAGCAGAGATAGCAGATGCTGCAGGGATAGATATCGTTCTTGTGGGTGACAGTGTAGGGAATACAGTACTGGGGTATGAGACAACATTGCCAGTTACAATAGAAGAAATGATTAGCCACACAGCGGCAGTTGTCCGGGGTGTGAAGGAAGCCCTAGTGGTAACAGATTTGCCATTTCTCTCAGTGGGGGTGGATGAATCAGTGTCAATTATGAATGCAGGGAGAATGTTGAAAATAGGAGGTGCAGATGCCGTGAAAATAGAAAGCGGACCACACACTATTTCCATCACAAGAAGATTGGTAGATCTAGGAATACCAGTCATGGCACATGTTGGATTAGTACCTCAAAGGATTAGGCAAATAGGAGGGTATTACCAACAAGGGGCAGATGAAAGTAGTGCCCTGGAGATAATGGAACTGGCAAAGGAACATGAAAATGCAGGAGCTTTTGCGATTGTATTAGAACATATGCCAGCAGATATTGCTAAGAATATCACAGAGCAATTAGAGATTCCAACGATAGGTATTGGGGCAGGATCACACACGCGTGGACAAGTTCTAGTAGTGGATGATGTCATTGGTCTTTCAAATTCGTTACCCCCATTTGCTAGGAAATTCGGTGATGTGAGAACGGAAATGTCAAACGCAATTAAAAAATATCGAGAGGAAGTTATTTCAAGAAAATTTCCACCAGAAGATATGGACTGAAAGCGCGAATAGGAAACTCATGAAGAGGTGGGACCACAAAACAAGCTTTATTTTATAAACTATACGCAGTAATGCGTTTTTTAATCGTAATATTTATATATTAGATAAATGGATCATAACATGAAGGATAAAAATGGAACTTATTGTAAAACAGGTACCCCAAAAAGATGCAGGTAAAGGTCTAGTGTTTATTGATCGAGGAGATTTTTCAGAATTGGGCATACAAGAAGGAGACTATGTTGCTATAAAGGGCAGAGATCCTCCGAAGAATCCAGTGGTAGGAAAAGTATTTCCAGGATATGCGAATGATTTAGGACAGAAAGTTATTCGAATGGATGGTTTCACACGCCATAATGCCAATGTGGGAATTGATGAAAAGGTAGATATTGAAAAAATCGAAGTCAAAGAGGCAGAAAGTATTGGCATAGCAATTTCAAGACGTTCTGGCATAGATGTGAGAGGAGATTCGGAACTTATCGAGGGGTTGATAGGAGAGCGACTGAGAGGAAGGGGTGTCAGTGAGGGTCAAACAGTACCTGTTAATGTTACTATTTTCCGTACAGGGATGAGATGGCCAGTTATTATTACGGAGACAGTGCCTGAAGGACCAGTTCAGATTACAGATAGGACTATCGTGAAATTTTCCAATGAAGCAATGCGGATAGGCGGGACTCCAGGTGGTGCAAAGCGAGAAATTATTGAACCACTTTCAGACATAACATACGAAGATATAGGGGGATTGGCAGATCAACTAGGGCAAATTAGAGAGATGATAGAACTCCCAATGAGACACCCAGAGCTGTTTCAGCAACTAGGAATTGAACCGCCAAAGGGAGTGTTATTACATGGCCCCCCAGGGACGGGGAAAACATTAATTGCACAGGCAGTTGCTAACGAAATTGATGCTCACTTCATGTCTATTTCTGGGCCAGAAATAATGTCAAAATACTATGGAGAGAGTGAAGGACAATTAAGACAAGTGTTCGAAGAAGCTGAAAAAAATAGTCCATCCATAGTTTTCTTGGATGAGATAGATTCAATTGCCCCGCGCAGAGCAGAGGCTAGTGGAGATGTGGAACGCCGAGTGGTTGCGCAATTGCTTACTCTCATGGACGGGTTAGAGGGGAGGGGGCAAGTTGTGGTGATAGCGGCGACTAATCGTGTTAATGCGATTGATCCGGCTCTACGTCGAGGGGGGAGGTTTGATCGAGAGATTGAAATTGGAGTCCCTAGCAGAGAGGGGAGATTGGAGATATTACAAGTTCATACTAGAGATATGCCATTGGAAGAAGATATTGACTTAGAGCAATATGCAGATAAAACGCATGGATTTGTTGGATCGGATTTGGAATCCCTTGCTAGAGAATCTGCTATGAATGCACTTAGGCGTGTGAGTCCGGAATTGGATTTGGAGAAGGAGGAAATACCTTCAGATGTTTTGGAAAGTCTTAAAATAAAAAATGAAGATTTAAAAAATGCATTAACAGGAATTGAACCATCAGCGTTGCGAGAAGTCTTTGTAGAAGTTCCAGATACCTTGTGGGAAGACATAGGGGGATTGGAAACGACTAAACAACGTCTGAGGGAAGCGGTGCAATGGCCGCTAAAATATCCAGAGGTATTTGATACATTGGGGTTGGAATCTGCAGCGGGTATTTTATTATATGGGCCCCCGGGTACCGGGAAAACACTATTGGCAAAAGCGGTGGCTAATGAATCGGAGGCGAATTTTATTTCTCTTAAGGGTCCAGAGTTGCTCAATAAATATGTGGGAGAGTCAGAAAAAGGGGTCAGAGAAATTTTTGCCAAAGCACGTCAAAATGCTCCAGTAGTAATTTTCTTTGATGAAATTGATTCAATAGCAACACAGAGGGGTAGAAATGCAGGAGATTCTGGTGTTTCGGAACGGGTAGTGAGTCAGTTGTTAACAGAAATGAATGGATTGGAAGAACTAGAAAATGTTGTGGTGATAGCAACAACAAATAGGCCGGATTTAATTGATTCCGCATTATTGAGACCAGGGAGATTTGATTTCCAAGTTCACATTCCAATGCCAGATGAAGTTTCTCGGAGGAGTATTTTTGATATCCACACCAGGGAGAAACCAGTGGTAGATGATATTGATTTGGATGGTTTGGCATCCAAAACGGAAGGGTATAATGGTGCAGATATTGCTGCAATATGCCGAGAAGCGGCTGCAGAGGCAAGTCGAGAATACATAAATTCTGTAAAGATAGAAGATATTCCAGAATCGGTGGGGAATATTAGAATAACTCAAGAATATTTTGACAGGGCACTTGAGAAAATCGCCCCCAGCGTGGATGGAAACGTGATAGAATACTATCAAGATATGGAAACTCGATTGGGGAAACGCCTAGATGTGGTTAATGAAGAGGACAATGAGTTGGGGATGGCGTTCCAATAGAAATTTTTTTAAACTAAGTTGTGGGAGAGCTATAAGATGAACATTGACTTTATTTGAATTGCCACAAGAATGGGTTAGAAACTGGATTGCGATTATGATCCACCCTAAGTGGTTTTTTGAGAAAAAAATTAAGGGTGGCAAGCAATCAGATGGGCTGATATTCGCAATGGTAGTGGTAATGATAGAAGAAGGGTCTAGACTTATTTTAGTGGATTCGGAATATTTTTTGATCTCTTTGGGCATTGCAGTTTTAATAGTCACCCCGGTTTTACTTCACATTGTAGCTGCGATTCAAACGTTGCTATTACGCATTGGGGCAAAAAATAGAAAGGGAATTGGGACAACTGTTCAAGTAATAGGATATTCCATTGCTCCTTGTATCTTTGCGGGATTTGCAATACCATCACTAAGTTTTTTGTGTGCGGTGTATGGCTCAATATTGTTAATAATTGGATTGAAGGAAGTGCATGGTGTTTCTTTGGAAAGAGCATTTTTGATTTCAATAATACCAGCTATTATTGTTTTCGGGTATCTTTTTGGGGGCATATTGGCACTAAATAGTCTAGTGGCATAGTCCAGATAAGTTAATTAGCGATTGTCATCAAAGGTCACTTTAGTGCATGATAGTAATAAATATCGAAGATTTCTCAATAGAAATCAAAAATAGTGTAATTAAAAATGTAGGCGGGCCGCAAAAATCGGCGTCAGTGAAATTTTTTGATGTAGAAGATATAGAGATAAGAAGATTTGGCAAGGACCAAATTAAATTATGTTTTGAAGATGAAGAAAAAAACCGAGTTGAAATTGCGATTTCGGGAGAAGAGGGGGACAAAATTGGGCAAAAAATAAAATCGTTATTGTAAAATCAAGGGTACAATGATTGGTGAAGTTCTAAAAACCGTTTTATCCCCCATAAACGTATAACAGAACATAAAGATGGATACTTGTATTATTTGTGGCATTCCTACAGAAGGGAACATATGTTCAACTCACGCTGAGGATGTCTTTTTTAAATTCGGAGGAAATAGTTCGGAGCAACTTACTCTCGGGCGTTATTATCAAGGGATAGTTGACGGAATTGCGGATTTTGGTGTGTTTGTAAAACTGAATGGAAAAGTAACGGGTTTGTTGCATAGGAATGAGTTGAGACAGAGACTGGAAAGTTTAGGATGGGAAATTGGAGATGTGGTTTATGTCAAAGTGAAAGGGATTCAAGATGAAGGGAAGATTGATTTGGGGTGGTCAATTCGCCAAGATGAAAATGAATTCAGAGGGGCGTTGGCTGATGGCGGGGATGGCACAGATTCGAAAAATGAAAGGGGACAAGATGAAACGGCGAGTTGGGAAGTTAAAAAGGAGAGAAAAAGTGGATCGGGAGTACCTATTGGAATGCTAGAAAAAGAAATAGGGAACAATATAAAAATGGAAGGGAAAGTTTCAGATATTCGTCAAACGACAGGGCCGACACTTTTTGAAATACAAGATGAATCTGGAAAGATTATTTGTTCGGCTTTTGAATCTCCAGGAAAGAGGGTTTATCCAGATATAAAAGTGGGTGAAGTTGTACAGATAGAAGGAAAAGTGGAGCTAAGAAGGGGGAGTATTCAAGTAGAATCCGATGTGATTAGAACTCTCAGTGGAGAAAATGCTGATGCTATTCTGGAGAAAATATCACTAGTGGTTTATGAAAAGGCCCGACCAGATAAATTTGAATCAATAGAAGAAGGATTGGTAGATTATGCAAATGCAGAAAGGGCAGCTACAGAGATTCGAATGGCAATTTTAGAATCGATTCCGATAATAATCAGACATCCTGCAACGGTTGATGGGCACATTGCAGGGGCAGCTATTGAACATTCGATCATAAGACAAGTGGAGGAAGAATATGGGCAGATACAAGCGATTCATCGTCATGTCGATAGACGACCATATCAGTCTAATGGCCAAGAGATGAATGCTGCCATTTTAGATACTTCTAGAATGCTAGAATCCCAGTTACGATATAGTGATCCAGTCCCTTTGTATATATTCATATCAGATAGTGAGGATTCGGAGAGATATGAAGGGATGAAACTAATAGGCATCTATGGAGCTAATAGAATTATCATAGGAGGGGGCGGAATAGGAGAAGGGGAGGAAGAAAATTATGCAGAAATAGTGATCAAGTCTATAGAGCAAGGGGGAGAGAAGACTTTGAGTGCATTGAGTGTAGAAGTTGCCGTTGCAGTGGATCCAGGGAGAAGAAATGAACTTATTCACCTTCCGGCGATAAGTTATTGGAAAAATGCCCCAGACACATATATGGAACTAGCCAAGGAGGCAGGTTATGAATTAGATATGATCGGGAAAATTCACAGGGCAATTGCGGTGGAAGCATTTTACCAGAGGAACAGTAGCAAGAGGGAAATGATTTCGGACATGCTCTTTGGAGAAAATACAGAATTGATAGAACAATGTAATAGTTATTTTGTCGAGAGTATGGAAAAAGGAATTCTGACCGCGTCACCGCATTTGGATCGGTTGGTAGTAAATGGGAAAGAAATAGCAACCATAGATTTAGATAAGTTTACACATAGATATCAGTTTCCGGCTACTAAATTTCTCCTGCTAGGTTTGATTGAAAAAGAACAAGTTTCGGCAGTGGTAGGAAGTGATACTACCAGCATATATGTGGAAGCGGGAGGAATTATCGATATAGAGGAGCTAGGAGACGATATTAAATCGATAGCAGCAAAAAATGGTAGTATAGATATAGGAGGCATATCAAGTGGAAAAATTTCATTTGTTTCAGGGGATAGAGAAGAAATTCTAGATGCAGTGGTAGAATCAATTGTTAAGCAACTATAGTAGTGAAGGCTAAATTGTTGCACGACTACTTAATAGCTATTACATGAGTACGCAGGTCACTGAAGCAGATGCATTTTCTAAAACTTGTGAAGAAATAATAGAGCGTATTTTAGGTGGCCAGCTTAGTGTGGAACAGGTCGAAGAGGTAAAAATGGAGGTCTGTGCAATATATTCATCTCCAAAAGTTCCAAAAAATACTGAAATTTTAGATTATGCACCTTCAGAAATACGGGGGAAGCTGGAACAGGTTTTGCGCCGGAAACCCGTTCGAACTGCATCGGGAGTAACCCCAATTGCGATTATGACATCCCCGCATATGTGCCCACATGGAAAATGTTTATTCTGTCCAGGAGGACCCGCATCGGAATTTTCGTCTCCACAAAGCTATACAGGATATGAACCTGCAGCCGCTCGGGGGAAACAAACTGACTATGATCCATATGGCCAAGTGACTCTTCGACTAGAACAATTTAGAGAAATTGGACATCCAGTGGACAAGGCGGAATTAATTCTTATGGGAGGTACCATGACAGCTAGATCAGCAGATTATCAAGAATGGTTTGTTCGTCGGGCGCTCGAAGCCATGAATGATTACGATTTATCAATAGCACCATCATTGGGAGAGGGTAGAATATTTGTGCAGGAAAATCCGCAATTCAAGTATCTTGAAGACGTGATTTCAGTGAACGAAACTGCAGATATTAGATGCATTGCGATGACATTTGAGACCAAACCAGATTGGTGCAATCACGAACAAATTGATCGTATGCTCCGTCTAGGAGGAACTAAAGTTGAATTGGGAGTTCAAACCACCTTCGAGCATATTAATCATGCGATGCACAGGGGGCATGGTACTATTGAAAGTGTAGAATCAAATCAGAGATTAAGAGATTCTGGTTTTAAAGTTGGATTTCATATGATGCCAGGACAACCGGGGATGTCTTATGACATGGGTATAGAAGATTTTCGTCGGTTGTTTGCAGATCCCATATGGAAACCAGATTATTTGAAGATATATCCTACTTTGGTGGTCAAAGGTACGCGAACATATGACATGTGGAAAAGAAAAGAATATGATCCATTGGACAATGAACAAGCTGCAAAGCTAGTTGCAGAAGTAAAATCAATGATTCCTAGATATGTTAGACTACAAAGAGTTCAACGAGATATTCCAGCTAATTTTATTGAAGCAGGGGTATGGAAATCTAACCTTCGTCAATTGGCGATAGAACATCTGAAAACGATGGGGAAATCTTGTAAGTGTATCCGATGTAGGGAAGCCGGATTGAATTCAAAGGTGCCTCAAAATCTTGAGATGGAAGTATTAGAATATGAAGCTGCAGGAGGGATTGAGAATTTTATTAGTATAGAAGATTTTGACCAAGATATTCTAGTTGGTTTTTGCCGTTTGAGGTTTTCAGAAACGCCTGCACGAGTGGAATTAAAAGATGCAAGCATTTTACGGGAGCTCAAGGTGTACGGAAATGAGATGGGACTTATAGAACGAGGGGAAGAAATAGGCCCGGGAGAATGGCAAGATGGATTCCAACATAAAGGACATGGGAGAGCACTGATGGAAAGGGCTGAAGAGATGACAGCGGATGCAGGTTATAAAAAAATTGCAGTTCTGGCAGGTATTGGGGCGAGGGAATACTACAAACAAAAATTGGGGTATTATCAAGATGGACCATACGTCTCTAAATGGTTATGTTAAAAAAATATTAGAAGTTACATGGAACTTTGAGTACAACGATAGGGATTTCTTTGTTAATCTCCGAAAGAGGTTATGGATCCAAAACAGGAGATATCGGGTGTTGATATTCGATCTCTTGTACAGGAATTTGAAGCATATAAAGGATCTATTTTCGATAAATCGTACTGCTATGGAAAAGAATTAGTACGGTTTAGAATGCGAAGGCCAGGGGTGGGGAGAGATGAGCTATTAGTAGGTATTGGAGATATGAAAAACATCCATTTTGCCGAAGTGGAAAACGTTCCGAATGCACCTGATAAAGTTGCAGATTTTGCTATGAAATTGAGGAGTAAATTGCGGGGAAAGCGTTTGAAGAGTATTGAGCAGCATGGGTTTGATCGAGTCTTAAAAATTATTTTTAAAGGGGGGGAAAGTGAGACACTAATTGTTGCAGAATTATTTGGAGATGGGAATTTATCAATTGTGGGTGCGGACGGTAAAGTGCACGCGTGTCTAAGAACGGTGAGGCTTCATTCCCGAACAGTTGCTTCGGGGAGGGATTTTGAATTCCCCCCTTATAGAACTGATCCATTCTCACTAGATTATGACTCATTTGTGGGATTAATGAATGATTCTGGGTCGGATGTCGTTAGAAGCCTCGCAACTCAGATAAATTTTGGGGGCACATATGCAGAAGAGCTTTGTCTTCGTTCGTCGGTCGATAAACAATGTGTGATTTCATCGATGACTCAGCCAGAGTATGAGAGAATCTACGAAGAAATAATTAAATTGGATGAAAAAATAAGAAAGGGAAAAATGCAGCCAAGAATATATTATGAAGATGGATCAGAAATAGATGTTACTCCATTTTCGCTAGCATTGTATGAACATTTAGATTTCGATGAATTTGACACATTTAATTCTGCAGTGGGAAATTATTTTTCAAATGGGAAATTGGAGATTTCAGATGGAAGTCAAGAGATCGAAGAAGAAATGTTAAATAAATATGAACGGATTTTAGCATCCCAAAAAAATGCTCTAAAGCAATTTTCACAAGATGCTCGATTGATTAGAGAAGGTGTAGAACGTCTATATTCAAATTATAGTATTGTGGAAGAAGTAATTGAAGAAATCCGTTTGTGTTTGGAGAGGGGAGAGCAATTTGAGCAGATTGATGAGAGACTGGAAGAATCAAAGAAATCTGAAATTGTGAAATTGATGAAGATAAATCAGGTAGAAAAAATAATCGAAGTTCAAATTGAAGGAATTCAAATTGTTCTTGACCCATGGAAAAGTATTGAACAGAACGCCAATTTGAACTACAATCTAGCGAAAAAAGTTGAGGGGAAATATGCAGGGGCAAGAAATGCTATTTCGGAGATTAACCAGGAACTCGAGAAAGCAAAAAATAATAAAATTAAGAGTGGGTCGAATGGAATTAATGGCGAAGAAATGAAAATGCAAGATAATTGGCTATCTCGGGCATCCATACCAATAAAAAAGTCTAAATATTGGTTTGATCGGTTTCGCTGGTTTAGGAGTTCAGGTGGTTTTTTGATCATAAGTGGGAGGAATGCAGATCAAAATGAGGAGCTAGTAAAAAAGTACATATCTAAAGGGGATAAAATATTCCACACACAAAATCCGGGTGCCCCTATTACTATTTTGAAGGCTTCGGAGCCAGGGGAATCTCCAAAAGAAATAGAAATACCAGAAAAGGATCTTCTTGAAGCTGCGAGATTTGCTTTATCATGTTCATCTGTGTGGAAAGAAGGTAAGCGAACGGATGATGTATATATGATCACTAAAGATCAGATTAGCAAAACTCCGGAAAGTGGAGAATATTTGACTAAGGGATCTTTTGTTATTCGAGGGAAACGAACTTATTTTAGAAACATGGAAATTGGTTTTGCAGTAGGGATCATATGCATCCCAGAAACTAGGGTGATAGGGGGTCCACCTTCTGTCGTAGTTCCAAAGTCAGTTATATCAGTTGAAATCGAGCCGGGTCAATTTTCACGGGAAGATATTGCTAAAAAGATTTATCGTCATTTCTGTGAAAGTTTTCACGATGGGACGTTTGTTAGAAAAATCACAGGTCCAGATGAGATCTCCCAACTGATACCGGCAGGAAATAGCGCGATGGTGGAGTGAAAAAATACTACATCGGCACGTCTATACTGAAAGACTGTCTCTGGAGGGTATCGAATGGTATTGCTCTCTATTGAATTTTATATTCTTGCGATTTTATGTGCTTTTTTTAGGGGGATTGATCCAATATTTGCCAAACGTGGTCTAGAGAGCGGGGGGAATTGGATTCAGAATACATTTCAAACTCTTGTGGTTAGGACAGGGCTTGCGTGGGGCGTGTTAATAGTTATTTCAAATGGGAAAAATATGCTCGAAGGTATTTCGATTCCCATAATATTGCTTTTTGTTTGTGCAGGGGTGGTTGCAGCAGCGATGGGTCAACTGAGTTATTATAGAGGAATAGATCGAATGGGGGCTAGTGTTTGTGCAACCATTACTAATTCTCGTCCTCTTTTTGCGGTGTTATTAGCAGTTGTATGGCTTGGAGAAAATATGACAGTGTCAGGGATGATTGGTGTGATTTCAATAGTGATGGGTGTCGTATTCATAACAAGATCCAAGAGTGGGAACATTTCGGGTTGGAAAAGAAGTGACATAGTGTTTCCTCTTTTTGCAGCGGTGGCGTTTGCTGCAGGGAATGTGATAAGAAAATTTGGATTTATGGAAGATGCTGCAATTACCGCTATTCAGGCCCTCGCTATTAATGATCTTGCGGCATTAGTTGTGGTAGGAATATATGGAGTGGTGATAGGGAAGGGTCGAGAACTGGCCGCAGGAAATAGAGAAAGTTATCGGAATTTTGGATTAAGTGGAGTATGCGTTTTCCTGGCAATGTTGACTCTTTACGAGGCATTGATTAGAGGTCCGGTTTCTGTTGCAGATCCGATACTAGGAACTGGGCCTTTATTCACAGTAATAATTGCTGCAAGTGTATTGAAGAAGGTTGAAAGAATAACAAAGGGATTTGTCGTAGGGACTTTGTTAATAATAGCAGGTGTGGTTTTGCTTTCTTCAATGCCATGATTTTGAGGGATTAATCTATTTTCCTAAGAACTGGGCCACAATATCCACACCGACATTCTTACCATATTCTATGAGTAATTTTTGAGTCATATTTCCAGGGATGACAGTCCCTATGGAAATTCCATCGATGGAAGAAATGGGGGTAATTATTCTAGAGGTGGAAGTGAAAAAGGCTTCTTCTGCAGAGTGGACTTCTTCTAATGTTAAATTTTTTTCCTCTACTTTTAGTCCCATCTGTTTGGCCAAATTAATGATTTTTTTTCGGGTGATTCCAGGTAAGATATTTTGTAGAGGTGGTGTTTGGATGGTGTTGTCTTTGACTATAAAAAAATTTGCATAGATACTTTCTGAAATATTTTCATCATAGTCTAGCAACAAAGGCGATGCATCTGGCTCGATAGATTTGACTTCTTTATCTGCCATGACGAAATGCATTCTAGATCTATGTTTGATCGTTGAAGAAATAGATTCAGAGGGGATTTGTTTGATAATGGAAGTTCTTACTTTTTGACCTTCGATAAAGAACTTGGCGTGTTCTGTGAAATTGATTGTAGAGCAATGGATGAGCAAACGGGAGGGGGGATAATCACCAGCTTTAGATGGATTGAAACTCCAATTTCCGATAATATAAATGATAATTAAGAATTCATCTTCAGGAGATACCAAGGGGGTGTTTTTTTCCACCAAATGTGACAAGATAGTTTGGATATCGGTAGAAGGGATATCAAATTCTATATTCGCCTCAGAACATGAATTCAAGAGACGAGATATGTGATCAGAGGTCCCATGTAGTTTTTTCCCAAAGGTTCGGATTGTGTCACTAACGCTATAGCCCCACATTTGTGCAGTATCGGATACACCGAAAATGGGCTGGGACTCGGGGAGATAATCTCCATCAAAATACATGAGGAGATCGTTTGTTTCTCTATTTTGATTCATTCTACGTTTGTGTCTGACAACGGGGGGGCAAAATATTTTCGAGTGGGAAGGCCCAAAGGGGGGGAAAATTCTCAAAAGATATATTGTTTAGCGAAGGCTCAAGACCGTATGGAATCAAAAGCGGCAGTATTACATGAGTCTACTAAAAATCATGATTTTTTAGGAGATTTGCCTGCAAAAATAGAGATGGTGGAGGTTTCGGAACCAACAGGAGAAGAAGTCCTCGTTAAAATTGAAGCTGCGAGTTTATGCCATACAGATATTTCTTGTGTTGTGGGAGAAACTGGAGAACCGAAACCGGTAGTGTTGGGCCATGAAGGTGCAGGAATTGTTGCTGCAATTGGTGATGAAGTAACAACATTGGAAGTGGGAGACCATGTGGTTCTTGGGAGAATAGCATGCGGGAAATGTATACGGTGTAGAATGGGGAAATCTAATTTATGTTTAAGTAGAAGACAATCAAAGGGAACACTGAGAACGGGGGATACTAGTTTTACGGGGAGTAATGGGGATTCATATTATCATTATCATGGGGTTTCGTCGTTTACTGAGTATACCAATGTGACACAAGAGGTTGCGATAAAAGTCAATAAGGAAATTCCACTTGAACAAGCAACGTTGCTAGGTTGTGGTATTTTTACAGGAGTGGGGGCTGTAGCAAATGCGGCAGATATAGAGCCAGGATCTTCTGTCGTGATATTTGGAGCAGGAGGAGTAGGACTTAGTGGGGTTCAAGGTGCAGTTTTAAGGGGTGCGACTGAAATAATTGTAGTAGATGTAGTTCCTAGTAAGTTTGATATTGCTTTGAAAATGGGTGCGACTAATACAATTAATTCTATGGAAGAAGATCCAGTGGATCGAATAAGAGAAATAACAGGAGGGGGGGCAAATTATACTTTTGATATGGTTGGGCATCCAAGGGTATTCGAACAAGCTGTTGAATCATTGGCAGTATCGGGGACGGCAGTATTGGTGGGGACTCCATCTACTCCAGTTAATGAAGTATCTATAAACCTCAGGGAAATGGTAAAGAATGAAAAACGAATTATAGGGGCGTTTAATGGATCATACAATCTACCCATCGCGATTCCAATGTTGGCTGATCTTGTTGTTGAAGGAAAATTATCACTTAAAGAGTTGATCACCAGTTCGCTGCCTCTAGACAAGATAAACGAAGCGATGTACCAGCTAGAGAATGGAGCAGAGATAAGACAAGTGATAGTTCCATGAAAGAGAGTGGATAATTTATGCATCTGGCCATCGTAGCCGCCATATGAGGATCCAAACTCGAGAGGATATAGGAGGTGATTCAGAAAAAATTGTGATCGTTCCAGAAAGTTTGGATGATCTCTGGCATCTACAGTTTATCTTAGAGCCAGGAGATACCGTAATAGGAGAAACGACGCGTAGAGTTCGGAGAAAAGAAGAGATTTCTAGAGAGACAAGTGGTCAGAGAGAATATATGAGAGTGGTCATTGAAATTGAGACATCGGAATTCCATAAATTTTCTAATCGGTTGAGAGTAGCAGGGATGCTTACAGAGTGCCCTTATGAAGAACAAATTGGAACACATCATACATTAAACGTAGAAATATTCGATACAATATCTATCCAGAAAAAATGGAAGTCCGATCAGATTCAGAGAATTGAAGAAGCGGTTGCTGCACGAGACTCTCCGGATATTTTAGTTGCCACAATTGAAGAGGGAGCTGCATTTGTGCAGACAATAAATCAATATGGGATTAGCGATCGGGCGAATTTATCAGGGTCTACGGGGAAGGGGGAGGGGGCGGACAGAACGGATATATTTGAAGAACTTCTAGCAGTATTGACCCACATAGAAGTGGATGTCATAGTACTTGCAGGGCCAGGATTTACCAAAGAAAATGCTCTAGATTATATTAAGTCGAGAGATGGTGAACTAGCTCAAAAAATCATATTGACTGAAACGAGTTCTGTTGGGGAGAGGGGAGTTCAAGAGGTTCTGTCAGGAGGGACTGCCAAAGATATTATTGTTAAAACCCGAATTGGGAAGGAAACCCAAATTGTGGAGGAAATAAAAAAGAGAATAAAAATTTCGGGTTTGGTTGCTTATGGACCAGAAGAAGTTCGGATTGCCTCAGAGTATGGAGCTATAGAAAATTTAGTAATTGTTGACGGGGAATTACAAGAAGAACGAGGAGGAAGAAATCTGTGGAAAGTGGATGTAGATGAGATAATAGAAATGGTAGAGAAAAAAGGGGGAGAAATTACGATATTATCAAAAGAATATGGACCAGGAGGGGAGCTGAAAGGCCTGGGTGGAATTGCAGCACTTCTAAGGTTTCGTGTTAATTAATAAGTAAATATATTTTTTGTAAAAGATACAAACGATAGTTTGATACACAGTGAATTCTTTGTTATTTTTATGCGTGTACGGAATTGGCAGGATGTATTACAAGATCTTATTTCCAAAGATTCTGATCCACAAAAATGGCGTGCTATTTCGGGGATTCGTTCAGGGGGGATAGGAGAAGATTTGTATTTGTGCCATCCCGGGGCAGGGCTCTATCACCTCAAAACATATGCGAAGAATCCATTTGAAGTTCAAGGGGTCGGTGCGCAATTGGTACATAAAATTGATGAGGGGATTAGCGATCATTTTCCGAGAGAAGTAGATGGAAGATTTGCGATACACAAACCAATTTCAGAAGGGGTAGAAGTAAAAAAAGTTACCCAGCGCGTAGAAGAAACCTTACGTGCCCATGTTGATGCGCCTACGACTTCACTAGATTTATTTGAAGATGTAATGGTCGCCGTAGGATCTCCCGCGTATGGTCCGTTAGATTACAGAGGAATGGGTAGTCGTCCGGAATCACTAGACATGTTAGCGAAAGAATTTCATGATGTTAATAAAAAATTAGAACGGAAATTGGAAGAAATGATTAAGGATGATGAAATTGGAAGAGGCTTCGGATAGATTCTAGAAAATTCAGAAGGTTACAGAAACCAAAGTTGGAGAAAAAACGCTTATACGTGATGGAGGCATCGTCTTGACTATATCATGCCAGATGGAACGAGTAGCAAGGGTAAAAAGAATAAAACCATCCATGTTAAATGTAGAAGGTGCGGTGTTGCGGCATATCATATTAAGAAGGGTGTTTGTTCTAGCTGTGGGTTTGGTAAATCGGCTAAAATGAGATCGTACTCATGGCAATCTATGGCCGGTGACAGGTAGTACGGAAAAATAGATAAATTTTAATAAACTGATTAAAGGGGATAGACATGGTAAGCCATTAGATAGACCATGGATCCCATTATAAATGCGATGAGCCATAGTTTGTATGCAACTTTTCCAACTCTCCGATGAGAAGTTCCGGGGATTTCTCCAGGAGCGTATGTTAATCCAATAGTTAAAACATAAAATAATAGAGGTACGCAAATGACAGCAAGGAGTATATGGATTGCTAAGAAAGGCAGATAAATAAATAGATAAATATTTTCGGGGCCTCCAAATTCTGCAGGTCCAACGATGGCTACCCGGTATAGATATAAAATCAAAAATGTGGCAAATATGGTAAATGCTAGTAGCATTGTTTTGTTGTGGCGTTCTATATCTTTATTACGGATATAGGATACACCTTTTAAGATAGTTATAATTGCCAGGATACTAAGGAATGCATTGACATGAGGTATGACTTTGAGCACGGAGTCGGATCGAGGGAGGTATTCGGCAGGGAGGTACCCACCAGCAGCCCCGAATACAAGTGATAAAGATACAATGCTCAGGAGGGCAGAAACTAGAATAATATGGTCATGGACAAATTTCTTCACAAGAGGTAGCTAGTCAGAGGGGGGAATAAATCAATTGAAATGTATCGCGGAAGGCTACATCAAATGTTCGACGACTTCGCCGAACGCGCAACGACTTGTGACCGAATTGATCTTTATTTTAACTTTATGCCCTATATCTGTTTTTGGAATAAATATGATATACCCAGGCCCAATGCGCGCTATACCATCGCCTTCACTTCCTATATCCTCAATTAGCACTTCGAGGGTGTCGTCTATTGCAACAGGGGCGTCAGATACGTGGGAGGGGGTGGCATTGGTTTCCCCAGGTGATTTTGGCAAAAATAGGACTCGATAAGTGGCATCCGTATCGATATTAAAGGAGGGGGATTCTTGAGAGGGTAATTTTATAAAATGAGACTCATCATCGAGTTCAACTATACTGCTAAATAAATAGGAAAGTTCACGAGACATGTAAATACATCTTAATATAACGCTTGAGTATGGTTTTACCCTATCGGTGGGCAAGGGTAATTTTCAGAGAGATTTGTACATATGAGGGTGAAAATCGCGAAAACTGGACTAAAATTATTGATAATTGAAGAAAATTGTTTATGTACAGTTTATAAGTAAACAGGTGAAACATAGGAGTACGATGGTGAAAAAAGATGACAAACCACCATATTGGAATGGAAGATTTCCAAAAGGAGACCCGAAAGGGACTCTGAAGATTGAAAATGTGGTCGCTTCAACGGGTATTGATCAAGAATTGAATTTAGAGGCACTTGCGGCAGATCTACCGGGGACGGAATATGACCCTGATCGATTTCCAGGGTTAGTTTACCGCCTACAAGAACCAAAAGCTGCGTGTCTGATCTTCAGATCAGGGAAAATTGTGTCAACAGGTGCACAGAGTATTGATGATGTGCATGCAGCGGTGGAATTGACTTTTGACACTCTGAGAGCTTTGGGGATAGAAGTTCCAGGATCGCCCGAAATAAAAGTCCAAAATATTGTGACCAGTGGGGATCTAGGCCACCCATTGAATCTAAATGCGATTGCCATTAGTTTTGGATTGGAAAATATTGAATATGAACCTGAGCAATTTCCAGGGTTAGTTTACCGCCTACAAGAACCAAAGGTTGTTGTTCTTCTATTTGGATCGGGGAAAGTGGTCATAACCGGAGGGAAAAAACCAGAAAATGCAGAAGAAGCGATTGACAAAATTGTTTCTAAATTAACAGAATACGCCTTATTAGGCTAAGTATAGCAGAGATATAGAAATAGGCCCTCCATAGGGCAAAACGAAAGCACTTTTAACGGGTCGAGAGCTATCTCCTTGCGCGCGCAGGTAGCTAAGCCAGGCCAAAGGCGCAGGGTTGAGGGCTCTGTCTCGTAGGAGTTCCCAGGTTCGAATCCTGGTCTGCGCATGAAATTGCAGAATAAAATTATGGATATATTAAAAGAACTTAAAAATTTTCTAAGTTATATTTTATTGTTCATTATTCTATATATTTTCATTGGGATCATGATTAGTTTTGCATCCACTTTATTCCAAATTTCTCTTTCTTCGTTTGGCAACTTTCAGGTTATCTTTGCTCCAATTATTGCGGGAATTATCACAATTTGGCTATGGTGGCGAAAATAGAGATATAGAGCATATAATGGATCCTGGAGAGGAGATCTTCCTATATTCGATCGAGGAGCTTTTCGCCTGAGGGACTCTTAAGAACAAATATGGTTACACTAGTGTTCGATGGAAAAATGGGCGCCAGTGGCGATATGATAATTGCGGCACTTTTAGGAGTTGGGGCAAATGCAGAAGTATTGAGTCCAATAGAAGAAGGGCTAGGCGTGAAATATGATATAGAAGAATTAGTAGAACAAGGAATCGCAGCGAAACAGGTTCGGGTTACACGAGGGGGGAAGGTCATAGAGGGAGAAAGGTCTAGTAAGAATTTGAAAGATATAATAAAAGTGGTCGAATCTCTATCAATTTCAGAAAAGGTGGCTTCTGATGCGGTTGGTATATTCCAGCTGTTGGGAGAGGCTGAAGCAGAAGTACATGGGAAAAGGTTAGAAGAAATACACCTGCACGAAGTTGGAGCAGATGATGCGATTGCAGATATCGTGGGTACTTGTGTATTGATGGAAGATTTGGGTGTAAAGTCTGTAATAGTCCCTCCAGTATCGGTCGGAGAGGGTACGGTTAAAATGCAGCATGGAGAATATCCAATTCCAGCACCAGCGGTACTGGTTCTTGCTAAAAATGCAACTTGGTCGATACGGGGTGGACCTGTCGAACGGGAGTTATTGACTCCCACGGGGGCTGCAATACTAGTCTACTTTGGAGAGGGAGTTGAAAGAATACCTCCATTGGAAGTTATGAGAACGGGATATGGTATGGGACACCACAAGATAGAAGGTGTAGCAAACATATTGAGAGTAATAAGTGGAGAAATGAAGAATTTAGAAAAGGATGAAATTGTCTTGTTGGAGACGAACATAGATGATGTCAGTCCAGAGGTAATAGGAAATCTCTATGAAGTATTAGTAGAAGAAGGGGCAAGAGATGTCACAGTTATTCCAGCCATGATGAAAAAATCTAGACCGGGGCATATTGTTAAGGTTGTTGTCAAGCCTGAAAATGCAGACCGTGTTGCACAGAGACTAGCCGAGGAAACAGGTACATTGGGAATTAGAGAGTCTCCGGGGACACATAGATGGATAGCAAGTCGAAAAATGGAACAGATTTCAGTGGAAATAGAAGATAAAACATATGCAATTGCTATTAAAATTGCATCTGGAAAGGAAGGGAAAGTTTACAACATAAGTGCAGAGTATGAAGACGCGGCTAAGGTTGCTCGTGAAGTTAATTGGCCGGTTAGAAGAATAATTGGGTTGGTTGAAGAGAAAGCTAGAGAAAAATGGATGCAATAAATTCATCGGAGTTTTTTTCACCAGGGGAAAGATACGAAGTTATGTGGATAGAAAACTTTCAACAGGGTGCATTCCAATAGATGACCTACTAGGAGGAGGCATCGATATGGGGTCTATTACGCAAGTATATGGCTCCCCTGCTGCGGGGAAGACAAACATTGCACTTAGTGCTGCGGCTCAGACTGTAGCAGAAAATAAGAAGGTTGTTTATATTGATACAGAGGGGATATCTATCGATCGGTTTCATCAACTGGCGAGGAATAAAGGAGACCCTTATGAATTGGGAGAAAATTTAATAATTTCAGAGGTACATAATTTCGAAGAACAGTCTGCTGCTATCAAAAAGGTGGGCGGTTTTGCAGCAGAGGTAGATCTTATTGTTCTTGATAGTGCCACCGGGTTTTATCGACTTGAACAAGCCGAAAGAGCAGATGGAGGAGCTCTTCGAACACTAGCGCGTCAGATGATATCGCTGTTGTCGTTGGCTAGGAGGTTCGATCTTGCGGTGATTGTAACAAACCAAGTGTATACGCATCCAGAAACCAACCAGATTAGGCCATTAGGTGGAAATTTACTACCTCACTGGAATGGGACCGTCCTTAGGCTTGATAGATTTAAAGGAGGGAATAGAAAGATTACAATCGAGAAACATAGATCTAGGCCAGCGGGGGAGAATACCATGTTTGTGATCAAAGAGGATGGTTTGGTTGGGGGGGATGGATGGCAGATAGTAAACTAATACAATAATTCTTCGTTGTTAGTTACCATATACAACGTTCTCGCTGCGATATTTACAGCGTGGTCACCTACACGTTCTATGTCGCGTATTGTTAACAAAAATCGTTGTACATCAGACATCAGATCATCTAAAGTATCAAGGGGCGTGTCACCCTCGAATTTGGTTTCTATGAGCGATTTGACGACAAATTGATTGGCAATTCGACACAAACTATCGACTTCTGCATCTCTATTTGAAATTTCGAAACATGTGTCTGAATCTTGGTTTTCGTACGCCTTCATAGAGTCAGCTAGCATCGTGTGAACGAGATTTCCGAGAGAACTTATATCTACATCTGGGAAGATGTCTCCCCGACCATCTAGAGTATAGTCACCTAGGTTGACTGCGAGATCTGCGATTCGTTCTAGATCGGTGATGATTTTAAAAGAAGATGCTATCAATCTTAGATCTCCTGCAACGGGTTGTTGTAGTGCAAGTAGATTGACACACTGAGATTCCAAATCAAGATACATATCATTGATTTCATCGTCACCAAAAATGACAAGCTTTGCCAGGCTGATATCATTTTTGATGAGAGCATTGAGTCCCATTTCAAGCCGCTCTAGAACAAGATCCGCCATGTCGAGGACGCCCGTCTTAAGTTGTTTAAGTCCATCTTGGTAGGTCTCACGTGCCATGATTAAGGTAATGAGTTCATGATAAATTAAAGTTATCCAAATTTACCAGTAATATAATCTTCTACTTGTTGATTATGTGGATTTTCGAATATGGTTTTGGTGTCGTCGAACTCTATTAAGTTTCCTCCGGTAAGGAAAACTGCAGTTTTATCGGATATTCTAGCTGCTTGCTGCATATTGTGAGTAACGATCACAACAGTGTAATCCTTGGTTAGTTCTTGGATTAAATCTTCAATTTGAGATGTTGCAATGGGGTCAAGTGCGCTTGCGGGTTCGTCCATGAGGATTACCTCTGGATCTACTGCGATTGTTCTAGCGATGCAAAGTCGTTGTTGTTGCCCACCCGAAAGTCCTGTTGCCTTTTCATCCAATCGGTCAGAAACCTCTTTCCAAAGTGCAGCTCTCTTAAGTGCGGATTCGACGATTTCATCCATGTTGTCAGTTTTGCCTTGGATTCTTAGACCATATGCGACGTTATCATATATGGATTTGGGGAAGGGATTTGGAGATTGGAAAACCATACCGACCAAGCGGCGGAGGAGAACAGGATCTACTTCTTCGGAATAAATATTAGTACCACCTAGGAAAAGATTACCTTCAACCGATACTCCTGGAATGAGATCATTCATTCTGTTGATGCATCGAAGAAAGGTTGATTTTCCACAGCCAGAAGGTCCAATAATAGCAGTTACTTTTTTAAGGGGGATATCAACGGTTACATCTTCTATTGCTATTTTTGATCCATATTTGACTGTGAGGTTTTGACTAGAGATAATACTATTACCAGATACTGGTTTTTTGGGGTCGCTATTGGTAGATTTTGATTTTGACAATGGCATGTGAAATTATTCCTTTGGATTATTTGTCTTTTCGGTATTTGTTCCTCAAAATGATAGCAATACCGTTCATCGATAGTAACACGAATAGTAGCAAGATAATACCGGCTGCAGCGACCCCTCCACGGAGATCGGGTTTGGCGGAGAACGCCCAATGGAAAACTTGTAAGGGCATGGCGCTGACTTTGCTATCAAAACCCGTTGGTGCCTTAAATACAGTAGTAGCGGCCCCAATCATTAGCAGAGGTGCAGTTTCACCAAGAGCGCGACTCATTGATAATATAGTTCCAGTAAGGATACCTCCAACGGACATGGGGAGTACAACATTTCGGATGGTTTGCCATTTGGTGGCCCCAAGTCCATAAGAGGCCAGTCTTACAGCTTCTGGTACTGTTCGAATTGCCTCTTGAGATGCGATTATAACAATCGGTAGGATCAAAAGAGAAAGTGTCATCGAAGAAACAATTACAGTCCCGAATCCCATTCCAAGGAGATTTACAAACAATGCCAATCCGAGCAGGCCATAAACAACTGAAGGGACTCCAGCAAGATTAGATATATTAATTCTGACCAACCTGGTTAAACTTCCTAGAGGTCCGGTTTTAGGAGCATATTCTTCTAGATAAATTGCAGCTCCGACTCCGAAAATTAAGGATAGAATTCCGACTAAAATAACGATGAGAATGGAACCGATGAGTGCGGGGTAAAGACCTGCTTCTGCAGGGAATCTTGAGGGAGGACTAGTTATAAATTGAAGATCTAACCAAGGGGTAGGGTGGGCAGCTCCTATACTAGTTGCCACGATACGTGCTATGAAGATAGTTGCAATCAAAAAGAGGGGAAAAAGAAGACCGAATTTGTTCTGTTCGGATGAAAATAGAAGTGTAGAGGCATACAAAAATATTGGAATTAGGATTGTTAAAAAATAGAGTACAGAGGTAGTCGGGGGAATTTCGGTGAAAGTATTTGTGAAGAGTCCAACTATAATTGAAAATAAAACGACGGAAATTGCAAGATGATTCCTATGGGACTTTAGAGGGGTAGTTTTTAAGAAGTGTCGGGAAAGAAGTGCAACTGGAGGTCCAAATATCCAGACAAAAATTAGCCAGTCTGCAGGGTAGTAAGGGATAAGTTTCCATAAGAAATTAGATAGAAATGTGCCCATAATCATCACGGCGAGGGGGGAAAAACTCAGATATACTGATTGTTTTTGGTGAGATCGTGCATAGAACCAAACTATTGATGTTGGTAGTACTGTGAACGTGAAATAAAGGAATGCGATTTGTGGATCTAAGAGTATGAAAATTACTAGAAGGAGGGTTCCAAACAGAGTTCCACCCACAAGTATTCCAACTGCACGTGTGGCAACTTTTCCGACTGCCGGATTTCTCTTGCAATACCAACTAAAAGCGAGGAGTGGTGAGAGGACTATGAGAATATAACAGAGGTACCAGGACAGATCTGCTGTTTTGAGGCCCAATGCATTGAAAAGAGCAGTTGCTAATAATAGTGCTAGAGAAAGGATTCCAACAATGGATGCCACAAAAGCCAGATAGTGGAAGAGAACCTCTCTTGAAAAAATAGAAGAACTGCTTTGTTTTCGTTTTATGTCGAATTTGGTAGTTTCCATTTAGTAACTCTCCCTGTATCGTTCAGTGATGAAGTTGCTTATTGCATTCATTAGGAGGGTAACAAAGAATAGAGTTATACCAATTGCAAAGAGGCTGTTATAAGCTACTGAACTACCTACGAGATCACTTTGGGCTAATTGGACCATAGCTGCAGTCATAGTTTGTCCAGTCTCTAGTAGAAAGTCTGCTGGGTGAACATACGGGATAGGACCGATATATCGAACCTCGGGTAGAGTGGGGTGGAGTCCCATAGCAACAGTTACAATCATGGTTTCCCCAATTGCGCGAGAAATAGCTAGGATATAAGATGCCACAATTCCAGACAAAGCTGCAGGAATAACAATACTAGTAGAGACGTCGAATTTGGTCGCTCCGAGTCCAAATCCAGCTTGTCTAAGAGAATCGGGGACGGCACTCATGGCATCCTCGGAGATGGAGGAAACCATAGGTATGATCATGATTCCAACCATTAACGATGCAGAAAGTGCATTGAAAGGACTAATTGAGGGGAAGAGCATACGGAGTGCAGGTGTAACATAAGCTAGGGCGAAAAATCCATAAACGACAGTGGGGACTCCTGCGAGAATCTCTAGTAGTGGTTTGAGTATAGAGTGAGTGCGTTTGTCTGCATATTCACTGAGATAAACTGCAGTTAAGGTTCCGATAGGAACTGCCACTAAAGCTGCCATGAAAGTCACTACAAGAGTCCCAAATAAGAGAGGCAATATCCCATATTCTTTAGGGGGAATTACAGGACTCCAATTGGAACTAGTAAGAAACTTGAGAGGACTATACTGACTGAAAAAGACTATAGCGTCTTCGAAAAGGAAATAAATTATCCCAATTGTCGTGAAGATTGTAAGAATTGCAAGGATGAAAAATATGTTTGCATAAATACTCTCAAAAATTCTACGAGTTTTGAAATGAGAAGTTGATGAAAATGAGTCCATGTAGTCTTTGGGTTCGGGGATCATAGTTTTGGTGATTAAATTAGTGCATTTAAAGCTGCCAACTCTTTTGTAATAGTCTCTTTTGTATTTGGCACATACCCAACTTCTTCTGCTACGATCTGCTCATTTGCGCTTTGTTCAATGCAATATTTTGCAAATTCTGCGACGTGTTTTTCTGCGAGTTTTTCGGAGGACACGTATGTAAATAGAGGTCTGGAAAGGGGTTTGTATTTTCCATTTTTTGCTGCGTCGAGAGTGGGTGCAACAGGTCCATTCCCACCATCTATTTTTAATGCCTTGATTGTGTCGGGATTGTTGTAATAGTGTGAGAATCCCAGATATCCTATTGCGTATTTGTTTCCTTCGATTCCTGCAATAATGATATGGTCTTCTTCGGTTGGTTGGTAATTAGTGGTGTGAGTAGCTCCGTTTTCTCCTATGATCACTTCGTTGAAGTAATCAAACGTGCCAGAGGTGTCTGCTGCACCGTATCGATCGATTTTCTCATCTGGCCAAGATGGGTTTACATCAGACCACTTTTCTGCTGCGTTTTGATCCCAGATTGATTTGAGTTCTGCGACAGTCATGCTATCGACCCAATCGGCGTTTTTGTTGACAATAATAGTTAATGCATCAGTTGCAAGCCTAATTTCATGGGGAGTCACACCGTTTCCTTTGCAGAGATCAATTTCGGAATTTTTGATGGGCCTACTCGCGTTACTAAAGTGAGTCTGACCTAGACAAAAAAAGTTTTTGAATCCGCCACCACTTCCAGTTGATTGGATTGTAATAGTGACATCGGAATGTTGTTTTTGGAATTCTTCTGCCATAGCCGTCATTAGTGGGAAGACTGTAGAACTCCCTGCGATATTTATTTCTCCAAAAAGTTTTTCTTTCGAAGCTCTGGTTGAGGGATTAGATTTCCGAGTTTCATTGACACATCCTGATACGGAAAGGAGACCTAATGTGCTATATGTGGCTAGAAAATTTCGCCGAGAGTAAAAATTTTCCAATACCATTATCTACTATAAATAGAAATTGGGTTAAATAAAGAACTATTTTGAGTATATTGAAGTATTAATTAATATATAGATAGATATACAAAAGGATTGAAAGAGTCCCATAGTATCGAAAAAAGCAAATATAATAAATATATAGAATGGCATATCTGACAGCGAATGTTCTTAATTTAGATATGGATGAATTAAATAAATAAGGTAAATATATATATAATAATGTATGTAGATAAAAGTAGCAGATGACCACTAATGTAGATCGAAGAAAGGTTCAGCGAACGGGAGGATCAACTTACACGGTTTCGTTGCCAAAGGGCTGGGCGGTTGATAATAAAATTACTGCAGGATCTGTGTTAACATTTTATCCAGAAGGGAATTCGATCGTGGTGACTACCGAAAATGAGGACGAACGAAGTGAGGGATCTATAAAAGTAAGTAAAATGGATAATGGGGAGATAACTCGGGCAATTTTTTCCATGTATGTCAGTGGTTTTGAGGTGATCAAACTAGAATCAGAGGGGATTACGCTCGAGCAAAGGCGTGCGATTCGAGATGCAACGAGGCAGCTTGTTGGAGTAGAGATAGTGGAAGAAACATCGAAATGTATTAAATTGCAAGATCTGCTGGATAATTCAGAAATGTCCATAAGGGGGACAGTTCAAAGGATGCAAAGTATGATTCTTTCCATGCTTTCTGACTCTATGGCAGCGCTGATGGGGAATGATTTCGAGCTGGCAGAGGATGTCATTGAAAGGGACAATGATGTTGATAGACTTTGGTTCGTTGTGTCAAGAGCGTTCAGAACTGCGCTCATGAGTCCAACAAAAATGAAAGATTTAGGAATGGAAAGGTTGGATTGTTTTGATTACCACACTTGTGCAGAACAATTAGAGAGAATAGGAGATCATGCGGTGAAAATTAGTTATATGAAAAAAGAAATTCAGGAGATTCCAGAGGGGCTTGGTGAGGATTTGAATAGACTATATGGTCTGGCAAATGAGATAATTGTTCTTTCGGTAGAAGCAATGCACATAGAAGATACAAAAAAGGGATGGGATATGGCAAATGAAGCTCGGACTCGAGTGGTGGAGATGGAAAGAATGATGCTTGGGATGGTAAATTCGATGATAGAGTTTATAGAATCGAAAACATTGTCCCCAATTGATGCTCAGAAGATAGGATTGATTGCAGATTCGATGTCTCGATGTGCAGATTATGGGGGAAATATTGCAGAAATAGTGCTCCAAAAAAATAGCCCACGTCCAGAATTTTAGTCTGTAGGATAACGCTATGTCAAAAGTATTATCAGAACGAATTGTTTTTACCAGTAGTTTGACAAATATCCTGTGAAGATGAGTTATAAGTACGAAAAAGTAGAAGTTCCTAGCAGCGGGTCTAGGATTGAGAAAGGAAAAGATAACGCAGATGATCTCATTGTTCCAGACGACCCCATAATTCCAATTATATATGGAGATGGGATTGGAGTGGATGTGGGTCCTGCAACTCAACAAGTATTACAAGCTGCTGCAGAAGCAACAGGTAGAAAAATTAATTGGATGGAAGTTCATGCGGGCGAAAGTGCGAGTGAACTGTATGATGGAAATATTTTACCAGAAGACACTTTGGCGGCGATTCGAGAATTTAGAGTTGCTATAAAAGGGCCGCTTACAACACCAGTTGGATCTGGATTCAGGAGTCTAAACGTTGCGTTAAGGAAGATTCTCGATCTATACGCATGCGTTCGTCCAGTGTATCACTTGAAGGGAGTACCATCCCCAGTTAAGCATCCAGAGAAAATGGACATGGTGATATTTAGAGAAAATACAGAAGATATATACGCAGGTATAGAATGGGAAGCTGGCACTCCAGAAGTAGAGAAGATTAAAAGATTTATTGAAGAGGAAATGGGAGTCAAAGGTGCCATGCACGAAGGTCCGATTGGAATTGGTATAAAACCGATTACAGAATTTGGAACAAAGAGGCTCGTAAAGAAAGCTATTGATTATGCGATTGAGAGAAACAGAAAATCTGTAACATTTGTGCATAAAGGAAATATCATGAAATATACAGAGGCGGCGTTTGCGAAGTGGGGATATGAGTTAGCAGAAGAATATGGAGATCAGATCATAGCAGAAAATACATTATGGGAAGAGAGAGAAGGAGAAGTCCCAGAGGGTTCGGTGGTAATAAATGACAGAATTGCAGATAATATGCTGCAACAAGTATTGACAAGAACAGATGAATATGATGTCCTAGCAGTTCCGAACTTAAATGGAGATTATCTTTCAGATGCTTGTGCGGCCCAAGTTGGTGGTTTGGGTATTGCCCCAGGGGCAAATATCGGAGATGGGATGATACTTGCAGAACCAACTCACGGATCTGCACCGAAATATGTAGGTCAAAATAAAGTTAACCCCACTGCCATGATTTTGTCTGGAAGAATTATGTTAGAATATATGGGATGGCACGATGCAGCGGATTTAGTAAAAGATGCACTAGAAGCACAAATTGCTTCGAAAGAAGTAACGTATGATTTTGAAAGGCAGATGACAGGTGCAACAAAGGTTTCGACTACAGATTATACAGAAGGGATCGTGAAGAAGATACAAGATTCAGCTTAAGAATTTAATTAAGTTTATTAGCTAGATATACAATCGAAATCGGAGAAGGTTTCTAAGATCTCCAATATGTTTTTTTCTTCATTGGAGAAGGGAACTAACGTCAGATGTTTTATTCCCATATCAACTAGTTCTTCAACTCGTATTTGGCAATCCTCGGGATTTCCCGCAATAGTATATAGATCCATTAATTCAGGAGAAATGGAAGTCCGTAGTTCAGAGGGAGGAATTGAATCGATATCGCCGAGTTCTTTTATTTTTCGAATATGAGAATCTTGTGCCCCAGCTGCTTTGAGGGCCGTGAGACTAGCATGCCGTTTGGTTAGCATGGAAATGAACCAAGAGGCAGCGTTGAGAGATTTTTCTTTATTTTGAGATACAGAAACAAAAACTAAATATCTTAAATCTATATCGGAGGGGTCCCTACCGGTTGAATTTGCACCTATAGAAATTCGTTCTTGGGCATATTTTACACCCGAAGGGGATAGGAGGCCACCTCCCAAAAATGCCCCATCTGCTACTGCGCCGGCTAAAGATAGGAGTTGGGGGCCCCTACCTCCAATGTAGATAGGAATTTCGTCTCGAATGGGTTTAAATTCTAATTTGGCTTCATGTAACGAAAATTCATCTCGTGTTGAAGTGACAGTTTCCCCAGACGTTAGGCGTCGGATTGCATCAATGGCATCCCTCATAGTCCCAATTAATTTCGATTGATCATATCCAAATTTATCCACCCCGTGGCCTCCGGCACCGAACCCTAATTTTGCCCTTCCATCAGAAAGTTCATCGAGGGTAGCCATTGATGCCGCAGTGAGACCGGGGTTTCGGGTGTAAGCATTTGTGACAGAGGGGCCGATCCCAATTTTGTGTGTTCGGGCAGCTGCAAGAGTTGCCCATGCATACATGTTCTTTCGGAGAGCCTGATCAGCGATGAATAGATCTTCATACCCAAGAGTTTCGATTGAATCCACTACATCTAGGAAATCCTGAAGTGGTTTGTTTGCGATGTACACCGTACTAGTTTTACATGTGGTTCCCATTGTTTTTTGGGAAGTAGTAGGCTTACATATAGTTTGTTAATTATATCATCCTTTAATGTTAACAACAGGATAGGTTCGGGCAACTTTGTCTCCAATTCCTAAAAAATCAGATATATTAACAACTTCAGATACGTCTTTGTAAACACCGGGTGCTTCTTCAGAGATGGTAGCATCAAGGGTCGCAGTAACATGGATATTTTGTTCCTTGAGTTTTGCCTGTATTTCAGATGCTTTGAATAGTTTTTTGGCTTTTGTGCGGCTTAAAATTCTACCGGCCCCATGGGCAGTTGAACCGAAAGTTAAATCCAATGATGCATCCCCACCTCGTAAGATATAACTATCAGATCCCATGCTTCCGGGTATGATAACTGGTTGGCCTACAGTTTTAAAGGCAGATGGCAATTCAGGGTTGCCTGCGGGGAATGCCCTGGTTGCACCTTTTCGGTGGACAAATAATTCACGTTGTGTCCCATTTACCATGTGGAATTCTTTTTTGGCTATGTTGTGTGCTACGTCATAGAGTAAATCCATTCCAAGGTCTTCCCATGGTTTGTTGAATAGTTCCTCGAATACTAGTCTAACGGCGTAAGTAATTATCTGGCGATTGGTCCACGCAAAATTTATGCAAGCGCACATGGCGGCGTAGTAGTCCGATGCTAATTGGCTACCAGATGGGGCCGCTGCGAGCTCTTTATCCGGTAGTTTTGATAAAAGAGTGGCGTGTTCCATCTCTATTTTTCGCAGATAGTCGGTGCAAGTTTGGTGCCCCAATCCGCGAGATCCAGTGTGGATCAATACAACGATCTGGTCCTGTGATAAACCATAAGAATGTGCTACATCTTCTCGAAATATTTCTACCACTCGTTGAACTTCAAGAAAATGATTTCCAGAGCCAAGAGAACCAACTTGGTTTTTTCCTCTTTGTTTTGCCCTGAGTGAAATTTTAGTCGGATCGGCGTCTGTTCTCCTTCCGCGATCTTCGCAGAAATCCAAATCTTCTGGTACGGCATAACCATTAGATAGCGCCCATTCAACCCCCAATGATAGAATTTCTTCTATATCTTCTAAAGAAGTATTGAGAACCCCTCCTTTCCCTAGTCCTGCGGGGACTTTGTTGAAGAGAAGTTTCCCGAGTGATTCTTCTTTTCCACGTAAATCGGAATAAGAAAGGTTGGTTTTTATCATGCGAACACCGCAATTGATGTCATAACCCACTCCTCCTGGAGAAATACAGCCATTATTTGCATCGGTGGCCACCACACCTCCGACTGGGAAACCATATCCTTGGTGGCCATCTGGCATGCAAATTGCATACTTTTGTATTCCAGGCAAAGATGCTGTGTTTTTTAATTGTTCTAGCGTTTTGTCTTGAGATATTTGTTCCAATAAAGTTTCACTTGCAAATATTCTTGCAGGGACGATCATATCTCCGGATCGGGGGATTTCCCATACGAATTCTTCTATTTGAGTGAGAGAGATGTTTCCCGATTTGAATGTGGTCATTATGCGTATATTACGGTCTTAGAACATATACCTTCGTTACGGAGGTGATAGGTCATACATCAAATACGACATACAATCTCCACCCATTTGGTGTTTTTTTAACTTCCATGTCAGAATATGTGACTGCTTTGATTTCACGAGATTCGATGGTATCGAGAGGGACACCGTAGTAGGTTCCTTCGAGGTTCCATATATCACCTTTCTGGGTGATGGATACTTTGTGGTTTGTTGGTAAAACATTGTACACATCACGTTCGTAAATGAGCATGTCAAGAAAATCAAATAGAAGAGATTCTAGAGACTCTGAAGATATGTTTAAATGGAATTTTTTGGTTCCAGAAAGAGAGTTGGGAGAGTGTGCTTGGGATAGACCTTCTGCAATGCCGGAAAATGCTTCTTCCAAAGTGAGGGCTAATGATTCGACTGCGATGTCGGCAGTATGATCCCGAAGATGAAATTCCATGATAGTTTGGTTTGAATATAAGAAATGGTTTGATTTAGTTGTCTGCATTTCAAATCAACAAGGGGATGGTAGCAGAAATTTCAATAGAACGGTTGGATGGGAAAAGATGCAGTTATCATAATGGGAATATTTACAGAACGCAGTGGGAAATAATTTCGAAATACTACAGATAGAACCAAACAGTAGCCGTCTGTTGAATGAAGCGTGGTTGCTTAAAGAGGAGATACGTCGGGGAGAGGATTTGTTGAAACAAAAATGGGGATTTTTTGCGCAAATGTATCATGAAGCAGAAAAATTTTGGTGTGTTGATTCGGAGACTGGGGGTGGGCTAGGTTTTATTGCCGTTCAAGATAGCGGATATATCTTTTTTATTGCAGTGAATGGGAATCATCGGAAAGAAGGAATTGGGAAATATTTGATCGATTTACTGGGAGAAAAATATGACCACATTTCATGTCATGTTAGAACTACAAACATAGGCGCGATAGGTTTCTATGAAAAGATTGGATTTGAGAAAGAAAAATTGGTTCAGCGTTATTACGAAGATATGGGAGATGCGTGGTATCTAGTTTATTCCCCAAATTTGTAATAATACATAGAAAAAAAGATTTTTACTTATTGGTAGTCTGATATCTCGAGATGGAAGATAGAACTCGAGAATATCTCCGGGGGCGTTTTGGGGATTATTATCGGTCGATGAACCCGTATAATCCTCTTTCTGCAGAGCGCAGAGAATGGGGATTCATTCCATGGACTGCAGGGACGGGGACCATAATGAAGAGACACCAATCACTTCTAGATATGGGTGGATTGCAAGAATTTCTCGTGGCGAATCGACCGAAGCATGTCTATTTTTCTGCGGGGGTCTACCAAAAACCAGGTACACCCTCGATGGCGGGGAAAAATTGGATGGGATCTGATTTAATATTTGATTTGGATGCAGATCATCTTCATTCGTTTTCTTCAGAGGGAAGTACTTATGCAGAGATGCTATATGCGTGTAAAGAGGAATTATGGAAACTGCTTGATTTTCTAACCGAAGATTTTTCATTTCAGAATCTAGAAATAGTTTTTTCAGGAGGTAGAGGGTACCATGTACACGTTCGACACGATGCAATTAGAGAATTAGATCGATCTGCGAGACGAGAAGTGGTGGATTACATACTCGGAGCAGGAGTAGAACTTGAAACAATAGTTCAAACAGAAACGGTTTCAGGGATAGGATTGAGAAATCCTACAAAAAAGAGAAGTGTGGGAGCAGGAGGGGGATGGGATAAACGTATACATAGTGCCATACTAGAACGTATCGATGAGTTGCGAGATATGGAAAATGAAAGTGCTCAGCTCAAATTGCAAGAGTTTGAAGGAATTGGTTCCAAAAAGGCTCTGAATATTTTATCTATTATAGATAAAAAACATAAAGAGATTGAAATGGGGAATATAGATGTCCATCCAGATTTTGTTACGTGGATGAAGAAATTAATTCCAAATATTGTAGAAAATCAATCTGCATCAATCGACGAACCAGTGACTACAGACATACATCGTTTGATTCGTTTGCCACTAAGTTTGCATGGGGGAACATCATTACAAGTGAAACCAATAAAATATGAAAAATTAGATGAGTTTGACCCATTAGAACACGCAGTACCAGATCGATTTAAAGGGAGGGATATTAAAATTTCTGTAGAAGGTGGGGAAGACGAGTTGGTGGATCTAGGAGGAGAAACATTTACAATCTCAGATGGCATCAATATAATTCCAGAGTATGCCGCGATGTTTTTAATGGCGCGGGGGGAAGCAGAGAAAGTAAAAGAGACTAAAAATTAACTATTACAATGAATTTAGAAGACCTAAGAGAGATTCAAATTGAGGAAAGAACTAGAAGTGATCTACAACCATTGTTAGATTCGTTTTATGTTGATGTATCAGAATATCTACAAAACCTTCGAGTTGAAAAGGAAAATATTTTACAAGGGGATGTTGATTCTGTGGACGCAAAAACGATTCGCAGGATAGACGATGAAATTAAAACAGTAGTGGGAGTGGTAGAAGTCATATACGATCGCCGAGTTGGTAAAATTCTCAAAGGGGCTAGCCTGACGGCTGCAGGATTGGGGGAGAGAGATGGAAGTTTGGCAGGAGAGGAAGTTGGATTGTTTAGGAATCTAGTTGAGTTATTGCAAAATAATAGAAATGAGATTTTACAGCGTGTATCTTCAGAAGAAAAAAATCACACTCAGCAGGAGGTGGAAACAAACCAAATAAGTGAACAGAAATCGCCTCAAAAAAATATGGATCAGGCGGAAGAGGGGGAAGTCTCCAACATTACAATCAAAGTTGTGCAAGAGGTAGGAGAAATTTATGGAGTTGATGGGAACACATATGATCTTAAGGAAGGCGAAATAATTTCCCTTCCAAAGGAAAACGCAGAGCCACTAATAAAAGCCAAAGTTGTGCAAATTACGGATGGAGTTGAACAGTAGGTGGTTCTTTCAGTTTGTTGATCTGGATTAGACCTTCGGATTCAAGAGTGTGAAGGAGTTTTGACAATAAATCGGAGTTATACTCAGGGGGCATTGAAGAAGTAAGTTTAGAATCTAGGTCGGGGACGGGGAGAGCGTCTGTTTTAGACAAAATATTGATAATTTCACCTCGGATTTGTCTAGTGCTCCCTTTGAAACTTGGGGGACGGGGCGAGAGTGGTGTGGAAAATTCTTGGTTAGAATAGGCATTGCAATGATTCCTCCAAGGGCACGATTTTAGATCACACAGGGGATTTGGTTTGCAAATAGTAGCCCCCAATTCCATCATGGCATTGTTCCATATTCGAGAATGGTTTGGGGGCATGATTTGATTGGCTACTTGTTCTATATCAGAGAGGTTTTCGAAGGGTCCAAAAAAGCGATAGATAACACGTTTTACATTGGTGTCAAGGGTAGGACCCCCATTATTGAATGCAAAACTAGCAATTGCATTTGCAGTGTAAGGACCAATTCCGGGGAGTTTTTGTAGCGAATCTAGAGAGTTGGGTATTTCACCGTTAAAATTGTGAACTATCTCAATTGCAGTTTCTCTAAGAAAGCGGGCTCTGCGATTGTAGCCTAATCGGTGTGTAGTCCAAAATTTCAATACATCCGATAGATGAGAATTTGCTAACAACTCGATGGAGGGCCATATTGATAAAAATTCTTCCCAGGCAGTGACCACTCGGGTGAGTTGAGTTTGTTGGCTCATGACTTCGGATACAAGTATCGGATATGCATCTGTAGTTTCTCTCCAAGGAAATTTACGGTGATGTAGTTGATACCATTCAATTAAATGGTCCTGAACAAGTGATAGATCAATATTGATGAAATTATGTAGAATATCATCATATTTTGACATGTTAAGATGGTAGAGATGATGGAAATTAGTTGTAACGGTTAGAAAATGAAATTTTAACAGGAAATGGCGAAAACTTTTTCGTTGGGGGTAAGGTTTTGATGACATGGTAGCTAGAAATGAAACTAACGTGTCGCGAATAATGTTGTTGATTTTGGGTTTGGTTTTAGCACTTATACTAGCTTTCGTCGTGTATGAATTCATAGGCACATTCGTCGTGGGTTTATTTATTTACTATATATCGAAACCCGTATACTCCAAATTAAATCAAGATATAAAATCCTCAGGTTTGGCTGCATTTTCTGCTTTGGTGGTGGTGGCACTTCCAATCTTATTAGTCATAGGATATACACTTTCTATTGGAATTCAAGAATTTGGTAAATTAATTCATCAGTATCAACTTGAAACTTTGGCTCAATATTTGGGGCCATATGCAGAGATATCTGCTGTGACTACTCCAATTGAACAGGTGTTTTCAGGAGGGGTTGTAGATGCAATAGTGGAGAGCGTGGATAGAATAGCGTCGTACATAGCAGTAATAGGTGGTGTAGTTCTCCATATGTTTTTGGCACTATCCATTGCGTTCTACCTTCTGACAGGCGGTCCGGATTTATCTCAATGGGTTATGAAAAATTTTGCAGATGATAGAGGAATATTCGAGAGATATGCCACCAAAGTTGATCGGAGTTTTCACCAAGTTTTTGTGGGGAATATACTGAACGTATTGATAACTGCAGCTATAGGAGTAATAGTATACACCGTTATCGCAATTTGGTTGGGAGACAGTTACACTCAGATTCCATACCCAGCAGTACTAGGAATACTCGCAGGAGTGGCTAGTTTAATTCCAATAGTTGGTATGAAAATAATCTATATTCCAACGACATTGTATTTGTTACTGCAAGGATTCCTTTCCGGAGGTCAAGATTCGTTGATCCTTCCAATTGTGTTTTTGATAGCATCGTTTGTAGTTGTAGATTGCATCCCTGATTTAATTATTCGCCCGTATGTTTCGGGGAAGAATTTGCATGTGGGAATGATCATGTTTTCTTACATATTTGGACCATTGATATTTGGTTGGTATGGTATATTTTTGGGCCCAATGTTTTGTATACTTATTTTGCATTTTGGAGAATTAATACTTCCAGAAATTATGGAAGGTGGTCGAAAAGAGGGGGTAGAATCTAAGAAGAAAAGAAGGAGTAAGAAGAAAAATTGAGCTGAGCTATAAAGATATATTTGATTGCAAACTTGCTGCTTGAACTGTGTTGTACATGAGCATTGCACGAGTCATGGGGCCCACGCCTCCGGGGACTGGAGTAATGGCTTTGGCTTTTTTGCTCACACTATCAAATTCAACATCTCCTGCCAAGTGATATCCTTTTTCACTATCATCGTCTACTCGATTGACACCAACATCGATGACAATTACACCATCAGATACCATAGATCCGGTGATAAATTCGGGCACTCCGAGGGCGGCGATGATGATATCTGCTTCTCGTGTTTTATTAGCCAAATCTCGTGTTCGAGAATGGCAAATCGTCACGGTTGCATTTCCACCAGATGATTTCTGTAATAATAAATTTGCTAGAGGTTTTCCAACAATATTTGATCTTCCTACGACGACTATGTCTTTTCCAGAGGTATCTACGTCAATGGACTCAAGTAATTTTTGTATCCCATGGGGAGTGCAGGGTTTATACCGAGGGTTTCCAGAGACGAGGAGGCCAACATTCTCGGGGTGGAATCCATCTACATCTTTCATCGGATCAAGGTGAAAAAGAAGCTCTTGTTCAGGGATGTGGGAAGGCAAGGGCATTTGGACTAGATAACCATGCACATCAGAATCAGAATTTAATTTATTGAGAACCGAAAAAAGTTCCTCAGAAGAAGAAGTGGGATCGAGAACGATATCAGTAGCATTCATTCCTAGTTCTTCACAATCGCGTTGTTTCATGGAAACATAGGTTTTACTTGCAGGATCATCGCTCATTAAAACAGTGGCTAATCCAGGAGTAACTCCAGAATTTTGTAAGGTATCAATTTGAGTTTTAAGATCTTCTCGTATCAGAGTAGCAACCGCATTTCCATCAATAATATGGACCATTGAGGAAGATTTGACACGAGCGCTCTTCAAGCCTTGGATTTGCTACAAGATAGCAAAGTATAAACCAAATATTAAGAATATAGAGGATGGTTTTTACAGAGTGATTCAACTTCTTTTGAAACAGAAATTTGTGTAGAAGTATCGTCTGGGTTGTTGATCATTTGAACAATGAGGTTTCCGATAGTCATGCAATCTTCTTCTGTGAAACCACGGGTGGTCAGTGCGGGAGTTCCAGCCCGAATGCCACTAGCTAAGAAAGGAGATCTAGTTTCCCCAGGAACTGTGTTTGCATTGAGGACTATATCAACAGATTCTAGATTATTTTGAACTTCTTTTCCAGTAGAATCAGGATGGGAATGCCGTAAATCGACCAAAACTAAATGGGTATCAGTGCCATCAGAAACTAATTTTAATCCACCATCTTGGAGCGACTTCCCAAGGGCTTGTGCATTTTTGACTGTTTGGGCTGCGTAGTTAGAAAATTCAGGAGTGAGTGCCTCTGCGAAACCAACCGCTTTTCCTACTATGTTATGCAAAAGCGGTCCTCCTTGCATACCGGGCATGACTGCAGAATCTATTTTAGAAGCATATTCGTCATTGCACAGTATGAGTCCTCCACGGCCCGAGCGGATAGTTTTATGAGTTGATCCGGTTACAAAATCTGCGTGGTTTACGGGAGAGGGGTGTTGCCCCCCTGCAATGAGTCCGGTTATGTGAGCCATGTCTGCTAGGTGATAGGCACCAACATCGTGCGCTATTTCTTGAAATCGATCCCATTCAACAATTCGAGGATAAGCAGAAAATCCAGATACGATTATATCGGGTTTGAAACTTTTTGCAATTTTTTCCACAGAATCATGGTCGATATAACCTGTTGAAGGATCTACTTCATAATGTTGAATGTCGTAGAAGCGTCCGGAAAAGTTCGCAGGGTGACCATGGCTAAGATGACCACCATGTGTCAAAGACATAGATAAAATTTTATCCCCGGGTTTTAGTACAGCGAAATAGACACCCATGTTCGCTTGAGTCCCAGAGTGGGGTTGTACGTTGACATGTTCGGCATTCCAGATTTTTTTGGCGCGGTCGATGGCTAATTGTTCTATTTGATCGACGTATTCACACCCACCATAATATCTAGATCCAGGGTATCCTTCTGCGTATTTATTTGTAAAAATGCACCCTTGAGCTTCTAAGACAGCTTGTGAAACGTGATTTTCACTAGCTATCATTGATAATGTATTCCGTTGACGTTTTAGTTCTAGTTCTAATAGTTCTGCAACAAGAGGATCTGATGCACTAATATTTGGTTGGTCCATTGGGTTTGTTTGAAGATATGGTAGAATTTAAACCCTTGTTAAAAAAAATCACATAGAGACTAGTTATCTATGCGCGAGATTGAGTTAGATACTCGAATGAGTAAAATAGTCCGGGTGCGAGAATTGAACCCGCGTCTCGGGCTCCACAAGCCGGAAGGATAACCACTACCCTAACCCGGACACGAGTCAGAGTACTTGATCATAGTGGAAATACATTCTGATTCTGAAGGAGATTTTATTAACGCAGGGAACGGTGAAATAATAGAAGTGTCGATTACAGAACGGATTTATATCAAGAATCACTCGCAAATATGTGCACAATTGGGTGTCAGAATACCAAAAAAAGTGTTTAGTGGCGCTACTCTAGATCTTCTTTTTACAGGAGAAATTGAAAAAATAGATGAATCATTTCGTGGGTACATATACGCATTTGCAAAAGATTTTTTAGATTGTGGTTGTGAGTCAAATCCATATTGCGAGCATCCAGAAAAAAAGTTTATGGAATATGTGCTTAAAGTGAGGAAAGAGGGAAAATCTCCAGAGGAAATTGTAGATAGAATGGGAAAAGATTACATGGTATATTCATATCCAGCAGATGTTGTTTCGTTTTTAGATGATTCTATTAGAACATTAGAAGTTTTGGAAGCTATTGCAAAGGTAGAGGGAAATGAAGAGATGGGGGAAAGTATCAGAACAGAAAAAAAATTACTGATATAAAAATTCAGATATTCCAAGAATCAATGGCATCATTTTCCGCATCTAAATCTTCGAGAAAAATCACCTCTGATTCTGCTTCTCGCTCGCGGAGAGCAGATATGTATCTCTTGTACTCTGCAAGTTGTTCTCGTAAATGGCCTGCTTCCAACTCTAGGCGTTCGTGGTCACGGAGGAAACTTGTTGGGACCTCAATCCTAGGGGGAAATCCAGCGTCAGAATCTGTTAGAGGATCTTCAGGGACTACCCTAACCTGACCCCTGCGTTCTACGAACATTCTAACGTAATCACGGAAAACCGTAGACAAGGACATTCCATTTTCTTTCGCGATGTGTTGAAGAGACTCAAATGTCTGTTCATTGACACGGAAAGATATGGTTTTATTTTTGTTTGTTTTCCTCATAGTGGATTAGACTAGGCCTCCAACTATTTAATTGTTCGTCAGACCTCAACGTGTCAGACGGTGTGCAGCTACAAGGGCTCCATCAAACTTTCTAGTGCCAATAAGGCAGTATCGTGATGTATCGTTGGGTCTTCTCCGTAGTGTGTTTTTGCTCGTTCTGCATACGGAGTGGGATTTTCTCTGAAAGAGGATATGCGTTCCAGAGTTTGTATTGCTGTTTCGGCAACCCAACGATCTCTAGTTAAGGAATCTACTTCAGTTACAGATTCGGGCCTAATAGATATACTTAGCTCATCGTCCTCGCGAGAATAGATGTTAGGTTTTCCAGTTACAGCAACATATGTAGGAGGGTCTAGTTTTCTGAGGACGCTTGTAGAGTTTGGTTGATATTGTCCAGAGTAGATATGGAATATCCCAGTGGGATCAGATATTCTTCCATGCCACCACTCGGAATCATTTCCTATGTTGTCTAGTTGAGTTAGTGTACCAACAATGAAAACACGGTTTGCATGTATTCCTGTTGGAAGTAAAATATAATTCGGAGCGCGTTCGTCATCGGATTCTTTGAAAGTGTGAGTTGCTATATTAAATTCACTTGCAAAAACCCTACGGGCAACTTCACGAGAGATAGAAACGCTCATCAGATCGACCTCGCTTGAATCAAAATTGAATCCGTATCAATTGGATCAGATAGAAGTTGTGCTTCATTTGCTATTAAGTATCTGCTAAATTTAGAGCCCTGGATTTTATAATATTTTCCGAGAAGCATATTGCGCATTTTTGTAAGAACTACGCCAGTATCAACAGCCTCTGTTGCCATTGTCTCGGCATCGGAAAGGTTTATTCCGGTGAGAAACTCAGTGGTTTGTTCATTGAGTATAACTTCAAATACATTGATTCCATCGTCTATCACTCCTTTTAGACGTAAATCATATTTTCCATCTACTTCTCCGTGTTCTGCGCAAGCGCCATTCTGAAGGACACGTGTGCAAGAATCAACTGTGCATCGTTTGATAAGCCCACTTCCAGATTGGATGTCCACAAGTGCCCCTTCAATTGAAGTGGAACCATCTCCGATTTCAATGTCTTGGTCCAATGGTTCTATTATCGTTGTTCGGTTGAGTTTTATAGAAAATCTACCGCCCCATTCATCAGTTACGACATTTTTTAGAAGATAATTCCCATTTGCTTCAAGGGTTGGGAGATTAGATTTAGACCACTTTGTAAATTTAATCGTTCCAGTTTCATCTCCGGCTAGACCAACTTGATCAATGGAATCACTAGTTGGGTCCCAAAGATCGACTATTTTGATTTGAAGGTCTACCCACTGCCCAGATGAATTAATGTCTCCGACTTTGATCTGAGAATTGGATTTGTTTGTTGCCGCCGTAGAACTTTTGTATTCAGGTGCGTTTCGATTGACAACACTTCGGATAGCCTCTTCTAGAGGAACGCTATAGCCTTCCACGAGGGTGCGTAATTGAGATTCTATTTCATCTACCTCAATTTGAAATGTGTCTGAATGTCTGTCATGTAATTCTTCCGCTTTCTTACGTAAATCAATCATATTTATCACCATCTCCGCGTTTTTCTAATAGGAGATAATGTAATCTTTGTGTGAGAGTTTAATAATACTTTCCAAGTGGTGTGAAAGTGAAATTATAGTAATTAAGATCCCCAAAAATCCTCTCGACTGCCGAGATTTGGCCGGGAGGTTCGGAGAGGTTTTCCAGGGAGTTCCTCGGAAGAGGTAGACTCTTCATCTTCTTCGATTAGAGGTAAGCGCTCGATTTCATCTGCTCGGGCATGATTAGCTTTCAGACTAGTTATTTTTACTAGAGATCTTGCGTCGGGCAAGACACCATCAACGAAAACCACAAAACCATCTTCGGTGTGGCCAACTCCCGCGCCGCTTTCATGGATATCAGTTACGGTGACGATGACTTCTTCGCCTATTGTAACAGGTTGTTGTTTTAGTTCGCGGATTGGGAGACTATAATGATTACACCATTCCATCCCACTCCGATTGGCATAAAACTGACATCCTAGACCTTGGAACCGTTCAGAGAAACTGGGGCATTCGGCCTCTAGAGGACAATTCGGCATGCGAAATTTAGTTATTCTGCTGCCTAAACGCTTGCGTTCCCAAAAACGTAACCCCTCTGGGGTCGACTACGCAACTATGTTATTAATCCTCTGTGTCGACCTAGATGACGATCTTGGTAGGAAAACTGGGATTAAAACTCCAGTTATTGGGAGACAAGCAGTAGAACGTGCTGCCCTATCTCTTGCTATAGCAGATCCTACAGATTCGGACGGGAACGTTATGTTTCAGGGTTTGCAGCTTTATGAAAAAACACTGCCAGATTCTGTTGAAATAGCAGTGGTAACAGGGAGTGCTAGAGGGGATATGGCTGCTGGGAGAAAAGTTGGGGCGGAGACTGA
>CETH01008748.1_pt1 | contig 208445 bp, 168 predicted proteins | sample 361461 | NCBI WGS metagenome assembly CETH01 (sample SAMEA2622695, study PRJEB7988) | marine metagenome | isolation source: saline water (ENVO:00002010), including | reverse complement strand
GTTGCAACTCTCAAAATTTAAATTTTCGAATTTTTCCATAATGATGCAGCCAAGAATTTGCTGTTTGTTTTACTAAAATGGAGAGACAAGGCTTATAGTCTATTTAATTAATTTTGTATCAAAAGAATTAACAATAATGCCTAAACTATCTCAGTCCATTGATTTAACAAACAGAATTCATTCACTTGACTTGCTTCGCGGATTTGCTGTTTTAGGAATTCTGATTATGAATATCACGTCCTTTTCTCAAATCAGTATGGCATATATGAACCCCACAATTGGTGCTGGCTTAGAAGGCTATAACAAGTATTTTCACGCCTTCAACTTCATTTTTGCCGACACTCGATTTATGTCTATTTTCTCAATATTGTTTGGAGCAGGCTTGGTTTTATTCACACAAAGAATAGAGGCAAAAGGCGAAAGAGTTGCTGCATTGCATTACAAAAGAATGTTTTGGCTTTTGCTCTTTGGTTTAATCCACGCCTATTTTATTTGGGCAGGAGATATATTAGTCGCCTATGCTATTTGTGGAAGTGTCGTTTTCTTTTTTAGAAAAAAATCAATTCATACGCTTTTTATTCTAACATTGATTCTTTTTCTAATCCCCATAAGTTTAAATTTTATTACCTATTTCGGTATGCCAGCAGATGAACTTGAAAGTACTTTTGCTTTTTTTCACCCTTCCGCAGAGGAAATTTCGTACCAAACTCAAGTAATGGGTGGCTCTTATTTCGAACAATTACCGCTTAGAGTTAAAGAGGCTATCGGACTTCAAACAGTTTTTTTTATGATTGAAATGTTTTGGCGCGCCAGCGCCATGATGCTGTTAGGAATGATCTTATATCGAAAAGGCATCCTATCGGCTGAAAAATCCATAGGGTATTATAAAAAGTTGATGTTACTAGGATTTGTGCCAGGATTGATACTTTCTGGAATAGGTTTAAATGAAGTATATGCTTCCAATTGGAATGCTGGCTATGTAATGAACATTGGTGCGAATTTTAAGATTGTATCTGGCCTCTTGATGGCATTAGGCTATGTTGGATTAGTTATTTGGTGTTATAAAAAAGGGATATTTAAAAAATTTCAAACCCGATTGCAGGCCACTGGCAGAATGGCATTTACCAACTATATAGGCATGTCTGTAATCTGCACACTCATTTTTAATGGTCATGGATTAGGGCTTTTCGGTAGTTTCGATAGATTGCAGCAGTTCCTTGTTGTAATTTCTGTGTGGATTCTAATTTTGATTATTTCTCCTTTCGTTTTAAAAAATTATCGATTTGGACCATTGGAATGGCTGTGGAGAAAATTGACTTATTTTTCATTTACAAAACATTGAATTCAATAGAAGATTTTATGCTGCAACTATGTATAATAGGGGGAGCAAGCGAGACCGCTGCACTACACTTTTAATTTAAGCCCTTCACCATAGTGGAGGGTTTTTTCTTAAAATTAAGTTCAGTAAAACACGGAGTAGCGATTTTTAGAGTTTTCTATATTTGCAGCTTATTAATCATAAATCAGTTTGGAATGAAAAAATTTTTTTTATTGTCTCTGTTTTTTATAGTTTTTTCTTGTGGCAAAGAGCAATCTGAAGAAGATGAAATTATTCTTCAGGAAGAACTTACCATATGGAAAGGAGACCTGTTATTATTTGAAAAAATTGATGAATCAGACCCGTCAGATCCATCAAATCAAGACAGAATTTCTGATAATGTTTGGATTACAAGAAACAACGATGGTGGTCAAATTTATAATATAGCTAAAGAGAATACTGCAGTTAAAGGTAAAAGTCCAATTGGAACAAAATGGGCAATTGGAAATTTAGATGAAATAGAAAATTTGAATTTTGAGAGTTTTAGATCCGCTGTAGGGAAACCAAAAGATGTTGTTGGGAAGAATTTAGTAATGTACTTATCAGAAGATGATATTTATTTGAGTGTAAAATTTAAATCTTGGTCACAGGGACAAAAAGGAGGATTTTCATATGAAAGAAGCACTCCATAAAATTTAAAAAACCTTTAAAAAATCAATTAGAGGGTTTTTACAATTTAAAAAATAATATATGTTCCCATTTAAAAAATTTAAGCTATATTCACAATAAGAATTGGAACTACTTTTTTTATATATAATTTTAACAATTGCCTTATCATTTTTGTGCTCAATAGTTGAGGCAGTTTTACTAAGTATTAATCTTACTTTTATTAAAATAAAACTCAAAGAAGGGAAAAATTATGCTAAAAACTTATTAGAATTAAAAAATTCAATTGATGAGCCCCTTATAATAATTTTAACACTTAATACAATAGCTCACACTGTTGGAGCAATTCTTGTTGGGGTGCAAGCTAAGGTTGCCTATTCTGAACTAAATATTGAAAGTACCTTTTTTAAAGGAGGTATTTCAGATGAAATGTTGGTTGGTTTAGTTTCAGCTCTAATGACTATTTTAATTTTACTTTTTTCAGAAATAATTCCAAAAACAATAGGAGCTAGATTTTCAAATAAACTTGCAAAATTTACAACTGTTTTTCTCATGTCAATTATACCTATATTCAAATACACTGGAATCCTCTGGATATTACAATCATTTACTAAATCAATTGGAGGTTCGAAAAAACAACTCTTTTTAAAAAGAGAGGACATTTCAACAATAGCAGAAATTGCAAAAGAAGAAGGAGTTATTGAAGAAAAAGCCACGAAATTTATTAAAAATATTGTTAAACTAAGAAATGTTCCTCTCAAAGAAATAATGACTCCCTATTCAGTTATGGTTACTGCAAATGAAGATTTATCAATTGATGAATTTTACAAAAAAAATCCTGAGCTTAACTTTTCAAGAATTCCAATACTAAGTGACACCAAAATTGAATCTTATGTTTTAAAAGACACCATTTTAGAAAGTATAATAAATAATAAAGGAAAATTAAAATTAACCGATATAAAGCGACCTATTATTATTTCGTTGGATGACACAAAAATTCCAAAACTTTTTGATAAATTATTAAAAGAAAGAGAACACATATCTTTAGTTGTAGATCAATTTAATACTACTGTTGGAATAGTTACACTAGAGGATATAATTGAAACTATTTTGGGATTAGAAATTGTTGACGAAACCGATACTGTTGATGATATGCAATTACTTGCAAAAAAAATAAACCCTAAGTTAAATAAGCGTAAATAAAGAATATTTAATTTGACTTAAATTAATGGTTTATAAATAATTTATTTTACTAACATAATTGCTGCCATTAAAATCATAATTACATTTTCAATTAAAGTAGCTTCTGTCATAGGTAATTTTAAATGGGTTCCAAGACAAGCGCATTGAATTTTTTTTCTTTCTAATAATGTTTTTGTTACTCCTATAGTTGTTCCACCTAAAATTAAAATTGTAGATATTAAGGCTATTTTTACTTCAAAACGCATTAAGAACATTATGCCGAGTATTATTTCAATAAAAGGATAAATCCATCCATATATGGGAAAAACTTTTGCTATCGGATCATAGATTTTAAAAGATTCTGGAAAACCTTTTAAATCCAAAATTTTAAAGAAGCTAAAAATAATATAAAATAATCCCATGAAGTCTAACATTACTTGATCCCATCTCCAATTCTGGTAATGTAAAAAGATAATTGCAATTATGATATAAAGAAAAATAATTAGCAGTGGTTTTAATTCTTGTAATTTGGTTTTTTTAGCTTCAACTTCTACAGTTGAATTATACTCTTTTTTTGATATATTATATTTTGAGGTTATTTTTTTTTGAAGTACCTCTAATTCAATATTATTTTTCACATTTATTTCTGCTTCTTGATTTTCTAGATCAACTTTGGCATCTTTAATCTGATCTAAATCATTTAATTGGTTCTCTACAAATGTTTTACAACCTATACAAGTCATTCCAGATATTTTATAGTAGTATTTCATTTTTAAAATTATTTATAAAAAATCTAATTTATACAACATTAAAACTTATAATCAAATTTATAAACTTTAAAGTGTTTTTTTATTAAAATTTATATAACTACATTCGCAGCTTAAATAAATAAATAAACAAGTAATGAGTACAAAAAGTGGAACTGTGAAGTTTTTTAATACTAGAAAAGGTTTTGGATTTATTGAAGGTGAAGACAGTAAAGATGTTTTTGTTCACGCTAGTAACTTAATTGATCAAATAAAAGATGGTGATAAAGTAAGTTATGAACTAGAAGATACTGAAAAAGGTCCAAGCGCTATTAATGTTAAAATTCAAGAATAATTTTATAAAATATTTTAGTCACAAATAAAAAAGCCCTCTAGAATTTAAATAGAGGGTTTTTTTTTTACATTTGTTACATAACTGACTTTTAAATAACAATTATCATGAAAAAAATATTTATTGCCATTCTAATTACTATACTTTACTTTAATTCTTATGCTCAAGAAAAATTAACATTTGAGTCAGCTACATACTTTAATAATATTTCTGCAAATGAAGTTCCTAGATTTATTGAACTATATAAAAAGTTCACTGATATGTCTTTAATTGGAGAAAAAAGAACAATTACTGGAGAATATTTATTTAGACATTGGTATGGGGCAGGACACACATTTGTTGCTTATCAGCAATATGAAACTATGGATGATTATCATAAAGATGCCGATATCGTTAATTCAAATATTCGCAAGCAAATAGATGCGACTAAGAACAAAAAAGAAAAAAAGATACTTGAAAATGAATGGAGTGAATTAAGAGGCTTCTGGGATGGGCACACTGATGAAATTAGAGGAACATACGAAAATACTGCAATGTTAACAATAGATAATGTTGATTTTGATACTCCTTTTGTTATGTCAGTTGGTAGATATAATTCTTCTGGTAGCTGGTCAAAACTTGGAAATGCATTTTTTGATTGGAGAATTAAACCTGAGGTCACTAAAGGGACATCAATAGCAGGTGGTGTATCCTATCATTATATGGGTTCAGGACATGAAGTAGAAGTATGGCAATGTTATAATAGTTTAGTTGATTTTGCAAAAGCAGTATCAACTCCTTCTCAAGATGAAAGCATAGCTGAAGCAAGAAAAACTTTTTGGAGTTTAGTTGAGGGTAGTCATGAAGACCAAATATATCTACATATCGGATATGTTAATCCAGATAAAGGAATATTTGATTTGGCTGGAAAAGAAAGATAAAAATTCTTAGTTTTTTGTAATATTTTAAACTAACCCTCTTGAATAGAGGGTTTTTTTCTTAAATTGCTTATTAGTTAACTCTAAATCTTTTGTCCTTGAAAACTATATTTTTTTACATTTCTTTTCTGTTTTTCTTATCAATTTATAGCCAAGAAATTGAGCAGAAATTAACTAATCCATTAGATGGAAGATATCTGTTTATAGAGTACTATTTTCACCCTCATAATGGACTCCCAGAATATGTTGTATCTTCTAAAAGTAATAATACAATTTGGTTAATTAGAAATGACAGTGTTTTTGAGGAATATTATCTAAAAAGTAATAAAAAAATTGACACACTAACCGGTTTTGTTGATTTACTAAAATTTTCGAAAGAGAACAAATTTATCATGAATAATACCCTAGAATCTTTTTACATTAAAAAAAGTGACACCCTAGTTTTAGAAAATAATTCTTTCAGATATTCAATGATTAAGTTAAATAATAATTAAACTAATAAGTTCTCTATTTAAAAAAAAGGTTTGGTAAATAAATACTTAAGCTAACAATTATAGAAAAATAAAAAATTAATACCGTAATATCTTTTATCCCTGCAAAATATATTACATCATTAGCATTATTTATTTTTCTTTTAATTATTTGGCTAATCAAAATTCCGATACCAACAGTTATAAAACAACCTATAGCATTCCACCAAAACCAAAAAATTTCTGGCACATAAAGCCATAAATATATATTAAAAAGAACCCCTAAAACAATTCCAACATTTGCACCTAAAGCATGAGTTTTTTTTGTCATAATTGCAAGTATAAAAGCTCCTAATATCGGACCATAAAATACAGAACCTATTTTATTAATCACTTCAATTACAGTCCCCTCAATATTCCCTGTTAGAAAAGCAAAAAACAAACAAACTATACCCCAAAACAAAGAAAAAAAACGAGAATTTAAAACATATTTTTTATTCGAAATATTTGGATTAAATCGTTTAACAAAATCCTCCATAGTGACTGCTGAAAGAGAATTTATAGCTGAACTTAAGGATGACATTGCCGCTGACATTATAGCTATTATTAAAATTCCTATTATCCCATTAGGAAGATAATTTGTAATAAATACAGGAACCATAAGATCAGCTTTCTTGCCTTCTAAAGAAGAAATATTTGATTGATATACATCATTTATAGACTCCTGAAAAGAAATGTCCTGGAAAAATAAAGTTCCTAAAACCAAACCCATGATACAATAAATAAAAGTTATAGGAAAGCGAAAAAATGCATTTGCAAACAACAGCTTTTTTATAGTGCTCATGTTCTTTGCTGACAATAAACGTTGAGATTGAGTTTGGTCTGTACCATAATAAGAAGCATAAAGAAAAAATCCTCCTATGACCATCGGCCAAAATCCAAACTCATCATTTTTATTAATATTATTAAACCCCCATTTACTAAAATCAACAGCTGTAATTCTGTCTTTATCAACATATTTTACAAAATTCTCAATTCCTCCAAGTTCATTTAAGCCATAGAATAAACAAATTATTATTCCTAAAAATAAAATTATCATTTGTATAACATCTCCCCAAATAACTGCTTTCATTCCACCCTGAAAAGAATAGATCAAAGTTATCACACCAATAATTAGAATTGAAATCCAGAAATCTATCCCAAAAGCTGATTGAAGAATTAAAGCCATAGTATATATCATAACTCCAGCCGCTACAGAACGACTGATTTGAAAAACAATACTAATCAAAAGACGAGAAGAAGCATCAAATCTTTTTTCAAGATATTCATAAACACTTACAACACCAGATTTATATAGCGTAGGAACAATAGCTATCATTAAAAATGCCATTGCTAGAGGAACTCCAAATTCAAAAGTAAGCCATTGCAATCCTCCTCCTTGCTTCAATCCAACAAAAGCAGGAGCAGAAATAAAACTAATCGCAGAAAGTTGAGTGGCCATTGTTGAAAGGGTCAATGGTCCCCATCCAATACTTCTCCCACCTAAAAAATAATCACTTGAACTTTTATTTTTTTTAAAAAGATATCCAAGAAATAAAAATCCAATTAAGTAAGTTGCAATTATTACATAATCAATATAATTCATAAATTAAAATTTTTCATTTATAAGATCAATGAACAGAGCTGCAGTCCACGAAAAATTATTTCCTCCATAACCTATTTTTTCTGACTCAGAAATATTCTTTCTAGGATCAAAATATTCACAAAAACCTTCTCTTCTTATTAATTCTATAGAATCATCTTTAATTCTTTTAGCAATTTCATTAGAACCATATCTCTTTAACCCATTATATAAGATCCAATTTAAATTTATCCAAACTGGACCTCTCCAATATTTTTTTGGATTAAATCGATTATTTGTCGGATCAAATGAAGCACATAAAAATTTATCATCTCCTCCAAATTTTTTAATTAATGTTGAGACTAATATTTCTGCTATTTGTTTATCCGGAGCACCACAAAATAAAGGAGAAAAGGAAGAAGATGAAACTAAAGATATTGGTTTATTATTTCTAAGATCATAATGAATATATGCACCTAGTTCTTTATCAAATAATTTTGAGTTCATATATTTTATACTCTTAGTCTGTTTGTTTTTTAAAAAATCAACTTTTTGATTTTCATTACCTATAATCTGATATAAATTAATTAGCGCCTCGTTTGAGCGAATAAGAATAGAATTAAATAAAGGATCTTGAACTAAAAAGGGAGAATTTTCAGATATTCCTTTATCATCATAAAAATACTTCTTTGCAATTTCAATTAAATGGATATAATGATCATATTCTCTTTTTGTTGGCCTTTGAGAAGGATCTACATGAGTAGTATCTTTTCTTTCAAATTCATATTCTGGTGAATCTACTCCATCCCAAATATCATCCCATAAAGGAGAATTATCTGTACCTGACTCCCAGTTATGGTATATATAAACTAAACCTTCATTTTTTATATCTCTATTATTATAGAAATAAAGATGATTTTTATAAACTTTATCTATTACTGATCTAATAAAATTTAAAATTTCTTTTTTATTTTCAGCGACTTGATAAATCTTTTCAAGAACAAATCCATAGACAGGAGGCTGAGTAAGACCAGTTGTTTTATATTTTTTTGGTGAAAAGGGACTTAATTCTGATTTGTGAACATCTGGACCCGGGAAATATGAATCACTTTCATTATGAAAAACAATATGTGGTATAAACCCATTATCCCATTGTGCATTAAGAATCGATTGGATTTCCTGTTTTGCTTTTTCAATATTATAATGGGCATATCCTAATGCAATAAATCCAGAATCCCATTTCCACTGAAATGGATAAAGATTTTTACTAGGTATTGTAAACCCTCCTTGTTGAAAATTATTTTCCAACACTTCTTTTGCCTTTTCCTCTAATTTATTTTTCAAAAATTATAATCTTACCAATTAGTATCAATTATTTCAGTTGATCCAAACAATTGACCAATAAATTTTGAAAAAATAGGCATACTTGAAGTTTTATTCCCTGTTTCTTTATCAAATCTCTGAAAAGAAACATATTTTACAATTTTTTTGTTATGAAATCTTAACAAGAGTTTATCCCCTTCGTTATTACCTCCTTCTAATACTTCTGAAATATCAGCATATTTAATTCTCTTTATAATTGCGTGAGCCCTAAATTCTTTGTACCCAGAGATCATTAATTCATGTAATCTATTAAACTTTTCCTCATTAGCTAAATGAAAACTTGAAATTTTAGCTGTTGGATTTTCAACTCCATATTGAGTTAATTCAGTATCAAATCCAATCATAAATGCGCTAACAAAGAAAACAGTATAAGATCCATCTTCATTCAATTCACTCTGAGTTAGATAAACATCACTCATTCCACCTGTTAATTTAGACATTGCTTTACCCAATTGACAACACTTACCAATAGTTCTTGAAGTTTTTCTCAAAGGAACAATTTCCTCACTTGTTTCAAAAAGTTTTATTTTTTCTATTTCAGATAAATCCACTTCTTTTTGCGCATTAACTGATAATATTAGAAAAAAAACAAAAGCTATAGTAATTAATATATTTTTCATTTTTTATAGTTTTTAATTAAATATAGATAAAAAATTTATTGTTTATTTTTTAATATAATCCTTATGAAAAAATAAATTTAATTTTATGGAAGTTTTGTAATTTCGCCCAATTATGATAAAACCGAATAAAAAATTATCTATTATTTTAATATTGATCACTTTGTTTTTTCATAGTTGTGACAATGAGGATGTTTCGACTGTAAATCAAGTAGACCTTTTCTACAAAGCCTTTGGAGTTAATCCATCACCCTCTCCAATTAAAAATAAAGGGGTTTTTTTTAAGGATATTTCATATGGTAAAAAATCTAGAAACAAATTAGACATTCTTCTTCCTGAAAACAGTGAATTAAATGGCATTGTCATTTTTTTTCATGGCGGCAGTTTTGAAAGAGGAGATAAAGCAGACATTTTTGATGATTTTTTAACTGAAACTATAGAATCTATATTAGATAATAACATTGCTCTTGTAAGTGCAAATTATAGCTTTATAGGCACCCCTGAATCATTAGGTGTTACATCTGCACTTAAAGACGGAACCTCGGTTATTTCATTTATAAAAAATAATTCTGAAATATTAAATCTTCCAAAAAATAAAATTATCCTAGCAGGAGTTTCTGCTGGAGCAGGAATAGCCCAATGGAATGGTCTAAAAAAATCCTCTAATGATCAAGTAAAAGGTATCCTTACCCTTGCAGCCCAGAGTACTTATGATCTTTATCAGTGGGAAAAAATATTTAAAGATTTTTCTTTAGAAAATTTACGAATGCGTTTTCCCGATTTAGAGGAAGCTTTTTTCAAATTTTATAATGGTGAACCCTCAAAAGAAGATTTAAATTATTTAGACTACAGATCTGAAATGGACTCTGAAGATCCTCCCCTATATATTTACAATCCAATTAATAGTCAAGAATATATAGATTCTGATGGAAATATTGACTTTAATGTTCTTTATCATAGTTTTAGACATGGTGATTACTTAAGAGAAAAAGCTATTGAAGTCAACCAAGAATTTTCTGGAGCTTATCAAGAAACTCCTGATCAATTCGTGCTAAGATTATTAAATTAATTTGAGGCTAAGGACGACTCGTCTTTAACCTCTTTTAGAGTTTGAATTTTATTGACTATAAACTCTCCTATTTCTTGACCCTGATTTACCCCCTCTTCAATAGCCATCATATAATGAATTCCTCCATAAAGCCTAGAGATAGCAGCTTCCTCAGAAGCACTAATAAAGGAATTAAATTTTCTAGCTGGAAGTCCATATTCTAGTTCTGAAGTGTCATTAAATTGGAAATTTTCACCATATATATCAGTTAGAGCAAGAGCAGCTGCCCTTGAAATTACGGAATGTCCACTTGTATACTCAGGAAAAGGGGGAGTTTGAAGAATTGGTAACCAGTCTTCATCAATATATTTATTAATTAAGGTCTCTGGTCTAACAACTATAGTCTCCCATTTTTCATCCCAACAACTTATAAAAGAATCAAACAGAGCAATGGAAACGTTTGCATAAGCGTTTACAGCTTCATCAAAGGAGCTTTTAGCAACTCGAGTTGCGATTGCTGTAATTCCTATCCAATGACCACCAGGAGTAATTTTTTTAGTAGCGAACATAGCATGACCTCTATGGTGAGTAACAAATGGATTGCAATCCCAAAAACTGGCAATTTCTATTTGTTCTTTAGTTAATTTATTACCAATCTCATATACCTCCATAAGCTCCTTGTAAAAAGGACTTCCTTTTGTCAAATTGTATGGTAAGGGAGGTTTTGGGGAAAATTGACTTGCAGAATCTAACACTAATGTTCTTATTTCTCTCCAATGGGGTTCTATTCCATCCATATAATCAGGAGGAGTTGGTTTCCAATATTCATCTTCTTCTAAAATAGTATACTTAGGAAAAGTTCTAGTTTGATCATACATATCTTTAGAAGCCCATTTCATAATAAATTCACTAACCAGTTCCCCATATTTTATGGAAGCTCTGTATTCTCTATGAGGCAATCCTTTTCTTTTGAAACTGTCATATAGTTTTTTTTGAAAATCAATGACCTTAGCTTCAGAAAAAATCAATTTTTTTCCAACCTCAATAAATGCATGAATCGCAGCAAGATTCATATTTACATTTTCTTTATCAAATTTTGGGTCAGGAATCGGGTCGAGTCCATTTAATTGATTTGCTAATGAATTATATTTATTTGGCATATTTTTTTGAATAATTTCATAAGCCGCAATTGTAGGATAAAGATAAACTCTTGATGCCACTGGTGGAGAAAAAATATCATATACTACAACATCACTTAAATTCTTTACGATAGAGTTATAAGTTTCTGGATTATTAATTAAATCAATATATCTGATGTCTTTGCTACATGATATTGATATAAATAAAATAAATGCAAACCAAATCTTTTTCAATTTCATATTTAATTTACTATAAAATTTTAGATCGCAAATTTAATGTTTTTAATATTTTTAATAAAGAAAAAACAATAACTTAGTTTTGTTTGGAACGGTTCTAAATAAATTCAGAAAATTTTTTAAATTAAACTAAATATTATATATTTATAAATTGTAACAAAGCTTACATAATTAATTAACTAAACAATACAAACAAATCAATTTAAAAATGAAATATATTAAACACAAATTATATCTTTATTTGTGCTTGTTCTTTTCTGGAATTATATCTGCTCAGCAGATAACCGGAGTGGTGTCAAGTGAAGATGGTCCCTTACCTGGAGCTACAGTTCTTGTTCAGGGCACTAACGCTGGTACTAGTACTGATTTTGATGGAAATTTTTCCATCAATGCTGAATCAGGAGACGTGCTTGTAGTTTCTTTTGTTGGTTTTACAACTCAACAAATTACAGTATCCGGACAAGATCAGATAAACGTAACCTTAATCGCTGACCAAGCTTTAGAAGAAGTTGTGGTTACTGGTTATGGATCACAACGAGAAAGAGAAATTACCTCTGCTGTTGTTAAAGTTGACTCGGAAGAATTTAATCAAGGACCAGTTACTGATCCTATTCAACTTCTTCAAGGTAAAGTTGCTGGGCTTACAATTTATAAGCCTGGTGGAAACCCAAATGAGAGTGCAACTATTAGAATTCGAGGACTATCTACTTTGGGAGCAAATACATCCCCTTTAGTAGTTATAGATGGTGTTCCTGGAGCTACTCTTGCAAATGTTGACCCAATGGATATTGAATCTGTTACCGTCTTAAAAGATGGTTCAGCTGCTGCAATATATGGTGCTAGAGGATCTAGTGGTGTACTTCTTATTGAAACAAAAAAAGGTAGTATAGGTGAAGCTCAAGTCAGCTACAGTGGAAACTATGCTGTCTCTTCTATATCTAATCGAATCCCTGTATTGTCTGCCTCGGAATTCCTTGCTAATGGAGGTACGGATATTGGTAACGATACAGATTGGATCGATGCAATCACGCGTGATGGTACTACTCAGATTCATAATTTTTCTGTTTCTGGGGGTGCTGGAAATACTGTTTATAGAGTCTCTGCTAATGTAAAAGAAATTGAAGGTATACTTAACAATACAGGCTACAAACAATTAAATTCTCGTGCAGGTATAAGCACTACTGCTTTAAATGATAAACTTAAAATAGATTTTAACGTTTCTTACACTAAAAGAGATGCAGATAGAGGTGATGAAAGAGCTTTTGAATTTGCTCAATTCTACAATCCTACTGCTCCTATTTATGGTGCAGACTCTCCTTTTGCATTTAATTCTGCTCAGTATGGAGGTTATTTCGAATCTTTAGGTCTTTTTAGAAGTTATAATCCTGTTGCAATTATTGAACAAACAAGAAATACAAGAAATTCAACTGATTTTAACTATAATGTTAATGCAGTATATGATGTCTCTGACTCTTTTGACATAACTGTTCGTGCCTCTGAGCAAAGAACAACATCTAAAGATCAACTATATCGTCCAACAACTCTTTTATTTGAGGGTAATGCAGTAAGTCCAACTAGAAGAGGTTTGGCCACTCATGGAACTTTTGATCTTAGTACGAAAGTTTATGAAATGTTTGGAACTTGGAATACTTCACTTGGAGGGGACTCTCAATTATCTATTACTGGAGGGTATTCTTACAATCAAATAAATTCTAACGGAATGTCATTTGGTCTTGGAGACTTTCCTGATAACTCAATAGATTATTCTGATGCAATTCAGAATTCTCAAGATCTTCTTAATGATGGTTATATAACAGCTAATAGTTATGCATCTCCTGATGAAAAACTTATTGCAATGTTTGGTCGAGTAAACCTGGTATTAAACAATTTATTTGTTAATGCTAGTTTAAGAAGAGAAGGTTCATCAAAATTGGGTGCAGACAATAAATGGGGTGCTTTCCCTGCTTTTGGTGTTGGTGCTGATGTTAACTCTATGCTTGGATTAGGTTTTGACAAATTAAAAGTTAGAGTTGGGTATGCAACTACAGGAAATATTCCTGGTCCTAATGGTCTATCAGTTCAAGCTAGGAATTTTATTTATGCTGGTGGAGGTTCTGCTGGTGGTGCTACAGCTTTATCTAGAGCTGCAAACCCAGATTTAAAATGGGAAGAAAAAGCTGAAACAAACTTCGGAATTGAGTTTGACAAAGGACCCTTGTCTATTGATTTAGATATATACAGTAGAAATATAAGTGACTTTTTAATAGATAGACAGGTTGATGTTACAGAGTTTGGTGTTGATAGAAGATGGGAAAATGCTGGAGAAGTAACATCTAAAGGATGGGAGTTAGCAGTAGGATATGATGTTTTAAATACTGGAACGACAACTTATAACACTAACATAAGTCTTTCTAGCAATGAAGTAACTTTGGATGACTATCCGCTTGAATTAGCTCAGTATGGTTATCTAGGTTCTCCTGGACAAAATGCCGTTACTATGATAAGAGTAAAAGTAGGTGACCCCTTAGGTCAAATATTTGCTCCTGTATTTGATGGTGTTAATGCAGACGGCTCTCCTATTTTTAAGGATGTAAATGGAGATGGTAAAATTAATTCAGATGCTGGTAATGTTTTACAAGATGATTACGATGGTGAAGTGATAGGCTCGGCTTATCCTGATCTTGAACTTGGCTGGAGTAATGTAATTACTTTTGGTGATTGGACCATTAATGCTTTTTTTAGAGGAGCTTTTGGCCACAGTCTAATAAATACTTTTAGAGCATTTTATGAGCCTAATGTACCCTCTCAAACATCTTACAACCAAATGAACACTTCATTAAGAGAACCAAGTCTTGGAGTTGCTCAATACAGTTCATTGTATGTTGAAAAAGCTGATTTTTTCATGCTTGATAATTTAACAATATCAAAAAGAATTGATTTTGGAGCAGATAAAGCAATTAAGGATGCAATCGTTTCACTTAGTGCGTCTCGACCTTTTATAGCTACATCTTATACTGGAACAGATCCTACTCCAGAACTTTTTGATGCTCTTGGAGGCGCGGAGGAAGGAAATATTGCTGCCGGTGGAGCTGCATTACTAGCCCCAGGTATTGATAGAAGAGCAGATTATTTTGCTTCTAAGTCAGTTTCTGTGGGATTAAAACTTAACTTTTAATAAATTTACCTTATGAAAAAATTGTATACAACATTATTCGTTTTTAGTTTATTCGCAATAATTTTCTCTTGTACTGATGTAGAAGAGGAGCTGCGAGGAGTAATAACTACAGATATATCCCTTGAAGGTATTGCAACAGATTCGGGTGCTGGAGCAGGAGGAGATGCTCTTGAAGGAGCCTTCTCTCAGCTAAGAAGTACTGGTACTGCAGGACATACCAATTGGTATTCAGCTCAAGAGTTAACTTCCGATGAAATGGTAGTTACTACAAAGGGTGGAGACTGGTATGATGGGGGATGGTTAATCGACTTTCATAGACACGAATATAAGTCAACTAACCCAAGTGTTAATAATAACTGGAATAGTCATTATGGTGCAGTCAATGCAACTAATGAACTTCTAGCTGGTGGCACTTTAGATGCAAATGGCACTGCTCAAATTCGTGCTTTAAGAGCCTATTTCTTCTGGAGATTAATGGATATGTACGGAAATATTAAATTACCAACTAGTCCAGGTTCTAATGTAGCTCAGTCAACAAGAGCAGAAGCTTTCGCTTTTATAGAATCAGAATTACTTGCTGCACTTGGTGTTTCATCAATTAGCTCAAGCATGGATCTTTCAGGCAGTGCTCTGAGCACAGCCAAAGATGCTTACAGGCTTAACCAATTTGGAGTACTAGGTATTATATCGAAGCTATATTTAAATGCTGAAGTTTATACTGGAACTGCTAGATGGCAAGAAGCCCATGATGCTGCAGACTACATTATTAACAATGGAGGATACAGTCTTTGTGATGCAGGTTGTTCTGTGCCAAATCCTGGTAAAAGACCTGATGTACCAGAAGATCCTGATGTTCTAACAGGTTATGCTGCTGTTTTTGCTCCAAACAATCAGGGGAACCCTGAGCATATTTGGTCAGTAAAATATGATGCTGCAACAGCTGGAGGTATGAATCTTGCAATGATGTCTCTTCACTATTCTAGTCAATTGACTTGGAATTTTGATTCTCAACCATGGAACGGATATTCTACTCTTGAGGACTTTTACAGATCCTTTGATGGAGATCCAAGACAAAAAATGGCATTTATAGAAGGTAAACAACTTGATTTCGGTGGTTCAGCTCTTTTAGACTATGCTACCGATGATGGTGATCCATTACTTGACTATACTCCATATATTAATGAAATCTACCCTGATGGTTGTAGAGAATGTGGTGCTAGACCTGGAAAATTTAGCTATTCTCAATTTGGAAGACCTGATATGGATAATGACTTTACTCTTATTCGTTTAGGCCAAGTTTATCTTATTAGAGCAGAAGCTTTAGCAAGAGTTACTGGTGATTGGAATAATGCTCTTACTGATACTAATGTGATTAGAGGTAGAGCTGGGGCAAGTGCCCTTTCATCACTAGATGCTAGCTCTTTCTTAGCTGAAAGAGGTAGAGAAATGTTTGGAGAAGCTGTAAGAAGAACAGATTTAATAAGATTTGGAGAATATGGTAAAGCTTGGTGGGAAAAAAATCCATCAACTGCAGATAAGGAAATTTTTCCAATTCCTTTTGATGCAATTCAAGCAGACCCATCTCTTAAACAAAACCCTGGGTATTAATTTGTTCCATTTGAAAAATAAAAAAGGCTTTCTATTTTAGAAGGCCTTTTTTTATATGCTTATAATCTTTAATTTTATTTAAATAATTCTAAGAATATTTCTTTATAATCTTAAAAGACAATTCTTTTAAATCATTAAAAAAAATGATTTTTATTAAAAAAAAATATTTATTTATCTGTCTTATATTATTTTCAAAATATATTCTTATCTCATGTGATAATGAAAAATTATTTACTCTTGAAAATTCTTCAACTGGATTAATATTTGAAAATAAGCTTCAATATAGTGAAGATTTTAACCCATATACTTACAGAAATTTTTATAATGGTGGTGGTGTTGCTCTTGGAGATATAAATAATGATGGGTTAATCGATATATATATTACTGGAAATATAGTTGATAATAAGATGTTTTTAAATAAGGGGGATTTCAAATTTGAGGATATTACTAATAAATCAGGGCTAGCTTGTTCAAATGTTTGGTCTACAGGAGCAACTTTTGCAGATATAAATGGAGATGGCTTGCTAGATCTTTATGTTTGTAAGTCTGGAAAACCAGAAGGAGAAAAAAGACATAATGAACTTTTTATAAACAATGGAGACTTAACCTTTACCGAACAATCAAAAAAATATAACCTTGATATTATTGGTCTTTCAGTTCATTCCGCATTTTTTGACTACGATAAAGATGGAGATCTTGATTGTTATATTTTAAATAATTCTTTCAGATCAGTTGGAGGTTATGATTTGATTAAAGATCAAAGAAAAATTCCTGATCCAGAAGGTCAAGGAAATAAACTTTTGGAAAATAAAAATGGAAAATTTGTTGATGTAACTCAAAAGGCTGGAATATATTCAAGTGAAATAGGTTTTGGTTTAGGAATTACACTTAGTGATTATAATAATGACGGTTGGACTGATCTTTTTATTTCAAATGACTTCTTTGAGAAAGATTATCTATACATAAATAATCAAAATGGAACTTTTTCTGAAGAATCTGAAAAATATTTTAAATCTCTTTCACTGGGCTCAATGGGGGCTGACTCTGCAGATTTAGACAATGATCTTTTAACTGATCTTATTGTAACTGAAATGTTACCTAAATCCTTAGAAAGAAAAAAAACTAAAGCAGTCTATGACTCTTGGGATAAATATTCTCTTGCAGTCTCAAAAGGATATTATCATCAATACCCAAGAAATGTTCTACAAAGAAATTTTGGTGAAACCGGTTTTCTTGAAATTGGAAGATATTCTGGGGTCTCTGCATCAGAATGGAGTTGGGCTTCTATGATTTTTGATATGAATAATGATGGATTAAGAGATGTGTTTATTGCAAATGGAATTTATAAAGATTTATTAGACCGGGATTATCTTTCCTATATGGCCAATACCGAAATGATTAAAAATATGATAAGAACTGAAAAAGAGGTCATAAAAAAATTAATTGATATAATGCCCTCAAAAGCTGTTAATAATATTGTTTACAAAAATGATGGAAAATTTCAATTCAAAGAATATACAGAAGAATGGGGTTTTGATTTTCCATCATTTAGTAATGGAATGTCTTATGCTGATCTAGATAATGATGGAGATTTAGACATTGTAATTAATAATGTAAATATGCCCACTTTTTTATATAGAAATAATAACAATAATGAGAAAAACAAAAGCATTTCATTTAGTTTAGAAGGCGAATTGAAAAATAAAAATGCAATAGGCGCAAAAATTATTATAAAATATAAAGGTGATAAAGTAAGTATGTTAGAAAATTTTCCTTCTAGAGGTTTCCAGTCCTCAATCTCTAACAGATTACATTTTGGAATTGGAAATATAGAAAAAGTTGATAGTGTTGTGGTTTACTGGCCAAATAATAAAATTTCAAGATATGCTAATTTAAAGACTAATACTCTACACAAAATTAAATTTGATGATCAAAATGTGGAAAATTTTAAAATAAATGAATATTCAAATTCAACTCAAAAATTAAAAGAAACTGAATTGTTTAATTTTAAACATAAAGAAAATAAATTTATTGACTTTAACAAAGAAAGACTTTTAACCCAAATGTACAGTAATGAAGGTCCTGCATTAGCTTACGAAGATATAAATAATGATGGGGTTACTGATTTTTTTGTAGGAGGAGGAAAAAATCAAAATCCTTCAATATTTCTTTCAAAAGATAATTCTTATAAAAAAATATCTAGTCCATTTAAAAATAATTTAGGCTCGGAAGATATTGATGCTAAATTTTTTGATAGTGATAATGATGGTGATTTAGATTTATATGTAGCAAGTGGAGGTAAAGCTTTTTCTATATATAATAGATTATTAGATGATAGATTATATATAAACGATGGCAATGAAAACTTTTCTCTTTCAAAAGATTCTTTTGACTTTGAAAAACCTATTTCAACTGGAGCAATCGCTATTGAAGATTTTGATAATGATGGTTTATTAGATGTATTTATTGGTGAAAGATATAATACTAATCTCTATGGATTACCTGTCTCAGGGTATTTATATAAAAATATAGGAAATAATAAATTTGAAAAAGTTGAACAAAATAGTCTTCAAAAAATAGGTCTCATAAAATCTGCTCAATGGGTCCATTTAAATAATGATAATTTTCCAGACCTAATAATTGCAGGAGAATGGATGCCAATAAAAATTTTTATAAATAATAAAGGAGATTTAAAAGACATGACAAAAGAGTTTGGCTTATCAAATTCAACAGGAATGTGGAATGTAATTAAGGCTATTGATATTGATAAAGATGGTGATTTAGATATTATTGGTGGTAATATGGGCTCTAATACTTTTCTAAAATCAAACATGAGAATTTATATAAATGATTTTGATAAAAATGGAGCATACGAACAAATTTTATGTTATAAATTGGAAAACTCATTTTATCCCATTCTTGATAAAGATGAACTAATAAATCAAATTCCTGCTTTAAAAAAACAATTATTTTATTATAAAGACTATTCTAAATTATCTATTGATAAGATCTTTGAAGAAAAATTATTAAATGACTCTAAAATCATAGATCTAAAAATACTTGAATCAGCTATTTATTTAAATCAAAATAAAAAATTTGAAAAAAGATCTGTTCCAAATGAAATTAATTACTCTCCGATTTTTGACATTGTTTCTTTTGATTCTAAAAATCAAAAAACAAATTTAATCATGGGAGGTAATCAATACCTTGTTAAACCTCAATTTGGAAGGTATGATGCATCTAAAGGGTGGATTTTTAATATTGAAAACACTAGTAATGATAAAATACATTTCAGTAATTTAAGAGCTTTAGATATTGAAGGACAAATTCGTAAATTTGGAATAATTAAAACTCAGAATAAAAAAATTTTAATCACTGCTATAAATGATCAAGAATTTAGATTTTTTGAAATTGAAAATGACTATAAATAAAGTTGTTTTATTACTTGTTTTTTTTCTTTTTTTAAATTGTAAAGAAGAGTCAGAATATGCCAAAGTTTTTAAGAAAGAGAAAGAATCAGGAAAAATTTTTAATGATTTAATTTTTGATATGAAATTTGGTCAAACTAAAGACGACTATTTTAATATATGCTATGAGTTAAATAAAAAAAAGTTAATTACTTCAGGAGGCAGAGAATTATCGCCAGAATATATAATGTATCCGAAAAAAGAAAATAAAAATTCTAAGAAAATAAAAATGTCCTTCAAGGGAATTTATGATAAAAAGGATTTAATTAAAGGGCTTGATTTAAGATTTAATTACTATTCATGGTCTCCTTGGAACAAAGAACAAAATTCAAGTTATTTAATGGAAGAAATCAAAGACACTCTTCTTCTGTGGTTTCCTGGAAATGAATTTTTTAAACTTGATTTAAAAGAGAAAGAAAATTTTGCTTACATTAAAATAGATGGGAATAGAAGAATTAGAATTTACAAAACAGATGCTAAAGATGTTGCCGTTAAAATAGAAGATATTTCCAATAAAATTAATTAATATGAAAAGTTATTTCTGCTATTTTTTTTTAATTCTACTTTTTTATTCTTGTAATAAAACCGAAACTCTTTTTGAACTAAAAAACAACAAAAATATAGGTGTCAATTTTTCTAATAATTTAGAATTTAGTGAGGATTTCAATGTTTACTTATATAGAAACTTCTATAATGGAGGAGGTGTTGCTTTAGGAGACATTAATAATGATGGTCTTATTGATTTGTATCTAACCTCTAATCAACAAAAAAACAAATTATATTTAAATATTGGTGATTTTAAATTTAAGGATATAACTGATTTGGCTGATGTTAGTGGAGAAAAGGCTTGGTCTACTGGTGTGACTATGGTTGATATAAATGCTGATGGATTTTTAGATATTTATGTTTGTAATTCAGGTGATATAGCTGGAGATAATAAACAAAACGAATTATTTATTAATAATGGAAATTTAACATTTACAGAATCTGCAGAAAAATACAATCTTGATGACAAAGGCTATTCTACTCATGCAAATTTTTTCGATTATGACAAAGATGGTGATCTAGATGTTTATTTATTAAACAACTCATATCAATCTATTGGCTCTTTTAATCTTACTAAAAATGAAAGGCCAAAAAGAGATGTTCTTGGGGGAGATAAATTAATGGAAAATCGCAATGGTAATTTTTTTGATATAAGTCAAAAAGCCAATATATATGGCAGTGTTATTGGTTTTGGTCTTGGTGTAACAGTTGGGGATGTAAATAATGATGATTGGGAAGATATTTTTGTAAGTAATGATTTTTTTGAAAGAGATTATTTATATATAAATCAGAGAGATGGTACCTTCAAAGAAGATCTTACTTCTCAAATGAAATCTATTAGTGCAGCTTCAATGGGGGCTGATTTAGCAGATATTGATAACAACGGTTCAAATGATATTTTTGTAACAGAAATGCTCCCCTCCGATTATAAGAGGCTAAAAACTGTTACTACTTTTGAAGATTGGAATAAATATCAATACGTTTTAAAAAACGGATATCATCATCAATTTACCAGAAATGTTCTTCATTTAAATAATGAAAATGACACCTTTAGCGAAATTGGAAGATTTTCTGGGGTTGAAGCTTCAGATTGGAGTTGGGGAGCACTTTTTTTTGATATGGACAATGATGGTTTTAAAGATCTATTTGTTTCTAATGGAATATTTAAAGACTTAACCAATCAAGATTATCTTCAATATATTTCAAACAAAGAAGTTGTCAAATCAATAGTTCAAAACAATAAGGTAGATTACAAAAGACTGGTAGAAATTATACCCTCTGAAGCCGTGCCAAATCATTCTTACAGAAATTTAGGAGAATCTCAGTTTAAAAAATTCAATAATTCGGGGTTAAATATAAAAAGTTTTTCAAATGGTTCAGCCTACGGTGATATTGATAACGATGGTGATTTAGATTTGGTGGTTAATAATGTCAATATGCCAGTCTTTATTTTTGAAAATAAATTAAATCCTAAAACTAATAACTATTTAAAATTTGAACTTGAAGGAAATGGCCTTAATAAAAATGCTATTGGGTCAAAAATTTTAATAAAAACGGATCAAGAAACTCTTACACAAGAGATACAACCTGTTAGAGGATTTCAATCATCAGTTGATGTTAGGGCTAATTTTGGATTAGGTTCTGTTAAAACAGTTGATGTAGAAGTTATCTGGCCATATGGAGGCAAAACTATAATAAAAAATGTGAAATCTAATCAAACAATTAAGTTAAAAGAATCAGATGCTAACTTCAAAAACAATAATTCAGAAATAAAAATTGAAAAAATATTATTTGATAAAAAAGAAATGACAAGTAACTTTTTACACAAAGAAAATCCATTTGTTGACTTTGATAAAGAACGTCTTATTTATCATATGTGTAGCAATGAAGGTCCAAAAATTGAAAAAGGGGATTTAAATGGAGACAATTTTACAGACATTATAATCTCTGCTTCTAAGGGATATGATCCAACAATTTTATTATCTAATGGGAAAAATTATAAGATTGATAATAAAAACAATAAAGAATTGTTTGAAAAATATAGAGAATTAGAAAATTCTGAAATTCTATTATTTGATGCGGACAATGATAAAGATTTAGATTTTTATTTAGCAAGCGGTGGTGTTGAAATATCAAGATATTCAGAACTGCTTTTTGATAGACTTTTTTTAAATGATGGCGATGGAAACTTTTCAGATTCAAATCAAGTAATGCCTGATATAGATAATAAAATCAGCACTGGTGCTGTTGAGGCTTCTGATATTGATAATGATGGAGACCTAGATTTATTTATTGGAGAAAGAATCAAAATAGGAAGATATGGAATGCCTGGATCAGGATTTTTATTAATTAATGATGGAAATGGCAAATTTATAAATGAGACAACTTCTAGAGCTCCAAAATTTAAAGAAATTGGTATGATAACTGATGCATCATTTATTGATTTAGACAATGATAATTATAAAGATCTAGTTATTGTAGGTGAATATATGGGTATTAAAATTTTTAAAAATTTTAATGGAAGATTTAAACCTGTTACAAATAATTTAGATAATGAAAAGGGATGGTGGAATAAAATACACCTAGAAGATCTAAACAATGATGGGAAAATCGATTTTATTGTTGGAAATCATGGTTTAAATTCTAGATTTAAAGCTACCAAAAAAAATCCTTTAAGACTTTATTTTAACGATTTTGACAGAAATGGATTTGGTGAAGGAATAATTTGTTTTAATGATAAAAATGGAAAAGATTACCCTTATGCCTTAAGACATGATCTAATCGACCAAATTAAAAGTTTAAAGAAAAGATTTCCTGATTATGAGTCCTTCAAAGACGCTGACATGACAAAAATTTTTGATTCTAATCAAATGGAAGGTTCCATAGTTTTTGAGGTAAATAATCTTGAAACAAGCATTTTTATTAATAAAGGTAATTTTAATTTTAAAAAAATTTCCATCCCAAAAGAAGTTCAATTTAGTCCTATTTATGCCATTAATTCCGATGACTTCGATGATGATGGAGATAAGGATATTATTATGGGTGGAAATTTATATACTGTTAAGCCTGAGGTTGGAATATATGACGCATCATATGGTGTCTATTTAGAAAATAAAGGAAATGAAAACTTTGTTTTTCATAAAGGGGGTAAAGGATTTTTTTTAAAAGGAGAAATAAGAGATATTTTAATAACTGATAAAAAAGAAATTTTAGTCTCAAGAAATAAAGACTCTCTAACCTTATTTAAGTTTAATGGAAGATGAAAATTTGTAAAATCCTTTTAATATTTATTTTATTTTCAAATTGTTATAACGAAGATGAAATTTTTGAATCTTCAATTCCTTTTAGAACTCTTAATTCGAATGAAACAGGAATAAACTTTTCTAACAATCTTAAATACAAAACCAAACTTAATATTATTGAATATTTATACTATTATAATGGTGGGGGTGTTTCAGTAGGTGATATTAATAACGATGGTTTAGAAGATCTTTATTTCTCTGCAAATTTATTACCAGATCGACTCTACTTAAATTTAGGAAATATGAAATTCAAAGATATAAGTCTAGAAGCTGGGCTTAATATGGATAAAAGTTGGTCAAATGGAGTGAACTTTGAAGATATAAATGGAGATGGTTTTTTAGACATATATGTTACAAAAGTTAGTCCAATAAGTTCTGAAAATTCACATAATTTACTATACATAAATAACGGTGATCTTACTTTTTCTGAAATGTCAAAAGATTATGGTCTTAATTTTTCTGGTTTTTCTACTCATGGAACATTTTTTGATTATGACCGTGATGGTGACTTGGATTTGTATTTACTTAATCATGCAATACATACTGTAAGAAGCTATGGAACATCAAAAAAAAGATCTGAATCAGATAGTCTTTCTGGCGACAAATTTTATGAAAATAAAATTAATGAAACAGAAGGTAAATTTATTGAAGTAACCCGAGATGCTAATATTTATGATAGTCCTCTTGGTTATGGATTAGCTGTTACTGCAACGGATATTAATAATGATGGATGGTTAGATATCTATGTTGGAAATGATTTTCATGAAAATGATTATATCTATATAAATAATAAGAATAAAACATTCAAAGAGTCTGTTAAAAATTCTATAAGTCATTCAACTCATTTTACAATGGGAATAGATGTTGCAGATCTTAACTTTGATGGTCATCAAGATATTTTCACAACTGACATGATGCCATTTGACTCCGAAATTTTTTTAAAGTCTGGAGGGGAAGATTCTGACAAAAGATCTAGAATAAAAAAAGAATTTGGATTTGAATATCAATTTTCAAGAAACCATTTTAACCTTAATCGAGGTAATGGAACTTACTCAGAAATAGCTCTTCAAACTGAAACTCACGCAACTGATTGGAGTTGGGGTGTTCTTTTACAAGACTTTGATTGTGACGGTTTAAATGACATTTTTATTTCAAATGGTATTGTAAAAAGACCCAATGATTTAGACTATATAAATTTTTTAAGTAATGTAGATTTCACAAAATACAATAACACTAAGCAAGATGAATTAAAAAAGAAGCTTATAAATGAAATGCCTACTCTTAAAATTCCAAATATATTATTTAAAAATATCGGAAATCTTAAATTTGAAAAAGTAAAAAAATCATTTATTGGTAAACCTTCATTTAGTAATGGAGCTGCATATTCTGATCTTGATAAAGATGGTGATCTAGATATAATTCTAAATAATCTGAATTCAAAATCAACTATTCTTGAAAATATTTCTGATAAAACTAATAATTACATATCAATAAAATTAAAAGGAAATAAATCTTATTCTATTACAAGAGGTTCAAAAGTTAACCTTTATCATAATGAAAAAAAATGGGTTAGAGAAAACATAATTACCAGAGGGTTTCAATCTTCTTCAACTCATAATGTTTTTTTTGGTTTAGGAAAAGTTAAAAAATTAGACTCAATTGTTATTGAATGGCCTGATGGATATAATCAGACAGAAAAAAATATATATACAAACCAAGAACTAATTATAAAAAGAAATAAAGATTTGATTGCAAGTCAAAAAATAAAGAATAAAAGTTCACAAGAATATACTTTAAAAATTTTACCTTTTAAACATCAAGAAAATGGATATTATGACTATGAAAAAGAAAGGCTAATTCCTGAAAGATTATCCTATGAAGGGCCCACAGGTCTCAGTGCTGATTTTAACGGCGACGGGTTAGATGATCTTTTTCTTGGTGGAGCTAGATATCAAAGTCCAAAAATATATTTAGGATCAAAAAACATGAAATTTAATTTAGTCGATAATCCTGATTTAAGAATAGATAGTAAATATGAAGATGTTGATGCAGCAACAATAGATATTGATAAAGACGGAGATCTAGATATATATGTTGTTAGTGGAGGAAATGATTTAATGGAATCTGATAAAAATTTAATGGATAGAATATATATTAATGACGGAAAAGGAAATTTTTCCAGATTAAAAATATCTCTTCCTATGACAAATGGGTCAACTGTTTCAATTTCTGACTTTGATAATGATAATTATGAAGATATTTTCGTTGGAAGTAGATCAATTCCTGGATCTTATGGATTGAGTCCATATAGTTTTATCCTAAAAAATAAAGGAAATAATTCTTTTGAAATAATTTCAAAAGAAAGGTTTGGAATGATAACTGATAGTCAATGGGCAGATATTGATGGGGATTCTAAAATAGATCTTGTAATGGTTGGAGATTGGATGCCAATAAGAGTCCTTTTAAATCAAGGAAATGAAAAATTTATTGATGCTACAAATGATTTAGGTCTTTCAAAAACAAATGGTTTATGGAATAATTTACTAATAAAAGATATAAATTTAGATGGTCAACTTGATATTTTAGCTGGTAATGCTGGATCAAATTTTAAATGGAAACCTTCAATTGAAAAACCCGTCAAACTATATTTAGATGATTTTGATAAAAATCTCCAATTAGATCCAATAATTTTTTACGATTTCTTTGGAAAATATGTTCCCTTTTCATCAAAAGATAATCTTGACAAACAACTACCCTATTTAAAGAAAAAGTTTCCAAAATATAATGATTTTTCAAAGGTTAATAACATAAAAGTTCTAACCGGAAAACTCGAGAAGGAATTAGTAGAAATAAAATATTTATACGAATTAAGGTCAACTATATTTATAAAAAATAAAGATAATTTTATTTCAAAACCTCTTCCCAAAGAAGCTCAATTTAGTAGTATAGAAGACTTTTTGTCAATCAATGATAATAATGAAATTATATATGTTGGTAACTATCATGAATATGTTACTGAATTAGGCATATCTTCTGCAAATCCAGGAGGAATATTATCTGATTGGGATAAGAATAATAAAACTTTTAAATCCTCAAAATTTTTACCTTTACCATTAAATCTTAATTCAAGAAAAATAATAAAAATGAATAAAGAAAATTTCTTTATTCTTTCAAATAACGATTATATACACGTACTTTCTAAAAACAGATGAAAAACAAAATTATTTTTAAGTTAAAAATAATTCTGGCAATATTTATATTTAATAACTGTTCGCATTTAGATAACAACCAGAAACCATTAATTGATAGGTTTAAATTAAAAACCTATGTAGAACAATTTAATAAAGATGATGAGGAACTATATGCAAATATTAGTAATAAAGACGCATTAAATTTTTTACAAAAAAATATACCCCTTTTTGAATGTCCTGATATTGATATTGAAAGGACTTATTATTTTAGGTGGTGGACTTATCGTAAGCATATCAAAAATACCGAGGATGGTTATGTCATAACAGAATTTCTGCCAGATGTACCTTGGTCAGGAAAACATAATACTATAAGTTGTCCAGCTGCTCACCATTACTATGAAGGACGTTGGCTACACAACACGAAATATCTCGATGATTATTCTTATTTCTGGTTAAGAAAAGGTGGTGAGCCACGTTTATATAGTTTCTGGATCGCAGATGCATTCTACAATAGATATTTAGTGACTTTAGATAACAAGCCTCTTCTGGATTTACTTCCTGATTTAATTGAAAATTATAAAATGTGGGAAACAGGATGGGATTGGAATGGTTATCATATAGGGGGAAGAAAAAACGGTCTATTTTACACTATAGATGATCGTGATGGAGGTGAATTATCCGTAGGAGGTCATGGTTTTCGTCCTACTTTAAATAGTTTTATGTATGGTGATGCTATGGCTATTTCAAAAATATCTAAACTAGCAGGAAAAATGGAACTAGATAAAGAGTACAGATCTAAAGCGTTCAAAATCAAAAATTTAGTTCAAGATAAACTATGGGATAGTGAATCTCAATTTTTTAAAGTTTTGCCTGAAGAAGGATCTCAACTTAGTGATGCACGTGAGCTATATGGATATACACCCTGGTATTTTAATATGCCTGATTCAGGATATGAAGAAGCATGGAAGCATTTAATAGATAAAGAAGGATTCTACTCACCTTATGGACCAACTTTTTTAGAACAACGTCATCCAGAATTTAAAATTTCTTATGAAGGTCATGAATGTCAATGGAATGGCCCAAGTTGGCCTCTGGCAACTTGTAGCGTATTAACTTCATTAGCTAATCTACTAAACAATTATGATCAGAATGTTATCGGTAAAGAGGAGTATTTTAAAACACTTAAATCCTACACTAATTCCCATAAGCTTAAAAGAGAAGATGGGAAGATAGTTCCATGGATTGATGAAAATCTTAATCCTTTCAATGGAGATTGGATATCTCGAACTCGTCTTAAGTCATGGGATAACGGAACCTGGAGTATTGAGAAAGGTGGTAAAGAAAGAGGAAAAGATTATAATCACTCAACTTACAATGACTTAATAATTACAGGATTGATCGGATTAAGACCGCGTAGCGATGATATAGTTGAAATAAATCCACTTATACCAGAAGGAAAGTGGGATTATTTTTGTTTAGACAATGTACTTTATCATGGTAAAATATTAACTATTTTTTGGGATAAAACCGGTGAAAAATATAATAGAGGAAAAGGGTTTATGGTATATGTTGATAATAAGCTAAGAATCCATAATGATAAAATTAAAAAAGTCAGTTTTGAATTGAAAAGTTGATATAAAAAAATAACCTAAAACTGTAGATTAATTTTTCTTTTTTTATCATTTAACTTAAATCAATTATCTTTGTAAATGATTGAGGAAGGATTTGATTGATTGCAACCTCTTAAAAAAAATGCTAAACCAGTATTCCTTTTTAACAATTGCAATAATCTTTCTGAAAATTTAAACAAATCATGATTATTCATGACTAATTATTTATGAAAAACAAAAAAATGAAAAAAACTTTTAAAAATGTTGACATAAGTTTATTGAAGTCATTGCCAAATCCTGCGCAAAAAGCATATGAAATAAAATTAAAACAACCTGAACTAACCTTTTTGGGAGTTTATGAACAACCGGATTTTGCATCCTTATATTTACTATTTTATCCAGATAAAAAAATTATAGAATTAAAATCTTTTAAATTATATCTTCAACAATACAGAAACTTGATCATTTCTTATGAAAGACTTATAAATATTTTATATGATGATATTAAGACGGTTTATAAACCAAAAAGATTAAGGATAATTTTAGATTGTAACCCAAGAGGTGGAATTTCATCTAGACTCACCCAAGATTCTGATTGGAAATCTTTGGGAGGAAAAGAAGAATACAAAAGTTACAATGAAGATATTTGGTAATAATTATGAAAAAAATAAATTTAAATTACTGGGGAATTATAATACTAATCTTATTTGCTTCTTTTTCTAGATTAATTCCTCATATTCCTAATTTTACTCCCGTAGGTGCAATAGCTTTATTTGGTGGAGCATATTTTAAAAACAAATTTCATGCTTTTTTAATACCAATTTTATCTCTTTTTATTAGTGATTTAATTATTAATAATTTATTCTTAAGTGCTTATTTCAAAGAATTTACATTTTTTTACTCTGGTTTCCTTTGGCAATATGCAAGCTTTATATTAATAATCCTGATAGGAATTTTTAGTTTAAAGAAATTTAACTTTAAAAAACTTTTAATTACCACCATTGGATCTAGTTTAATTTTCTTTATAATAACTAATTTTGGTGTATGGATATCTGGATCTTTATATTCTAAGGATCTTTTAGGCTTGATATCATGTTACACAATGGCTATTCCTTTTTATAAAGGAACTCTCTTAGGATTTCTTTTTTATTCTTTTTTACTTTTCGGAATTGCTGAATTTTTAAAATCCAAAAGATCTTTAATAATTAAGTGAATCTTATGAAAAGCCTTTTTAATGCTCTTAATAACAAAATTTTAGTTCTAGATGGAGCAATGGGAACCATGATTCAAAAATATAATCTCGATGAAAAGGATTATAGAGGGGAAAGATTCAAAAATTTTGAAAATCCGTTAAAAGGAAATAACGATTTATTATCAATTACACAACCAAAAATAATCTCTGAAATTCACAGAAAATATCTTGATGCCGGAGCTGATATAATTGAAACGAATACTTTTTCATCAACATCAATAGCTATGGCAGACTATAAAATGGAAGATTTAGTCTATGAGCTAAATTTTGAATCTGCAAAAATTGCAAAAAAGCTTACTCAAGAATACACCCAAAAAAACAAAAATAAACCGAGATTTGTTGCTGGTTCTATTGGCCCTACAAATAAAACTGCTTCTATTTCTCCAAATGTTAATGATCCAGGTTATAGAGCAATAACTTTTGATGAATTAGTAATATCATATTCAGAACAAATAAAAGGGCTTTTAGAAGGAGGTGTTGATATTTTACTGGTAGAGACAATATTTGATACTTTAAATGCTAAGGCTGCTTTAAATGCAATAGATACTTATTTAGAAAAAAATAATTTAAATATCCCTATAATGGTTAGTGGAACCATAACTGATCAAAGTGGCAGAACCTTATCTGGGCAAACTGTAAAAGCCTTCCTTTATTCACTGTCTCATTTACCGCTTTTAAGTATTGGATTTAATTGTGCTTTAGGAGCTGAGCAATTAATTCCCTATATGAAAACATTAAGTGAAAATACTTCTTTTTACACATCTGCTCATCCTAATGCTGGACTACCAAATGCCTTTGGAGAGTATGATCAAACTCCAAAAGAAATGTCTTTTCAGATAAAAAATTATTTAGATGATAATTTAGTAAATATTATTGGTGGTTGTTGTGGTACTAATGAAAACCATATAAAAGAAATCTATGAATTAACAAAAAATTATTCTCCAAGAAAAATAAAAAATGTCTGAACGAATTTTAACTCTTAGCGGACTAGAACCATTTGAATTAAGATCAAATTTAAATTTTGTAAATATTGGAGAAAGAACAAATGTTACTGGTTCAAGAAAGTTCTTAAAATTAATAAAAGAAAATAAATATGAGGAAGCCGTTGAAATTGCTAGAGATCAGGTAGAAGGAGGAGCTCAAATTCTTGATGTAAATATGGATGAGGGTATGATTGATGGAAAAGAAGCCATGATTAAATATTTGAATTTAATTCAAGCTGAACCAGATATCGCTAAAATCCCAATTATGATTGATAGTTCTAAATGGGAAATAATAGAAGCTGGTTTAAAAGTAACCCAGGGTAAATGTGTTGTTAATTCGATAAGTTTAAAAGAAGGTGAGGAAATTTTTATAAATCAAGCTAAAACAATAAAAAAGTTTGGTGCTGCTGTTATAGTAATGGCCTTTGATGAAAAAGGCCAAGCTGACACATATAAAAGAAGAATTGATATTTGTAAAAGATCATACGAAATTTTAACAAAAAATGTAAGCTTTAATCCTGAAGATATAATTTTTGATCCCAATATTTTTCCTGTTGCTACAGGAATTGATGATCATAAAACATATGCTGTAGATTTTTTTAAAGCTACTAAATGGATAATACGTAATTTACCTTATGTAAATGTTAGTGGGGGTGTGAGTAACGTATCTTTTTCATTTAGAGGAAACAATAAAGTTAGAGAAGCAATGCATTCTGTTTTTCTCTACCATGCTATAAAAAATGGAATGAAAATGGGAATTGTTAATCCCACTATGCTTGAAGTTTATGATGAAATTCCTAAAAAATTATTAGAATATGTGGAGGATGTAATACTTAATAGAAAAGAAGATGCAACTGAACGATTATTAAACTTTGCTGAAACCCTTTCTCAATCAAAAAACACTTCATCATCAAAAAAAGAAGAATGGAGAAAAGATAATTTGCAAAATAGAATAACTCATTCTCTTGTAAAAGGTATTGATAAATATATTATTGAAGATACTGAAGAGGCTAGAAATAAAGAAAAAAGAGCTTTAAATGTTATTGAAAAATTTCTTATGAATGGAATGAATGTTGTTGGCGACCTTTTTGGTGAAGGAAAAATGTTTTTACCACAAGTTGTTAAATCAGCTAGGGTTATGAAAAAAGCTGTTGCACATTTAATACCATTTATTGAATCTGAAAAAAATTCTGAAAAAAAATCAGCAGGGAAAATTTTAATGGCAACTGTAAAAGGAGATGTACACGATATTGGAAAAAATATTGTTGGAGTAGTCCTTGGATGTAACAATTTTGAAATTATAGATCTTGGAGTTATGGTACCACCCGAAAAAATTATAGATACTGCAATAAAAGAAAATGTTGATATTATAGGGCTAAGTGGATTAATTACACCTTCCTTAGATGAAATGGTTTTTTTAGCTAAAGAGCTTGAAAAAAGAAAATTAAAAATTCCTGTTTTAATTGGTGGTGCTACAACTTCGAAAACTCATACTGCAGTAAAAATAGAACCCGAATATAGTGGATGTGTAATTCACGTTAATGACGCTTCAAGAGCAGTTCCAGTTGCTTCAAATCTGTTAAACAATAATAATGAAAAATTTAAAAAAGAAGTAAAAAATGAATATGAAATTGTTAGAGAAAATTTTTTAAATAGAAAAAATGACAAAAGATTTATTTCTTTAAAAAATGCTCGTAATAATAAATATAAAATTGATTGGAAAAAAACTAAAACATATAAGCCTAAAGAATTAGGAATTAATATTATAAATATTGATGATCTAAATATTTTAAAAAGATATATTGACTGGACTCAATTTTTTAGATCATGGAATCTTCATGGGATATATCCTGCAATTTTTAAAAATGAAATTAATGGAAAACAAGCCAAACAGCTATTTGAAGATGCTAATATCATTCTTGATAAAATAATTAATAAAAATTTATTTAAAGCAAAAGGAATTTTTGGATTATTTCCTGCTAATTCAATAAATGATGATGATATAGAATTATATACTAATGAAGATAGAACAGATGTTTTAAATAGATTAATTACTCTCAGACAACAATCAAAGAAAAGAGATGGTATACCCAATATAGCCTTATCAGATTTTATTGCTCCAAAAAACTCAAAAATCAAAGATTATATAGGTTTATTTTGCGTATCAAGTGGATTTGGCTGTGATGAGTTGTGTTCAGTTTATGAAAAAAATAATGACGATTATAACAGTATAATGGTAAAAGCAATTGCTGATAGACTCGCAGAAGCTTTCGCAGAATATCTTCACAAACTGGTAAGAACAAAATATTGGGGATATAATAAAAATGAAAAAACCACAAATGAGGATTTAATTAAAGAAAAATATCAAGGTATTAGACCGGCACCAGGATATCCTGCATGTCCTGACCATTTAGAAAAAAAAACTATATGGAAAATACTTAATGTAGAGGATAAAATCGGAGTAAAACTTACTGAAAATTTTGCTATGTGGCCAGCAGCATCAATTTCAGGGTATTATTTTTCTAATATAGAATCTAAGTATTTTGGATTAGGTAAAATAGATGTTGATCAAGTTAAAGATTATGCTCAAAGAAGAAATATAGATTTAAATTCAGCAAAAAAATGGCTTAATCCAAATTTAAATGATATTTAAATTATAATTTTCAATGATTGAAATTTTAATAATATCAATACTAGCTTTTTTTATTTCAATTCTAACTTTTTTTTCAGGTTTTGGTTTAGGAACTTTACTAACACCTGTTTTTTTAATTTTTTTCCCAGCTGAATTCGCTATTACAGCAACAGGAATTGTTCATCTTTTAAATAACATATTTAAATGGTTTTTAATAAGAAAAAATATTAATTGGCTGACAGTTAAAAATTTTGGATTACCTGCTATTATTGCTGCTTTTTTAGGAGCTTATTTATTATTTGTTTTTAAGGACTTAAATCTAAACTATAATTATAAATTAATGGGTAAAGTTATTGAACAAGACTTTTTAAAATTATTAATTTCTCTTTTATTATTAATATTTGCTATTATCGAATTAATCCCTCAAACAAAAAATCTTAAATTCAAAAAAAAATGGTTGCCTTTAGGAGGTTTATTAAGTGGATTTTTTGGAGGATTAACTGGTATTCAAGGAGCTTTGAGAAGTGCTTTTTTAATTAAAGTAAATCTATCAAAAGAATCTTTTATAGCAACTGCAGTAACTATATCCGTATTAGTTGATTTTACTAGAATTGGAGTGTATTTTTCTAATATCGATATAATAAAAATTTCAGATCAAAATTATCTCATAATTTTTTCTTGTTTAGCTGCAATATTAGGAAGTTTAATAGGAATTAATTTATTAAAAAAAATAACTGTAGATTTTATACATAAACTGGTAAATATTTGTTTGGTTATATTAGCTGTAAGTTTAGCACTTGGAGTAATTTAAAAATTATATGTTAGAATGGCATAAAGAAATTGTAAAACAGTTTCAAAAAAGTTTTGGAATATCTGATTATGGATTGCTTTGGATATTCTTTATGGAAGGTTTTATAATAGGCGGTTTAATTATCTATTTTATTAAATAATTAACTCCTTATAATTATTTACTTTTCTTTTTTCGAGGTCTTCTTACACCAAAAGATTTATTTACAATTTTTCCTCTTTTTGTTTTTTTATCTCCTTTTCCCATAAAGTATAAATATACAAAATCTCATCAACCTTTTTTATTGACATTAATTTTAATTACTTTGGTTTTTTGTTAATCATAAATCAATTTTAAAATGAAAAATTTTTTTACTCTATTATTACTATTACTTTTTATTGATGCCCAAGCTCAAGCTGAAATTAATAGATTAATCTACCTTGATATAAAAGATGGACAGGCTTTTGAAGAAGTTTGCATTGATTATGGATTAAAAGTTGCGCAAGCAGCTGTTGATAATAAAGGAATGCTTGGCTGGAACGTCTGGAAAAAAATTGGAAAATCTGGAAACTCTAATTATGTTGTTGCTATTCAATTTAAGGATATAGATCAAGCTACCGGAAATATTAAATGGAATGGGCTCAAAGCAACTGGAATTGATCAGAAGCATATTAAATTAGAATGGAATGTAGTAAGAGATGATTTATACAGAATCCACTCTTCTATTCCTGGAGAATCTTCATATGTAGTTATTAATTATTCAAAACCCACAGATCTTGGTAAACATCTATCATATGAAGTTGACTATATAACTCCTGTCATGAAAGAATTAATTTCAAAAAATCAATTAAATAGAACATCTTGGAATGTACAAGCTAAAATTTATCCTTCTGGAACAAATGAAAAGTATTCAATGTTTACTGCAGATGGTTATGCTAACTTTGCTGATGCTATAAAATCTCAAGACTTTCGACTTAATGTTAATAATTTCGAGGTATGGGATAAAGCTATTAAAAAAGTTCATGGGGACAAAACAATGGAAGGTTCAATTCCCAATGGATTCGAATATAAACCAATTTATAAGCTTATTACTACAACAAAATAATTAAACAAACTTTAAAAAATTTAAAATGAAAAATTTAATCACACTAATAATATTTTCAACAATACTTTTTTCTTGTAACAGTCCAATAGATTCTTCTCCTTGGTCTGGTATTATAAATCAAAATGATGAAAAAACAAAAATTGTTGAAAAACTTGCAAAAGGTTATGAAACTGGAACTTTTGAAATTGCGAAAGAATATTTCACAGAAGATGGAATTCATACAGTTAATGATGCAAAATATACAACAAATGAAATAATTCAAGGATATAATTTCCATTCGGAGTTATTCGATAATCTTAAACACGTTGATCCAATTGTTACGACTATGAAATATAACAATAATCGCATATTTACCAACCAATGGTCAGGATGGTCAGCTACCTCAAAAATTACAGGCGAAAAACATGAATTAAAATTTTATTGTGCTTGGCAATGGGAAGGTGAAAAAATTATTGGAACAGAATGTTTTTTTGATACAGCAATTATTCAAAAAGAAATGGCGTTATACCAAGAGAAAATGAATGCAGAATAAAATCTTTTCAATTTTTGAATTAAAGCCCTTATTTTAAGGGCTTTTTTATTTATATTTAATTACGTGAAAATTAAATTATAATTTATGAGCTCAAGAAGAAAGTTTCTAAAAAAGTCAATTATCATTCCTTCAATAATGATTTTGCCCAGACATGTTTTAGGAGGAAAAGGTTACACTTCTCCTAGTGATAAATTAAATATAGCAGGTGTTGGTGTAAGAAAATGGGGAATGGGTTCTGGAAATCTATCTAGTTGTGAAACTGAAAACATAGTTGCTCTTTGTGATGTCGATCATAAACTCTCTGCTGAAACTTTTAATAAATATCCCAAGGCAAAAGTTTATAAAGACTTCAGAGTTATGCTTGAAACTCAAAAAGATATTGACGCCGTAATCGTTGCTACACCTGATCATACGCATGCCATTATTTCTATGATGTCTATTAAACTTGGAAAACATGTTTTTTGTCAAAAACCTTTAACACATACTGTTTATGAAGCTAGGCTCATAACTGAAACTGCCAGAAAGTATAAGGTTCAAACTCAAATGGGAAATCAAGGTCGATCTTCAGAAGAAATAAGAAGGCTTAAAGAATGGATAGATGATGGAGCGATTGGGCCTGTGAGAAAAGTATATGCATGGACTGATCGTCCTGTCGGAGGAAATGCTTGGGATACTTTTGATGCTAAAGCAAAACCTAAAGAAAAACCACCTATTCCTAAAGATCTTGATTGGGATCTATGGTTAGGTCCTGCAAAATATAGAAATTATCATCCCAGTTATCATCCTAATTCTTGGAGAGCTTGGATTGACTTTGGAACTGGTTCCATGGGAGATATGGGATGTCATATTATTGATCCTTCTTTTTATGCTTTAGAACTTGGTGCTCCCTCAGAAATTCAAGCAACATCCACTCATTGGATTCCAGAAGTTGAATCTCAAACATATCCATCTGCCTCTATTGTCAGAATGAAATTTCCAAAAAGAGGAAATCATCCTGAATTAGAATTGACTTGGTCTGACGGAAGAATTCTTCCTCCTATACCTGAAGAATTTAAAGATACTGATAAGTTTACTTTAAGTGGAGCTATGATTATTGGTGATAAAGGGAAAATTATTCATGATTCTCACGGAGCTAGTGGATTAAAAATTCTTTCTAAAGAAAAAATGTTGTCTTACAAAGAACCTCCTAAAGTAATTCCAAGAATTAATGGAGATTGGAGAGAGGGGGGTCATGAGCAAGATTGGATTAGAGCCTGCAAGGAAGGTCCCAATGGAATCCCTGCTAGTTCTTCATTTGAATATGGAGGGCCACTAACTGAGATGGCACTACTTGGAATGATTGCTATTAGGCTTAAAGACCAAAGGTTAAAATGGGATTCAAAAAAATTCGAATTCACAAATAATAAAGAAGCTAACGCACTTTTACATAAAAAATATCGTAAGGGGTGGTCTCTTTAAAAAATTTCATATACGCTATTCAAAATATTATCAAATGGAAGACCTCTTGTCATTGATCTAGACATAAAAATTCCATATAAAGTGTTTTCAGGGTCTATCCAAAAAAATGTATTTTGTAACCCAGGCCAACCAAATATTTTTTTTGGAGCTTTTAATTTCATTTTTTTTGGGTCTTCTAAAACAAAAACAGATAGTCCTTTATAAAATCCTAATAAATATTTCTCACCCCAATATTCTTTAGGATAACTTTCAGAAAATTTCTGAGTCATAAGCTTAATACTTTCCGAACTTATAATTTGTTTATTGTTAAACACACCTCCATAAAGTAACATTTCACAAAAGTTGGAAAAATCTTTACTTGTAGTAAGAAGACCTTCAGCACCTAAAGGAGTTTGACTATCCTTATTATAGGTCATCATATTGCCTAAGCGTGTAATTCCATCTTCATTGAACCCTTCAATATTCGAACTCTTCAGATAAACAGGTTGTAGTAATTTTTTTGTTTTTTTATCTAAATAAAATCCCGTATCAAACATCTCTAGAGGAATAAATAACGATTCTTTTAAAAAAACATCAAAGGATTTTCCATAAACAACCTCTGCTACTCTACCTAGAATAGATTGATTAACTCCATATAAATACTTTGTTCCAGGCTCATAATGAAGAGGTTCTTTAGAAATTATATCCATTAACTCCTCAAGGTTATCAGCCCTTATGGCATCTACATAAAAGTTTTCAGGAGTAGCAAAACCTGACCTATGAGACAATAAATGAATAATTTTTAATTCATTTTTACACTTATACGTACGTTCTTCATTTCGCCCATATCCAGAAATTTTTAAATTTTCAGGATCTAAAAGCATACAATTTAAATTAGAAAAAGAAGGAATATATTTTGAAACTGGATCATTTATATTTATTAGACCTTTTTCTATTAATTGAAGTATTCCTACTGTAGTAACCACTTTTGACATTGACCAAATGGGAAACAATGTTTTAGAATTTATTTCTTTATCTCCTGGTTTGAATGAATTTTGGATATTTTGATAAACTATTTTATCGTCCTTAAATATTATTATTTGATTACTTGCTGTTATCTTATCATCAATTAATTTTTGTTGAAAATTTATTAATTGCTTTTGTTTATAATTTGTTTCTTGAGAAAACGAATTTGAAAAGATTAAAAAGTGTAAAATAAAAATATAGAGCCTTTGCATTTTTCTTTATTTATATTACAAATAAAAAAACTTCTTCCCTATTTATTATGCTTTTAAAACCTGTAATCTAATAGATTTAAAAGCAATAGTAATTTGAGCTTCTACAGTTTTTATGGAAATATTTAAAATTTCAGAAATTTCGAGATTAGTATATCCTTCTTTTTTACTTAGGACAAAAATTTCTTTACATCTTTTAGGCAAATTGTTGATAGACTCGTTAACAATTTTAATTAATTTATCAAACTCCGAATCTTTAGGCTCATCAATAATTTGATTTAAAAATCGAACATATTCATCATGAACTTTTAAAAGTGATTTATTTTTATGATAAACATTAATAAATTGATTGTAAACAGATCTATATAAAAATCCCTCAATAGAAAATTCTGGATTTAATCTCTTTCTAAATTCATATGTCTTTAAAAAAACATCTTGTACAATATCCTTAGCTAATGAATAATCACCTGATAAACTTACTGCATAAGCAAAAAGTCTTCTATTATATTTATTAATCAATTCCGTAAAAGCAGATTCATCTCCACTTTTTAAGAGTAAAATAAATTCTTTTTTTATTTCTCTTTTCAAATTATTATAGTTTATAATTTTAAATTTAATAATATATTTTAATTTTTAGGGGTAACTAAGTTTAATTCTGTATGGATTTATATGCATAAGCCAAAAACTTTAAATTTTGAAGATTTAATTTTAAAATACTTAAATCAAAATACATCTGTATATGATTTAAAAAAATTGTTGGTTAAGCTTAAAGAAAAAGAAAATGTTGAGGTTTTTAAAAGTTATATTAAAACAAATTATTATTCATTATACGTTTTGAACGATATAGATAGAAAAGACATTATAAAGGTTATAAAAAATAAAATTGATCTTGAAAGAAAAATTTCTGAAAGAAAAAGTTTTATAAAAAAATCCTTTAAGTATGCGGCACTATTTTTTTTAGTACTAGGATTAGGTTATTATATTAAATCTACTCAGCAAAACATTACTGATGAAGAAAAAATTGTGCCCAAAGCTGATGATATAGTTCTTGAAACAGAAAACGGAGAACAGCTGATTATTGAAAAAGAAGAAAAAAATCTTAAAATTGATCCTAAAATAAATTTGCTTCAAAAAGCTAATAAGCTAGTTTATGATAAAGATCTTAAAATTGAAAAACTTGTTTTTCATTCCCTTAAAGTTCCTTATGGTAAAAGATTTGATATTGTTCTATCAGACAATTCTAGAGTATATTTAAATTCAGGAAGTATATTAAAGTATCCTGTTAAATTTTTAGATAATCAAATAAGAGAAGTCTTTTTGGAAGGTGAAGCATTTTTTGATATATCGGAAGATGAAAAAAATATTTTTCGCGTAAATTCAAATGGAATAAATGTTGAAGTATATGGTACAAAATTTAATTTTAAAAATTATCCAGAAGATTATGTCTCTGATGTCGTTTTAGTAAACGGTTCTGTAGGAATTTCAAATACTGAGAATAAATCTATCACTAAATTAACTCCCGGTTTTAAAGGATCTGTTGATAAAGAAAATTATATCGTAGAAAAAGTTAAAATAAATACTAAGTTATATACTTCATGGATTGATGGTCAAGTAGTATTTAGGGGTGAGAGTTTTAATCAAATTATTAAAAAGCTTGAGAGACTGTACAATGTGACTATTATAAATAACAATGAAAAAATATCTGAAGAATTATTTAATGCAACTATAGATACTGAAGAAGAAAAAATTGAAGATGTATTAAACTATTTTAATAAAATATATAATATTGAATATCAGGTATATAACAATAAAATTATTATTAATTAAATGAAAATATAAAAAAATAGGGGAAGTATTGCAGTACTCCCCCTTGAATAAAGATAAAAACCGAAATGTATAAAACGATTTAAATCTATGTAAAACTATGAAAAACAATTCAAACTATGCCTATCATCTTGAATATGATACCATTAAAAACGCTGTGAGATATTCAATTATTTTATTTCTTACTTTCATTTTTAGTGCCATGGCAAACGGCTTTAGCCAAGACAAGGTTTCTTTAGACCTTAAAAATCTTAATATTTCTCAAATATTAGATGAAATTGAAGCAAATACAGAATACAAATTTATTTATAATGTAAATATTTTTGATTTTGAAAAAAAGTCTTCAATTACAGTAAAAGACAAATCAATTAAATTTGTTTTGAATATGATCTTTAATAATCAGTTAGATTATGAAGTCATTGATAAAAAAGTTATTCTTAAGAAAAAGATCAAAACTAAAGTTTCTTCTGAAGAAGAAGAAGAAGAAGTTCTTCAAAGATCAGTTTCTGGTAATGTTTCTGATTCTGATGGAAATGGACTGCCCGGAGCTTCTGTTTTAGAAGTTGGAACTTCTAACGGAACCACCACTGATTTTGATGGAAATTTTACTTTAGAGCTTGAAAATGATGATTCAGATTTGGAAATCTCTTTTATTGGATTTGAAACTCAAACAGTTTCAACCGATTCAGATAATATTTCTGTTCAACTACTTGTTTCTGATTCATCTCTAGATGAAATTGTTGTTACGGGTTATGGCACTCAATTAAGAAGAAATATTACAGGTTCTGTTGCTACAATTGATACTGAAGTAATTGAAAACAGATCTTTAACTAGTGCTGGTGCTGCTCTGTCTGGAACTACTGCTGGTGTATTTGTATCTCAGAATTCAGGAGAAGCTGGTCAGGATGAAATTTCAATTCGAGTTAGAGGTATTGGAACCCTAAATGACTCTAGGCCACTTATTATAATAGATGGTATAGAAGGTGATATTAATTTACTTAACCCTAATGACATTGAATCTATTTCCGTACTTAAAGATGCTGCTTCTGGAGCAATTTATGGATCTAGAGCTGCAAATGGAGTTGTGGTTGTAAAAACTAAAAGAGGTTCTAGAAATCAAAAAGCTGTTTTTGCCTACGAAGCTACTTTTGGTACCTCTGAAGCTGTAAAATTGCCAGATGTAAATTATGATCCAGTGTATAATATGAATTTTAAGAATTTGTCAAGAACAAATTTTGGTGGTGAACCTATATATTCTCCTGCACAAATAGCTGAAGCTGGTTCTCAAACAACTTGGTGGAAAGATCCAATGAATGATCTTATACAAAAAGCTCCTGTTAATGTTCATAACTTAAGCGTAACAGGAGGATCAGAAGATGTAAACTATAGAGTTGCTTTAGGAATTTTAGATCAGGAAAGTATTGCTACTGGTGGTAATTATTTTGATCGAGGTAATCTAAGAATTAACCTTGATGCTAGTCCAACAGATAAAATTGAAATTGGAACTACTATTTCACTCTCTAGAAGCAATCAATCAGGAACTCAACAGTCTCTAAATTCTTCTAACCTGCAAGGACCTCAAGCTCTTGGAGTTCAATTACAGAATACTTTAGGCCCTAAATATAATGCTGATGGAAACTATGCGATGATAACTGTTGATCAAGCTGGTTTTAATGTAGGCCCTGGAACAGGAAGAAATAATAATGCGGGTTATGCAGATGGAGTTTATTATGATATTGGCCAAATTATTAACAACACATTAATGAATGCTTATGTTGCTTATTCACCAATTGAAAACTTAACAATTAAAGCAACAGGAGCTTTAAGAAATAGAAGTACTAACAGCCGTCAGTTTACTAAATTGGTTAAAAATTATTATCCAGACGGTTCGTCTTTTAATGCCCCTGGCGTTTCTAGATTACGAACCAGAGAAAATATTGAATTTTTTACTGAAACTTATTTCTTAACTGCCGACTATAATGTAGATCTTGGTGGAGGAAATCTTAATGCTCTTATTGGATATAGTCAAGAGGAAAATCAGGTTACAAACTTTTATGCATCTAGAGATGGTCATTTAACAAATGCTGTTCAGGTTTTAGATGCTGGTCAACCAACCAATCAATTAAATAATGGCTCAGAGACTGGTTTTGCTGTTCAGTCTTATTTTGCAAGAGTTAATTATAATTTAAATGATAAATACTTATTAGAAGCAAATGTCAGAAGAGATGGAAGCTCACGATTCCTAAAAGATAAATGGGGAGTATTCCCATCTTTTTCTGCAGGATGGATTATGTCAGAAGAAGACTTTATAAGCTCAATTACAGCTATTGACTTTTTAAAGATTAGAGCTTCTTGGGGAGAACTAGGAAATGCCAATGTTCCAAACTTTGCTTTTAATAAAAGTTTAAGTTTAACTGAAGGTTATAGTTTTGGCGGGGTAATAGTTCCTGGAGTTGGTCAGTCTTCTCTTGGTAACGAAAATCTTAGCTGGGAAAAAACTACTAGCACTAACTTTGGTGTTAATTTAGTTTTAAATAACGGATTAGGAATTGATTTCGATCTATTTAATAGAGAAACTTCAGATATACTTTTTGACCTGCCAGTAAATGTATTGACTGGATTTACATCTCAGTACAGAAATGCGGCGAGTATGGAAACTAAAGGTTGGGAATTAGCTTTAAATTATTCTAAAACTATTGGCAAATTAAAACTACAACTTGGAGCAAATATCTCTAAAGCTGAAAATACTGTAACTGATCTTAATCCAGGTATTGCTGGAGGTGAAAACGATAGAATTTTCTTAAGTAATGGAGCTATTTTAGGAGAAGGTTATAGGCCTGCAGCTTTCTGGGGCTTTAAGTCTGATGGTATTTTTAATGATGCTGCAGAACTTGCTGCTGCTGCTGATCACTCTTTAATGGGGTCTCAGGTTGGTGATGTTAAATTCATAGACTTAAATGGTGACAATAAGATTACTCTTGATGATAGAACAGACATTGGAGTTGATGTTCCTGAAATTACCTATGGATTCAATATTTTTGCAAATTATGGGAATTTTGACTTAGCTGCTATTTTCCAAGGAATTGGAGAAACATCTTTCCAAGGAACTTTTGAACTCTTTAAACCAGATGCTGGAGGTTATAATACTGCTAATTTCTGGGCAGATAACTGGACTCCTTCAAATCCTGATGCTAGATGGCCAAGAATATGGGCTGGTCAAGCTGCAAGTCCAAGTGATGTCTATCCAAGTGATTTCTTTGTTTGGGATAGAGCATATTTGAGATTAAAGAATTTACAAATAGGTTACACTGTTGATGCAGACTTTATTCCATTTGATAGTTTAAGACTCTTTTTTAATGGAACAAATTTATGGACATCAACTGATTTTCCATTGATTGATCCTGAAGTTAGAACAGGTGTTGGGGCTAACGAACTTTATGCGCCTGGACAAGAGGCTCAGGCTGGTAGAGCTCCATACATGTTCCCTCAATTGAAAATAATGTCATTTGGAATTCAGGCAAAATTTTAAAAAACGATGCGAACAATATTAACAATTATTAAAATAAATTATAAAATATGAAAACTAAATTTTTAACAATTACAATTATAATTTTATCTTTCGTGATGTCGTTCACATCATGTGAGGAGGATTTTTTAGAAAAATCTGATCCTGGAGCCGGTGCTGTAGACGGATTTTTTCAAACTGCTGACGACTTTAAGTTGGGTGTTAATGGAATTTATAATTCGTTAACTGCAGCTGGGTATTTTACAAATTTCTGGGGAGGTAACTACTTCCACATGAATATGGAATTCGATGTAGTCTCTGACAACATGGTAGGTCAAGGAGCTGCATGGAAAGGATACAGTGAATTAGCAAGTGGACTTGCTACTCCACTTTCTGGTGGTATAACTGATTGGAAATTCAACTACGGTTTAGGAGCTATTTCTAAAGTAAATACTATGTTAGCTGTTATGGCTGATGTTGATTTTGGTGCTGAAGGTTCAGCAAAATGGGAAGCAGAATTAAAATATCTTCGAGGGTTTTTATATGCAGATATGGCTTTCCTATATGGAGGTATGCCTTTAATAACAGAATCCATTACATCTGAAGAGGCTGATGCATTAGCAAGATCAAGTCAAGCTCAAACATATGAACAAGCTATAAGTGATCTAACTTTTGCTGCTGCTAATCTGGGTGATACTCCTAATGCAGGCGAATTTGGAAGGCCAACAAAAATGGCTGCTCAAGCTGCTCTTGGTTTTGCTTATTTGAATCAAAAAGACTATGCTAGTGCTAAAAGTGCTTTTTCTAATATAATTTCTCAAGAAGGAGGTCTTACCGGACTTGCGTCTGCTGCAGAGTGGGAATGCCTTAACAGAGGCTGCGCTGAACAGAATAAAGAAATTATATGGTCTATTCAAAATGGGCCTGGAGCAGAAGGAACTGGTGACTACATTCCTATGGGAATTCCAACTCAATCAGGATTTAATGGATGGTCTGGTCATAAATTCACTCAAAACTTAATTGATGCATATGGAATGGCAAATGGTTTACCAATTACAGATCCTGATTCAGGTTATGATCCAGCTAATCCTTTAAAAAATAGAGATCCAAGATTACGTATGACTTTTTATTTTGAAGGAGACCCTTATGATGGTGGGGTTATTGATGATGGAGAATTTGGAGGAGTTTGCTGTAATGGAAGTACTAAATTAATGGCAAATATTGGTATTGCACCTGTATTTCCTAGAAAATATACTGCAGATCCAGATTTAACACCTGAAGCATTTGCTCAAATGAATGGAATTGAGTTTGGTTCTCCAATAGATCTAGTTATTTATAGATACGCTGATATTCTACTTGCTCATGCTGAAGCTCTGAATGAATCTGGTGATACAGCAGGAGCTTATGCCGGAGTAAATAAAGTAAGAAATAGAGCAGGTTTACCTGATTTAGCTGCGGGGCTTTCAAAAGCAGCAATGAAAGATGCTATTCTACAAGAAAGAAGAGTAGAATTAGCCCTTGAAGGTAAAAGATATTACGATCTAAAAAGAGCTGGTATTTTAATGGAAACCGTTAATTCTAATAAAGGTTGGGATTTACACGGAGGAGCAAATTACAAAGCTCATTATGATCTTTGGCCACTTCCGGGAGGTTTTGTAGATAACAGTCCTGCAATAGAACAAAATCCAGGTTATTAATTTTTAAATAATAAAAATTAGTAATAGTAGTAGTTAAATTTTATACGGTTTAGTTAGTTTAATTTAATATATTACATTTGAAAGGTAGGGAGTTAACTCCCTACCTTTTTTTAAAAAAGTAATTAGATGAAGCCTTTTCTTTATATATTCTTTTTTTCACCATTTTTTCTATTTGCTCAAAATGTTTTTTCTGACGTAACATCAAGTTCAGGAATAGATAATATTTATGATGTTTATCAAGGACTTTTTGGTGGAGGAGTGGTTGCTTTTGATTACAATAAAGATGGTTATGAAGATTTATTTATTACAGGAGGACAAGGTCAAGATGTTTTGTATAAAAATAATGGTGATGGGACTTTTAAAAATGTCACAAAAGAATCTGGTCTATATAAAAATAAAATTATTGTCACTACAGGAGTTTCTTCTGCTGATGTAAATAAAGATGGGCATATTGATTTATTTTTAACCACCATTGCTTCTCAAGTAGATCAAACAAAAAGAAAAAAAACTCTATCCCCTAACCTATTGTATATAAACAATGGAGATGGAACTTTTAGTGATCAAAGCTCAAAATTTAAAATAACTAAAAGTAATTTTTCTACATCTTCTTCTTTTGGAGATATAAATGCAGATGGTTTTCCAGATTTATTTGTAAGTAATTATTTTAAAAATTTTTATTTTGAAGAGAGTCCTTTTAACACTCATAATCTTGCTATTTTAAATCATTATAGTATTAATGAAGAATATGAAACTGGTGATGATGAGATTTACATTAATGTTGAAGGTAAATATTTTAAAGATGTTTCTAACTTACTAATTGATGCTGGAAAAGGTTATGGTTTTGGAGGAGTTTTTACAGATTTTGATAATGATAACGATCTAGATTTATTTATTATTAATGATTTTGGAGAGACAAGCGAGTCCAATAGATTATTAGTAAATCAATATCCAGAATTAAGATTTGAAAATAAAAGTCGAGAACTTAAAATCAATTTTGGTCTTAAATCAATGGGAGTTGGTGTTGGAGACTACAATAATGATAATTTTTTAGATTATCATGTAACTAATATTTTTGCTGGTCCATTTATCGTAAATAGAGGAAATGGTCTACCGTTTGTTAATTTAATGAACAATGTAGGGACAGGAATAAATAAAATAAATAGTTTTAACAACTCCGAAGCGGTTATAATTGGTTGGGGAAGTGTTTTTTTTGATTATGATAATGATACTGATTTGGATTTATTTAATTCAAATGGACCAATAAATCCTTTAGTAAATCCTATACCAAATATATTATTTGAAAATAAAGGAAGAGTTTTTGAACTAAATGAGAGTTCTGGTGTTATGGACTACGGAATTGCAAGAGGATCAGTACATTTCGACTATGATAATGATGGTGACCAGGATATTTTTGTTGTAAATCAAAGACCAGTTAATGACATGACATACAGAGGTGGTGTTGTTGGTTCTAAACTTTATAGAAATGATTCCTCAAATAAAAATAATTGGATGAAAATTAAATTAAAAGGAAATCAATCTACAACAAGAGGACTTGGGGCAAGAGTTAAAATTGTATGTGATGATTTAAATATGATAAGAGAAGTTGACGGAGGATCTAGTCATGCTTCTCAAAATACTTCAATTATTCATTTTGGTCTAGGAAATGAAAAAAAAATAGATTCATTAATAGTTACTTGGCCTGGAGGGAAAAAACAATATCTTACAAATATTTTGCCAAATCAATTAATTGAAATTGATGAGTTATATATAGAAGAACCCTCATTTTTCGACCAAATCATAAATTTTTTTAATTTGGATTAAAAACTATTTTAAAGATTTAATAAATTTCAATGAAGTTTAAAGCTCTAATTATTTTAATTTTTATCTATTTTTTCAACTTTTCTTTTTCTCAAAACCATAGTGTTGCTAGAAAATGGAATGAAGTACTATTACAGTCTATAAGAAATGATTTAGCTAGACCAACAGTTCATGCTAGAAATCTTTTTCATATATCTGCAGCAATGTATGATGCTTGGTCTGTTTTTAATAATAATTCCGACACATACTTTTTAAATAAAAATCATAATGGTACTGATATTCCATATGTTAAAACAAAATTTTTAGGTGATCTTAAAAAGAATCAAGAGAAAGCAATTAGCTATGCTGCATATAGACTTCTTGTTCATAGATATGAAATTTCACCTGGGTATAAAAAATCAAAAATTATAATTGACTCATTATTCAAAAAATTAGGTTACAATAAAAATTTTAAATCATTAGATTATCAATCAGGTGATCCTGCTGCTTTAGGAAATTACATTGCAAAAAAAATAATAGATTATTCATGGAATGATGGTTCAAATGAAAAATATTTTTATACTAATTTATTTTATGAACCAATAAATAAACCTTTAATTTTAAAAAATCCTGGTATAAAAAATCTTACTGATCCAAATAGATGGCAACCACTTGCTTTTGAAAAGTTTATTGATCAATCTGGAAATGAATTAGCAGGTTCAGTGCCCGAGTTTCTTGGTCCAGAATGGGGTCAAGTTTTCCCCTTTAGCTTAGATAAAAAAAACTTAAAAATTATGAAGAGAGATGGTTATAAGTATCCTATATACTTTGATCCAGGTACTCCGCCACAATTCACAAATTCCGAAAAAAAATTAAATCCTGAATATTCATGGAATCATAGTTTTGTTTCAATATGGGGGTCACATCTTGATCCAAATGATGGAGTTTTTTGGGATATTTCTCCAAATAATATTGGTAATCAAAATATTAATTACTCAAACCTTAAAATTGAGACATTAAATAAAAAATATAACAGAAAAAATGGAGGAGATAATTCGTCAGGGCACAGATTAAATCCTATTACAAAATTACCATATCAAAAACAAATCGTACCAAGAGGAGATTATACTAGGGTGATTGCAGAATTTTGGGCAGATGGACCTGATTCTGAAACACCACCGGGTCACTGGTTTACAATTTTAAATTATGTCTCTTACCATAATTTATTTAAAAGAAAGTTTGAAGGAATTGGAATGCCAATGGATACTCTAGAGTGGGATGTTAAAGCATACTTTTTATTAGGTGGAGCAATGCATGATGCTGCAATTGCTGCATGGGGATTAAAAGGTTATTATGATTATATAAGACCTATAAGTGCAATAAGATATATGGCTCAAAATGGACAGTCCTCTGACTCTAATTTAGATAACTACAATTCTTTTGGTATTGAATTAATAGATGGATATATTGAGCTTGTAAAAAAAGAAGATCCTCTGTCTGGTAAAAATGGAGAAAATATAGGTAAAATAAAAGTTTATTCTTGGAGAGGACACAAGTATATAAATGATCCTAAAAAAGATTATGCAGGAGTTGGGTGGATACTTGCAGAAAATTGGTTTCCTTATCAAAGACCAACGTTTGTGACTCCAAATTTTTCAGGGTACGTTTCAGGCCATTCTACATATTCAAGGGCAGCCGCTGAAGTTTTAACTCTTTTAACAGGAAGTGCTTTTTTCCCTGGAGGTTTAGGAGAATTTAAAGCCAAAAAAAACAAATTTTTAGTATTTGAAAAAGGCCCTACTCAAGATATAAAAATTCAATGGGCAACATATAGAGACGCTAGCAATCAGTGCAGTCTATCAAGAATTTGGGGAGGTATTCATCCCCCTGTCGATGACTTGCCAGGAAGAATTATTGGAGAGAAAATAGGAATAAATGCATATAATTATGGTAAAAAATATTTTTACTCAAAAAATTAATATTTTTAAAACCTTTTTATATCATAAGGGTCTTATTTTACTAAATTGTATTATAATAAGACTTTGATCATCAAAATATAAGTATGAAAAAAATTTATTCTCTTTTTTTAATCTCTTTATTTGTTTTTTCATGTGAAAATGAAAAGGAAATTATTAGTATAGAATTAACTAATGACATTGTTCCTATACCAAAAGAAATTAATTTTAATGATAAAAATAAAGGACTTGCTTTCTCAAAAAATATTTCTGTTTTTTATAAAAATTCAGAAATAAGTTCATTAATTCAACTTTTTAAAAAAGAAATTCAAAAAATAACTTCTTTAGAAATAAATTTTTATAACAATAATGAATCTTCAGCTGACTTTATTTTTAAGATTGATGAAAAATTAAATAAGGAAGAATATCTAATTGATATAAATCAAAAAATTTATATTTCTTCAGGTAGCTATAATGGTCTTGTAATGGCAAAAAATACTTTACTTCAGCTTATGTCAACAAGTAAACAATCTGTTGTTTTTCCCTTAATTAAAATTAAAGATTACCCTGACTCTAGCTATAGAGGTTTATTAATTGATTTAGCTAGGATGTGGCATGATGTAGAAGGCCTAAAAAAAGTAATTGACCTAGCTTCATTTTATAAAATAAACTATATTCAACTACACCTAACTGATGATCAGGCATTTACATTTCCCACTGAAAAATATCCAAAATTGTCAACACCGGATAGACCTTACTCAAAAAAAGATTTTAGAGAATTAGTTGAATATGCTAAATTAAGAGGAATAATTATAGTGCCAGAATTAGAAGTCCCTGGTCATGCAACTCAATTAGTTAAAATATATCCAGAAATTTTTAGAGTTAATAATAATAATCCAAACTCTAATGTTGTTGATATTTCAAATGAAAAAGTTTACACAGCACTTGATGAAATAATTGGTGAAATGGTTGAAGTTTTTTACACATCACCTTATTTTCATATAGGTGCAGATGAAGCTAATTTAGATCTCTATAGAAATGTCCCTGAAATTAGAAAATTTATGAAAAAAAATAATCTGGGAACAGATGTAAATGAACTATACAGGTATTTTATAGTAAGAATGAATGAGATAGTTAAAAGTCACAATAAAAAGATGTTTTTATGGGAAGGATTTAGAAAAGAAGGAAAAATAAAAATTCCTAAAGATGTAGTTGTTTTTGAATTTGAAACTTTATATCAACTTCCTAATGATTTAATTGATGATGGATATACTGTTGTAAATACATCATGGCAACCATTGTACGTTGTTAGTGGTGGTGTTAAAAATCCTAGAGCTAGAAGAGCCATGTGGTCCCCTGAAAAAATTTATTCATGGAATATTTGGAGATGGGAAAATTGGTATTATAAAGCTCCTGCTTCTAAAAAGCCAATTCAACTAGAAGAAACACCCCTTGTAATTGGAGGACAATTCTGTTCATGGGAACAAGCAGGCGAAGCTGAAATTCCAGTATTAAGGAAAAGATTACCCTCATTTACTGAAAAGGTTTGGAATAATAAAGAGGTATTGCCCTTTGAAATTTTCTTTCCTAAGGTCGAAAAAAATGATGAAAAACTTTCCAAAATTATTAACGATAAACGTCAAGACTCTCTTCTTTTAGGTTATAATTATCCTGGAGTTGGAGATTGTTTGTGGTGTGATTAAAAAAAAAATATGAAACTATATATTAAATATTTTACTATACTCTTTTTAATACAAACATTCATTGTTAAATCTCAAATACCCCTACCTGAACATCCTAGACCAGATTTTCAAAGGGAAATGTGGGAAAATCTGAATGGTCAATGGGATTTTAAATTTGATCCAAACAACATTGGTGAAAAAGAAAAATGGCAAGAGCAAAAAGTCAAGTTTGAAAAAAAAATTACAGTGCCTTTTCCATGGGGATCCAAACTATCAGGGGTTAATGATGAAGCTAACATTGCTTGGTATAATAGAGAAATTAATGTTTCAAAAAACTGGAAAGGGAAAAAAACGTTTATTACTATTGGAGCATCAGATTGGGAAACTACCGTTTGGATAGATGGAAATTTATTAGGAAAACATCAAGGAGGATATGTCCCTTTTTCTTTTGATCTTACCCCTTATATAAAATATGGGAAAAACCAAAATATAACTATAAGAGTTGACGATAATGCTGGTGATCCAAATAAGTTTGATAGAGGATATGCTCTTTATGGTAAACAAGGTTATGGAAACGCAAGAGGTGTTTGGCAGACAGTTTATTTAGAAGCAAGAGGACAAAACTTTTTAGATGCTGTTCATTTCACTCCTGATATAGATAATAAAAAAGTAAATGTTACAGCTTATTTAGAAAGCTATGCTAGAAAAGAATTGCCTTTAAATATTGAAATTAAAACTGAAAAGGGGTTAATTAAGCATAATATAACCTTTAAGCCAGGACAGCTTAAAAGAAATTTTGACATAGAAATACCGGAGATGAGACTATGGAGTCTTGAAGATCCATATCTTTATGATGTTGAAATAAGCCTTGAAGATGATAGTGTTGAATCATATTTTGGAATGCGTAAAATTTCTACTATTAATTTACCAGGAACAAAATATCCATATGTTGCTTTAAATAATAAACCTATATATCTCCAAATAGCTTTAGACCAATCTTATCATCCTGAAGGATATTATTCATTTCCCAATGACAAGTTTCTCAAAGAAGAGATTATGAGAAGTAAATCAATTGGATTAAATGGAATTAGAGTACATATAAAAGTAGAAGTCCCAAGAAAATTATACTGGGCTGATAAATTAGGTCTTTTAGTTGTGGAAGACCTTCCTAATGCATGGGGTGATCCTGACAAATTTATGAGAGATGAATCGGAATATACTCTTAAACAAATGATAAAAAGAGATTATAACCATCCTTCCATTTTTTCATGGGTTATTTTTAATGAGCAATGGGGTCTTTCAACAAAAAATGACCCAGAAGATAATAAAGAAAATGAAAGAGAAATCCTTACTGAAACTTATAACTGGGTGGCATCAATGTATTATTTGGCAAAATCATTAGATAAGTCAAGGCTAATAGAAGATAATTCAACATGTTGTGGAGGTCTTCATACTGCTACTGATATAAATTCATGGCATGCATACCTTCCTGGTTACGAATGGGAAAATTTTTTAAAAGATCAAGCTGATAAAAACTTTAAAGGAGGTTCACATCTATATTACGATGGATTTAAACAAGAAGATCAGCCTTTTGTAAATTCTGAATGTGGAAACGTTTGGGGGTATTCAGGAAGTACAGGTGATGTAGACTGGAGTTATGATTATCACAGAATGATAAATAGTTTTAGAAAATTTCCAGAAGTAGCAGGTTGGTTATATACTGAACATCATGATGTTATTAACGAATGGAATGGGTATTGGAAATTTGATAGATCTGAAAAAGAAACAGGTTTAAATGAAATTTTAGAAGGAATGTCAGTAAATGATTTTCATGCTCCTATATATTTATCTACAGGTGTTGAAATATGTCGAACTGTTAAAGGTGACGAAAAAATTGATATTCCATTATTTATTTCCTCTATGGTAGGTAATGATTATGGAGATGAATTAATTGTTGAATACGAATTGTCTCATATTAATTACATTGCCGAGGAAAAGATAATTAAATCTGACAATTTTAGAGTAAAATATCATCCATGGATGCAAAAATCTATATCACCCCTTAAATTGTCAATGCCAAACTCTAGTGGTCTTTCTAAATTAACTTTTAAACTTAAAACTTTAGATAATCAAATCTTACATAGAAACTTTATGCACTTTGAGGTTAATTCAAATAAAAAATTAAAGAATGTGGAAGTATTTAGTTTACCTCCAAAAGAAATATCTAACTCTAATTGGACTAAAAGGAAATGGGATGTTTTAAATGGGAAAAAAGTAAATGGAGCTGGGAGTGGTTTCTTTGAATATAAAATCCAAATTCCTGAAAATTTCAAAAAATTAAATTTTAAAGAAGCTTATTTTATAATTGAAGCTTCAGCAAAACAACTCTTTGACAAAGACAAAAAAGGAGAAGATTATGTAGATGCTGGTATGGATTGGATGAGAGGATCAATAGTAAGTCCAAGTAAAAATCCAAATTCTTATCCAATGACTGACGAAACATTCTTTCCATCGAAAATTAATATTTCAATTAATGGTAAGTCTACAAAAAGAATGACTTTATCAGATGATCCTGCAGATCATAGAGGTGTTCTATCTTGGCATAATCAAATAATATCATCTCGTGAACCTAGTAAGCAATTAATTTTTGATGAAGAATTTTGGGCAAATCAACCAAAATTAAATGAAGCCGGTTCATATGGATACTTAATAAAGGTGCCTGTTAGTAATGAAGAATTAATTGGCTCTATAAATAAAGGTAATTTAACTATCCGTATTCAAACTGAGGGTGAAGGAGGTATCGCTATTTATGGGAAATCATTTGGAAGATATCCAATAAATCCAAGCTTAGTTATTAAAAAATAAAGTGTGAAATATCTAAAACTACTATTAATAATTTTATTTACTTCTTGTTCATCTGAAAAATCATCGGATCTAAAACTAATGGATCTTTTTTCTGATGGTATGGTTCTTCAACAAAAATCTAAAACGAAAATTTGGGGTATTTCCAATGCAAATGGTAGAATTAATATAGAAAGTTCATGGGGAGTAAAATCCTCTACTAAAGCTGATACAAATGGAAATTGGATTACAGAAATAGATACCCCAAAAGCTGGTGGCCCCTATTCTATGAAAATTACAGACGGAATAAAAACCAAGGAGATTAAAGATATTCTAATTGGAGAAGTCTGGTTTGCATCAGGCCAATCAAATATGGAAATGCCCTTAGAAGGATATCTGCCTGCAGAACCTATTGACAATGCCGATCAAGAAATATTAAATTCTCTAAATGATAACATAAGAATGTTTACAGTAAGCAACAATGTTACGTTATCTAAAATAGATACAGTTGATGGAAAATGGTTAAGAAGTAATCCTGAAAACAGCAGATATTTTAGTGCTACTGGATATTTTTTTGCTAAAAAACTTCAAAAAGATCTTGGTATACCTATTGGAATAATCAGTTCCAACTGGGGAGGAACACCTGCTGAAAGTTGGGTAAGTGAAGAAAAATTAAGAACCTTAAAAGATTTTGATAAAGATATAGATGCCCTTTATAAAAGATATGAAAACTTTCAAAATCAACCTGTCCCATTGGATGAAAATAGGGGAAACGTTAAAGATGCTAATCCTAAAGGTTGTTGTTTAAGTCTTCCTATGGTATTATATAATGCAATGGTAAATCCAATTATAAATTATAAAATTGCTGGAGTTATATGGTATCAAGGAGAATCAAATGTACCTAGACCTAAACAATATCAAAAACTTTTTCCTTTAATGATTAATGATTGGAGAAATAGATGGGGTTATGATTTTCCTTTCTATTTTGTTCAATTAGCCCCATTTAAATATGATGGTGAAAGTAAAAATAAATTAGCCGAATTAAGAGATGCTCAAAGGTTAACTTTAAAACTTCCTAATACTGGAATGGCTGTAACACTTGACAATACTAAAGACTTTCATCTAATTCATCCAACTAATAAGGAAAGTGTTGGTCTAAGATTAGCATATATAGCTTTAAATAGGTCATATAATAAAGAAATTATTGATTCTGGGCCACTATATAAAAGTATTCTAATAAATAAAAATAAAATTACAATTGAATTTAATTATGTTGGTAGCGGTTTATCAAAAAAGGGAAATAAACTAATTGAGTTTGAAATAGCTGCTAAAAATAAAAAGTTTGTAAAAGCAAATGCTAAAATTAAAAATAATAAAGTTATAGTTTGGAGTAATAAAATATCTAATCCTAAATATGTAAGGTATGGTTGGAAAGATACAAGTACTGCATCACTTTTTAATAAAGAAGGTTTGCCAGCTTCATCGTTTAATTCTTTGAATAATTAATCTGATGAAAAAATTTATTGTTATTGAATTAAAAATATATTTTTTATTTATTTTTTTAATTTCATGTAATTCAAACAAAAAAAATAGTCAATTATCATTACCTAGTATTTTTTCTGACCACATGGTGCTTCAACAAAATTCAGATGTGGTTTTTTGGGGGAAATCCAACCCAAATGATAAAATAACCATAAGTGGTAGTTGGGGAAAATCAAATTCAATAAGTGCAAATGATTCAGGAGATTGGGAACTCAAACTTTCAACCCCCTCTGCTGGAGGTCCTTATGAAGTAACAGTAAATAGTTCAAAAAATTTAATTAAATATATAGATGTTTTAACTGGAGAAGTTTGGCTTGCCTCTGGACAATCTAATATGGACTGGAAGTTAAATCAATGTGAAGGTTGCATAACCAATCAAGAAGATGAAATATCAAATGCTAATTATAACGAGATAAGATTTTTTAACAATCCAATGGACCTTTCAGGAACGGTTATAAAATCACAAAAATGGAAAGCTGTTACACCTGAATTAGCAGATGAAATGTCGGATACTTATGGTATTGAAAGTTATAGTGCTACAGGGTATTTTTTTGCAAGAAAATTATATAATGAGATTAATGTACCAATTGGTATAATTGCTTCATCATGGGGAGGAACAAGAGTAGAGGCTTGGACAAGTAGAAATAAACTCAAAGAAATAACATCTGTTAAATTACCAACGATTAATCAAAAAATATTAGCTCAGAAAGATTATAAAAAATTACAGTCATATTACAAAAATTACAATGACTCGGTAGCAATCATAAATAATAAACTTTTTGGTTTTAAATCTTTTGATTTACCTAAAATAACTAAGCAAAATAGTATTGAAGAAAACTGGGAAAAATTAATCTTAAATGATAAAGAATATGCAAAATTTGATTATGACGATTCAAAATGGAAAAAATGGGTTAAGAACTATGAAGCTTCTGGTTATTCTGAACTATCTGGAAGATTTGAAAATATTTTTGATCCAAGAGATTTTCTTTTAACTAATGGTACTATTTGGTTTAGAACAGAAATTGATCTTAACGATATCTCTTCAGATTACAAATTGATTTTGGAAAAAGGGGCTGATGACACAGATCAAACTTTTTTTAATGGAAATTTAATTGGAAATACTTTTAGTTGGAGTAAAGAACGATCGTATTTAATAAATAAATCTTTACTTAAGAAAGGAAAGAATATTTTAGCTATCAGGCTAACAGACCTAGACGGACCTGGAGGATTTAACGGAAGGATATTACTAAGAAATAATCAGAATGAAATTGAGATTCCAATTGAAAATTTCAAATATAAGCACCACGCTTTTTTAATTGATGGAAAATTAATTGTACATAATTTAAGTGATAAAGATTTAATTGAAAAATCAGATTATTTAAAGATAAATATTGTTCGTGGATTTGCAATAGATTCTCCTAATGAATACTCTATTTTATATGATCGTATTTTATCAAAAGTTATTCCCTATACAATAAAAGGAACTATATGGTATCAAGGAGAATCAAATGTTATGAACAGCAATGAATATCAAACTCTTTTTTCTGCAATGATTGATGATTGGAGAGATGCCTGGGGCTATGATTTCCCTTTTTATTATGCTCAACTTGCTCCTTTTCCTACTGAAGGAACCGTTGAAGTTCGTGAAGCCCAAAGGAAAACACTTGACTCAACTAAAAAAACGGGTATGGCAGTTTTAATGGATATTGGTGAAGAAAATGATATACATCCACACAATAAACAAGATGTGGGAAAGAGGCTTGCTTTAATAGCCTTAAACAAAGATTATGGTTTTGATATCGTCTTCTCAGGACCTCTATATAAAAGTCATAAGAATTTTAAAAAATATATAGATGTAGATTTTTATCACAAAGGCTCGGGACTTATTTCTAAAGGAAAATTAAAAGACTTTGAAATAGCTGGTAATGACGGTATTTTCTACAAAGCTTCTGCTAAAATTATTAATAATAAAGTTCGCGTTTATTCAAGTAAAGTTATAAATCCTAAACACATAAGGTATGGGTGGAAGAATTGGGTAATGGGATCTTTATCTAATAAAGAAGGTTTGCCAGCTTCATCTTTTAGTTCAAAAAATTAATACTATTTTTATTTATTCTAAATAAAAATAGTAATTTCGTAACCCTTTATATTTAAAATAATTAAAAATGAAACCATACCTTATTGTTTTAATTGGACTATTATTAACAACTTCAATTTATTCTCAAAACAAAAAAAAGACTGATAAAGATGCTATAAAAAAAATGTGTGGCTGCTTTGAAGTAACTTTTAATTTCGCAGAAACTTTTAAATATTCCAAAAATGATGAATATAGTCCATCAAAAAATTACTCAACCTCTGGTCTTGAATGGGCCCAATTAGTTAAAGATTCAAAAAATAATATAATAATACAGCATATTCTTTTAGTTGGTAATCCTGCTAAACCATACGTAATGAAGCATTGGAGACAAGATTGGTTATATGAAAATAAAGATTTTTATATTTATGATTCCAATAATAAATGGACTTATAAGAAAAAAAATAAAACACAAGTAAAAGGGCAATGGACTCAAAAAGTTTATCAAGTAGATGATAGTCCAAGATATGAAGGTTCATCTTCTTGGGTTCATATTGATGGTAAAAGTTTTTGGGAAAACACAACTTCTGCTCCTCTTCCAAGAAGAGAATATAGTAAAAGAAATGATTACAATGTTTTATTAAGAGGAAATAGACAAGAAATCACAAAAAAGGGATGGGTTCATGACCAAGATAATTTTAAAATTATAAGTGAAAAAGGAAAAAAAGATGAAATAATAGCTATGGAAAAAGGAATAAATAACTATTTGAGAGTAAATGAAAAAAAATGTCAAGCAGCAAAAGAGTGGTGGGAGAAAAACTCCAAAAAATGGTCTCATGTAAGAAATTCATGGAATAAAGTTTATTCAGAAAATAAGGATATCTCTTTAAAGTCAGAAGTACAAGGAAAAAAACTATATGAATATTTATTTTCTGACAAAATGAATAATAAAAATGAAATGGAAAAGGTTATTTTTTCATTTATTCAATAAAACCTTAAAATTAAATAACAATGAAAAATCTATTAAAGACTCTAATTATTACATTATTTATTATTAGTTGTTCAAATGAAAAAAAGTCTAATGAAATAAATCTTTACAGTCAAAGACATTATGCCGTTGACAAAAAACAATATGAAAATTTTGAAAAATTAACTGGTACAAAGATAAATGTTATCAAAGCAAATGCAGATGAATTAATTGAAAGATTAAAAAATGAAGGGGAAAATAGTCCAGCTGATCTTTTTATAAGTGTAGATGCTGGTAAATTATATAAGGCTTCAAAAATGAATCTTCTTCAAAAAATAAGTTCAGAAAAAATTAATCGAAATATCTCTAATGACCTTAAAGATCCTAATGGGTACTGGGTGCCTATTACATACAGAACAAGAATTATTGTTTATAGTAAAGAACGTGTCTCAAAAGAAGAACTTAGCACTTATGAAGATCTAGCAAATGAAAAATGGAAAGGTAAAATACTTGTAAGATCCTCTTCAAATGCTTATAATCAAGCTTTGATGTCCTCAATCATTGCTAACAATGGATCAGAGTCTGCATCAAAATGGTCTACAAGTATAGTAAAAAACTTTGCTAGAAATCCAAAAGGTAATGATAGAGATCAAGTAAAAGCAATTGCTGCAGGTCAAGGAGATCTGGCAATTGTTAATTCATATTATATAGGTCTTTTACTATCTTCTGAAAACCCTGAAGAGCTAAATGCTGGAAATTCAATAGAAGTTTATTTTCCAAATCAAGGAGAAGATGAAAGAGGTAGTCACATTAACATCTCCGGAATTGGACTTACTAAACATTCTCCAAATAAAGAAAATGCATTAAAATTAATTGAATACTTAACAGGAGAAAATGCACAAAAACTATATATAAATACAAGTCATGAATATCCTGTAAATCCATTAGTCGAACCGTCCAATATTGTGAAAAAATGGGGGGATTTTAAACGTGATTCATTAGATTTGAACTTATTAGGGAAATATAGAGAAGACGCAATTAAAATCTTTGATAAAACTGGTTGGAAATAAAGGTAAATTAATAAATAGTGAATACAAAAGGTGGACTCTATTAAGTATCACCCTTGCCCTATTTATATTCCTTCCAATTGGAACAATTATATATAAAACTATATTTAATAATAGTTCTTCACTTAAATATCTTTTTGAAACTCTACTTATAGAATATTCTATTAATACAGTTTATCTTGTATTATTAACATCTTTTTTTTCTCTAATTTTTGGAATATTTCCAGCTTGGTTCATAAGTATGTACAAATTTAAAGGGAGAAAGTTTTATGATCTCTTTTTATTCCTTCCACTAGCTATTCCTACTTATATTATGGCTTTTACATATGGAGATTTTTTAAGTTATACCGGCCCTATTCAAAGCTTCTTTAGAAATAATTTTAATGAAATTTATCATTTATTTAACAAGGATTATTTACAAATTGAAATTCTTGCGATAATATTAGGATTAGCCTTATATCCTTATATCTATTCAGTATCAAGAGTTTCATTCAATCTAATAGGCTTAAATTTTATAAACCTTTCAAAGACTCTAGGTTTATCATCCCCTAAAACATTTGTTAAAATAATTTTACCATTATCAAGTCCAGCAATTTTTTCAGGATTATTTCTTGTAATAATGGAAGTTTTAAATGAATATGGAGCAGTTAAATATTTTGGAGTTAACACTTATACTACTGGAATTTTTAGAGCTTGGTTTTCTATGAATGATATCAGCTCAGCAATTATTTTAGCTTTAATCCTAATGCTTTTAGTCTTCTTTTTATTTTTTCTTGAAAAAAATTACCATTCAAAATATAAATTCAATTATTCATCTAATACAAAAATTCAAAATCTATCTGAAGTATCTCTTGTTAAGAAAGTTATAATTCATATAACTTGCTTAATTCCCTTTTTATTAGGCTTCATAATTCCATTATTTTATACCATAAATAATTCAATTAGCATTTATCACAAAACTGATTTTGAAAATCTAATTCAACTGACATCAAATTCAATTTATGTTTCTTTTATTGCTGCTGTTTTAATTGTAATTCTAGCACTCTTTTTTCAATACACTGAAAAAATATCAAAATCAAAAATTAATAATTTTGTTAGTCAACTCATCTCTCTTGGTTATGCAATTCCAGGAGCAGTTATTGCTTTAGCTTTAATTATTTTTTTCTCAGGCATAAGTAAATTATTTCCTTCGATATATCTCCTTGGATCTCTATATATATTAATTTATGCCCTAATTGTAAGATTTTTAGCTGTTGGAAAATCCCCCATTAAGTCAAGTTTTGAAAAACATCCAGAATCTTTTGATGATACTGCAAAAAATTTAGGTTTAGGTCCTTTTAAAATATTACAAAAAATTCATTTACCAATTAATCTATCAGCATTAATAATAGCATTTATTGTTACTTTTGTTGACCTAATGAAGGAACTTCCAATTACATTAATATTAAGGCCTTTTAATTTTGATACTCTAGCTACTCAAACATATGAGTTTGCCATAGAAGAAATGTTGAAAGAATCGAGTATTTACTCTCTAATAATTATATTAATTGGATGTCTATTTCTTTTTATACTTAAAAACATAATTAATAATTTTTCAAATGCATCTTGAAATAAAAAATCTTGAAAAGTTTTACAGTAAAGAAATACCTATTATAAAAAAATTAAATTTTTCTGTGAACAAAGGAAATATAATCTCTTTTATAGGAGAAAGTGGATCAGGTAAAACTACATTGTTGAAATGTATTTCAGGTCTTGAAAAAATTAATTCAGGTTCAATTTTACTTAATGGACATGTTCTTAATAATGATAAAATCTTTGTTAAGCCTCAAGAAAGAAAAATTGGATTTATTTTTCAAGATTATCCTTTATTTCCTCATCTAAATTTAAAGGAAAATATTCTTTTCAATTTAATTGATAGTTTGAAAAGTAAAATAGATTATATTTTATCACTTACAAATCTTGAAAAATTAATTAATAGATATCCACATGAACTTTCTGGAGGAGAACAACAAAGAGCATGTATTGCAAGAGCTTTAATTAGAGAGCCCGAATTACTTTTAATGGATGAACCTTTTAGTAACCTTGATTCTCAAATAAAAGAATCTATAAAAGAAGAAATTTTTAAAATAATTAAAAAAACTAATACTACAACGATATTAGTAACCCATGATATTAGGGACTGTCTAAATATTTCTGATAAAATTTTAATTTTCAAAGCAGGTGTGCTTCAACAATATGATGATCCTGAAAAAATGTATTGTGAACCTGCGAATTGTTATTGCGCTAAAATATTAGGTGACTTAAATAAAGTTGTTTTAAAAAATAAAAACTATTATTTAAGACCTGAAAGCCTAAAGATTGTAAAAAAATCAAATTTTGAAGTTAAAATTGACAAATGTTTTTTCCAAGGTAAAGATTATAAAGTAAGATGTTTTTACAAAGACGAAATTTGGTATTTTAATTCAATCCAAAACTTAAAGAAATCGGAAATAATTTATTTAGACTTTAATAAAAATGATCTTATGTTCTTTGATTCCTTGTGTGAAGATTATTTTAAAAATTAAACCTTATTTTTAAATAATCTAAATACAAATAACTGGTTTACAGTAATTTATATTCATTCTAAGTATTTAAATCTATAATTTTACACAAAAAATATAATACTATGTCTATAAGAATTGGTAATAGCTGTTTAAACTGTGAAAACTTTCAACTAGATCATACATGTTCTGTTCATCATGTAAAAGTTAGTGAGAAATATACTTGTAATAGCTTCGAAATGAAAAATGAAGTAAAAAACGATCCAAGTTGTTTAAGTTGTGTAAGGCTTGAAAGTTCAAGTTGTGCCCACCCTAAAAAAGCAGCACCTGAGATGTTGTGTTCTCAATGGGCTCCTCATAGTGCATCTGCATAATTTATTTTTAATTTTATTATTTATAAATTTATCGATCGATAAATTTATGTAATTGAATACTTTAACGTTTGGCTTTTTGCCCAAAACATTAAGAAGAATAATTCGATATCCACTAATTATATGGTATATTTTCTTATGTGGTTTAATTCTTGACAGACTCTATGGAGTTTCCGGTTTTAAGAAAATTGTTCAATGGAATGATCAACAAACCTTTTTAGTAATATTAATTTCTTTTACTTTGCCTCAACTTATTAGCTTAATATTAAAAATCTTTTTTTATAATAATTCTGAAATTGAAAAATAAAAAATTTTACTATCTATTAATTATTATAATTCTTTTTATAAATAAATGCACTACAAAAGAAAATGATTGTATAACCATTTCAAATAAAAAAATAATTAATGGTTTATATGTATTTTATTGGGATAAAGATGGAATCGATTTTGATTCTAATAATTCAGACTCCCCCTCAGGTGTTCAAGATGTATCAAGATCAGGAAGTGTTTCTAAATCAGACTATGAATCACATAGCATTGGGGATAAATATTGTTACCCTGAATAAAGTAATTAAAAAAGTCTATGAAAAACAAATCTCCAATAATCATTGAGGATGATAATTCAAAAAATAATTATTTATACAAAATTATTAAGTGGTTATTAGATTCAATAAAATCGTTTTTTAAATTGGGATGCGGATGCCTCATAACCATATTTATCATTATTCCATTAATCTTATATTTTTTAGATTTTATAAATATTATTATAAATCCTTTTCAATTTATTTTTGATTATTTTAATCAGTGGTTTTAATTACTGAACAAAACTATTTTTATTTAGATTAATTCAAAATAATTTTTTTTTTTAAAAATTCTGTATTATTTTTGGACACTATTTAAAATAAATCTAAATAAAAATAACCATGAAAAAAATAAAAATATTATTAATTGCGGCTTTAATTTTCTCTTGCGAAAAAGAAGTTGAAGTTGAAGTCCCTGTTGAAGTAATTAAATACGTAGACAAAGAAGTAATTGTGGAAAAAGAAGTTCCCGTTGAAGTAATTAAAAACGTGGGCTTTCCCCCTGATGCATATAGTTTTACTAGAAATGGAGTTTCAACTGTAAGCTATGGTGGTCAAACTACAAGATTAAAACAAGCAGAAGCTTTAGGCTCAGCTTTAAAAAGTGATTCTTACACTAAAGCTCAACTTGAACAAATGTTTAAAGACGGAGAAGGTTTTTCAGATGCAACCTTAAATGGTACTGGAAAAAATCTTCGTGGTAAAACTGCAGCATATGGAGCAGCAACCGTTAAAGCTCAAATTGATGCTTTTATAACAGAAGCTGCTGAAGTTGTAGCACCTGCATGGAACAGTGATGCATCTGCTGGTGTTGCTGGTTCTTATACTGATGCAGGAGGATCCAATAGAACAGTAAGAATAAATGCTAAAGGTCTTGAACTTAATCAAGCCTTTCTAAAATCATTAATGGGCGCTCTGGTCACCGATCAAATTATAAATGGATATTTATCAAAAACCAAATTAGATGGAGGAACAAACATAGCAGATAATGACAATAATGTTTTTGCTTACAAAGGCACTGGCGCAACAGAAAATAATGCAACAAAAATGGAACATTATTGGGATGAAGGTTTTGGATATATGTTTGGAAGAGAAGCTGATGCTTCAAATCCTTTTAATGGCAGTGGTGTAATTTTAAATAAATACCTTAAAAAAGTCAACGCTAGTGATGAACCCGGTATTTCAAAAGTAATATATGATGCTTTTAAACTAGGTAGAGCTGCTATTGTGAATTCTGATTATACAGTTAGAGACGAGCAAGCAACAATAGTTAAAGAAAATATTTCTAAAGTTATTGGATATAAAGCTGCATATTATTTAAGAAGTGGTGGAGATGAAATAACTGCAGGAAATTGGGCAAATGCTCACCATGCATTATCTGAAGGTTATGGCTTTATCTTAAGTCTTCAGTTTACTCAAGGTTCTGATGGAAATCCATATATGACTAATGAAGAAGTTAATGCGATGTTGGATAAGTTAATGGCTGGAAATGGTTTTTGGGATAGAACTGCTGAAGAGCTTGAAGCTATGGCAAAAGATGTTGACGCTGCTTCAGGACTAAACTAAATTTAAATTAAAGTCTCATAACCATAAACTTTAAATAAATTTTTTGGACAGAATTTAATCTTTGTACAGGAAAAATGAGAAAAAATAAAAAAAATATAATCTATCTTTTTTTAATAGCTCTTTTTTTCTCCTGTGCAAAAGATGATTCTGGAAGCGATGAAAATGAAATAATTCAGGAAGTAGTTAAAGATCAAAAAGAAGAAGTTAGCAGTACGAGTACAACAGATACTTCAAATTCTCAAAACCAGACTACAAGTACACAGGCAACTTATGACAGATCTTCTTTTTTAATCAACATAGCTGATAATATTATAATCCCTTCACAAAATCAGTTCAAAACAGATTTAATTGAACTTCAGGAAGCCTCAAATACGTTTGAAGAAGAAACAAATGATACAAATCTCAATACTTTAAGAGAAAAATGGATAGTTTCTTATAAATCCTGGCAACATATTGAAATGTTTAATATTGGAAGAGCTGAGGAAATATATTATAATTCAAAAATGAACATATATCCTGTTAATATAGACAGATTAGAAAATAACGTAAGTACTGGGAATTATGATTTAGATAATGCAAATAATTTTTCATCTCAAGGATTTCCTGCTTTAGATTATTTATTATATGGAGTCGGTTCATCAGATTCCGAAATAATTGAAAAATTTAATTCTGGGTCTGGTTACAAAACCTATCTTAAAGATATAATTCTTAAAATGGTAAATAACACAAATGAAGTAATTGATAGTTGGACTTCCTATCGAGATGTTTTTGTTAGTTCAACAGAAAATACGGCAACTTCAAGTATTAATAAATTAACAAATGATTTTATTTATTATTATGAAAAAGGATTTAGAGCAAACAAAGTAGGTATTCCAGCTGGAGTTTTTTCAAATGATGTCTTACCAGACAGAGTAGAAGCATATTATAGCAAAATTTATTCTAAAGATCTTGCTCTTGAAGCTATGACAGCTATTGATAATTTCTTTAAAGGAAAACATTTTAATTCTGATGAAACTGGAGATAGTTTTAAAACTTATCTTGATTTTTTAGATGTAATTAAAAATGAATCAAATTTAAGTGACTTAATAACTGAAAAATTCAGTTCTGCAAAATCTTCAATTGAATCTCTTGATGATAACTTTGCCCTTCAGCTAGAACAAGATTATGTTAAAGTTTTAGAAACATATGATGCTATACAGGTAGGAGTAGTATTATTAAAAGTAGATATGCTGCAAGCATTAAGTATAAATGTCGATTATACTGATGCTGATGGAGATTGATTTCTAATATTTAGCAATAAATATTAGATTTACCCCTTCATAAATATAACAATGTACGATAACTCAAGTCTATATTTCGAAAAATATACTGATGCTCAACCCTTAGCTGTATTTAGAATATTTTTTGGATTAATGATGTTTATAAGTACCATTCGCTTTTGGTCTAAGGGTTGGATTAAAACTTTGTATTTAGAACCTAAGTTTCATTTTTCTTATTATGGTTTTGATTGGGTTAAGCCTTTGGGTGAATTCACTTATATTTTGTTTATAATTTGTGGTTTTTCAGCTCTTTTTGTCTCAATAGGTTATAAATATAGATTCTCAATCATTACATTTTTTTTAAGTTTCACTTATATAGAGTTGATGGATAAAACAACCTATTTAAATCATTACTATTTCATAAGTATTTTGAGTTTTTTAATGATATTTTTACCTGCTGATAAATTTTTTTCAGTTGATAATCTTAAAAGAAAAAATTATTTTGAAAAAATTCCTAAATGGACTATAGACTGTATTAAAATACTTATTAGCATTGTATACATATATGCTGGATTAGCTAAAATTAACTCTGATTGGTTGTTAAAAGCAATGCCTCTAAAAATATGGCTCCCCTCCAAATATGATATTCCACTTATTGGTGATTTTCTTTTACAGCAAGAATGGGTTCATTATTTAATGAGTTGGTCGGGGATGATATATGATCTTTCAATTCCATTTCTTTTACTTTATAAAAAGACTAGAGTTTTTGCATTCATATTGGTAATTATTTTTCATTTATTTACAGCTGTTCTTTTTCCTATTGGAATGTTTCCATATATAATGATTGTTGCTTCATTGATTTTTTTTGATTCAAAATTTCATAATAAAATAATTCATTTAATTAAATTAATTCTATCTCCTTTAAAAAAATATAATATTGATAAGGTTGAAAAATTTAAATCTGTTAATTCTAAATTAATTACTTCTATAGTTATAATCTTTCTAATCATTCAGATAATTTTTCCATTAAGATTTGTTCTTTATCCTGGAAATCTTTTTTGGAATGAAGAAGGCTACAGATTTTCATGGAGAGTAATGTTAATGGAAAAAATGGGATATACTACATTTAAAATTGTTGATGGAGTTTCAAATAAATATTTTTATGTTGACAACAAAGATTTTTTAACTCCTTTTCAGGAGAAACAAATGAGTTTCCAACCAGATTTTATAATTGAATATGCTCATTTTTTAGGCAACCACTTTACTTTGCAAGGACACAAAAATATTGAAGTATATGCCGATAGTTTTGTTGCATTAAATGGAAGAAGAAGTAAACGCTTTATCGATCCGAACATCAATCTAATGGAAGAAAAAAGATCATTAAAACATTATTCATGGATAATCCCTTTTAAAGATGAAATTTAAACTTTTTTTTATACTAATATTATCTAGTTACTTTATTATAGGTCAAGAAAATAAAGTTAGCGGTATTATTCTTAATGAAGATCTAAATACTCCTGAAAGTAAAATAAAAATATATGATATAGATAGAGGTTTATTAGACGAAACTGATGAAAAAGGGAATTTTGAGTTCTATACTAATAAAGAAAGTAATTCAATTATTTTTTTATCTGCTGAAGATTTATTTTTTGAAAAAAAAATAAATATTAAAAATGACACAATTATAGAAATAATATTTACTCCAAAAATTGAAAATTTATCTGAGGTAATACTTAGCGCAAACCGAACTAAGGCATTTCAATTAAAAAGACTAGAAGATTCTAAAGGAACATCTATCTATGCTGGAAAAAAAAATGAGGTGGTTCTAGTGACTCAAACTATGGCTAATTTAGCTGTAAATAGCTCCAGACAAATTTACAGTCAAGTTGCAGGATTAAATATTTACGAAAATGATGATGCTGGAATACAACTTCATATAGGTGGTAGAGGTCTAGATCCAAATAGAACTTCAAACTTTAATACTAGACAAAATAATTATGATATTAGTGCTGATGTATTGGGTTATCCTGAAAGTTATTATACCCCACCTGCTGAATCACTTTCAGAAATACAAATAATAAGAGGTGCTGCTTCACTTCAATACGGTACTCAATTTGGAGGTCTTGTGAATTTTGTTATTCTCCCCCCTAATATTAACAAGTCCTTAGAAATAACTTCTAGAAATACTTTAGGCAGCAATAATCTATATACCAATTATACAAGTTTTAGTGGTACTATTAATAAGTTTAGCTACTACTCTTTTGTAAATTATAAAAAGGGTGATGGTTTTAGGAGTAATTCAGAATTTGACTCTAAAAATATGTATATAAATCTTAATTATCAGATTACTAAAAAAACCAAAATTTCAACTGAATTTACTTACTTAAATTACCTTGCTCAACAAGCTGGAGGACTTTCAGATAAAATGTTTAATGAAAATCCATATCAAAGTAATAGACAAAGAAACTGGTTTAACCTAGACTGGTTTCTGTATAATTTCAAATTGGAAAGTGCCCTTAATAAAAATACATCTTTGGTTATAAATTTTTTTGGTTTAAATGCTAAGAGAAAATCCTTAGGGTTTAGAAGCAATAGAGTTGATCAAATTGATCCTCTTCAAGAAAGAGATTTAATTTTTGGGGATTTCAATAATTTTGGTTTGGAGTCAAAATTATTAACCAAATATAAAATCTTAGATAAAAAATCTATATTTCTTTTAGGGTTAAAATATTACAATTCAAATAATACTGGTGAACAAGGACCTGGAATAAATAATTCTGAGCCAAATTTCAATTTTCAATATGATTTATTCCCAAATTATCGTTATCAATCATTTTTTACTTATCCTAATTTAAACTTTTCTCTTTTTGGAGAAAATATTTTTTATTTAAGTGATAAACTTTCAATAACTCCTGGTTTTAGATATGAAAATATCAAAACTGAAAGTGATGGTTATTATAAAAACATAAATTTAGATGCCGCTGGAAATGTTATCTTAAATGAATTAAATTATTCCAATGATATTAGAAAAAGATCATTTGTTTTACTTGGAATTGGTATTAGTCTTAAACCTAAAAATTTCATCGAGTTTTACGGGAATATTTCAGAAAATTATCGATCAGTAACATTTGCTGATATTAGTATTTTTAATCCATCTTATTCTATAAACCCTAATATAACTGATGAAAGTGGTATGACAGCAGATTTTGGATTAAGAGGAAATATTAAAAATTTCATTTCTTATGATATTAGTCTTTTTAATTTATCCTATAATGATAGAATTGGTTTTGTACAAAAATTAATGAAAGATGGAAGGGTTAAAACTGAAAGAGGAAACGTTGGTGATGCAAAAATTTTCGGCATAGAATCATTAATAGATTTTAACTTAAAAAAAATATTTTTTAACAAAGAAAACTATACCCTAAATTATTTTATAAATACTTCATTTATTGATTCAGAATATATCTCTTCAGAAATTCCTGGAATAAAAGGGAAAAAAGTAGAGTTTGTTCCAAAATCAAATATAAAGACAGGTTTAAGATTTGGTTATAATAATTTTATGCTAAGTGCTCAATATTCATATATGTCAAAGCAATTTACTGATTCCTCAAATGCAATTTCTGGAAATTTAAGTGGAGTAATTGGTCAAATCCCTTCATACAGCATATTAGATCTTTCTACATCTTATTATTTTAAAAATTTCACTTTTGAATCGGGAGTAAACAACTTGTTGAATGAAAAATATTTTACAAGAAGAGCAACTGGTTATCCTGGACCAGGTATTATACCTTCATCTCCTAGAACATTTTATTTAACAATTGAAATAAAAATTTAATAGATGTGTTGTAAAAGAAAAATAATATCCATAATTAGTGAAGGAACTTTATTTAAATGTAGTTGTGGATTCTATTATTTAAATTTTAAAAATATTCTTCTTGAATTTAATGAAAAAGAGCTTCGAAGTTTTAAATCTTATATTTTTAATTTATCAAAAACCTGTTTTATTAATGAAATAAAAGGCTATGAATTAGATAGATGTATATCAATTCCAACATTTCAATCCAATTTAGCTTTAGTATTTTCCAAAAAAGAATTTTTAAATTTAAAAATTCTTTTGTCCCACAAAAAATTAAATCGTATTATTAAATATGATGAAATAGAAAATATGATTTCTGAAAATTAATTTATGACTTCGAATAATTCTATTTTAGTATTTTATGATGGTGAATGTGTACTATGTAATAAATCAATTATTTGGTTTATTAAAAATGATACTAAAAATATCTTAAAATTCTCTCATTTTAAAAGCGAATTTGTATTAAAAAAACATAAACATGTAAGTGAGATAGAGGCTGTTTCTATAAGAGATGATAATGGTAATTATTTAAATAGAAGCGATGCTATACTTTACCTACTAAAAAAATTAAATAAGTATAAATTTTTAAGAATTCTAGGTTATTTAACTCCAAAATTTATTAGAGACAGTATATATAATTTTATTGCAAAAAATAGATATAAATGGTTTGGTAAATATGAAAGGTGCTTGATTCCAGATGACAAAATCAAATCAAAATTCATTTAAATTCATCTTAAAAGCTGTTCAAAAAAACCTCCTATTTTTTTATTTCTGTCAACAAAGTGAATTTCTAAAATCCACTCTCTTTTTTTTCCATCTTTTCCTCGAGCAAACATATCAACTTTATTTTTTGGATGAACATAATTAGTTTTGTCCTCATTGGCTAGCTTTTCATGAGGAAATTGTCCAATTAAATGTCCTGCTATTTCACCTCCAAACTCCCAATTATATTTCTTTGCAATTTCTTCTGCATGAGAAAACATTTCTGCGCCTGTAATACTATTTTGATTTTTAAAAAAATCTCTACATTCATACCATGCTAATTCAATATCTTTTTTTAGTTTTAATTTTAACGGATCCTCTCCTAAAACATATGTTCTGCCAAAATCTGCTTCCCATTCTTCAAAAATTGGACCAAAATCAAGAAATAAAATATCATTATCTTTTATCATTAAGTTTTTAGGATTCTCTTTATAAGGATAAAGAGTATTTTCTCCAGCTCTAACAATTCTTTTATGCCAGTATTTTTTTATTCCAAACATTTCAAAAGCTAAATCAAAAACTTCTTTATTCAAATCATTTTCAGTTTTATTTGAGCAAATTAAACCCCTAGCTTGAATCTGATCAAAAAGTTCTATAGCTTTTTCTTCAGCTTTTATTAAATTCTTTAAAATTAAATCCATATCTCAAATACAAATTTATATTAATTAACTGTTAATGATTTTTTTTAACTAAATTTAACTGTAATAAATAAAAAAAATGAAAAAAATTACATGTATAATTTGTCTTTTTTTGTCTATTAATCTAATAGCTCAAGACCAGATAAATTTTGATGAATTAGAATCAAATCAAGTTATTGATTCAATAGAAGTAAATGAATCAATTAAAAGAATTTCTGTTGGACTAAAAATCGGTATTCCAAATATTGTAGGAGGCGCTGTTGAGGGAGTTTTACCAATTTTTGGAAATAGAATAGCTCCTTATTTTAACCTAAGTAGTTTTGATTTAGATGTTGAAAATGTAACTGCTAAATTAGCTTATACCGAATTTGGTTCTAAACTTTATTTTGGTAATAAAGGCAAAGGTTTTTTTATTGGTGTTGGAAGTTCCAAATTCGCATCTACTTTGGATTTTAAAGATCTAAGCCTTGATTTTGGGGAAACAGGAACAGGAAGTGTGGATCTTGATGTAAACACCATTATAATTAAGCTTGGAGCAAAAACTGGAGGTAGAATTTATTTCAATTTTGAATTAGGTTATGGAATTGGATCTATACCTGAAGAATTAAAATTTACAGCCACTTCAACAACTGGAAGAACTGAATCAACTACTGAAGATATTCCAAATATTCCTGGTGTTAATCCAGGAGGAGGAATTTTAATTGGAAATGTAGGTTTTGGTATCTCTTTTTAAGAGTTAAATTTTTTTGTACTTTTTGACAGTTAATTTACTTTTAACATTTCCTGTATGTAAAATATTATTGGGTTCAAAAAGGATTAACCACGCCTCATCCTTTGCCTTTGGTTTATGATCTACTCCTTTTGGGACAACAATCATATCCCCTTCCTTTAATATAATTTCTTTGTCTCTAAATTCAATAATTAAAGTTCCTTTATAGACAAAAAACAGTTCATCCTGATCTTCATGATTATGCCAAACAAATTCTCCTTTTACTTTAGCCAATTTTACATTTTGACCGTTTAATTCCGCAACTATCTTTGGGTTCCAATGATCATTAAATAAATTAAACTTTTGATTAATATTTATTTTTTTCATTTTATATTTTTTTAAAGAACTCTTATTAAAAAGTCAATAAAATTTTTATTAAAAATCTTATTTATATCGTCATCGCTATAACCTCTTTTTTTTAATATTCCATCTAAATTTTGTAAATCTGCGATTGTATCTAAATCTGAGGGGCATTGTTCCTTTCCAAATCCTCCATCTAGATCTGAACCTAATCCTATATGATTTGAACTCCCGGTTAATTGACAAATATGATCAATATGATCAACGATATTCTCAATTAATAATTTTTTTTGGACTGGATTAGAAATTCCTCTCTCCCAATTTGGGATCATCATCCAAGCATCAAAAGCCATTCCTATGACTGCTCCTCTTTTTATTAGTTCTTTTATTTGATCGTCAGAGAATTGTCTTTCATCAGGAACTATAGTTCTAGTATTACTGTGACTTGCCCATAAATTTCCATTATAATTATCAAGAGTTTCCCAAAAACTTTGATCACACAGATGAGTTACATCTAGAATTAAATTTAATTTTTCTATTTCTTTCAACAATTCTTTGCCTTTTTTCCCAATACCACCACTAGATCCAGTTCCAAAAGCATAAGTTCCAGGGCCATAATGAGCAGGCCCTATTGCTCTTAAACCCTCATCATAAAAATTATGTAAATAATCTATATTAATAATTGAATCTGCCCCTTCTAAACTTAATATATATCCTATTTTTTTAATAGAATTATTGTTCCATTTTTCTAAATGTTTTACTAAAGATTTCACATCAGATATTTGAACCATTTTTCCTTTATCTTCCATAGTTCTATACCATGCTAGTTGACCTTGAGCATGAGCCCAAGCCTGCTCAGGAGAATTCCAACCAGGTAATGGGTTGTTGGGTTTAACATATCTAGAAATTAATGTTGCAACACAAAGACCTATATTTCCTTTAATTAATTCTGGTAAGCAAACGGTTGCATTCCCTCTATCCGGTTTGTCAAAAAGATCTTTTTCAAGCTCTCTAATTTTCCCTATGGGTAATGTCAAATCCCTGTTCCACTCTGTTGCATTCATTGACAAATCTAAATGACAATCAAAAATAAATTTCATAATTATAAGTTAAATATAATCTCTAGCATCAATATCCCAAGTTCCTGTTTTCTTCGATTTACTAACAGTATATGCCTTGTTATATTTAGCCACAGTTGGGCATATATGATATGGAATAGCATAAAATAATTTTCCAACCTCATGTTTATTTGCTTCAGTTGATTCTACAACTAAATGTTCTTCACTTTGTTTAATATGCTTTACATCATCTAAGCCTAAAATTTGAATTCTAGGTAAAGGCATTTCAGAAGCAACTGCTTTATGTCCTAGATCAAAACAAAGAAGATTATTTGATGGTTTACTAATTATCCTTGTTACAATAACAGCAGCATTCAAAAAAGGTGATTCTTTCCATAATTTTTTATACCCTAAATCCCATAAAAGAGTGGTCCCTGGGCTTAAAAAAACATCCTTTCTCTGAGAATGTGGTAAAAAGGTTGGTGTCCCTCCTGCAATAACTCTTTTAATAGTAATATTTTTTAGCTGGATTTTATTGATTAATTCTGATACCCCTCTGAAACTGTAATCACACTCTTGCTTTCTTTCAGCTATATCAAAAGGTCTAATATGACCATCATATACGTGAATTCCCATAAGAGATAAATAATTGTTTTGAAAAATTGATTTACTCAAATCAATAGCTTTTTCATTAGGCTCAACTCCTGTTCTATTCATTCCATTGTTTATATCTAACCATAGATTCATTGTTTGATCTTGTTCTGAACAAATTTGAGAAAACATTTCAAATGACTTGATATTATCTATTAAAGTTGAAAAATTAATATTTGGATTTTTTTTTTGAAAGTCTAATAATTTTAAAAATTTATCTTTAGAAGGTTGCATTGCAAACAATATTTCATCTACTTTACATTGAATTAACATCTTCACCTCTGATATAGTTGAAGCCTTAAATCTTAAAATACCGTAATCTTTTAAAAGATTAATAATTTTAGACATTTTATGAGTTTTGATATGCGGCCAAAGTCTATTTACTCCACCTGCAATTTGAATCATTGATTCAATATTTTTCTTTATTCTTAAAGGGTAAACGAGTAAACTAGGGGTATTTAACTCCTCTTCATTAGAAACTTTATACCAATTTTTATCAATTATTTCTGTCATATACTAATATACTTCAAACATGGCTTCAATTTCTACAGCAATATTTTGTGGAAGGGACATACCTACTGCACTTCTTACCCCGATACCATTATCTGTGCCAAAAACTTCAACCATTAACTCACTAAATCCATTTATAACATATGGATGATCTTTAAAATCAGGAGTTGCATTTACCATGCCCAAAACTTTTATTACTCTTTTAATTTTAATTTTGGGATCAAGGTTTGAAACTATAGTTGATAACATTGTAAGACCAACTTGTCTTGCAGCTAATTTTCCTTTTTCCCTATCAAGATCTTGACCAACCTTTCCTTTAATAAGTTTTCCGTCTATTTTCAAAGGTCCTTGCCCTGAAACAAAAAGATACTTGTCTACAATTAAGATAGGTCTATAAACACCTGCTGGTTTGGGAGGTTTTGGTAATTTCAATCCTAAGTCATTAATTTTATTAAATAAATCCATTTTAACTATATTAAATTGTTTAAAATCAAAACTCCTATAAGTCCAGTTATTCCTATTGAAGTTTCCATAATTGTCCAGGTTAATAAAGTTTCTTTTACAGTTAAATTAAAATATTCTTTAAACAACCAAAATCCACTATCATTTACATGTGATAACATTAAACTTCCTGACCCAATGGCTAAAACCATTAATTCAGGATTTACAGCATTACTTTGAACCAATGGTAAAACAATTGCTGCTGTAGTTAATCCAGCCACAGTAGCAGACCCCACCGAAAATCTAATTAATGTTGCTGTAAGCCATCCTAAAATTAAAGGTGAAAAATCTGTCATTTCTAATAGTTTCCCTATATAATCACTAACTCCGCTATCAACTAAAATTTGTTTCAATGCTCCTGCTCCAGCAATAATTAAAAGAACCATTGTAATTCCTGAAATAGATTTAGTAAAAATTTTCATTATTTTATCCATTTTAATTCCTCTAGATAATCCTAGGGTATATATGGATAATAAGACCGATAATAGTAAGGCAATAACTGGATTTCCAATAAACTTAATTATTGAATAAATTAAAGATTTTTCAGAAATAAATTCTAATATTATTGTTGAAATTCCAATCAAAATTACTGGCAATAAAGCTGTAAATAAACTTATTTTCAAACCTGGTAATTCATCTTCAGAAAAAACTTTTTTTGCCATAAATTCTTTCAAAGGTTTAGCATTTACCTTACTTAAAAAGTTTGTTAAAATTGGACCTGAAATTATTATTGTAGGAATTGAAACTATAATTCCATAAATAAGAGTTTTTCCTATATCTGCTTCAAACATAATAGTTAAAGCTGAAGGAGCAGGATGAGGAGGAAGAAATCCATGAGTAACAGATAAAGATGCCAACATTGGAAGGGCAATACTAATTAGAGGAATTCCCGTTGAAGACGCAACTGTAAAAACAAGTGGAACTAGAATTACAAATCCAACAGAGTAAAACATTGTGATTCCAACTATAAATCCAGTAAGCATAACAGCCCATTTTGTATTTCTAACTCCAAATAATCTAATTAATCCATTAGTTATTTGCTGAGCTGCTCCACTATCAGCTACAATCTTCCCAAGCATTGCTCCTAAACCTAAAATCATTACTAAAAATCCTAGAGTATTCCCTATACCTTTTTCAATTGACTCAATTACATCAACCAAATTCATGCCTTGTGCAATTCCAACACTTAAAGAAATAATTATAAAAGCTATAAAAGCATTTAATCTAAAAAAGATAATTAAAATGAATAAAAAGATTATTCCAAGGCTAATAATGAATAATGGCATAATTGTTAAATTTATAAAAGGAATAACATTAAATAAAAAATTTATGTTGTTAATTTGAAAAAATTGTGTCCATTGAAGAAGTTTATTTTAATATTAATATTTCCTTTTCTTTTATTTTCTCAAAGAGGAGAAACGGGTGATGAGGTATTTAAAGATAAATTTCCCCCTAATGTATATAATAGAGTTTCTAATTCATCTCTTACCATTTCAAATAATGTTGATCATGATGTGATTGTTTTGATTAGAGATCAAGCAAAAAAATATTTAAGACATACTTACATAAGAAATGGTGATTTTTATACATTTAGAGACATTCCTATCACAAGGCTATATGTTCAATTTAAATCTCTTGAGTTTTTCTTTGAGGATAGGGAAAGAACTGTAATTAATTTTGGTGAAAAACATACTTTTAATTTTTTTTATGATGCATCAATGGAAGGAAATTATTTTAGGATTTCTGAAGAAGAATTTTTTAAACCTTAATCTATAAACTTATTATTAAAAATCTTGTATAATAGATTTGTTATATTTGATTTCAGGTTAAATATTAAAAATGTTTTTATGAAGTTTTTAAACGCTGAACCTTTTAGAATAAAGGTTGTTGAACCAATAAAAAAATCTACCCGAAAACAAAGAGAAGAATGGATAAAAAAAGCTCATTATAATGTTTTCAAACTTAAAGCAGAAGATGTTTATATTGATATGTTAACGGATAGTGGTACTTCTGCTATGAGTAGTAATCAATGGTCAGGAGTTATGTCTGGTGATGAATCTTATGCTGGTAGTAAAAGTTTTTTTAATCTTAAAAATTCTATTATCGATATTTTTGGATTTCCTTTTGTTCAACCAACTCATCAAGGAAGAGCTGCTGATTTTATAATGTCTCAACTATATTCAAAGAAAGGAAATTTCATTATTGGAAATATGCACTTTGATAGTTTTAAAGGTCATGCAGAAATAGCAGGATCCATCCCTGTAGATTTAATTATAGAAGAAGGTAGAACAGCTAATGATATATTTCATCCATTTAAAGGAAATTTAGATGTAGATAAATTAAAAGAATTTATAAATAAACATGGAAAAGAAAAAATTGGTTTAATTATTATTACAGTAACTTCTAATGGAAATGGAGGTCAACCTGTTTCAATGGAAAATATTAGATTAACTTCAGAAGTTGCAAAAAAAAACAATATCCCTCTAATGATTGACGCAGCAAGATTTGCTGAAAATTGTTATTTCATAAAAAAAAGAGAACCTGGTTATGAAAATATGACAATAAAAGAAATTGCCCGAAAAATGTTTTCTTATGCTGATGGTTGTGTAATGAGTTCTAAAAAAGATGGATTAGTTAATATTGGTGGATTTATATGTACAAAACATGAAGATTTATTTGCATCAATAAATCAACTTGCAATTATTAATGAAGGATTTGTTACCTATGGTGGAATGAGTGGTAGAGATCTTGAAGCATTGGCTATAGGATTGCAAGAAGGTATTGAAGAAGATTATCTTGAATACAGAATAGAACAAGTAAAATATTTAGGTGACCAACTATTAAGTAAGGGCATTCCTATTATAGTTCCTGCAGGAGGTCATGGAATTTACGTTGATGCAAAAAAGTTTTATCCTCATATTCCTCAAAAGGAGTTTCCAGGTCAAGCTTTAGTTGTAGAACTATATAAAACAGGTGGAGTTAGGGGGGTTGAATTAGGATCTTGTGCGTTTTCAAAAAAAAATATGAACACAGGTGAAATCATTTATCCTGAACTAGAAATGGTAAGATTAACTGTTTCCAGAAGAATTTATACTAATAGACATATGGATGTGGTTGTAAATTCTCTTGAAGATGTATATAAAAGAAGAGATTCTGCAAGAGGTTTAAAAATAACTTATGAAGGACCAATAATTAGTCTAAGACATTTTACCGCAAAATTTAAACTTTTATGAAAAATTTTAATTTTTATATGCCTACCCAAATTAGATTTGGAGAAGGAAGAATCAATGATCTTAAAGAGATTATTCCATCATATGGTAAAAAATGCTTAATAGTTTCTAGACCCGTTAATGGATCCCTTAGTAATCTTTATGAAAGAATAAATAAAATTTTAAAAGACATTGGTATTTCAACTTTTGTCTATGATGGTATTGTTCCTAATCCAACTATTGATGGAGTAAACGAAGGTGTTAGAATTGCATCTGAAAATAATGTCGATTTTGTTATAGGTGTTGGAGGAGGATCCGTTATGGATTCTGCAAAATTAATTGCTTTTTTAAAAAATAAAAATTCAGAAATTAATTGGGATGAAGTAACAAAAAAATATAGTAATCCATTTAAAATATCTGAAAAACCAACAAATTCAGTTCCATTAATTGCAATTTCAACAACCTCTGGAAGTGGATCTCACTGTACTCAAGCAGCAGTTGTAAGTGATATTGAAAAAAAAGAAAAAATAACTGTATTTCATTCTGGATTATTCCCATCTGTTGCCATAGTTGATCCAGAACTTATGCTTTCAGTACCTTCAAAAGTTTCCTCTGCAACAGGGTTTGATGTATTTGCACATGCTTTTGAAAGTTATTTAGGAAACTTAACCTCTCCTTTGACTGAAAAAATGTCATTTGATGCAATAAATCTAGTTTTTGAATATCTACCAAAAGTAATTTATGACCCTGAAAATATTTCTTATAGAAGTAAAATGGCTTGGGCAGATACATTAGCGGGAATGTGCCTTTCAAATGGTGGAGCTGATTTACCTCATCCTTTGGGAGAGATTATTGGTGGAATTTGCCCTAGAATTTCTCATGGAGAAACATTAGCAATAGTTTATCCAGAATTTTTAAAATATAAAGAAAATATCTCACAAGAAAAGTTCTCTTTAATTGAAGAGAAAACTGGTTTAAAAAAAATTGGTCAACCTATAACTCTTAAAATTAATGCATTATTAAAAGAAATAAATCTATATGATTCCTTTAATAATGCAAAAATTTCTTCTAATGAAATTGAACTAATTTCTAATCACCCTTTATTAAATATTCTCCAGCCTGAAAATTCTGCCTCGATAAAAAATATAATGAATAACAGTTTAAAATAAATTATTAATATGAAAAAAATTAAAATCGCTGCAGGCTTAGCTCATGTTGATTATGGTCAATTAGTCAATATTGTAAAAGAAGCTAGTGATGCAGGTGTAGATTATATTCATTCCGATGCTGCAGATATGCATGACTTAAAAAACATGCAATTAATGGGAGGTCACCAAATCATTGAAAGTATTAGGAAAGTAACTACTAAACCCATTGAATGTCATATCTATACTCGAACTTGTGATAAACTTTTTATTGATAAATTATCTGAAGTAGGAACCAATATGTTAATTCTTCCAGCTGAACATTTTATTGGAGCTCCTTTAGCCTATATAATTAATTGGTGTAGAGAGAAAAAAATAAAAGTTGGTCTAACAATTGGTTTGTACACACCTCTCTCTTTTATTGAAGAATCTATTTATGATATCGATAGATTACATATAGTTGTTCACGGAGTAGATGAAACTGATGGAAAAGATAATTGGAGTTGGAGAAAATCCTGTTTAGATCTATTAAAAAGAGCAAGAAAACTTGTAGATGATAAAAATCCAAAATGTGAAATTGCCATTGATGGTGGAATAAGAGCAAATAATCTTGAAGAACTTATTAAATGTGATCCCGATGTTGTTGTTTTTTCTTCTGCAATTTTCAAAGATCCTGATGGAATAACTAGTGCTGTTAATAAATGTAGAAGCTCTATAAATAATGCCCAAGTAAATTGAATTTCAATCCAAAAATAAAATTGTCTCTTGATGCAAAAAACAAGCATGAAGCCATTAAGGAGCTGTCTATAATGCTAAAAGAAAGTGGAAAAATTGATAATTTAGAGAATTTTATAAATGACATTAACAAAAGAGAGGAAATACTGTCTACTTATTGCGGGTATGGTGTAGCGATTCCTCATTGTGAATCAACTGAAGTTCTTGAGTCTGGATTTGCTTTTGGTAGATCAAATGGATTAATTTGGGATAAAAATGATGATTCAGTATTTTTCATAATATTATTAGCTATTTCAAAAATTGAAAAAACAGAAAATTTACATATTGAAATGATGTCTAAAATTGCAAGTTTAGCTCTTGATGAGAAAATAAGAAAACAATGGAAAGATTCTAAATCCATATCTGAAATTAAAAATACTTTTAAAATCGAGGATGAATGAAATTTTGGAAAGAGACTAAAGAAATTTTTGTAAATACTGGACTTCATTTTAGAACAGGTGTTTCATATATGCTACCTGTTATTTTAATTGGAGGTATGGTAGGTAGTTTAGCTGTATTAGGAGGAACTGAATTTTCTGATGATTCAATTTGGAAAATTTTTAAAACTATTGGAGAAATTGGTCTCAAATATTTTGTTCCAATAATGGCAGCCTATACAGCTTACAGTATTAGTGATACCCCTGGTATTGCCCCAGGTTTTATAGTAGGTATTCTTGCTCAACAAATCGACACTGGTTATTTAGGTGCTCTTTTTGGTGGAATACTTGTAGGATATGTTACTTACATGTTACTAAAAATTGAACTCACAAATATTCTTCAGAGCACATGGGGATTTATAGCCCCTGTTTTTAGTACAATTATAGTTTCTCTTTTTCTTTTCTACGTTATGGGTCCTCCTATAGCTAAGTTAATGAACTTTTTAACTGACTTTTTAAGTAGTTTAAATAAAGATGGATCAGCTGCTATGGGAGCAGTTATGGGATTTTTAGGAGGAATTGATTACGGTGGCCCATTTAGTAAAACTCAAAGCACATTTGCTACAGCTGTTATGGACATAGATTTGTATGTTCCTTTAGGGATATGTGGTTCTATTGTTACCGTTCCTCCTTTAGGCCTTTGTTTAGCAACTTTTTTAAAACCTAAACTTTATACCAAAACTGAAAGACAATATGCAAAAAATTCATGGCTATATGCCATAATTGGTGGATTTACAGAAATTGTAATTCCTTTAGCTGCAGGAGACTTAATAAGAGTTACTATAGCAACTGCAATTGGAACAACTTTAACAGGTATAATTGCAGGTTTCTTTTTATTAGAGTTAAGTACTCCTGTTCTTGGGATTGCACAATGGTTTTTTTACAATAAACCTCTAGTATTTGTTCTTTCCGTTTTAGCTGGAGTAATTACTGTTGCTTTAATTGTAAATCTTTTAAAAGGTATTAGTAATAGAGATATAAAAGCTATTGAAGCTGCTGAAGAAAAAATGAATTAATTAATATATTTATAGAAATGAAAATTGCATTAATAACATCTTGTCTGGCTGGGATAGCCCACAGTAAAATGGCAGCTTTAGCTATTAAAAAAGAATGTGAAAAAAGAAATTATCAATTATGTATTGAAGAGCAAGGAGGTCATAAGATACCGGTTAAACTTACAGAAAAAGAAATTGAAGAAGCGGATATAATTATTATAGCTAAGATGGTAACTATATCTGGTAAAAATAGGTTTGAAAACAAAATTGTTCTAGATGTAAGTGTAAACAAAGCCGTAAGAAATCCATCTGAAATTATAAATATGGCTGAAAAATTACTTGAACAAGAAAAATGAAAACAATCAAAATTCAAATTAATGATAAAATTGGATTTCATGCCAGGACTGCATCCATATTTTCTAAAATTGCAAGTGAATTTAAATCAACCATAAATATTGAATTTAAAGGTAAGAAAGTTAACGGAAAAAGTATGTTGTCAATTATGAGTCTTGGTGTTAAAACTGGTGATTCAGTTATTCTTTCTTGCGAAGGAAAAGATGAAGAAGTTTCAATTAATCATTTGAAAAATCTTATAAATAATAATTTTAATTCTTGAGCCATAATAAAATAAAAGGTATAGGTGCATCTCCTGGGATAGAAATAGGTGAAATTTTTTTTATTAAAAAAAATAATATATCCGTAATCAAAAAAAAATCATCAAATAAACCAATAGATGAAATAAAAAGATTGAAAAATTCAATATCGATTTTAGAAAAAAAAATACTCGGTTTAAAGAAAAATTTAAAAAATAAAATTTCTAAAGAAAATCTTTCAATATATGATTCAAACATTGAAATATTAAAAGATCCTGATCTTATAGAAAAAACAACCCATCTCATTAAAAGCAAAAATTATTCGGCTGAATATTCTTATAAATATTGTTCTGAAGAGTATGCTAAAGTTATTAATGAAATAGATGACGAGTATTTAAGTGCCCGTGCAAAAGATATAAATGAAATTTCAAATGAGCTTATTGAAATTTTATTAGGTAAGTCAAGTACTGATATAAATTTTTCTAGCCCAAAAATCATTGTTTCTGAAAATATATCAACTAATGAAATTGCCTCAATTAAATCAAAATATATTAAAGGAATTGTAACTGCTGAAGGAGGATCAAATGACCATGTTTCAATAATTTCTAAAGCATTAGAAATACCTGCAGTTGTGGGCTTAAAATCAGAAATTAAAAAATTAAAAAATAATGATATATTAATTTTAAATGGACAAGAAGGCGAAGTAATTTATAATCCTACCCAAAAGCAATTAAAAGAATATAAAATCAAAAAAAATATTTTAAAAGAAAAATTCAAAAACGCCATTAAAAAAAATAAAGAAATTGCTAAAACAATTTCAGGTGAACTTATAAAAGTAAATGCTAATATTGGGAGTTTAAATGATGCTAAAAAAGCATTAGAATATGGAGCTGATGGTATTGGTCTTTTTAGAACAGAATTTTGTTTCTTAAATAGACAAAATTTTCCGTCAGAAGATGAACAATTAAAACTTTATACTAAAATTATAAATGTCTTACCAAAAAAAGAATTTATAATTAGACTTTCAGACTTTGGCTCTGACAAAAAAGTAGATTACATAAATCAACCATATGAACAGAATCCTGCCATGGGATTTAGAGGTCTAAGACTTGGTTTTAAATATTATGATAAACTTTTAAAACCTCAATTAAGAGCTTTGATTAGATTATCCCTTAATTATAATATTAAAATATTGTGCCCTATGATTTCTGATATAGATGATATAAAAGAAATAAAAAAGGCTTTGATTAATGAATCTGATGATTTAAAATTAAATAAAACATCGCAAATTCCTTTGGGAATTATGATTGAGACACCAAATGTTGCAATGAATGCTGAAGAATTTATTGATCATGTAGATTTCTTTTCATTCGGAACTAATGATTTATCTCAATTTTTAATGGCAGCAGATAGAACAAATGAAAATGTTGCCAAGTATCATGAAAAAGCTATTCCTTCTATTATGAAACTTATAGAAAATGTTTGTAATATTTCCCAAAAAAAAGGAAAATGGGTTGGGATTTGTGGAGAAATTGCTTCAAAAAAAGAATTATTAAAAATGTTTATAAAAATTGGAGTTAATGAATTAAGTATGTCACCAACTATGATTCCAGAAATTAAAGAAAGTATTAGAAAAATTAAAATATGAAAATTCCCTATTTTTTTCTATTGTATTTGATATTCTTTATTCAAATTAATACTCAAGCACAAGGTTTAAATTCACTTAAGCCCTCTATATTAATTGTTCAACCAATTATGCTTCAAGATGATAATGGAGAAAATCCTGCATCAATGAATATCCCTAAAAAATTGATTAATAAAGCATATGAAAAAGCTGGAATTAGTTTTAGATTTTTAGAGCCTATTTTTTTTAACAATACTAAGGCAAGAGATGGAAAAATTAATTTAGATAAAATTGTTGAAAAAGCCAAAAAACTAAATTTAATTAAAGGTCAAAATGATATTGTAAATATGTTTTTTGTTAATGCTGTTGATGGAAACAAAGGTCCTCTAGGAAGAGCAAAAATGAATGGTAATTTAATTTTTATTTCACTTGGAGAAAATAAATTTGAATCCTATGAAAAATACAGAAATATGCAAGCCTTTGTTATAGCTCATGAAATAGGTCATAATTTATCATTAAAGCATGCTGTTGACGATCCAAATGTTGAAAATGACATTCCAAACATTCAAGGAGATGGAGAATTTAAAGATAGAATAGATCCTAAATATAGTTTAAATGAATATCAAATAAATCAAATTTTAAAAAGTCCTCTTATTCATCCAAGAGTTAAATTTTTATCCAAAAAAGAAGGTGAAGTTGCTATATTAGATGAAACATTTGAACCATACTTTTCAAATTTACAAATTAGAGAAATCACTGCATTTATTAATGAAGAAGTTCCTCATAAAAATTTATCTAAAGCTAGAGATTTTGCAAGAAAAAAATTTCAATCGGCTGTAATTAATTTTAATACTAAAGAAAAAGAAATAATAACTTATGCTGTTAATGAAGTTCTTAAAACTCTTATTAATAATGATATTTCTCTAATGTATAATCATCCATGGAGATTCATAAAAGTTCAAAGTTGGCTCTGCGGGGGATTTGCTCATACCAGAGGCACTTATATAATTCTGAGTCAAAAATATATTGATAGACTAATAAAAGGTTGGAATGAAAATATGGATAATACTTTAAAATCAAATATTATTTCAAAACTTGGTGGTCTATTAGTTCATGAACAAATGCATTCTCTTCAAAGAACCTTTAAATCAAAATTTGATAAACTTTACTTAGACTATTGGAATTTTGAGAGAGGAAAAGTCAAAACTGAAAAAGAAATTACATTAAATCAAGTTTCAAATCCAGATGCACCAATCCCTGAATGGCTAATTAAAAATAAAAATAATTTTAATGAATTTTACTGGGTTAGAACACTTTTAAATAAATCTCCAAAAATTCCTGTCATGGGAAAAGATTTTCAGGATAAAGTTTTTATAGTTGAAAGGTTTAATAAAAATTTTAAAGTAAAAAAAGACTTAAATAAAAATTTAATTTCATTAGAACTTTCAGATATTGGGTTCTATAAAAATTCTTTTCCTGTAGATAGAGGCTTAGATCATCCGAATGAAATTTCAGCTTATATGTTCTCAGAACTTTTTCAAGCTCTTTATTTAAATAAAGAATTTATTTCCGATAAAGGTAAAGAAAACACTTTAAGTTTTTTAAACTGGATAGATGTTGAAATGAAATTGAATTAATCTATTTTTTTGGGTAAACCACATTTTGAATTTCTTTCCAGGTAACCAATTTTATGTCATTATTCTTTATTATATTTTTTATCTGTTTTGAATTTAAAGCATCATAATCTAATTGTCTCCAATAAGATCCGAATTCTGGATGATCAACTGTAATAGCTTTAAGCTCATTGTCATCATATCCTAAATGAACCAAAATTACAGTTAAACCTGGTTTTAAAGATTCAATTTTAGCAGAATATTTTTCAATCCATTCCTCTAAATTATATTCAGAAACTAAAATATTATCTGCTTGTTTTTTTCCAACATTTTTCTCTACAAATTCTCTATCAGAAACAGGATATAACATAAAGAAATCATCTACTTGAACTACATGATCAGGCTTTGGAAATTCTTGATCAAAAAAATCACTAGTTCTTGGAGGAACAAAGCTTATCAATTTATTTTGGTGAGCTACTTGAAGATAAACTTTAAATAATTCTTTTTTTACAAAAAGTGAACCCATATGACTATCAATATGAGATGGATCCAAGCCAACAGCTCTAGATAAATCTATCTGAGCTTGAATCTCTTTTCTTACCTCATCAGGATTAGCTTTAAAAAAAACATCCGTTGTATTGTCATAAAAATGATTCTTATCATTTAATAGTGAAGATATTTGATTTGAAGATGTTACTCCATCCCATTTATAGTTTTTCCACTCAGCTGTTAAAGTTATATGAAGTCCCAAATCAAATTCCGGGTATTTATTAAAAAAATCAACTACCTCTAATAGCCATGGACAAGGAACCATAACACTTCCTGAATTAATTGAAGAGTTTATAAATCCGTCAAAAGAAGCTTTTGTAACTGAATTAGACATTCCAATATCATCTCCATGAATGATTAAAAGTTTTGCATTTTTCTTATAACCAAGCTTTTGAGCCAAATTCTTTTCTTGAGAAAAAAGTACTAAAAAAAATCCGAAAAAAAATAAAAATAAAATTCTACGCATAATTATATTTTTAATAAAATAAATATATTATAATTGAATTAATTTCTAATCAGTTTCAAAAATTATTTTAAATATTGATAAATAAAATATTAAAAAATATTGTAGTTGGGCTTACCCTTTTAATTATTATAATTACATCATTTAGTGCTTATATTTATATAAAAGCATCTAATTACAAAGATTATCCAATTAAAGGAGATAACCAGATTTTTCAAAAAATTGGAATTGAAAAAAACTATGATAAGCTTTCTAATTATCTCCTAGATCAAATGACACTAGATGAAAAAATTGATCAACTTTCTGGTGAAAAGGCATTTTTCGGTTGGATTAAATTCATAGTCAATTATGCTATTAATGGTGTTTTTCCTCATGTCTATGTCGGAGAGAATGAAAGACTAGGAATTCCTCCATTAGTTGGATCAGACGGTCCTAGAGGAGCAAGAGTGATAAAAAAAGAATCTAAAGGAGTTACAACATTTCCAGTTGCCATAGCCAGAGGAGCCAGTTGGGATTTAAATTTAGAAAAAAAAATAAATGAAGTAATTGCTATTGAGATGAGGGCTAATGGTACTAATTATGCCTTTACACCATGTATAAATTTGTTAAGACACCCTGGGTGGGGAAGAGCTCAAGAAACTTATGGTGAAGATCCTTGGTTGCTGGGTGAATTTGGGGTAGCTGCTACAAAAAGTTATAAAAAACATAATGTAATGGCATGTCCTAAGCATTATGCTCTTAATAGTATTGAAAATTCCAGATGGTTTGTTGATGTTAAAATAAAGGAAAGAGCATTAAGAGAAGTTTATTTACCCCATTTTAAAAAAGTGGTTAAAAAAGGTGAAACCCCATCATTAATGACTGCTTATAATAGTGTTAATGGCTACTATATGTCTGAAAATAAATATTTATTAGACGATATCTTAAGAAAAGAATGGGGATTCAAAGGTTTTGTTTCTTCAGATTGGTTTTATGGTACACATAATACAAAAAATGGAATTATAGCTGGAATGGATATTGAAATGCCAGTACATAATCATTATAGTCATGAAAAAATAAAAAATGCTATTGAAAAAGGTGAAATTTCTGAAAATTTAATTGATAAAAATGTTTTAAGAATATTAAAAACAAGACTTCCTTATGCCTTTGAAAAAGATGTTATGCAATATGGTAAATCATTAATTGCAAGTAAAAAACATACTGAACTTGCTCTAGAAGCTGCATTAAAATCTATGGTTTTAATTAAAAATGAAAATATACTTCCTTTTAAAAAAGATATAAATGTTAAAATTGCTTTAATTGGTAGACTAGCAAATGAAAAAAATGTTGGTGATGAAGGGAGTAGTAATTCGAAATCTAGGTATGTTATTTCACCCTATGAAGGTCTTAAAAATTATCATAAGAACTTGAACAATAATATAATTTTAAATACTGGTGAAAACCTAAAATCTGCAATTGAAGATGCTAAAACATCTGATCAAGTTATTTTAATAGTTGGATTTGCTTCAAATGAGGAAGGCGAATATGTTCCTGCAATTTCAATGAATATGCAGTCTAATGTTTTAGAATCATCTAAACAAGGTAAATTAATTGGAGATAAAGGGACTGGGGGTGATAGAGAGTCACTAAACTTAAATAATAAAGACATAACCCTCATTAAAGAAATATCCAAAGTAAATAAAAATTTAGTTGTATTATATATTGGAAGTTCTGCAATTAATATGAAAGAATGGAATGATTTGGCACCTTCTATTTTATTCTCATGGTATGGAGGTATGGAAGGTGGTAATGCAATAGCAAAAGTACTCTACGGAGACTATAATCCAAGTGGTAAACTTCCTTTTTCAATTGCAAAAAACGAGAATGATTACCCATATTTTAATCCTTACACAATGAAAACAGATTATGGATATTATCATGGATATACTTTGTTTGATAAAAATAATATTGAACCATTATATCCTTTTGGTTATGGATTAAGTTATACCTCTTTTAAATTAAAAGATTTAAAAGTAAATACACCCAAAATAAAAAAAACCGAAACTCTTTCCTTTAGCATTGATATTGAAAACACTGGAGAAATTGAAGGTGAAGAAGTTATTCAATTATATGTTGGGTTTTCTAATTCCTCCATAGATAGACCTGTCAAATTACTTAGAGGCTTTAAAAAAGTTCTTCTTAAACATGGTGAAATTAAAAAAGTTGATTTTAATTTAAATCCAGATGATTTAGCATATTATAATGTTGAAAACAAAAAATGGGAAATAGAAAAAATGAAATATGAAATATATATTGGATCCTCTTCGAATAAAAATGATCTTTTAAAAAGTTCGTTTGTAATCAAATAATTTTTTTTAAAACTTTAATGTTTATATTTTTGAGAAGAAATTCATAAGAAAATGGGACTTGTTTTTTACGTTACAATTATAACTACAATTTTAACTCTTGTCTTTATATTGAGAGATATGTATAAGAATTAAATTTTTCAACTTTTATTATTATTTAGAAGGGTTTTTTACAAATAATATAATATTTTGTATATTTAAATATCATAAAGCTATTAAATATAGCTTATAAATATGTTATTCAATGGAAGTAGAATTATTAATTGTATTAATTTTTGTAGCTTGTTTATTAGGTGGAGTATACTGGTATGCTGGTTATGCAACTAGAACTGGTTTTGCAAAAGATGAAAACCAGAACTTTATACCTGATGCTTGGGAAGAAAAATATAGTTGGCTTTTTAGTTCAAAAGGATTAATTATGTTAGCTATAGGAATAGGTATAGGTTTTATGCTGGCCAGAGTAATAGGATAACAAGATCTTAAAGTCTCCCTGAAGCTTCTGCAAATTTTTTAACTTTTAAAGCTTGAGCTGCTGATAAATTTGAATTTATCGCTGATTTCCTTATACTATTGCCTTTCTTTAATTCATTAAGGCATGCTAAATTTTTTTCTTTTTTAAAAAATTGATCTATGGACAGCTTAGGCTTCTTACCTCCAACATTTTTATAATTACCTTGTAATCTTGCCTTTTCAATTCCTTCTTTTTGTCTTTGTTTTCGAATTTCATCTTCATTTTGAAATAAGGAAATTAAAAAATTTAAAATTGAATATATAATAGTATTTGAAGAATTATCCTCGTTTTTAGTTTTAATATTCTCTTTTTCAAAACTTACATTAACTCCTTTATCGTCAAACTCTTTGATTATTTTTAAAATATTAAGTTTATTATATCCTAATTTACCTAAAGAAGGAAAAACTATAGTATCCATCTGATTTTTTTCAACCATCTCTAATATAATTTTATAATTTTCTCTTTCTTTAAAAGGTAATGTTTTAGGGCAAATATCAGTAATATTTAGAATTTGATCACCATTAGGCAAAACAGATAATCGAGGTTTGTTGATGACAGAATCCTTTGATTCATCTAACCGATCATATCTAAGTATTTTCATTAAAATTGTATTATATTAATACATACAACAAATATAATACAAAATTTTTATAAATAAATTACATTGTATTTTAATAGCACATACTTACAAAATAATACATTAATTTTTACGTAAAAGAGAATCTAAATATTTTCTGTTCAATAAATTTCCGTTTTTTATAACAGCTTCTATTTCTTTGGTATTTGAAATATTCTCTAATGGATTCTTTTTAAGAATTAATAGATCAGCAATTTGTCCAGGTTTAATTGAGCCTAATTCCTTTTCCATTCCAAAATATTTTGAGGGATTGTATGTAGCTGACTTAATTGCTTCAAGATTTGAAAGTCCCCCTTCAGAAAGCATTGCAATTTCATCATGAAGACTTAATCCTGGAATTAAAAAAAAGATCGGAGCGTCTGTGCCAGCCATAAATTGAACCCCTTTGTCATTCATTAAATTAACAATTCCTAGAGCCCAATTTGAATAAGCTTGTCTATCCTTATTAATTTTATCATCTATTTTTGAAATTTTATTAATCCAATCACTTCTAACATCAGATGGGAAAGAATTAAAGTATTCCATCCAAGAATCTAACTTAAATGTTTTATTTGCAAATGTTCTGTAAAGAAATAATGTTGGTATTTGCCATGTTTGATTCTTAACTAAAACATCAATTACTTGGTTAAGTTTTAATGAATCGATATTATTTATAGCATCCATTCTTTGAAGACTATGAATTGATGATCTTAATTTTGCTCCTGAAAAATTCTGAAGATTTTTTAATAAGCGCTTTCTTTTTTTCAAAAGTTCTTTTGAATCTTTAGATACAGATAATTCAAAGTTTCTAAAATGCTCCATGCTGTTTAAACCCATATTTGAAGCACTAATAACATCCATGCTTAAAGGGACATGGCCAGTTAGTTTTAAATTATTTTCTTTTGCAATATTTGCTAGAGCTTGAAATTGATTTGGTGTCAACATTTCATAGGCTTTTAAAAAGTTGACATTCTGATCAATTAATATGTTAACTTTTTTATATAAATCTTTTTCGGTAACATTTTGGATAGATAAAGGGGGAAACTGATGACTATGACCATCATAAACATTATATTCTCCATCAATGAGTGGTCCAGCTACCATTATTCTTGGATGAGTATTAGGGTTATCTTCTGATTCATACTTATATTTATTAACAAAATTTATCTCTCCTCCGGTATCCCTAACACTTGTTACACCATAAGCTAGAAAAAGATCTGACATTGACCCTGCTAGTGATTCATCAAAAGCGAAGTGAACATGAGCATCCCAAAATCCAGGAATTAGAAATTTGTCTTTTCCACTATAAATAATATTTTTTTTTGATAATTCTTTTTTGGTTGAATCAAATATCTCATGAATTTTATTTGATTTAATTACAACTGTTTTATTTTTTTTTAAACCATCATTAGGGTCTATAATCGAAATATTTTCAATTATATAGGTGTCTTCATAATAAACTGAATTATCATGACATGATATTGAAACTATCAATAATACTATAAAAATTAATAATTTTTTCATTCTAAAAGTAAATTTTGTTTAGGTAATATAATTATTCTATTTTAACAAAAAAAAATCCTATGAGTTTTTCAAGAAGAAAATTTATAACAAACTCTGCAAGCTCAATTGCTCTGTCAACCATGATTGGATCAATTTTAACTTCATGCTCTAAAAAAAATCCAAAAAAAAATAAAAACCTAATTAGTTCTGATAGCACCATACTTTTTCAAGGAGATTCGATTACAGATGCCGGAAGAGAAAAAAAACTCGAACTGTCAAATAATGCAAATTCATTTGGAAATGGGTATGCATTTTTAGCAGCATCTTATTTATTAAATTCTTATCCTAAAAAAAATCTAAAATGCTACAACAGAGGGATAAGTGGTAATAAAGTTTATCAACTCTCAGATAGATGGGATAAAGATTGCTTAAGTCTAAAACCAAATATTTTGAGCATTCTTATTGGTGTTAACGATTATTGGCACTTTAGAGATGGAAATTATACAGGCACCATAAAAACCTATGAAAATGATTATAGAAAACTGATTGAAAGAACAAAAAAAGAATTACCAAATATTGAAATAGCTATTTGCCAACCCTTTATACTTAAAGTATTGCCTACGGTTGACGATTCGTGGATAGAGCCCTTTAAGGAATACCAAAATAGTGCAAAAAAAATATCTAATGATTTTAATACTTTATGGGTTCCATTTCAAGATGTTTTTGATGAAGCTATTAAACACGCACCTGCTAAATATTGGCTTTATGATGGTGTTCATGCTGCCATGCCCGGAGCCCAACTTATGGCAGAAACTTGGCTTAAAACTGTCATTTATTGATGCAGTGAAAATTCAGTATTTGTTTTTGAATAAATTCAAACTTTAATATTTAATTTTATGATCCATTTTAATCTAATGGTTGAAAAAAAACTTTTAAAACATTATAAATTTCCTTCTGGAGTAAGATCTATTTTTATAAATGGTAAGAATTATTCTCGAGATGAATTTTTAAAAGCTCAGTCTAAAGAAAAGTTAAGAGATTCAAAAGGAAGATATTGTAAAAGAAAGGTTTTCATATAAAACATATACATTAATCAAAATTGATATCTACAAAACAAATTGGAGAAATTATTATTATATTAATATGCGCTATTGCTATTTTTGTAATGTATAAAGTTTAAATTTTGAGACTCTTTTTCTTTTTGTTAACATTTACCATCTCTTTTAATTTTTCTTATTCTCAAATTATAAATGAAAATCTGATAGAACTAAGAGACAGTGTTCAAAAATATAAAGAAATAAAACCGAATAAAGCACTAGAATTTTCATTCCAAATTATTAATAATTCCAATAATATAGCTAGCCCTTTTTTAGTTGGAATATATGGTGCGATTGGAGATATTTTAAGCAGCAAAAATTTAAATGGTGATGCTTTAAATTACTATTCAAAAGCTTTAGAACTATTTAAATCAATTCCTAAACAAAATAAAATCCATAAAGAAATTAATTACCCACCTTATACTTTAATAAGTATTGGTAACATATATTTTAAACAAAAAAATTATGAAAAAGCTAAAGAAAAATATCTAGAAGCTTTAGATAATTTTAAGCTTATTAAAAATGAAAAAATAAAACTTGAAGGATCATCTACAATTTATGATAATATAGGTTTAATAAATACAATGAATAAAAATTACAAAGTGGCTGACTCATTATTTGATTTAGCTTATAATTTAAGACTAAAGCAGAAGAAAGATAGTGATATTATCTACTCTTTGACAGCTAAATCAAGATTAGCATTTGAACTAAATGATTTTTTTAAAGCAAACTCTATATTTAATGAAGCTTCTCAAATATATAAAACCGCATCAGTAAACCAAACTGATTTAGCTAACTCAACTCTTAATAGGAATTATGGTTATTTATATGTTTTATTTGCTTATCATTATTATAATCTTGAGAAATATGATACCGCGATTGATTATTTTGAAGAAGCTTTAAAGTACCTTAAAAATTTTTCTTTAGAAATATCTCCAATAACCTCTATGATTGCTAAATGTTATTTAAATATGTCAAAATTAGATATAGCTGAAAAAACTGCATTGAATAATTTAAAAAAACACAAAAGCATTGGATTAGAGCAAAAGATTGAAAACTTTAATATTTTAGAAACAATTTATACTAAAAAAGATAAAAAAAATGATTTGATTTCAATTAAAGACTCAATTATTAAAATAGCTTCATTTCTTAGAGTTTCAAATGTATCTAAATCTATGTCTAAATTAGAAACTCAAATTCTTTTGAGTAAAAATCAAAATGAATTAACTCAAAATAAAATAAAATATAATACTTATTTATATATCCTTATAATTGGCTCAATAGTTTTGTTTTTCATTTTAATTACAATGAGAGTTAATTATAATTTTCAAAAAGAAAAGAACAATAGATTAATAATTGAACAAGAAATTATTTCAAAAGATTTAGAGAATAAAAATCTTCAATTAATAAGCTCTACAAATTTTATATCTCAAAGAAATGAATATTTAAAATCCCTGAGAAATAAAATAAAAATTTTAGAAAAGAATAAAGGTTCTAATGAATCATCAGAATTTATCTCCAAAAACATTAAAAGAAATATTGACAATATTATAAATAGTGAGAAAACATTTGAAAGCTTTGAAAAACAGTTCACAAAAGTTTACCCAGAATTTTTTAAAAAACTTATAGAAAAACATGGAAAATTAACTTCTACAGATTTAAGACTTTGTGCCTACCTTAGAATGAATCAAAACTCGAGTGAAATAGCTCAAATTACTGGTGCCTCAATTAGAACAATTGAAAGCCAAAGGTATAGGTTAAGAAAAAAACTCAATCTTAAACCTGAAAATGATATTCTTAATTACCTTATTACTTTATAAGCATCACTTAAAAAACACTGCATCCATTAAAAAAATTGAAGAATTCATATTTACAATAAATAATTAATAGAAATTTGCTTTTTTTAATAGAAACACAATAGACATTAAAACATTTCGTTATAAAAAAGCGTAATTTATTTAAGTGATGAAAAAAATAAAAGGTTTAACTGCAGTAATTAACTTTAGAGTATTTATAGTAACTATAACTACTCTTGTAGCATTTTATCTTTGCTACACATATGAATTAAAGCTTTTTGTCGATTTTAATGTAATCAGTATTGCTATAGTCTTTCCTCTTGTTTTTACAATTACTGGAGCTTATCAAAAAAGACAAGATGCCTTAAGATTACTTTCTGATTATAGAGCTAATCTAGTGGGAATAAGTGATTATTTTAAAACTGTTTACAAAATGCCAGAAGAAAATATTAAAAAATTTAATTCTCTTTTATCATCAGTTTCTCAATCTTTATATGAAATGCTTACCGATAAATCCCAAAAAACTTCTGTTGATGAAATCAGAAATATTATGAAAGAAATTCATGGTGTTATTTATGACAATATGAGTCGTTTCAATGAAAGAGAAAAAGACAGTTTAATCGGAACAAAAAGAGAAATTTCCAGATGTATAGAAAACTTAAATGCATTAAACATTCATGGCACCCCCAGTTCTTTAAGATCATACTGTCTATTTTTTATCTATATTTTTCCTTTTATATATGTTCCAGCTTTATTTAATCATTCTTTTGTTGAAGTTACTCTAACAAACCAAGTAATTATCATGATTTTGTCGGTTTTAATAAGTTTTGTTCTAATGGCTTTGTACAATATTCAGTTGTATATAGAGAATCCGTTTGATCAAGAGGGTTTAGATGATATTAAAACAGAAATATTTAAAATCGAAGACAAAGAAATTGCTTAAAACAAAAGGAATTTTAATTCGACTTTCTTACAAAACTTAGTTGAGAAAAAAGATAATCTACTGATCCTTTCCATTTTTCAAAAGACGTTGCATCTGAATGAGTTTCAGATTCTTCTATTATTGAACTCTCTATTTGATCTATCCATTCATTAACAATATCATTAACGAGATTTTCGTCAAAAGGACCATTTAAAAAATTTAATTTATTATTTAATAGTTCATCAGAAAAAAAAGTCCATCCTTTTGTTAATTTATCACAACTTGCTGACCATTGCTTAATATTCCAAGGACCAAATTCAAATGGCTCACAATTGTTTGTTATTTCACCAAAATTATCTGCTATTGGTGTAACTGGATTTGTAGAAAAAACAATATTTTCAAATGCATTGTCTAAATCCCATGGAATTAAATGAAGTTTTTCAGTCGAGGGTTCTTCATACCAATAATAGTTATGATTAGAACAAAAATTATTTTCATCACAATACCAATGAAAAGGACCATCATCATTTCTTATCAATCTATCAACTACAATTAATGAAATGATTTTGTCAACATCCATTCTGGAATTTATTACTTCTTTTAAAGTAATTTCATCCTTTGATTCTAATATTTGCTTAGCAAAAGATTTAATTATTTCAAAAGAAAAGTTTTCATCTTCATTTGTTCGTAAGGATTTCTCTAAAGATTGATCTGATTGAATATTTCCCTCAAAATCTACAGGCCAAATTTCCTTATATAAGTTTCCTGTCTTGTCTTGAAAATTATATTCAACAAATTGACTATCTATTTGTTCGGTTAAAGCATAAACACCTGAAAATTCTCCATTAATATTTAACCTTGCATGTACAGACCTTGGAGCCATTACACCCATTTCCCTAAAAAGCCAATAACCTAACCTCTCATGAAACTTTGAATCATCTAAGTTTTGAGAATGAAATTGAAGCTTTTTTAAATTAAAAAATTTTTCATCCCTACCCTTCCAATTTATTTTAACTTTCATTGAAAGTTTCGTACATGTTTTATAACCAGAAGGATTTGAAAAATCTGGACCTGAGGTACATCCAACAAAGGCCCCAATTGATCCCTTATATCTTATACCAACCGGGCTAATAGTATCCTCCTCAAAAACCAACATTCCTTCAACATATTCCTCTGCAACTGGATCAGAATCAATTTCTGCTAAAGAAGGTTTTGGTAATATCAAATCATAAGTTCTCAATTTTTTTTGATCAAAAATATAATCTGAATTATAATTCAAATATTTTTCAGATCCATTCGGAGTTATATTTAATACTTTATTATTTAATAAGTCTCCATTTAATTTTTTATTATTATCGATTGAATCTTGTGTGCAATTAAGTAATAAAATAAATAATAAAATAAAATGTTTTTTAATCATTTTGTTATAAAAAGACAAAATTAAAAATAACTCCCTCTTTATCTTAATTGTTAATATTATTTTTATTTAATTTTAATATATAATGATTGAAGATTATATTTGTTTTAAATTAAAACCATAAATCAAAAAAATTGGAAATAATATCTACACTTAACCTAGAGATAGAACTAATTAAAGAAATTCATAAATCAAAATCTCTAACTGTAAATAAAAATTATAATATTCTTAAACCAGGGGATATCGCAAAATTTGTACCTATAGTGATTAATGGTTCTTTAAGAGTTTTTTATAAAAACAAAAATTTAAAAAAGGAGATTTTACTTTATAATGTTATTCAAAATCAAATTTGTTTTTCCTCCTATATCTCAGTTATAAAAAATAATACAAGTAAAGTTTTTATTGTTGCAGAAAAAAAATCAAAGTTAATTTTAATTTCTAAAAAATCCATTTTTAGTTGGCAAGAAAAATATAAATCTTGGAATGAGTTTATTATAAAAAATTATATAAATCAGCATGAAATTCTCTTGGAAAGCATAAAAGATATTGGTTTGAATAAAATTGATACAAGATTAAAGAAATATTTAGTTCAAAAGACAAAAAATTCATTTAATAAAACAATTTATTCAACACACGAATTTATTGCAAACGAACTAGGCACATCAAGGGTTGTAATTTCCAGAATATTAAAAAAGTTTGAGAAATCAGGTAAAGTTGAGTTATCAAGAGGATCTATAAAACTAAAAAATGTTTCCTGATTTTATTTTGAAAGAAACTTTTCATAAGAATCAATTGTAAAATCTTTAATATTTACTTTAGATTTTAACTTTTCAAAAGTCTTTTTAGCTTGTTCAAAACGTTTTTTAATTACCTCATAATTATTCAATTCAGAGTTAGATGGAACGTCCCAACTTTCTGCGACTTTGCTATATAAATCAGCCATTTTTTCTCTCAACTGAGATTCAACAGATCCAACATAATTGTCACCTTTTGTTATAACAAGAGTTTCTTTTAATTCTTGAAGAGATTTTAAAAATTTTGATTTTGGGGGTAGTTTAGAAATTATTAAGTCCAACTCATAAACCAAATATGCTAGTTCTTGAGTCATATCATATAATTTCATGGTAATTGCATGTTTTTTTTTCCTTTCAATTTTCGATAATCCTGTTATAGAATCATATATCAATTCAATTTTGTTTTCAAAAACATCCCTCCCTTTCTTAATTATGACATTGTAAGTTCCTTCTATAACTCTTGGTGAAGTAAAACCTCCTCTGCTTAAGGTTTTACCCTTAGCTACTTTAGGTTGTTTTATTGTAAAACCCCAATCTACAATATTTATACCTTTAGATTTTCCTGGATTTAAGCTTGCGATAATTTTTCCTTCTGAATCTTTAATCTCCAAAGTCATTTTACCAAAAGTATGACGTTTTGGTAGTAAATATTTTATTTTTGCTGATGAAGAGCTACTTTCACCAACAAATCTTGTTTCTCCACCAAAACTTCCAACAAAATTAGATTTATCAATCATAACGGTCTTTTTACTTTGAAAAAAATGCAACTTTTTATTTAAAGTAGTTAAATCTATTTCTCTCAGTGGAGATATATCATCAATTATAATAACACCTCTTCCGTGAGTGCCCATAACCAAATCGTTTGTTCTCTTTTGAAGATCAATATAATGAACAGCAACTGGTGGCATATTATTATTAAACCTAGTCCATTTACTTCCACCATCAACAGTAATATAAAGCCCAAATTCTGTTCCTAAAAAAAGTAAATTTGGGTTAACATAATCTTCTTGAATATTTCTTACAAAACCTGTAACCTCGTTTTTATCTATAATATTTTTCCATGTTTTACCATAATCATCAGTTTTATATGCATAAGGAGTCATGTCTCCTGATGTATGTCCATCAAAAACTGCATAAGCAACACCGGGTTTGTGATAACTCGCCTCTATGTGATAAACCCAAGTATTTTTTGGTAAGTTTTTGTTTTTTGGGGTTACATCTCTCCATTTTTTTCCTCCATCTCTTGAAAGTTGGATATTACCATCATCTGTTCCAATCCATATTATTTTTGGATCAAGTGGGGATTCATCTATAGAAAAAATAGTTGTATGATTTTCGGCTCCAGAATTATCAGCTGATAAACCTCCTGAATCTTCTTGCATCTGTTTTCTTGGATCATTAGTTGTCAGGTCAGGAGAAATTATCTCCCAAGTATCTCCCATATCTTCTGACTTGTGAAGAAACTGACTTCCTATATAAAAACGATCAGGATAAAATGAACTAATTTCAATGGGAGTATTCCAGTTAAATCTTAACTTAGGATATCCTTTTTCTTGCAAAGGCTGAATAGTTTTAATAAGACTTTTATCAACATCAAACCTCCATACATTTTCTGCTCCCTGCATTTCAGAGTAAATAATATTCTTTTTAGGGTGTTTTAAAACCCTAAATCCGTCACCAGGACCAATCGATTTCCAATGTCTTGCTCTTACACCTCCAATTGCAGAAGAAGGTCCATACCATGATCCATTATCTTGTAATCCTCCATATACATTATATGGCTCTTCATCATCAACACTAATATGATAAAATTGAGAAAGAGGAAGATTTTCAGTTATTTCACAAGTTACTCCTCCGTTCCAAGATCTGTATACTCCTCCATCTGTACCAAAATACATTCTATCAGAATCGAAAATATCAAATAAAATATCATGAATATCTGCATGCATATTTCCCAAATTTTTAAAAGTTTTACCTCCATCTCTTGATATAGAACCATAAAGTCCAGCTTTAACAACCACATCCGGATCCTTTGGATCAACAACTATTTTTGAAAAATAAAAAGGTCTAACAGTAATTTCAAAATCATTATTAAGCTGATTCCAGCTTTCTCCATAGTCTTCACTTCTATATAAACCTTTTTCACTATCATTTTCAGCTTCAATAACAGTATAGAGAATATTTGTTTTAGATGGAGCAACAGAAATTGCTAATCTTCCTAGATTACCTTTGGGAAAACCATTATGAATTTTTTTCCATGATTGTCCTCCATCGTCTGACTTATAAAGAGCACTATTCTCTCCACCAGATTCAAATGACCATGCTGTTCTTCTGTGCTCCCACATAGAAGCATATAAAACTAAAGGATTTTCTGGGTCTATAGCTAGATCAGCACATCCAGTAGATTCATTTACGTATAATATTTTATTCCATGAAACTCCTCCATCAATTGATTTATAAACTCCCCTCTCTTCACTATCAGACCATAATGCCCCTAATACTCCTACATATATTTCATTAGAATTATTTGGATTAATAATAATGTTGGATATTCTTTCAGATTTTTCAAACCCAATCTTTTCCCAATTATTTCCTCCGTCATCAGATTTGTATAATCCGTCTCCTATAGAAACACTATTTCTTGTCCATGTTTCTCCAGTTCCCACATAAATTATTTTATCAGGATTATTAGGGTCCAAACTGACTGCTCCAATGGATTGGGTATATTCATCAAAAATTGGATTAAAAGTAGTGCCAGCATCATTAGACTTCCAAACACCTCCTCCGGCAGTACCTGCATATATAATTCTTGGATTTAATGGGTGATTTTCTAAATCATTAATTCTTCCACTCATTAAAGCTGGGCCAATATGTCTTGCTCGCATATCACCAAAAAGATATTTTAAATCAATCTTAGTCTTTTCTTGAGTAAATGAAAAATGAGAAAAAATAATTAATAATGATAAAATAAAATATTTATTCATTTTAAAATTTAATTTTCTGGAAACTTAAACTCATTTTCATCAATTATTGGATTCAATTCAATACTATCTATTATAAGTGGTAAAGAAGGTTGATCTTTTATCCCCTGAGTTTGAGAAAAAGGAAAATATAATCCTTCAACTTCTTGATAATCAGACATAGTTATTTCCATAGTCATCCCTTTACTAGGACCTTGTGTAATCATAGTTTGAATTGCTATCGGAACATAATTTTCAGTATCAAAAAAATAAAATGTTATGTCATCCTCTTTTTTCCCATCAATTGTTTTAGGTTCTTTTGTTAATTTAATCTTAAAAGTTTCTGTTCCATCAAAAGTTTCATTTCCAATTAATTCAGCACTATATCCTTTACTTTTATAATCCATAAAAGAATCTGGAAAATCATTATTTTCTAATTTAAGATTATCAGTAGTTTCCTGATCGCTCTTTTCCGGTTTTTGACTCATCATGTTTATACCCCAACTTACTTCACCATCAAAAACCTGCGCCTTTATAGATTGCCCCTGAAAATTTATTATTTGCATTGACTTTCCTCCCTTCATTTGAATAAGCTCAATTGGAATCTCCATTCCTTGCTGATTCAATTTTGCTAACATTTTCACCCCTTTTAATTCTTTCCATTTATCAATACCTCCTGTATTTTCGTAATAATTTTCAATTATCTCGTCCACTGATTGAGAATATGAGTTTAGAGCAAAAAATAATAATATAATTAAGAATTGGATTGATTTTTTCATTTGATTTTTAGTTTGAAGTGCAATATAGAGAAATATGAATCTAAAGGCATGATAATTTCAAATTAATTATGATCATGAAATCTTAGAAATTATCTATTGCTACATTTAATCTCTAAAAAGTTTTTTTTTATAATTAATTGGAATTATGATTTCATTTCTTCTATTGAAGAACTTATATGGACTATTGTAAACTAGAACCTTTTCTTTACCTATAATTTCTATATTTTTCTCATATAATTTAGACTTAATTTTTTTTATCATAACTTTTTCCTTATTATAATTTGTATATCCTGAATAAGAAATTGCCGCATAAAATAAATTTTCAGATTCATAAACTTTAACATTAGAATTATTGGGTTTTGGAGCACTTTTGAAAGTAAATTCTCTTGGTAAGACAAATTCCATTGATGAATTTTTGTCTCCTCTTTCCATATGAACAGGAGTAGTCATTTCAATTTTTTTATTTGAATCATTCCCCCCAGAAATATACCTAAAAAGATAATTAAATCCTCTATTTAAATTTTGATCATCAATATATTTAACCATAATTGAAGATGGATAATATCTTATCTCAATTTCATCTAAATTTGAAATTAATTCATATTCTTGTGTTTCATATTGAGACATAGAAATAATTGATATGAAAAATAAAACTAAAAAAAATTTATACTTATAATTATTCATTAATATTTAAATTTGAAAAATTTTTAAACTTATGAGCCAAAATTTTTACAAATTTATTTTTTTATTTTTAATTACAATTGTTGGATGTTCCTTAAACGATAATAAAAAACCCAAAATTGCAATTGCTGGTCTTGCCATTGAATCTAGTACTTTTTCTCCAGCAATCACAGAAGAAGAGGCCTTTCATGCAAAAACAGATGATGATGTTTTTTCATTTTATCCTTTTTTATCAAAAGATTCTATTCTTAGAAATAACATTAACTGGATTCCAACCTTAAGAGGACACGCCTTACCAGGTGGTATTGTAAGTAAGAAAGCCTATGAAAGTCTTGTCTCTAAAACACTAGATAAGTTAAAAAAAAACATGCCATATGATGGTCTTTTTTTTGACATACACGGAGCTATGAGTGTTCAGGGATTAGATGATCCAGAAGGAGATTTTATTACAAGAATTAGAAAAGTTATTGGAAATAAAACTTTTATTTCTACTTCAATGGATTTACATGGTAATGTTTCAAAAATATTAGCAGAAAATACAGATTTAATTACATGCTATAGAATGGCTCCACATGAAGATGCTATTGAGTCAAAAAGAAGAGCAGTTGAAAATTTAATTAATAGAATTAATACCGGAAAAGGCAAGCCTAAATATAAAGCCTGGATACCCGTTCCTATTCTACTTCCAGGAGAAAAAACTAGTACAAGAGTAGAACCTGCTAAAAGTCTCTATTCAAAAATTAAACCATTAACAAAACAAGAAGGAGTAATTGACGCAGCAATTTGGGTTGGCTATCCTTGGGCTGATGAACCACGGAATCATGGGGTTGTTATGGCTACTGGAGATAATGAAAAACAAGTTAAAAATGTTGCTGAAACACTTGCAAAAAACTTTTGGTCTGTAAGAAATGAATTTAAATTTGTGGGTCCAACTGCAAGTCTTGAAGAAAGTATAGATATGGCAGTAAATAGTTCTGAAAAACCATTTATAATTAGTGACATGGGAGATAATCCTACTGCTGGTGGTGCAGGAGATGTAACATGGACTCTGGATAAAATCTTAAAAAGAAGAGAATTTGCTTCAAAAAATGGACCAACTCTAATATATGCTTCAATACCTGGGCCCAAATTAATTGAAAAAGCTTTAAAAATTGGAATTGGTGGAAAAGTAAAAGAATTTGTTGGGGCTGAAGTAGATAATAGATATTCTCCACCCCTTTTATTAGAGGGTGAAATAATTTCAATTTTTCATGGAGATGTTCATGCTGAAACGGAAGTCGTTGTTAGAAAGGGAAGTGTTTTTGTTATTGTAACAAAAAAAAGGAAACCATATCATAAAGAAATAGATTTTGTTCAATTAAATTTAAATCCAAAAAAAACAGATATAATTGTGGTCAAAATCGGATATCTTGTTCCTGAACTTTTTAATTTGAAAAAAGGGTGGATTATGGCTTTAACTCCTGGAGGAGTTGATCAAAACTTAGAAAGATTAAATTACAATAGAATTAAAAGACCTATGTTCCCATTCGATAAAAATTTTGATAACCCAAACCTAAAAGTCAGGTGGATAAAATCCTCTAATGCACTATGAAAAAAATAATTTTAATAAATATTTTAATATTTTCCTTTTTATTTTTCTATGGTTGTTCCAAAAGAGAAAAATATGAAAATGTAATTCTTGAACAACAAGAAGAGGAAGAACCCCAATTGGATAGCTGCGTTGATTATACATCTGTAAACCCAGACAGTTTAGAATCCTATTGGGAATTATTTGTTGAAGATGTAAAATGTTCGAGAGGCGGTCCAAATTATGGTGAAATAAATAAAACAGTAACTCTATATTTTATTGTTCCTACTGCTGAAACTATTGCTTCTGGAGTTACAGTAGATCATGCAGGATACTCTACATATGCAGGTTATTGCAACAGCGAAGCAGTAAATATTGGAGTAATTGAAGATTATTGGATTGATTACACGGAAGTGCAAAAACTTTGGTTAATGTATCATGAATTTGGCCATGATGTTTACAGATATCGTCATAGCTCTGACCCTAAAGATATAATGTATCCATCGGTCGCTAGAAGTGATGTAAAAATAAATGATTTCATTAGAGCTAAAGAAAAGTTTTTTAAAAGAGACTTTGAAGGAATTGAATATATTAGTTGCGATCAGGATTAACTAAAAAATATTTCATAAAGATGCGTTTATTATTTATTATTTTATTTTTTATTTTAGTTTCAAACCAAATTATTTCTCAAAATAATCCAAAAAAAATAGTTTTAGATTATTATAGTGAACTTCCCTATAAATATATAAGTTCTAGTGATGAATTTACTCAATTAGAAATTAGCCTTTTTGTTAGAGAAATTTCAATTAATTTATTGAACAAATTTTTAGAGGATTTCTCTAAAAATATTGAAGAAAAAAATGGTTATTTAGTTGTTATAAATTTGATTAATTCGAATCAAGCTAATATTCAAATACCATTTGCTATTAACCAAAATAAGCTTAAATCTTTAAGAGAATCAAAAGAGAACTTTGAAGAGACATGTAATGCTATCTTAAATGAAAGCTATGAATGGATTCTAAGGTATATATAAAAAAAGCCTTTGAGTAAAACTCAAAGGCTCATAACCATAAACCAACTCATTTTGAAGAATTGATATACAAAAATAAAAATTTTAAATCAATTTATTTTAAGTTTTATTTAAAAGTTATCAAGTAATATAATATTTATTTTTTTTTAACTATTATTTAACCTTTTATAAACATTTTTTAACAAAAACTAATTATAAATTTATAATTAGTTAAACGTCTTATGAGTTTAACCCTTTTAGTTTTAATTAGTTAAAAACCCTGTAGAAAAACTTTTTTACAGGGTTTTATTTTATTGTGTAATTTCAAAATTTCTTTCCCAATTTGGGTTCCTCAATTTATTAATAATATACTTTATCGTTAATTCTTCTCCTTTTTTAATTTTATTAATTGTAAATATTCTTATATGCTTAAGGTTACCTATTTCTATATCTTTTTCTGATATAATGGCTTTACAATTTGGCATTTCATGATGATTAATAAACGCTCCTATAGGTAACCTAATATAACCATCTTGGAATTTTGTGTTGTAAATATGTGAAATTCCTAAATCAACTCCTTTATCTAAATCCTTCAAAGTAAATAATCCCAAACCATCAATTTGACTTTCTGAAATAGTTAAAAAGTCTGGCAATGGTTTCCATTCAGTTTTTTCTATCATAAAATATTATTTATTATAAAAATTACAAATTTATTTTACAATAAAAAATAAATTTATTATTTATAAGCTCTTATCAGTCCTTCTTGAGATACTGATGCAACCATCTCTCCTGCTTGATTAAATATCTTTCCAAGAGTAAAACCTCTTGAATTTGAAGCACTTGGACTTTGCATTGAATATAAAAGCCATTCATCTATTTTAAATTGTCTATGAAACCATATAGCATGGTCTAAACTTGCATAAAAAATTTTTTTTCCAAATAATTTTTCTCTATGAGGAAGGGTAGAGGTTAATAATAAACTATAATCAGATGCAAATGCTAAGAGTTGATGTTGAAAAGATATTTTAGCATTAACTTTTTCTTTTGTCTTAAACCACACATGAGATTTAGGCAAACTATTTCTAGTTTGTAAAAAAGTTGCCTTTTCAACAGGCTTAAATTCAAAAACTTTTGGATGAGATTTTAAAATTTTCTCATATCTCTCAGAATCTATTTTCTTTATATTAATTGCTTGTTGAAGATCAGTCAATAATAAGTCTGGAGTTAATACATTAGGCATATTAATTTGATGATTAACTCCTTCTTGATTAAGTTGAAAAGAAGCTGCCATTATAAAAATAGCTTTACCTTTTTGATAAGCTATAACTCTTCGAGTAGTAAAACTTTTACCATCTCTAATATTATCAACATGATAATTAATAGGAACATTAATATCTCCCCCCAATATAAAATAACCATGCATGGAGTGAGCAATTCTATCTTCAGGTACAGTTTGATATGCTGCATGTAGCGACTGTCCTAAAACTTGCCCTCCAAAAACTCTTCCCCATTCTGTCTTATAATTTTGTCCTGTAAAATTATTATCCTTGGTTTTTTCTAAGGATAAAAGTTGTTTTAACTCACTTAAATTAATCATTAATTATTATTTATTCTTAAATAAGATTACAAAAATACTGCCATATAAAGAATGTACCAAACTTGATATTGCAGATGGAATTGCAATAGCAGGGTTAACAAAATTTTCTTTTGACAAAACTACACCTAAACCTGAATTTTGCATACCAACTTCAACTGAGATTGTTTTGGCTATAAAATGATTTCTAAAAAAGATTCTACTAATAAAGTAGCCTAAAAAAAATCCTAAAAAATGTAGTGTCATGATTGAAAATAAAAGTGAAAGGCCTGAAGACAAAATTATATCCTTTCCTTCACCTATTATACTCGCAACAATCAATGTTATTAAAATAACTGCCAATGATGGTCCAACTTTTACAAATTTTTTGGTTTTATCAGGAAAAGTCCTATTTAATATAATTCCTGTTATTACTGGAATTAAAACTATCTTTAAAGTACTTAAAAACAAACCTATTGCATCTACTTCTATTTCACTTGCTGATAAATTGCTAATTAATAAAGGAGTCATTACAATTGCTGAAACAGTTGAAGTCGCTGTCATAGCTACCGAAAGTGCCAAATTAGAATTTGATAGATAAACTATAACGTTGGAGGCTGTTCCTCCTGGACAACTAGCAACTAAAATTAATCCTAAAGAAAAAAAGGGAGGTAAACTAAATATAATTGATAAGCCCCAACCTAAAAAAGGCATAATTGTAAATTGTAAAATAAAACCCATCAAAACCCAATACGGATGTTTTAAAATTTGCTTAAAATGGTTTAAATCTAGAGTTAAACCCATTACTAGCATTATTATTCCAAGACCAATTGTTATTAAATTTCCAGAAAACCAAGTAAAAATTTCAGGATTAAAAAATGATAATAGAGAAGCTATAGAAATAAACCAAGGAAAATAATTTGGAATTTTACTTAACAAAAGTCATTGTTTAAATTTTTATTTTCTTTTTGTCCAAATTTCATGCATAGGGCTTCCTTTACTACTAAAACCTTTATGATACCAATCATCACTTTTTTGAACAAAATTAAATTTTAACTTAATACCAACTTTGGAATTATCTCTAGAAAAAAACTCAATTTTTTCAATATAATCTGATTCTTCAATTTCATATGACCCCCCTCCAGATCCAGAGAATTTCAAAGTTTCTGTGTTAAATGCAGTCCATTGAAAATGTCCATCTAATAAAAATTTCATAGTCTTTCTAGGCTTATTTAAATCTCTTCTTTTCTCTCCTTCTTTAGTTACTCTTCCTCCCATTAACCATTTTCCATCTAATGCTTTTTTTGATTTTGAAATATATTTCCAAGACTTATCTTTAACTATAGTCATATTTTTTAATTGATCATTTTCAAAATTTGAATTAAACTCAAATGTCACATTAAAAGTGTTTTTATCCTTTGACTTATAGTATCCTCCACGGGTTAGAATAAATATATTAGGATCATGTGAATATTGAGTTTCAATTAAATAATTATTATCTAAAAAGATTCTATGATGGATTGTTTTACCTTGATTTTCAGAATAAAATAAATAAACTTGTGAAAATGAGTCTTTAAACACAAAAGTTAGTAAAATAAGAAAATAAATGTATTTCATTTTTTAAAAAATTTAGTTTCTATAATTTAATGCAGGTTTTCTATTACCAAGTAAAGGAATATATTTAAAATTTTCACCTCTTTTAAGTAAAAATTCTTTTTTAGCAGATTTAACAATTTTAGGGTTTTCTATTAACTGAATAGCGGTAATAGCCAAAGTTTTAGAAGCTACTATCATCCCTTTATTACCAATAGATGTACCTCCAGCCGCAACTGCTTGCCAACTATGAGCTGGGGTTTCTGGAACCCAAGTAGCAGCTCTGAAACCAACAGTTGGAACAGTATAACTAACATCTCCTACATCTGTCGATCCTCCTGGAGGAGAATAATCAGCATATGGAGCAACTCCCTCTACATATTTTATATCTAATTCTGTATTCATGCTTTTTGAAATTTCTTTTGCAAAAACTAATTCTTCTTTATCATATTTATAACCTCCAACGTAACTTAAGTTTTTATGAATCATTTTTTGTAAAATTTCATTATGTAACATATCATGAGTTCCTCCAATCATTTCAAAATCCATAGTTGTTCCAGTTCCAATTGCAGCTCCTTTTGCGGCATTTACAATCCTGTCAAAAACTTTTATTACTTCATCTCTAGTTTTATGCCTAGCATAATAATATACTTCTGCAAAATCAGGAACAACATTTGGAGCTTCTCCTCCTCTTGTTATAACATAATGTATTCTTGTACTTTCTGTTACATGTTCCCTTAACATATTGACCATTGTGTTCATTGCTTCTACAGCATCTAAAGCAGATCTTCCTTTTTCTGGGGCCCCAGCTGCATGAGCAGAAACTCCATAAAATCTAAACTTAGCTGACTTATTTGCAAGTGCAGGTCTTATGCTTGCCGAATTCTGATTAGCTCCATGCCAATGAAGTGCTATATCAACATCATCAAATAATCCTTCACGAGTCATATATACTTTACCTGATCCCCCTTCTTCTGCAGGACATCCATAAAATCTAATAGTTCCAGACTTTTTATTTTCTTTTAGATAATTTTTTATTTCAATAGCCGCTGCTGCTGAAGCGGTTCCAAATAAGTGGTGTCCACAAGCATGACCAGCTTTTCCTCCAGCTGAAATTTTATATGGAACTCTTTGTTGAGATAAACCTGGAAGGGCATCATATTCCCCTAAAATTGCAATAATTGGTAAACCATTTCCATAACTAGCTATAAAAGCTGTAGGGATATTTGCGACACCTGATTCAATATTAAAATCTTCTTCAGAAAGTATTTTTTTTAAAAGATCACTACTTTTTTTCTCTTGATATCCCATTTCAGCAAAAGACCAAATTTCTTGAGCTATTGAACTATATAATTCCTTTTTGTCATCAATATTTTTTAATATTTTATTATACTTTTTTTGACTAAAAGAAAAAAATGAAACAAAAAAAACAAATAAAACAAATAATGCTTTCATAAAACTAATTGTCTAATATTCAAATTTATGCAAAATATCCTATTTCAAATTAATTTAATATTCATAAGAATTATTGTCTATTTTTTTTTGTCACCAAATAAATTCCATACAAAATAATAAAACAGGAGATCCATTGAAACTTGGAAAAAATTTCTCCATCTAAAACACCCCAACCTATTCCAACTATTGGCAGTAAATAAGTAACCGAAACAGAAAATACAGGAGAGGAAATTGAAATTAATTTATTGAACATAACATTAGCTAGTGCAGAACCAATTAATGCTAATACTAAAATGTATAATATTGAGTCTAATATTAAAGGTGATTCATAAAAATTATAAATAGGAAAATCTGAAAAACAAAAAATTAAAACACCAAAAGGCAAAACTGAAATAAAATTTCCTAATGCTATAGCAACTACAGATACCCCTTTTAATTTATATTTAACTAAATTGGCGTTAATTGCATAACAAACTGTTGCTAGAATAATTAATATTGAAAAAATTCCTCCATAATCTGAATTAATAGAAATTTCATTTGAAACTAAAAACATAGTAGCAATAAATCCAATAAATACTCCAATAATTTTATTTTGATTAAATCTTTTTGCGAAAATAAAATACCCAAAAATGATAGTAAATAATGGAGTCATCGCACTTAATACAGCCGCTACTGAACTATTTATTATTGTTTGCGAAAATGAAAACAAATAAACTGGGAAAAAATTTCCAATAAACCCTGTTAAAATAATCCATTTCCATTTATCATTTGGTATTAGTTTTAATGTTTTAAAACCAAAAATTGATAGAAAAAATGCACTAAATATTACTCTTAAAGATGCTAATTGAATTGGAGTCAAACCCAATAACCCCTTTTTAATTAGTATAAATGCACTTCCATAAATAAATGAAAGTAAAATTAAATAAGTCCATTTTTCAAAAATTTTCATTTAAAGGATAAAATTATTTCCATTTTAAAGTATTAAACAAATGTGAAATGTCTTTTTCAATGTACTTAATAGCAGGATAGAGAGAATCATAATTTGGTTTAGAGTAGAAGTATAGTGATCCTACCAAAAAATTTCTGGAACTATCAGTTAAAAAAAATTGAAACTGAGATGCTGCGTTTCCAATAACTGAGAAAAGAGTTCCGTAAACTTTTTCATTTTTATTTACAAAAATTCTTTCTGGAATTTCAGTTGCCTTTACAATATGTCTATATGGTAATTTATATGCATCGTTTAAGAGAGAGTCAAGATTTTGATTAACCTTATAATAATTTAAATAAATTGTAGCCTTCATATTAGGATAAGAAACCTTATAACTTGAATTCGAAATTTTTTCAACTTTGGCTATACTATTATATTCAAATCTAAAAGGAAACTTTTTATTTAAAAATTCATAATAGCTTGATTTTGGATAATTTAAAGAGAGGTAACCTTTTGGTTTAGGTTGATTTACAGTATTGCAGGAAAAAGCCAAAAGTATAAATAGAATTATTTTAAAAAATTTCATTTCAACATTTTAGCTTTAACTACCTTTATTCTTCCATTAATTATTTTCTCAATTATAAATTGGATTTTTTTTAAATTAATTCAAAAAGGAAGATCTTGGTTATTAATATCAGTATCAGAATTTTTATTTTCTTCGTTTTCTAAGCTATTCAATTGTTTATCTTCATTTTTATTATTGAGAAAAGTAAAAACATCTGTATTTATTTCAGTCATATATCTTTCTTTTCCAGAATCATCTGTCCATTTTCTTGATTTAATTTTTCCCTCTATATAAACTTTATCTCCCTTACTAAGATATTTTTGACACAATTCTGCTGCTTTATTTCTAACTACAATATTATGCCACTCTGTTGAAGAAATTTTTTCTCCAGTAGATTTATTATTATACGTTTCATTTGTAGCTAAAGGAAATCTACCTATACAGCCACCTCCATCAAAATGATGCATTTTAACTTCATCTCCTAAATGACCAATTAACATAACCTTATTTAATGTACCGCTCATATAATTTAATTTTTCTAAAGTTAGAAAATCAACTCTTTAACTTAAAAAATTTATCAATAAAGTTATTAAGAACAACTGGCATTGGATATTTTTTCAATTTAATAAAATTAGATTTATTCATATAACCTTTTTTTAAGTTAATCAGCCAAAAAGTAACAAATAATTCTTGATGACTTAATTTACTTTTTATAGGTTCTATATTCCACTTTTTAATTTTATTTTTTTCTAAGTTGTTATACTTAAAAACAATGTGATTAATTTTTTTTATAGAATTATTTTCACTTTTAGTTTCAAATAAAGGGAATTGATATAGATTTTTCCAAATATCATTTTTAATTCTTTTTTCAATAATTATTTCCTTATTTTCTTTTTTAATTATTAAGTAATTTAAAAATCTTTTTATTTTTTTATTATTATTTTTTTTTCGGACTGGAAAATCATAAATTTTATTATTATTAAATGCAAAACACTTTTTTTTAAATATACATATTTCACAATATGGGTTTCTTGGTCTACAAATTAGTGAACCGAATTCCATCAGAGCTTGATTATAATCCCCTGGTTTTTTTTTATCCATCAATTCTTCACTCTTATCTTTAAAATATTTTAAAGATTTATTTTCATCAATTGATTTTTTTATTCCAAAAAATCTCGAAAAAAACCTATATACATTCCCATCTATTGCTGCTAAAGGAAGTTTAAAAGCTATAGAACCAATTGCGCTTGCTGTATAATCTCCAATCCCTTTTAATTTAATTAATTCATCATAACTTGAAGGGAAAACTCCTTTGTGATTTTTTAAAATAAATTTTGATGTAAAATGAAGATTCCTTGCTCTTCCATAATATCCCAAACCTTGCCATAGCTTTAATACATTTTCTTCCTTTGATTTTGCTAATAATATCATATTTGGATATTTATTAATAAATTTTTTATAATATGGAATGCCCTGTTTAACAGTAGTTTGTTGTAAAATTATTTCTGAAATCCAAATAAAATAGGGATTTTTAGTCTTCCTCCATGGAAGGCTTCTCTTATTCTGATAATACCAGATCAAAAGTTTTTCTGTCCAACTCAAATTATAATTATAATTTATTCTAAAATAATAGATTCATATTAATTCTAGATTAAAGAAATTTAATATTTAATTTATATATTTGCGAGCCTTAGAGTATTAAAGGCATTAAAAAATTATTTTATGACAAAAGCCGATCTTGTATCAAATATCTCTGACCAGCTTGGAATTGATAAAGCAGATGTTCAAGCTACTCTAGAATGTTTTATGAAAGAAATCATAATTTCTTTAGAAAAAGGTGAAAATGTTTATTTAAGGGGTTTTGGAAGTTTTGTAGTTAAAAAAAGAGCTGAAAAAACTGGCAGGAATATTTCAAAAAATATAGCAGTAAAAATACCTGCTCATAATATACCTTCATTTAAACCCGCCAAAATATTTGTTAAAGGAGTAAAGTCTAAAATACCCGTGTCTTAAATATTAACCAAAATAATTTAAAAACAAAATTATGCCCAGTGGTAAAAAAAGAAAAAGACACAAAGTAGCTACTCATAAACGAAAAAAAAGAAGGAGAGCTAATCGTCATAAAAAGAAGTAGTGGATTGTCAATACACTAGATTTATGTTCATTGAAATGGTAACTGATTAATTGACAAATCAGTTATAAAAGTATACCCTTAGAAACTTAGTTTAATCAGTTGAAAATAATTTTTTCAACATAAAATATATCAGAGTGAATAAAGAAATGATAATTCGATCTAATTCCTCTGCTGTAGATTTTGCGCTACTAAAAGATGGAAAGTTAATTGAGTTTAATAAAGAAATAGAAGATAATAAATTCTCTGTGGGTGATATTTTTGTTGCTAAAATAAGAAAATCAGTCACTGGGCTCAATGCATCTTTTATAAATGTTGGTCATCAAAAAGATGGGTTCCTTCATTATCACGATTTAGGACCTAAAGTTCTTTCTTTAATTAAATACGTAAAGCTTGTAAGTTCAGGTAAATTCAATAACTATTTATTAAAAAACTTTCGATACGAAAATGAAATAGAAAAAACTGGTAAAATTGAAGAGTTGTTAAAACCAAAACAATCAATTTTAGTTCAAATTGTTAAAGAACCTATTTCAACAAAAGGACCAAGGTTAAGCTCAGAAATTTCATTAGCTGGAAGATTCATGGTTCTCATACCCTTTTCTAATCGTGTTTCAATATCTCAAAAAATAGAAGATATTAATGAAAGAAAGAGACTAAAAAAACTCGTATTAAGTATTAGACCAAAAGGTTTTGGAGTTATAATAAGAACCGTAGCTAAAAATAAAAAAGTAGCATCCCTAGATTCAGATTTACAATATCTATTAGAAAGATGGAGAAATTTATCAAAAAAATTAAAAGAAATAGATAATTTTCCTTCAAAAATATTAAGTGAAATTAATAGATCATCGTCAATATTGAGAGATATTTTTGATGATTCATTTACTGGTATTCATGTGGATGATGAAAATCTAAAAATTGAAATAGAAGAATATTTAAATAAAATTGATCCAAAGAAATCTTCTATAGTTAAATATTATAATAGTCATTTACCAATTTTTGAGAAATTTGGAATAGAAAGACAAATAAAATCCTCATTTGGTAAAACTGTTTCAATGCAAAAGGGAGCTTACCTTGTTATTGAGCATACTGAAGCATTACATGTTATCGATGTAAATAGTGGAAATAGATCTTCAAAATTAAAAACTCAAGAAGATACTGCTATGGAAGTTAACTTAATTGCATCGACTGAAATTGCAAGACAATTAAGGCTTCGTGATATGGGAGGAATTATAGTTGTAGACTTTATTGATCTTAACTCAAATGAAAATAGAAAAAAGCTTTTTGAACATCTAAAAAATGAAATGAGTTTAGATCGAACTAAACATAAAATATTACCTCCAAGTCGTTTTGGTTTAATTCAAATTACTCGTCAAAGAGTTCGTCCTGTTCTTAAAATAAAAACGAAAGAACAAAATCCAAACCAAAATGATGAAGTCGAAGCTCCAATAATACTAATCGACAAAATCAAAGCAGAGCTTAGTAAAATTACTAAGAAAAGAAGGCTAAAAGCTGAAAGTGTTTATTTGCACCTTCATCCTTTTGTAGCTGCCTATATTTTAGAAGGCTATCCATCAGTTCGTCTGAAATGGTACTTTAAATTTAAAAAGTGGATAAATATAGTTCCACGACATGCATACAAATATTTAGAATTTAAATTCCTTGATAAGAATAGGAAAAGACTAATCTATTAAATTCAAAACTGTCAAGTAGTTTTACTTGGCAGTTTTTTTTTAAATTTATTTAATCAAAAATTAATTTTTAAAATAGAAAAAATTAAAAAATCCAATTTATTTATTGATACTAAATCAAAAATTAAACATTTTTGCTCCTATCAAGAAAGGTGCCATCAGGAAGTAAAAAATAAACTTATAAAACTTAATCTTTCAAAAAAAGAAATAGAAAAAATCATTGTTTATTTAATTGAAAATAATTATTTAAATGAAAGTAGATTTGCGAAAATTTTTGCGGGGGGGAAGTTTAGAATAAAAAATTGGGGGAAAATTAGAATTATTCGTGAATTGAAAAATCGAAAAATATCTGATTACAATATTAAATTAGCCCTAGAAGAAATAAACCATGATGACTACATTGAAACATTTAATTTAATTAGCAATAAAAAACTGGATACATTAAAAAGTTTAAACCCTATAAAAAGAAAGGAAAAATTACTTGCCTTTTTAACATATAAAGGATGGGAAAAAGAAATGATATATGAAAAATTAAATTCTTTCTAATCGGACAATAAAATAACCTTATTATCATTCATTTCAACTGTGCCAGAAGATATTTTAAAAAGTGTTGTTTCATTACTTTCTACGATGAATTTATCTGAATGATTTTTTTCTAACTTTATTTTTCCAAAAATTTTAACAATGCCTGAGTTTAAAGTGGAAACAATAGGTGCATGATTATTAAGTAATTGGAATGAACCAGCAGATCCTGGTAAAATTATACTAGTTATTTCTCCTTTAAATAATATTGCTTCTGGAGAAATTATTTCTAAATGCATAATAAATTTATTTCTTAAACTTCTTTCAACATTTTTTCACCCTCAGCAATTGCTTCTTCAATTGTTCCTTTTAAATTAAATGCAGATTCAGGAATATGATCTACTTCACCATCCATTATCATATTAAATCCTTTTATAGTATCTCTAATATCAACTAAAGCCCCTGGAATTCCTGTAAATTGCTCAGCTACATGAAAAGGTTGAGATAGAAATCTTTGAACTCTTCTAGCTCTTGAAACAGCAAGTTTATCTTCTTCTGACAACTCTTCCATTCCAAGAATTGAAATAATATCTTGTAACTCTTTGTACCTTTGGAGTAACTCTTTAACTCTTTGAGCACAATTGTAATGATCCTCCCCTATAATTTCAGGAGTCAAAATTCGTGATGTAGAATCCAAAGGGTCGACTGCAGGGTATATTCCTAACTCTGCTATTTTTCTTGAAAGAACGGTAGTTGCATCTAAATGTGCAAATGTAGTTGCTGGGGCTGGATCAGTTAAATCGTCAGCAGGAACATATACAGCTTGAACAGAAGTTATAGAGCCGCTTTTAGTAGAGGTAATTCTTTCTTGCATTGCTCCCATTTCTGTAGCTAAAGTAGGTTGATAACCAACAGCTGAGGGCATCCTTCCAAGAAGGGCAGAAACCTCTGAACCAGCTTGAGTAAATCTAAATATATTATCAACGAAAAATAACACGTCTTTACCTTGTCCATCACCTGCTCCATCTCTAAAATATTCAGCAATTGTCAAACCTGATAAGGCAACTCTAGCTCTTGCTCCTGGGGGTTCATTCATCTGACCAAAAACAAAAGTAGCTTTAGATTCTTTCATAGCTGACTTATCAACCTTTTTTAAATCCCATCCTCCTTCTTCCATTGATTTTAAGAAATCATCACCATATTTTATAATACCTGATTCTAGCATTTCTCTTAACAAATCATTACCTTCTCTTGTCCTTTCACCAACTCCTGCAAAAACAGATAATCCTCCATGACCTTTTGCAATATTATTAATTAACTCTTGAATTAAAACTGTTTTTCCAACACCTGCACCCCCAAATAAGCCAATTTTTCCTCCCTTAGCATAAGGTTCAATTAAATCAATTACTTTGATACCTGTAAATAAAACTTCTGTTGATGTAGATAGATCTTCAAACTTTGGAGCCTCTCTATGAATTGGTAATCCATTTTTACCAGATTTAGGCAAATTTTCCATACCATCGATAGCATCACCAATAACATTAAATAACCGTCCATAGATATCCTCTCCAATAGGCATTTGAATCGGCACTCCTGTTGGAATTACTTCTTCACCTCTACCTAAACCGTCAGTTGAATCCATGGAAATTGTTCTAACAGTATCTTCTCCAATATGAGATTGAACTTCCAAAACTAATATTGACCCATCTGATTTTTTTATTTCTAAAGAATCATAAATATTTGGTAAAACATTATTTTCTCCTGAAAATTCAACATCAACAACTGGTCCAATTATTTGAGATACTTTTCCTTTTATCTTAGACATATTTATTAAGTTATTTTTTAATTAAAAGAATCCTATTTGAGTCAGCAAATATATGATGTTAACATCAAAAAAAAGACTTAGACTTTATTTTTTTTACTAAATATTTAACAAAAAAATTAATATTTATTCAAAGTAGCTAATTTGTCCAAATGAAAATTATAATCTCCAAATAATTGTTGTAATACTCTGGCCCTTTTCATGTAAAAACCAATATCAGCATCATCAGTAACCCCGATACCTCCGTGCATTTGAATTGCTTCGTTTGTAACAAGCTTTATAATCTTTCCTAATTTCGCCTTAGCTAAATGAGAATATTTATACCTCTCTTTTTCACCATAATCTATTGATTGTAAAGATTTTATTACTATAGATTTACACAATTGTATTTCTGAAAACATTTTTGAAGCCCTATGTTGAAGAGCTTGGTATGATCCAATTGGAACACCAAATTGTTGTCTTTCCTTTAAATAATTAACAGTAATTTCAAAAGACTCTACAATTATACCTAACATTTCAGAGGCAATCCCAGAATAAGCAATTGCTAATATATCTTTTAATAATTCTTTACCATTAATTTTAATATTCAATCTATTTTCCTTTGGAACTATAACATCATTGAATTTTATATCAGAATAAGTTCCTGAATCTAATAATATATTATTTTTAATTTCAATTCCTTTTTGTTCGCTGTTAATTATAAAAAACCCTATTTCACCCTTAGCAATTTCAGTTACTAATATAATTTCATTAGATGTACTTCCATCAATAACAAAAGTCTTCAATCCATTAATTATATAATTACCCCCTTCTAATTTTGCCCTAGTTCTAAAATCATATGGTTTATGATAGGAGTTTTCTTCAATAGCAAGAGTCATTGTTTTTGTTCCATTCATTATTTTAGGAAATTCCCTTGCTTTTAAAACTTCATTATCACAAAGATTGATTACTGAAGATGATAAAAGACATGAGGATATAAGAGGAGATTTACATAGATTTTTTCCAGTTTCTTCTAATATTTGTCCTAGACCCACATATCCAAAATTTAAACCATTAAATTTTTCAGGAATAATAAGTGCTGTCCAACCCATCTCAACCATTTCATTCCATAAAGATTTGTCATATGGAATATAATTTTGATCTCTTAAATCTCTTAAACTATTTACTGGTGATTTTATTTTTAATAATTCTGCTGCAGATTCCTTCAGCATTTTTTGTTCTTCTGATATTATAAGTGCCATTATTAATAGTTTTTAACTTGGTAAACCCAAAATTCTTTTTGAAATAATGTTTAATTGAATTTCAGAAGTTCCTCCTTCAATTGAATTCCCTTTTGATCTACAAAACTTTCTTGACAAATTACCGTCTGATTTATAATTTTTTTCAAAAACTAATCCATCAGATCCTGATAATGCTAATATTAATTCTTCTCTAGACATATTAAGTTCCGTAGCATAATATTTAAAAAAAGAAGATAATGCCCCAGAATTATTTCCTGTTTTTGCCTCATCAGTAACTCTTTGAATCGTTAAATCAAAAATTTCTTCATCCATTTCAAAATTTGAAATTTCGGTCCTCAAAATTCCATCAGCTAATTTACCATTTATTAAAGGTAAATTCTCTAATGCTATTTGATGGAGTTTTTTCTTTATATCAGTTTCGCCAATTCCACCTATCATTTGCCTTTCATGAGTCAAAAGGTATTTTGCAATAGTCCATCCTTCATTTAATTTTCCAACTAAATTTTCTTTTGGAACTTTAACTGAATCAAAAAATGTTTCACAAAAAGGTGACTTGCCACTAATTAATTTAATTGGTCTTGTACTTACTCCATCAAAAGTCATATCTATGAGGAGAAAACTTATTCCATTATGTTTTGATGATTCAAAATCAGTTCTAACCAAACAAAATATATAATCAGCTTTATCAGCATATGAAGTCCATACTTTAGAACCTGTAACTTCGAAATAATCTCCTTTGTCAACTGCTTTGGTCTGAAGCCCAGCTAAATCACTTCCAGCATTAGGCTCACTATATCCCTGACACCACCATATTTTACCTTCAACAATATCTGGCAAATATTTCATTTTTTGTTCCTCACTGGCAAATTTTAAAAGAGCAGGGCCTAACATGGAAATTCCAAAACTATAAATTGGTTTTCTGCATCCTAATCGACTCATTTCTTGAGTTAAAATATTATTCTGATCTTGACTCAATCCACCTCCTCCATATTTAATATCCCAATATGGAACAATCCATTTTTTTTCTAACATTCTTTCAAACCATATTTTTTGATCCTTAGAATTAAACTTTGGATTTCTGCCTCCCCAATAAAAATCATTTGCAACTTTAATTGGCTTTCTCATACTCATAGGACAGTTTTCTTCAAGCCATGCTCTGGTTTGCTTTCTAAAATCTGTTAAGGATACATCTGTTTTTGACTTCATAATTTTAAAATTTTAATTAAAATAAGTTATCTATACTATTTTTATCTATAGCTCTTTTTGCCATTAATCCATAAATTTTTACAATCTCATTTAGATTTTTAAATCTTTCATCTGTGGTTTTGCCTAATTTATATCTATAAAAAATTTGCTGAACAATTACTGCTATTTTAAACAATCCAAAAACATAATAAAAAACTATATTACTTACATCCAATTTAGATTGTTTTGAATATTTAGAAACTAATTCTCCTCTATTTAAATTCCCCTCAGCAGTAGTGATGTTAAATTTGTTTTGCTGAATATTTTCTGGATCAGTTTTATCTATCCAATATCCTAAAGATGTACCTAAATCCATTAAAGGGTCACCTAATGTTGCCATTTCCCAATCTAATATAGCTAAAACATCATATTTTCCATCATCTGATAAAACCAAATTATCATATTTAAAATCATTATGAATCAAAGATGAAAATTTATTTTCATGAATATTTCTTTCAAGCCATTTATAAACATAATTAATATGAAATATATCAGAAGTCTTAGATGCCAAATATCTATTTATCCATCCTTTAACCTGTCTTGAAATATATCCCTTAGGCTTTCCTATATTTTCCAATCCAGCTTTTTTATAATTTAATCTATGGATTTCTGCTAATGTAAAAATGAATTTTTTTGAAAGATTCCTCATATCTAATTTATCAGGTAATTGTTTTTTTGGGGTATTACCTCTTAGAATAATTCCTTTTTTACGTTCCATTAAATAAAATGGTGCCCCTATAATTTTTAAATTATCAGAATATATATATGGTTTAGGAACTTTATTATATATTTTTTTTAGACCATTCAATATTGTATACTCTCTGTTCATGTCATGACCAGATTTAATGTTTGCGCCAATAGGAGGCCTTCTTAACACAAAATCTTTACCATTAAAGTTTACTAAATATGTCAAATTTGAAAACCCTGATGGAAATTGAGATATTTTAATTATCCCTTCAATTAAATTTAATTCATTTATAAGAAAGGTTTTTAAACTATTCTCATCAAAACCTTCATTAGGTCTTATCTGTGTAGGCTGATCAAGATTAGTTAAAGCCATTTATTTTACATTAAAAACTCTTTCAAAATAATCTCCAAGTTCATCAACTATTTCTTTCTTATCATCTTCTGTCTCTATACCAGCTAAAATTTTTGCTAATCTTTTTTTATATTCAAGTTGCATCATTCTGCCAATTTGAATTCTTTGTGCTTGAGGTGAACCTGCCCCATGGACACTTTCGGTTAAATAACCAACAGCGTTTCTGCCCATGGTCATATTCTCAATTAAACGTAAAATTCTTATTCTTTCTTCAGAAGAAAACTTAGAATTACCTCTTAAATATTTATGTAATAATTTTCCAATCTTTGGATGATTCAAATCTTGTTCTGAAGGTAAAGTAGTAACAAAACCACCAGCCAAATCTTGAGCGATTTGAGACACTTCAAAAGGTAATTTAGTCACATGATGCTTGCAAACATTTGATAACATATCATCACACTGAAAACAACCAGATTTAGTTTTAAAACCTTGATAGGATGATGCTATTCCTGTAGCATATATCGTTTCATTTAGGTGAGACATTTGAACAAGTTTATCTTTAATATGAGAAGATTTTTCAACTCCATTAAATTCAGCAATTGAAGCTGCTGCACCGATTAAAACATCCCCTACACCTGACTTACAAACATAACTTCGTCTATGATATGTTGTGAACCTTTCAACTAACATTGCGGCAAAATCATATTCTCCATCCATGAAAATATTCTTATTTTCAATAAAAACATTTTCAAAAATCACCATGGCTTCTTGTCCTCCAAATTCCTTATTTCCAACATCTATAGAACCTTCTTCCATGCTTCTTGTATCACATGATTGTCTGCCATATATATAAGTTATACCCTTTGAAGAAACTGGAACTGCTCCAACTATTGCATATTGTTTATCCTCTTCTAATAATCTCATTGTTGGCATGATCATTAACCAGTGAGAATTAACACAACCTGTTTGATGAGCTTTAGCTCCTGAAATATATACTCCTTTAGAAGTCCTCTTTGTTACATGAACAAACATGTCCGGATCAACTTGTTGACTTGGTCCTAAACTTCTATCCCCTTTAACATCTGTCATTGCTCCACCTAAAACAAAATTATATTTATGCATTAAGGTTAAAAAACTAATCAATTTTTGATGATAATTTGTTCCATTTCTTTCATCCATTTCAAATGTCACAGAATAAAGTGAATTAAAAGCATCCATTCCAACACATCTTTGAAAGCATGTTCCGGTGAGCTGTCCTAATTTTCTTTGCATTTTATTTTGAAGAACAAGATCTTTAGAACTTGTGCAGATATGAAGAAATCTACTAATCCTTTCCCCTGTAAAAGGAGAAATTACACTTGCTAATTCAGGGTCTGAAACAGCAAGGTCATATGTTTTAGCTATTGCATTAATAGAGGGGCGAATCATATCATGATCAACCGGTTCTTTAATTTTATTTCCAAAAAGATAAACATTTAGATTTCTATTTCTTATGGACTCTATATAAGATTTCCCATCAACTATTTTTTCCATGTTTTACCTTGATTCAATTATGAATTATATAATTTTAATATACTTCTTGCTAAACGACTCTTATGAACTTCGTCCGCACCATCATAAATTCTAGCAGCTCTTTCATGTCTATAATATGATGCTAATATTGTATCATCTGTGACTCCTAGAGCTCCATGAACTTGAATTGCACAATCAACTACTTTTTGAAGGACATTAGCACAATAAAATTTTATAATAGAAATTTCTGAACGACTTTTATAAGATCCATTTTTATCAATTTTTTCTGCAGCATCTTTTACAAGAAGTCTTGCTGCATTAATTTCTGCTCTACATTCTGCAATCCAATTTTGAATTGTTTGTTTATCAGCTAATTTTTTTCCATGAGATATTTCTCTTGAAACAGCCCTTTTGCACATTAAGTCAAATGACCGTTCACAAATCCCTATCCATCGCATACAATGATGAATTCTTCCCGGACCTAATCTTTTCTGAGCTATTGAAAAACCCTCTCCATCTCCACCTAAAACATTAGAAGAAGATACTTTACAGTTATTAAATTTAATTTCAGAATGACTCTCCCATCCTCCACCAGGATGACCCATTATTTGTACATTTCTTACAAATTCCAATCCATCGGTATCTGTTGGAATAATTATTTGACTAGCTCTTTTATGTTGATTATCTTCATCCGGCTTAGTTATTAGCATAACAATAACAAATGAAGATCCATCAAAACCTGATGTAAACCATTTGTGACCATTAATTAAATAGTTTTCACTTTCTTTTTTAGCAATTGTACCCATTTTTACAGGGTTTGAACCTGCATAGTTTGGTTCAGTCATTGCAAAACAACTTCTTGTTTTTCCTTCTAAAAGAGGATATAAATATTTTTCTTTTTGTTCATTAGTTCCAAATTCAATTAAAATTTCCATATTTCCAGCATCAGGAGCTTGACAATTAAAAATATAATGTCCATATGGACTCATTCCTAATATTTCACTAACCTCTCCATGCTGCTGAAGACTCAATCCAAGTCCACCATATTCCTTAGGGATTTGAGGAAGCCACAATCCCATATCTTTAACTTTTTTTCTTAATTCATTTAACTTTGGAAGCTTTTCTTCCCATCCTACATTTATAATCCAGGGTTCTAAAGAAAACAACTCTTCTTCTACTAGCTTTTTTATTTTTATTTTAATTTTTTCAAAATCCATACCTTTTCTATTTACCTAAAAAATTGGGTTTACGTTTCTCTATAAAAGCTGACACTCCCTCTTTTAAATCATGACTTCCAAAAGCTAAAATTTGTCTTTCCGCTTCATAAGCAATAGTTTTTTTTAAATCATTATTCATTGAATAAAAAATATCTTGTTTTGTAATTCCAATTGCTAAAGTTGGTTTTTCAGCTAATTTTGAAGCCCATTTTTGAGCTTGACTTAGAATATTATTTGTTTCTACAATCTTATTTGTTAATCCTAATTTTAAACATTCATCTCCAAATATTTTTTCCCCACTTGTAGCAATTTCCAATGCTTTACTATAACCTACCTGACGAGACAATAGCCAACTTGCGCCACCATCAGGTCCTAAACCTATATTAATAAATGCAAATAAAATAGCACTTTCAGAACTCATTACTCTAAAATCACATGCTAAAGCAAAAGATGCCCCAACCCCAGCTGCAGTTCCATTAATAGCTCCAATTATAGGCTTCTTTAAATCAAAAAATTTACCCATAAGAGGTTGATATTGATCAATTATGTAATCTCTTCTTTGTTCAGGAGTAGCTTTCTGAGCAAAAACACTCATATCTGCTCCAGCACAAAATCCTTTTCCTGAACCAGTTAAAACTACTGACCTTACATTTTGATCATTTGAAGCTTTATTTAATGAATCCGATATTCCATCAACTAAATCTTGATTAACTGCATTGTAGCGATCTGATCTATTCAAAGTTATTGTAGCTACAGAATCTTTTACCTCATATATAACTGCTTGTTCCATAATATTATTTATTGTAAGCTAAAGCTAAAAACTCCGCTATGCAAGCAGGTTTTTCTTGTCCTTTTAACTCAATTATTACTTTTAATTTGAATTTAGCTCCTGAAGGATTTGAATTAAATTCTAATAAAGAAAGTCTTCCCCTGTAAAAAGATCCTGCAGGAGTAGCATTAGTAAAACGAACTTTATCAAGTCCATAATTTATAAACATTCCTATATTATTTACTTCATAACTTTCATACATTAGTTTAGAACACATTGATAACATAAGAAAACCATGTGCTATAGTCGTTTTATAGGGAGATTCCTTAATACAACGATCTATATCAAGATGAATCCATTGCAAATCTTCAGTGACTTCAGCAAAAACATTAATTTTTTCCTGAGTAATTTCAAACCACTCTGTTAATCCTAGTTCTTTTCCTAAACTATTTTCAAGTTCACTGATCGAATTAAATTTTGACTTATATGCTTTATCTGTTTTTGATTCCATAAAAAATAATTTTAGATTATCATATGACCACCATCAGCTGTATAAATACCCCCAGTAGTATAACTTGCTGCTGAAGAAGATAAGTAAACTGCCAAACCACTCATTTCAATGGGTTCTGCTACTCTTCCTGCTGGCAAGTGTTTTTCAATTTGTTTTTTTAATTTTTCATTCTGCCATAATGCTGAACTAAATTTAGTTTTTATTAATCCTGGACATATTGCATTAGAACGAATTCCATGTTTTCCCCATTCTTTTGCTTGGACTTGCGTTAACATAATTAATGCAGCTTTTGTAATACTATATAGCCCTAGACCAAAGCTTGGTTTTAAACCCTCAACTGAAGCTATATTAACAATAGCTCCTTGTTTATCCTTTTTTAAATATGGAAAACATAAATTACTAAGATCAAAAGCAGCTTTTAGATTTACATTTAACATCTTATCATAAACTTCACCACTCATGTTTTCAATAGAATTATGTATAGGATTAATAGCAGCATTATTAATTAATATGTCTATTCTTCCGTAAACATCTATTGTTTTTTTTACTAACTCCTTCCTCTGATTTTCATCTCCAACATGACATTCAAATGGAAAAACCTTTAATCCGTCAACTAATAATTCTTTAGCAACTAAATCCAATGATTCTTGAGACCTACTACTAATCACAACTTTTGCTCCATATTCTGTTAATCCTCGAGCAATAGAAAGTCCTATACCTTTACTAGACCCAGTGACAATAGCCACTTTACCTGCTAATTCAAAAAGATTTCTTGTACTATCTCTCATTTCTTACATTGGCATTGCACCCCCATTTGCATGTAAAGTTATTCCTGATATAAACCCTGCTTCTTTTGAAGCTAAAAACAAATATGTATAACCCATGTCTTCAGGTGTCCCTATTCTTCCAACAGGTATCTGAGCTATTCCAGCTTTTATGATTTCTTCAGGCATAGAATCAGACATTAGTGATTTTATAAATCCTGGAGCAACTGCATTTACAGTAATTCCATATTTTCCTCCTTCTTTACATAAAGCCCTTGTAAAACCAGAAATACCTGCTTTAGTAGCAGAGTAATTTGCTTGACCAAAAGCTCCTTGAAAAGCATTAATAGAAGATGCTGAAATAATTCTTCCATATCCAGCTTCTTTCATTATAGGAAAAACTGCTTTTGTTACAATAAACATTCCTGTTAGGTTAATATTAATAACTGTATTCCATTCTTCTTCAGACATTTTCATAAAAGAACGGTCACGAATAACACCAGCATTATTTATAAGAATATCTATTTTACCGTGGGCTGAAATAATTTTAGAAACAGCTTCTTCAACAGAAGATTTATTAGTTATATCAACTTTTTGAAAAAAAATTGATCCTCCGTCTTTTTCTATTTGATCTGCTGTCTGAGTTCCTTCATCCAATACATCCCACAAAGCAACTGTTGCTCCTGCTTTGCAAAAAACCTCACAAATTCCTTTTCCTATTCCACGGGCTCCTCCCGTAATAATTGCAATTTGTCCTTCTAAACTATACATAATTAATTGATTTTTAATTTATTATTTATTTTGTATTTAACAAAACATTTCATGATATCATATTAAAAACTTGATTAATACTTCTATTTAAAATTATATTTTTTTAATGTATTATATAACTCCATTCTATCACCAGCTAAATGTTCTAGCCCATCAACGGGTAAAGTTACTCCACTTATATAATCACTCATAGGGCTTGCTAAAAATGCAACTGCAAAAGCAACATCATCAGGATTGCCAAATCGTTTCATAAGATTCTTTTGTTCAGAGGCTTTTAAAAGTTTTCTTATTTCTTCAGGATAGGATTCAAGACCAACTGTAGTAATAGTTCCAGGAGCAACAGTATTAACTCTAATTTTATATTCTGCCCACTCCTGTGCAAGAGATTTTGTTAAATTTTCTACACCTGCTCTTGCTGCACCAGTATGAGACATTCCAGGAAACCCTCTAGAAATATTTGCAGTAATATTAACAATTACACCTTTTTTTTGGGGAATAAAAAAATTATTTCCAATAGTATGACACATATTAAAAGTCCCATTTAAATTATTGTTGATTACGGCGTTCCATCCTTTTGGAGACATTGTTTTAATAGTTGAGGGGAATTGACCTCCCGCATTATTTATCAAAACATCAACCATTTTAAATTTATTTGTTAACCAATCAGAAAATTTATTTACTGATTCTAGATCTCTAATATCACATTGGTGACCATAAGATTTTCCATATGAAGATAATTCTTTTACAGCCTTTTTTATTTTAGACTCTAACCTTGAAGCAATTATTACTTTAGCTCCCAACTTAAGAAACAGTTTAGAAATTGAAAAACCAATACCGCTTCTTCCTCCTGTAACTATAACAATTTTGTTTAAAAAAAGATCTGAGCTATACATTCTAAAATGCATTAAAGGTAAATTTAAGTAATTCTTTATATCTAATTAGTTTAGAAATAGATTTTTAAATCTCTCTATTTTTTTGTAAAAAAAAAAGGGTAACCGTTCTCACGATTACCCTTTTAGTATTAAAGTATGAAATTAAAAACTATAAGTAGCTTTAGCTAGGGTTCTTCTTCCTATAACTGGAAGACCTGGCATAGCTCTATATTTCTCATCAAATAAGTTAGTAGCACTTATGTCAATTGCAAAATTATCACTGAATTTATATCCAATATTTACGTCAAAAAGATTCTTTTCGTCGGCATCCCCTTGAATATAGTTTCCTTGATCAACATAAAAACCATCATCATGTTGGAATGAAATTCTTCCTCTAAGTCCTTTACTAGGTGAGTAAACTAAACCTGTTCTCCACTTATTCTTTGGTTTGTTCAAATATGAATCAAATGGAAGACCATCATCACCTCTTTTCCAATCAGTTTTACTTAGAGTGCTCATATTTGCATACCATGTCCAATCTCTACTAAGAAAATACTCAACAGCTATATCAATACCCGTATGCTGTCTTGAAGCGTTAGCAAAATCCCTATATCCAGTAGGTAAATGAACATCATTTCCGCCAGCAGGAGCTCTGTTTGACTCAATTGCACCAGCAATTGGATATAATTGTGCTAATGGAGAAGCATTTATTCCCTGTCCTGCTACTGTAAATCCATCTTTATATCCTGCAGCAAATGAAGCCAAGGTTCCAAGGCCTAAGGCACTAGCTGAAGGCAAAGATCCATCAGGAGCTAAAAACCCTGCAGCAGGAGTAGCCGCTAGACCAAGAAATGCAACTGTTCCTGCATCCAATCCTGTAAGTGGTAATCCTGCACCAGTATATTGTGCAGCAAACGCTCCCTGGAATGTAGCTTGTAATACAGGATCTGCTAATATTGCCGCTTGTACAGCATTTCCATAATCAGAGGGGAAACTACTTGCATCAAATGCATATGCTGGAGCTAAAGCTCTAAATCTAGTAAACCCTGTTCTTTCATAAGTATAAAAGTCAGCAGAAACTACTAATCTGTCTCCAATAACTCCCTTATATCCTATTTCAAAACTATTTAAACGCCCTATTTTACCAGCACCTGTATCTGTTCCATAATTATCAAAAGAACCTCCTGTAAATACATCATAAGGTGTTAATGAACCTGTAAATTCAGTAAGTCCTGGTGAATATGTAGTAAACCAATTATTCATAACGTCAACCAGAGGTTGAACTGCCGCTCCAGCCTGAGCAACAATTCCTTGACCAACAGCACCAAGAGTAGCATTTAAAATAGTTAATCCTGGAGCAGCTTCTGTTACTGCAGCAAGCTGATGAAAATAAGCTAAAGGAACTCCTAAAGACGATGTTGCCGCTGGTAAATTGGTTAATCCAGGGAAAGTCATATCAATTGTTTGAGTCGATGGATCTCCAAAAGTTTGAGCTTCACTTTGTCCTGATAACCATATATCTAAAATTCCATTAAGTGCTGCAGGAGCATTAACTGGGAAGTCTATAAACATTTCTAATGCTGAAGGAATTACAGTAGCTTCATTATAAGAAACTCTGAAAGTATTCTTTTCATTTGGCTTATATACTAAAGCAACTCTAGGTGCAAAACCAGAATCATCTAAAAAGTTAAAATTATCATATCGTCCTGCAACAGTTAAATCTAATTTACTTCCTAGCTTCATTGTTCCTTGAATATAAGCTCCAGAAATATTATAATCATCACTATTTTCATTTCTTCCCCAAATAGTATTTTCAGAGTCCTGTGAATTCATTCTTGCATCTGCTCCTATTGTCCAATTAGAATCTAAAAATCCTGGCATATCAAAATTATACTGAATCTGAGCTTCCGTTAAAGCTCTTTTAGCTACTTGGTTTAATCCTGTGTTATATAAAAATGTTGGTGTTTTACCTTCTCCTCCATCATTTGCTACAGTATAAAGTTGAGCAAATAGTCCGCCCGATTGTATTCTAAATTGAGACCACATCTCATTACCATCTGTTCTACCATATCCTTGTGAGTTTGCAAAAAATCCATCTCCTTGATTAACTCCACCTGACAAAAACATATTTGTCTTATCAGAAGGTCTGTATTCAAGATGAATGTTATAAGATGAATTACTATAATTTGTTTGCAGACCTTTTTTTCCACTTGGATAAAGCTCACTACTAGTTAAAATAGTTTTTCCCGGTACAGTAGGATCAGCTACTCCTCCAACAATCCCAGGCTCGCTTATAGAGTCAGCAAACTCAGCAACATTTTGATTATCATCTGCATTATTAGGATCAAAATTAAAATCATCTCCTTTTAAAGTACGAGCATTTATTTTATAACCAAAAGTTTTGTTTTTATTTGACCAAGCATGTCTAAGTGCTATTCCTTGAGTTTTTAAAGAACCTCCTATGAGCTCAACTGTTGTCCCAGGATAATCAATTGGATTCTTAGTTAAAAAATGAACAATCCCTGAAGAAACACCTGGTCCATAAAGTGCTGAATTAGCACCACGAACTACCTCAACTCTTGCAATATCAATATTAGATAATCCACTTTGATAACTCAAAAAAGATGATGAAGTAGGGTTAAACAAGTTTCTGTAATCAAGCATTGGAAATGTAGAAGTTCCAAATACTCCATCACCAGATCTCATCTCAATATTTATTACGTTAGCTGATTGTTGCTGTAATTGAACCCCTGGTATATTTACTAATGAACGTATTGGATCCGTAATATTAGCAGAATTCTCAAGGTCTCTTGATGAAATTATTGATACAGATTGTGGTGAATCTAAAACCTTTTGAGGTCTTCTAGAAGCTGAAATCACAATTTCATCTAAATTTTGTCCGAGTTGAAGCTCTACATTTATTTCTTGATCAGCAGAAGTTAACTCAATTGTTTGAGTACCAAAGCCAATAGAGCTTATTTGGATTGTTAATGGAAAATCAGTTGATGTTGAAAATGAAAAATTACCATCAAAATCTGTGGCTCCTCCAGTATTAGAACCAACAACTATAACATTGGCTCCTGGAATTGCTTCTCCATTGTCGGCGTCAGAAACAGATCCACTTATAGTATTCTGTGCCTGAACTATATTTGCTACAAACATTAATAGAGCAAATAGCGCGGTTTTAATTAGGTTTTTTGTTTTCATACTTTATTTGTTTATTTTATGTTTTGGAACCGATATTATTATTTGTTTGTTATTGATTTTGTTTACTTATTTGTAAGGTCGTGTCCCATTCCTTTCAAATAAATTTATTGCTTTTGGTATAAATTTAACATATTTTTTGGCATGTTCTAAAATTTATTAGCATATCATCAGTTACACTAATGATTGATGAAGGTCATTTTACCTCCTTATAACCCATAAAACGCTAACCTACTTTTTTTATTGCGTGGAATTAATGGTAAAAAAGATCATTAGAAATTAAAGTGTCAAAATTTATTCCCAAATAACATTTCTCTTGTCCTCTTCCCAAGACTCATAATTAGAAGAATACATTTTGTCAATAGTTCCTCTTTTTATTTTCAAAGTTGGACCAATTGCATTATTTTCCTCTGTCCATTTATCTTTAACAATAATTAAAGTTGACATCTTCTTATAATTTTCAAGACAACTATTTATTTCATTAAATTTCTCAGTTAACATATTTGTTAAATCCTCTTTAGACATTTCTCTTCCAATATCAGATAATTGAGTCAAACAAAGAGGCTGAGACATTCCAAGTCCAGCAACACAAACTTCCTCTAATTCTTTGATATCACCAAAATAATATTCCAATGTTAGAGGCTCAATATACTTGCCTTTTGAGGTTTTAAAACTATCAACAACTCTTCCTGTAATATGAAGATAATTATCCTCATCAATAAACCCTTTATCTCCAGTATGAAGCCATCCCCCTCGAAGAGTTTCATCAGTTAAATCCTTTCTTTTATAATATCCATCCATTAAAAAGGGTCCTCTCATTAAAATTTCACCATTAGAATTATCAATTTTTACTTCAACTCTTGATTGAGGTTTTCCAACAGAGGCCATTTTACCAAAATCTCTTCCATCAACTTGTGTGCAAATAGCACAATTCTCTGTCATTCCATAACCATTAGTTATATATACTTCAATCTTTCTGAACCATTCAATTTGAGTAACTTGCATTGGTGCAGCACCTGATACAGTTGCTCTAGCTCTGCTTAAACCTAATGCTTTCTTTAATTTACCTTTTATAATACCTGAAATAATCGGAATTTTAAGAAAAGTATCTAATTTTTTTTGAGAAAATTTTGATAAAATTCCAAGTTGAAACTTTGTCCAAACTCTTGGTGCAGCAAAAAACACATGAGGCTGGACATCTTGAAGATTTTTAGAAAAAGTTTCTAATGATTCAACAAAAGAAATAGTTCCACCAAAACGAAAACAAGTATGCTCAACTACAACTCTTTCAGCTATATGATTTAAAGGAAGAAATGAGATAAAATCATTGTCTCCTGAAAAATTTATTTTTAATGGATTTGAATCTTCAGTTATTACTTTAGTCATATCATTTGCTAGATATGATAACATTACTCCTTTAGGATTACCAGTAGTTCCCGAAGTAAATATAATTGTCCATAAATCCGAAAGTTTTGGAACATTAGGTTCCATTAACGGCTCAAACTTATTTATAAAATCAAACCATTGATGTCCCTTCGTTATATTTGAAAAGCCTTTATATGTTGGGAAAGAGATTAAAGGCATCTCTTTAGGTAAATCATTTTTTATTTCATCCCAAGTCTCTATTTTTCCTACAAATAAAGCATCTACATCTCCAAAATCCATAACGTAGGCAAGTTCCTTCCCTTTTAGTGATGGAAAAAAAGGAACAGAAACATACCCCGCAATCATAATTGCTAAATCTGCAATTATCCACTCCCGACAATTTTTTGAAATTAATCCAATATGAGCCCTCTCTTTTAATCCCAAAGATTTTAATCCTGAGGCAAGCTTTCTTGCCATTTGTCCGACCTCTCCCCAGGTATACACTTCCCATTTATCTCCAAAAGGTTGTCTTAAAAAAGGTTTATCTTTAAGTTCTTTTTCCCATTTATAAAATTTAAAATCAAACATTTCACTCATAATTTTTTCTTTAAATTAACATTTTAAACTAGTATTTAATCTTGTGGCTTTTGTAAATTAGGAAAAAAAATCCACTTTATTTCTTAAAAACTTAAAGATCAATTAATTGATGTTTAGAATTTGTAAAAGTTGATCCAAAAAAATAAAAAAAAATGTGATTAAAAATGGTTTAATATCTACCTTTGGCCTTGCTATATGGAAATTTTATAGAAAAAGACATTTTAAAATATTTTGAATAAACTAAAAATTAAACTTTAATGGCTCAAATTGGGACTAAAATAAATTCTAACGATTCTAGCTTTTTAGAAAATAAAAAAAAGATGCTAGAAAGTATAAATATGCTTGAATCTTATCTTGAAAAAAGTAAAAGCCATGGTACTGAAAAAAGTGTAAAGAGAGCACGTTCGAGAAAAAAAATGTTAGCCCGCGAAAGAATTGAATATTTGTTAGATAAAGACAGTCCTTTTTTAGAACTTTTACCTCTTTCTGGTTTAAAAAATGATTCTGGTTTTGGTCCTGGAGGAACAAATATTACTGGTATAGGTTTAGTTTCTAATAAATTATGTATGATTCAATCTAATGTTGGAACTAAAAAAGGTGGTTCAGTTGACTATGCTACAAGTTATAAAAGTCTTAGAATTGGAGAAATTATCGAGAAAAATAAACTTCCTTCAATAAATCTTGTTGAAAGTGGAGGTGTTAATCTTCCAGATCAAGATAAAATTTTTCTTAATGCTGGCGCAAACTTTAAACAAATTACTCAAAGGTCCAAATCAGGTTTATCCACAATTTCACTTGTTTTTGGAAATGCAACCGCTGGTGGAGCCTATGTTCCAGGCATGTCTGACTATACTATATTACAAAAAAATGCAGCTAAAGTTTTTCTTGCAGGGCCTCCTTTAGTTAAAATGGCTACCAATGAAATTTCCACTGATGAGCAATTGGGAGGAGCTGAAATGCATAGTAAAATTTCTGGAGTATCAGATTATCTAGCTGAAAATGAAATTGATGGAATTAGAATAGTAAGAGAAATTGTAGAATATTTAGATTCTGGTAAGCCACATCTTATTCCAGATGATAATTTTATTTCTCCGAAATTTTCAGCTGACGAATTATTGGGAATTATTCCATTTAATCCTAAAATCCCATTTGACATAAGAGAGTTAATTGCTCGAATAATTGATAACTCCGATTTTTCTGAATTTAAAAAAGAATACGGAAAAACCATGGTCACAGGATGGGCAAAAATCCACGGATACCCACTGGCTATAATTGCTAATAATGGTGTAATGTTTTCAGAATCTGCTAATAAAGCTACCCAATTTATTCAATTATCGAATAAAAATAATGTCCCTATTCTTTTTATAAATAACACAACAGGTTTTATGGTTGGTAAAAAATATGAAGAAGGTGGAATAATAAAAAGTGGAGCTAAATTAATTAATGCTGTTTCAAATAGTGAAGTTCCTCACCTAACATTAATGGTTGGATCTTCATATGGAGCAGGTAATTACGGGATGAATGGAAGATCATATGATCCAAGATTCCTTTTTACTTATCCAAATGCCAAATCAGGGGTTATGGGATCAGAACAATTAGCGGGTGTAATGGAAATAATTAAAGTTCAGTCTGCCAAATCATATGGGAAAAAAATTAATATTAAAGAATTAGAAAAAGAAAAAGAAGAGCTTATAAAAAAGATGAGTGAAAAAGAAACAGCCTGGTTTTCCACCTCAGAGATGTGGGATGATGGAATTATAGATCCTAGACAAACAAGAAATTATTTAGGTTTTTCTTTAGCCGTGGTCTATAATCAGCCCATTAAAGGAACTTTAAATTATGGAGTGTTTAGAATGTAATGAAAAAGAAAATTAATTCAATATTAATAGCAAATAGAGGAGAAGTTGCTTCTCGTATAATAAGAACCTGTCAACAAATGGGAATAGCTTCTGTTGTTATCTATTCCGATATTGATAAATCCGCTAATTATGTAAAAAAAGCAGACCAAGCTTATTATATTGGAGGAAATCAACCAAGTGAATCCTATTTAAATATTAATAAAATAATTTCAATTGCAAAAAAAATAAAAGTAGATGCTATTCACCCAGGATATGGCTTTTTGTCTGAAAATGTTGATTTTACTAAAAGGTGTGAAAAAGAAAACATAATATTTATTGGGCCAAATGTTGAATCAATGGAGATAATGTCCTCAAAATCAAAGGCAAGAAATTATCTGGAAAAATTTGGAATTGAAATGGTCCCTGGTTATTCTAGTGAAACAAAAGATTTAAACTCATATCAAAAAGAAGCCAAAAAAATTGGTTATCCAATAATTATTAAAGCAGCATTAGGTGGAGGAGGAAAAGGTATGAGAATTGTAAACAAAGAATCTGATTTCAAAGAATTATTTATTCAAGCTCAAAGAGAATCTAAAAATGCTTTTGGAGATGATACAGTTTTAATTGAAAAATATATATCTGATGGCAGGCATATTGAGATTCAATTGCTTGGTGATAAATTCAATAATCTTATTCATCTTTATGAAAGAGAATGTACTATTCAAAGAAGATTTCAAAAAATCATTGAAGAAAGTCCATCTCCGGCTTTAAACGATTCTTTGAGAAAAGCCATGTGTAATTCTGCTATTTCAATTGGGAAATTACTAAAATATGATAGTCTTGGGACTGTTGAATATATTTTTGATAATAATACCAAAAAATTTTACTTTTTAGAGGTAAATACAAGATTACAAGTAGAACATCCTGTTACAGAAGAGTTAATTAAACTAGATCTAGTAAAACTTCAAATTGAAGCTGCTCAAGGCCAAAAGCTTAATATGTCCCAAACTGATATTAAACCAATTGGGCATTCCTTAGAATTGAGGCTATATGCTGAAGATCCCAAAAATAATTTTACTCCTTCATCTGGAAAAATTGAAAAGTTTATATGTCCAGAAAGAGATTATGTTAGAATTGAGACAGATTTAGATAAAGAATCATTAATTCCTATTCATTATGATCCTTTATTAGCTAAAATTATTATATCATCTGAATCAAGAGAAAAAAATATTAATAAAATGAATCATTTCCTTTCAGAAATGGTAATACTTGGTATTGATCATAATCAAGATTTTCTTAAAAAGATTTTATCTCAAAAAGATTTTATAAATGGAAATTATAATACTCATTATTTAAAAAATAATTTAAAATCTCTGAACTCTGAAATAAAAGGTTCTATATTCCCTTTTTTAATTTGTGCATCCTTGTATGATTGGAAAATTAGAAATGCAAAAAGAACCCTTTTAAAAGGGCTACCATCAGGTTGGAGAAATAACTTTTTTAAAAGTCAAAAAACTTCTTACATATTATCAAATAACGAAGAAGTTCAATTTGATTACAGATCTATATCGTCAAATAAATTTGATTTCAGCATCCTAAATTATAATTATAAAGTTGAGTTAATTGATTCCTCAAAAGAACTTATAATTGTTGAAATAAATGAGGAGATTTTTAATTTTCACATAACAGAAAGGAAAAATAAACTCTTTATTAAAAATAACAAACTTGGTAATTTCAAACTATTAAAAAAAGATCAATATCCTATTGCTAATTCCTCAATTAATGAATCTCTTTATTTAGCTCCAATTCCTTCTTTAGTTATAGGTATTCTTGTTAAAAAGAATCAAAAAATAAAAAAGAATGATCCACTTATTGTTTTAAGTTCAATGAAAATGGAAAGTACCATTACAGCATTAAAAGACGGAAAAGTCGAATCAATTTTAGTTAAAGAAAATCAAAATGTTGATGCCTCAACAGAATTAATTAAAATTGTCTAAATGAATTATTATTCTAAAGATCAAACTAACAAGATTCATAATGAAAATTTTGAATTTATAAAATTCAATCAGCAAAATCATTTAATAACTATTACACTTAACAGACCCCAAAAAAGAAATGCTATACATCCTCAAACCATGAATGAGCTTGCTTTTTTGCTTCAATATATTTATTATGAAAAAAAAATTAGGGTTATTGTTTTGGAATCTTCAGGCAGCGTTTTTTGCTCTGGATTAGATTTAGATGCAATTTATGGAAAAGCTGAGGCAAATAATTCATCTATTCCGAATTCAAAAAAGAAAATTCTATTAGGTCAAATTTTAACTGAAGTACATAAACCTATAATTTCAAAAGTTGAAGGTAATGTATATGCTGGTGGTTATATTTATTTGGCTTGCAGTACTTATGTTATTGCATCAGATCATCTTGAATTTTCTTTACCAGAGGTAAAAAGAGGAATATTTCCTATGCAGGTAATGGGTCTATTAATGAGAATTATGACACCAAGAAATATAATTGACTGGTGTATTAGAGGTTACAGCTTAAGTGCTAAAAAAGCAAAAAAATTGGGTTTGATCTCTAAGGCCGTACCTATCAAAAAAATTGATGAAGAAGTAAAATTATTATATAAAAATATTATTGAAAATAGTCCTCAGGCAATTTCACTTGGATTGGAGGCTTTTGAAAAGTTAATTGATCAAGAAAAAAATCAAAAATATTTAGCTCAAATGTTAAATAAAGTTTTAGAAAGTGATGATGCTAAAGAAGGAATTAATGCTTTTAAAGAGAAAAGAAAACCTAATTGGAAAATCTAATTATAGTTTTATCTATTACTTTTAATTTTTATCCGAACAAAATAGATTAGATATAAAAAAATTTTAATTACTTTAATTTTTAGAAAGATTGATTTTTAATTATGCTTAAGTCATTATTCTATCACTTTTTAAGAAACTACTTAAAATTTTATGGTTATATATATTTTAGAGATATAAAAATTTATGGAAAAAAGAATATCCCAAAAAAAGGTGGTTTGTTATTTTCTCCTAATCATCAATCAGCATTTATAGATCCCGTTCTTGTCGCATCATATAACTCTGGAAAAATTTTGTCATTAACAAGAAGTGATGTTTTCGGTGGACCTTTAGGATGGTTTTTAGATGCTATGGAAATGTTGCCTATATATAGATTGAGAAATGGATATAGTAATCTTAAAAAAAATAAAGAAATTTTTAAAAGGTGTTATAGAGTACTTGGTAATGGTAAAAAAATGCAAATGTTTTCTGAAGGAGGTCTTCACACAGAATATTATCTTAAAAGAATTTCAAAAGGGAGTAGTAGAATTGCATATAATGCACAAAAAAAATATCCTAATCAGAATATTTACATAATTCCAGTAGGAATTAATTATGGTCATCATGAAAAACCAAGGTGTTCTGTCCAATTAGTTTTTGGAAAGGCCATTAAAATAAAGGAATATATGAATACAAATAATCTTGAATCTGAAAATATAAATTTTATTAGAGATTCTTTACAAATAGAAATGGAAAAATGTTTATGGTTACCAAAAAAAGATGATGACTATTATTTCAAGAAAAGTTTAATAGATAAAAAAATAACAAAAATGTCATTTTCAAAAATTAAAGCTTTGTTAAACAATACAAATAAAAAAAATAATACATTAGTTAAACCTCGATTAATAAAAAATTTAATTGTAAAAATTCTTACAATACCAAATATTATACCAATTATTATTTCGAGAAAAATAATTAATCTAATAAAGGATAAAGATTTTATAGGTTCGATGAAATACGGATGTGGAGCAATTATTTTTCCAATATGGTGGATTATATTAGGTTTAATAATACTTTATTTTTTTAATCCTATAATCTGTGTTTTATTGATTGTTTTCAGTATATTATCGATAATTATAAGGCAAAACTTATTATTATAAGTTAACTATAAGAATATCTTATAATTTTTTAATATTTAAGTTTATTTATTATAAATATTATCATATTTATAATTTTTTATTATATAATATTATCTTATTATAATAAAAACTTATAATAATAAATTATAATCTAGTTTGTAAATTAGCAAAATGAACGATTTATTAATTATTGGTGCTGGTCCAGTTGGCATTGCCTGCGGTATTGAAGCAAAAAAAAAGAACCTAAAATATAATATTATTGATAAAGGGTGCCTTGTAAACTCTTTATATAATTATCCTCTAAATATGACTTTCTTCTCAACATCTGATCGTCTTGAAATAGGGGGAATACCCTTTATATCTAATAACTCCAAACCTACCAGATTAGAAGCTTTGGAATATTACAGAAGAGTTTGTAGCCATTGGAAATTAAATATAAATCTGTATGAAGAAGTTTTATCTGTATCTAAAGAAAAAAAATTTAAAATTATTACTGAAAAGAAGACTTACAAAACCGAAAATATTGTAATTGCAACAGGTTTTTATGATATTCCCTTTTTATTAAACATTCCTGGTGAAAATTTAAAAAAGGTTTATCATTACTATTCAGAACCCCATCCTTTTTATGGAATGAATATAGCTATTGTTGGGGCAGCAAACTCAGCAGTTGATGCGGCCCTTGAAACATTCAGAAAAGGAGCTAAATCAGTAACTATGATAATTAGAGAGAATGAAATTGGAGATAACGTTAAATACTGGGTTCGCCCAGATATTATAAATAGAATAAAAGAAGGAAGCATCCCAGCTTTTTTTAATTCTGAAATAATTGAAATAAAAAAAGAAAGTATAATTATTAAGACAAAAAAGGGGGAAAAAGAAATTAAAAATGATTTTGTGCTTGCAATGACAGGTTATGAGCCAAATTTTAAATTACTTGAAGAGATAGGTGTAAATTTTAAAAAAGATAAATATAGAACTCCAAAATATAATAACAAAACTATGGAGTCAAATGTTAAGGGTGCTTATCTAGCAGGTGTCGTTTGTGGAGGTTATAAAACAAATAAATGGTTTATTGAAAATTCGAGAGAGCATGCTCCATTAATAATGAATTCAATAAAAGAAAATAAATAAAGTTGAATATTTTAATTATTCCAGATTCATTTAAAGGTAGTCTTACAGCTACTGAAGTCTCTAAAGAAATTCATAAAGCAGTAAAAAAAATAATCCCTAATAGTAAAGTTAATGAAATGCCTTTTTCTGATGGAGGAGAAGGGGCTATAGATTTTTTAAAGAATAATAAAAAAGGAACATTAATTTTAACTAAAACATTTGACCCATTAGGAAGAATAATAAATGCTCCATTTTTCTTATTTAATGATAAAAAAACCGCTTGGATAGAACTTTCTCAAGCCTCAGGAATTAATTTATTAAAAAAATCAGAATTAAATCCTTTTAAAACTTCAACTTTTGGAACTGGGCTTTTAATTAAGAAAGCTTTAGATATAGGTTGCGAGAAAATATATCTTGGAATTGGCGGAAGTTCAACCCATGATCTTGGATCAGGAATTTTTGTTGCTTTGGGTGGTAAGCTTTTAAATAAAAATAATGTTGAAATACCATTAGGAGGAGGGGAATTAAATAAGTGTGTTAAAATAAAAACAGACTTACTTAACAATAAAGCAAAAGAAGCTCAAATCATTATAGCTTCTGATGTTAACAACCCTCTAACAGGAGTAAATGGTGCTGCAAAAATCTATTCTAAACAAAAGGGTGCTTCAGAAAATCAAATAATAGAATTAGAAAAAAAATCAATTTACTTTTCAAGTTTAATTAAAAAATTTAACTCGAAAGAAATTACTAAAATAAGAGGGGGAGGTGCTGCAGGAGGAACTGCCGCTGGTTTATATGGATTATTAAATTCAAAAATTAAAAATGGATTTGATATATTAAAAAAAATCTCGAACCTTGAAAAAATAATTAAGGAATCAAATCTTGTTATTACTGGAGAAGGTCGTTTTGATAATCAAAGCTTAAATGGCAAACTTCCTATAAGAATTGCAGAAATAACAGCTAAACATAAAATTCCAACAATAATTTTAACAGGGAAAAAATCAGTTGATAATAAAAAAATTCAAAATTTTAATTTTAAAATTTATGATATTAATCCTCCTAATTTATCCTTTGAAAAAGCTATTAAACAAAGCCGAAAGAACATATCAATTAAAATGAACGAAATATTAAATTATTATTTGAAAACAAATACTCTTTTATAAAATGACATTTTCAATTTTAACAATTTTAATTGCTATTTTAATTATAGTCATTGGCACATCTTATTTTAAAATTCATCCTTTTTTGGTACTGCTTTTTGCAACTTTGATTTTAGCTTTTTTTAATGGTTTTAATCCTGCTCAAATCATTTCTATTATAAAATCTGGTTTTGGAAAAATAATTCAAAACATAGGATTACTTATACTTTTTGGAACAATAATTGGTGCTTCAATGGAAAAAACAAATGCCACAAAATCGATAGCTAACGGAATTATAAACTCTTTAAAAAAACTTCCTTTACCCTTTGCAGTTAGCTTTATAGGTTATTTAGTTTCTATCCCAGTATTTTGTGATGCAGCATTTGTTATTTTATCTCAATTAAATAAAACCTTATCAAATAAAACAAAAACTCCATTGATAGGATTAACTGTTGCACTTTCAACTGGTCTTTTTGCTCCTCATGTTTTAGTTCCTCCAACACCAGGACCCTTAGCTGCTGCAGCTAACTTAAAATTAGATAACATTTTTTTATTAATTATAATTGGTGCATTTATTGCATTTATTTTAGTGTTGACAGGAGCATTCTATGCTAATTATTTAGCAAATAAAAGTGAATATAAAGAATCCATAGAATTAAAAAATGACCCAAAAATTAAAAATGAAAAATTACCTAGCTTCTTTGAATCGATTTTGCCAATTTTAATCCCAATATTGCTTATGTGTTTTGGATCATTAGTTTATAATTTTAACATACCTAATAAAATTGGAAATGTTGTTTCATTTATAACTAATCCAACAATGGCAATATTTATTGGCATGTTATTATCTTTTAAAATCATTAAAAAAGGTTTAATAAAATCAATTAATTCCTCTATATCAATAGGCATTAAACAAGCAGCACCTATTATTCTTATTACAGGAATGGGAGGTGCCTTAGGGGCCGTAATTGAACAAATGGAAATAGAAAATTTTATTAATAATTTAACAATAAGCTCAAACTTAGGTATAATATTTCCTTTTTTAATCGCAGCTTTTCTTAAAACAGCTCAAGGTTCCTCTACAATTTCAATTATAACTACATCATCAATAGTTTTTCCTTTATTACCTGCCATGGGATTAGACTCTGAAATTGGTAAAGTATGGGTTATAATGTCGCTGGGTGTTGGTTCAATGACAATTTCTCACGCTAATGATTCATATTTTTGGGTAGTATCTCAAATGGGGAATATTGATGTAAAAAAAGCATATAAAACTCATACTGTAGGAACATTTATACAAGGAATTTTTGGATTATTATTAGTTATTATATTATATAATTTCTGGAGTGTTTTTTAATATTCTGTATAATTAATTTCTAATTGTACTTTTTTATCATTGTTTTCTTCTTTAGTCAAATTTGACCCAACTAATATAGCTCCTAAAGGATTCAATATTGAGGCCCTTGGATAATTTAAAAGTTCATTTTCCCTAACTATAGCCTTTTTTCGAAAATTATCATTTATGTTCGAATTAACAACCAATCCCAAATCAAAATTTGTTGAATCTTTTCTAATAACATTTGATATGTGATTAGTTATATTGAATTTATAACGGTATGGTTTATTATCAGAATCATATTCAAGAATTCCTCCAAATATTTTTTTATCTCCATTAGTCACAGATAAATCTGTAGAACCATCAATAATTAAATCATTTAGAGGTTCCCCAGATAAAATATCATATAAGTATAATCTTTGAGCCACAAGATTATGGGCTCCATCAAAATTATTATCTATATAAAATGATATATTAGCTTCATTAATAATAATATTTTTATCTCTTAATTCATTTAAAAAAGTATTATCGTTTGAAGAGTTTTTTGAAAACAATCGAATTAAACCATGATACTTTCCAGATTTAATAAAAAGTCTGTCCGTATGATTTCCTTCATTTGATTCTTTAATTCTTCTGTCAATCTCCGTATTAAAAAATGAATTTTTTATTGTATTAACTCTTATTCCTCCAAAAGGAATTGATATAGAACTACTTAATCTTTCAATTTCATCATCATCAGTATCATTTTCAGTTCCATTATTGTTATAACTATCAAACTCATATTCTATTCTTATTTGAGCAGAATTAAAATTTAACAACATATATAAATCACTAGAAAAATTTTCAGTTTGAATTATTAAGCCTCTTATACCATCTAATTTAAATGATGAGGAACTTTCTAAAACTGATTTACCTTCCATTTCAATAATTTTTCTTTGAAAAAATTCATTACTTAATGGAATTCTAATTCTTGGACTTAATCTTAACTCAACTTTTTCTCTTTCATCTACATCTTCAGTTGATGGATCATCTGTCAAGTAATAAAATACTAATTCTTCCAAATTTAATTTTATGTTTGTATTAGACAACTCCTCTCCAAAAAATCCTTGATCGTAGAAATCTTGATTAGAAAAATAAATTTTTTGTGTTTCAAAATTATTGTTTGCATCAAGGTCATTTAAATAATATGTAAGTTCATGAACCTTGACATTAAAACTTGAGTTTATATCTCCATATAATGAATCAATTTCATAGAGATTATCTTCGGAATCATACCCAGAATTATCTAAATCATCATGATCTAATATTCCATCTCCATCACTATCTGAACTTAATGGATTTAATCCTGCTTGAAATTCAACAATATCTGTTAATTCATCATTATCTGAATTACTTTGAGGATTATTAGGATCGGAATCTTTTAGATCAATTAGGCCATCTTCGTCTTTATCATTTTGATTTGTAAAAAAAGGTATTTCTAGATAAACATTTGTGACTTTTTCATTCTCAGGTATTATTGAAATATCCTCTTCACTTCCCTGGTCTTCAAAAGATTGATTAATTTTACCAAAAACAGGAGAAGTAGCAATTTCAACTTGACTAACTATACTAGCTTCAGTAACTCCAAAGGTTGGATGATCAATTAATCCTAACTGTGCAATAGGCAAACCATCAACTTGTACTGAATTTATTTTCTCCTGGAATGTATATACTGGAGCAATTAACTTGTTACTTTTTAATTCCTGATAAGAAAACAAGTCTCCTCCAATATTATGAAATTCCTTATCACAACTTGAAATTAAAAATACAATTAATGAATATTTTAAAATATTTAAAAGACCCAAATTTTTCATCAAAAAGTTATATTATTTTATCAGAATAAAAATCTGTGTAAGCATTTTTTTTTGTGGACACCTCATAACAAAGATGAGGTTTTTTACTTTCTTCAATTATTTCATTCAAATCATTTGAAGTTTCATTTGAAGAAGAAACTAATCCGTCAGAATGTTTTATGCTTAATTTGATTAAATTATTATAATTGGCATTAGATAATACTTCTATTTCCTCCTTAGGAATAAGATCAAATTCTACTTTACTTTTAATTTTTTTTGAAACAACACCGCTAAAATCTTTTTTATAAATAGAAGTAACTATTTTACTATCAGCAAAAATTGGTTCATCCTTATAATAAGTATTTAAATACAATGGGAAAAGTGCAGTAAACCAACCATGAAGGTGAATTATATCTGGGGACCAATTTAATTTCTTTACCGTTTCAATTACTCCTTTTGTGAAAAAAATCATTCTTTCATCATTATCTGTATGCAATTTTCCTTTATCATTATGCAATAATGATCTTCTTTTAAAATATTCCTCGTTATCAATAAAATAAACCTGCATTCTTTCTTTAGGAATGGATGCTACTTTAATGATTAAAGGCATATCTAAATCATTTATTACAAGATTCATGCCTGAAAGTCTTATGACTTCATGCAATTGATGTCTCCTTTCATTAATAACCCCATATCTAGGCATAAAGATTCTTGTTTGACCTCCATTTTCATTAATTTCTTTAGGTAAATTAAATGAATTTACTGCCTGCTCTGTTTGTGGCAAATATGGCACAACTTCAGAAGATATAATTAAAACTCTTTTATTTTTCATCAAAGAATCAATCTTTTAAAGAAAAGTTTAGCGAAATTACGAAAATTATGCTTAATTATAGAAAATCTATCTACATTAGCCCGATCAAAAACATTGAATATGTGTCTTTTTCATACAACAAAAGAAATCATAGATTTTTTAAATAAAACTAACAAATCTATAGGTCTTGTTCCAACAATGGGAGCACTTCACCTAGGTCATACATCCCTAATTAAAAAAGCTTTAATTGAAAATGATATAGTAATTGTAAGTGTTTTTGTCAATCCAACTCAATTTGATAATAAAACTGACCTAATCAAATACCCAAGAAATATTCAGAGTGATATAGAAAAAATCAAAAATATAAACAATAAAATATTAATATATAATCCATCAATTAAAGATATCTATAATGATAATTTATATGTAAAAAATTTTGACTTTGGTTTTATTGGTAATGAACTTGAAGGTCATTTCAGAAAAAATCATTTTAATTCAGTTGCAACAATAGTTGAAAAATTATTTAATATTTTTAAGCCTAGTAGGGCTTATTTTGGCGAAAAAGATTATCAGCAAATCCTAATAATTAAAAGCTTAAAAATAAAATCAAATTTAAAAGTTGAAATAATTTCATGTCCGACAATCAGGGAAACTGACGGGTTAGCATTAAGTTCAAGAAACTATTTGCTATCAGAAAAAGAGAGAAAAATAGCTCCTATTTTATATAAAACTCTTTTAAATCTTAAAAATAAAATTAAAAATGATCAAATTGAGTCTGTAATCTTTAAGATTGAAAATGAATTTAAATTAACCCCATCTTTAAAGCTTGAATATTTAGAGATTAGAGAAGCTTTATCTCTTAAGCCAGTAAAAAAAATTAATAAAGAAAAAAAATACAGAGCTTTTATTTCAGCTAGAATAGGTAAAATAAGATTAATTGATAATATTGAATTATAATTAATATAAATACATTTGCAAAGTGAGTATCAATTTTTAAAATCAAAAATTAATCTCATTAAATTTTGAAAAAACTAAGTTCATTTATCAAATTTATCATTCCTCTTTCTCTTGGGGTTTTTTTCATCTATATAACGTTTGAAAATACTACTGAGGAAGATCGAATCACTATTATATCCTACATGAAAGAATCTAATATTTTTTATGTATTTATTTCAATAATTTTCATGTTTCTAAGCCATTTATCCAGGGCATATAGATGGAAATACTTACTCGAACCTTTAGGCATTTACTCAAGCTTCATTAACAGGACACTCTCTGTATTTATTTGCTATATAAGTAATCTGGGAATTCCAAGATCTGGTGAAATATTAAGAGCCACTTCCTTATCAAATTATGAAAAAATTTCATTTGAAAAAACATTTGGGTCGATTGTCGCAGAAAGGATTGTTGATCTTGGAATTTTGATTCTAATAATTATAATATCAATGTTTTTTCATTTTAATTTAATTAGCAATTTTATCTATGAAAAAAACATAAACATAAAATATATTGTTGTTTCTTTTTCTATTTTTTTCATTTTATTTTTGTTTTGGTTGATATTAGTAAAAAAGCTTTCTTTAAATTCTAAAAACAAAATTGTAATTAAAATTAAATCAATCATTAGTGACTTTATACAAGGTGTTTTATCCTTAAAATCAATCAAAGAGAAAAACTCCTTTATTATTCATACAATTTTTATTTGGTTAATGTACATAGCTATGTTTTATGTAATTAAATGGAGTTTCACTGAAACTTATAATTTAACATTTTTACAAATTCTTCCTGCTTTCATAGCTGGCTCATTAACTATTACTGCAACTAATGGAGGTATAGGGATTTTTCCTATAGCAGTTGCCATTATGTTAAGTGCCTTTGACATATCAAAAGAAACAGGATTAGCCTTTGGTTGGATACTATGGTCAGCTCAAACATTAATTATTATTGTGCTTGGTGGTCTTTCTTTTTTTATATTACCTTTAGTTAATAGTTTCAACTCAAAATAAATTTTTTGAATAATTAAATCAAAACACTTAATGAATAAAACAAAAAAACTGTTTTATTGTAAAAGTTGTGGAGCAGAATCTCCAAAATGGATAGGTCAATGTAATTCATGTAAAGAATGGAATACAATTGTTGAAGAAATTATTGAAAAAAACAATAATTGGAATATTGATTATGTAGATTCTTCAAAAAAACTTCCAAAAAATATTGATGAAATTGAAATCAAAAATAATCCAAGAATTAACACAAAAGACACCGAATTAAATAGAGTTTTAGGTGGTGGAATAGTACCTGGATCTTTAATTCTTCTCGGAGGTGAGCCTGGTATTGGAAAGTCAACTCTCCTGCTTCAAGTCTCTTTAAAGATTAGTGGTAATGTTTTATATGTTTCTGGAGAAGAAAGTGAAGAACAAATTAAATTACGTGCATTAAGAATAGAAAGTTCTAAATCAGAGTGTTATGTTCTTTGTGAAACGAATACCCAAAACATTTTTAAACACATAAAAAAAATTAATCCTATTCTAGTAATAATTGATTCTATTCAAACTCTATACAGTCAGAAAATTGATAGCTCAATAGGAAGTATATCTCAATTAAAGACATGTGCGAATGAACTAATTAAATTTTCAAAACAAACTAGAACACCATTAATTTTAGTAGGTCATATTACTAAGGATGGAAATATTGCTGGTCCCAAAATTTTAGAACATATGGTTGACACTGTCCTTCAATTTGAAGGGGATAGGAATAATATTTATAGGATTTTAAGAGCACAAAAAAATCGATTCGGAGCAATATCTGAAATAGGCATTTATGAAATGTTTTCTAATGGTCTAAAACCTATATCAAATCCACATGAATTTCTAATATCATCAAAAAACACTGATTTAAGTGGTCATGCAATTGCAACATCTATTGAAGGTCTAAGATCATTAATGGTAGAAATACAAGCCCTGGTTAGTACTGCAGTTTATGGTACCCCACAAAGAAATAGCAATGGGTACAATACAAAAAGACTTAATATGCTTCTTGCCATACTTGAAAAAAAAGCTGGTTTTTCTCTTGCAACTAAAGATGTTTTTTTAAATATTACTGGGGGAATAAAAATTGTTGATCCTGCTATAGATTTAGCTGTAGTAATTGCTATTCTATCGAGCAACAATGACTTTCCTATAAATACTAAAATTTGTTTTTCAGGAGAATTAGGTTTATCTGGAGAAATAAGACCTGTAACAAAGATTGAGCAGAGGATTAAAGAGGCAGAAAAAATTGGCTTTGAGTCTATTATTATCTCAAAATATTCTAAAATAACCGAATCATTTAAGAAAATCAAAATAATTAAATTCTCAAAAATTGAATCATTAATAGAATATATATTTAAATAATTATTTAATACCTTATACTAAAATTAATACTATAAATCCTTTTTGATTATGGAAAAAATTATAAAAAAATTTCTAAATGAGGTTAACAATAAAAATCAAAACGAACCTGAATTCATGCAAGCAGTTTCAGAGGTTGCAGAAACGGTTATCCCTTACATAGTGAAAAATGATATTTATTATGGTCAAAATATTCTTATGAGAATGGTTGAGCCAGAAAGAGTTGTGTCTTTTAGAGTTGCATGGATTGATGATCAAGAAGAAATTCAAGTTAATAGAGGTTACAGAATTGAAATGAATTCAGCAATTGGTCCTTATAAAGGAGGTCTTCGTTTTCACCCTTCTGTAAATCTTAGTATTTTGAAATTTTTAGCTTTTGAACAAATCTTTAAAAATAGTCTTACAACATTACCAATGGGTGGAGGAAAGGGAGGCTCTGATTTTAATCCAAAAGGAAGATCAGATACTGAAGTAATGAGGTTTTGTCAGAGTTTTATGACTGAATTATTTAGACATATTGGCCCAAACAGAGATATCCCAGCAGGAGATATAGGAGTAGGTAGTAGAGAAATTGGATATTTATTTGGTCAATATAAAAGATTAAAAAATGAGTTTACTGGTGTTTTAACGGGTAAAGGTGTTTCTTGGGGAGGATCTTTAATAAGACCTGAGGCAACAGGATATGGTGTTGTTTATTTTGCTAACCAAATGCTTAAAAATGCTTCAAAAAGTATTAAAAACAAATCTGTTATAATATCTGGCTCTGGAAATGTCGCTCAATATGCAGCTGAAAAATGCATAAATCTTGGTGCTAAAGTTTTAACTCTTTCTGACTCCTCAGGCTTTGTATTTGATCCAGATGGAATAAATATTGAAAAACTCCATTACATAATGGAATTAAAAAATATAAAACGTTCAAGAATAAGTGAATATGTCAAAAAATTTTCTAAAGCTAGTTTCTATGAAAACAAAACTCCATGGAATATAAAGTGTGATATTGCATTACCATGTGCAACTCAAAATGAACTAAACGTTATTGATGCAAAAACTTTGATTAAAAATGGTTGTTTTTGTGTAAGTGAAGGGGCTAATATGCCTTCTACCAATGATGCGATTAACTTATTTGTTAAAAATAAAATTTTATATGCGCCCGGAAAAGCCTCTAATGCTGGTGGTGTAGCTGTTTCAGGTTTAGAAATGGCGCAAAATTCTTTAAGATATAATTGGTCAAGAGAAGAAGTAGATGAAAGACTTCAGTCTATTATGAAAAGTATTCATGAATCGTGTCTGGAATATGGAAAAGAAAAAAACTATACAAATTATGTAAAAGGAGCAAATATTGCCGGTTTTGTTAAGGTTGCAGATGCCATGTTAGCTCAAGGTGTTGTATAGTATGCTTGAAAAAACTAATGCAATAGTAATTAAGAGTTTAAAATACGGAGACACTAGTTTGATTGTTAATTGCTATTGTGAAGACTTTGGACTTCAAGCATTTATTTTAAAGGGAATCCTTAAAACAAAAAAAGGTAAATACCCTAAAAAATCTGTTTTTGAACCTTTAAATATTATTGAAATTATTTTTTCAAAAAAACCAGGAAATAACCTGGGTTACATTAAAGAAGCTAAATTGAAATTTACTTATGTTGACATTCCTTTTAACATTAATAAAAAAAATGTTTTCTTTTTTTTAAATGAATTTCTCTATGAAATATTAAAAGAAGATAAAAGTAAAAACTTAAGTTTATTTAAATATTTATATAATGCTTTAATTTGGTTTGATTCAAATAAAAGAATTTCAAATTTTCTAATAAAATTCATGTTTGATCTAACTAAGTTTCTCGGATTTCAACCAAATTTAGAAAATAAAAATCTATCTTATTTTGATCTTAAAAATGGCTATATTACTAATACCAAACCTGAAGGAGAATTTATAAAAGGGAAATTAAAAAAAACTATGATTTTGTTTTTAGGCACAACTTTTGATAAAATAATACTTATTAAACTAAACAAAATTGAAAGAATAAAGCTTTTTAATTACGCTTTGGATTATTTTAAATTGCATTTGCAAGGATTCAATAAGCCAAAATCAATCTCTATATTAAATGAAATATATAATCCAACATAGCTTATTATTATATTTTTTATTTTTTTTAAATATTTTATTTGCACAAGAAATTGAAGTCAGAGATTCTGAAACTGGTTTCCCGCTTTCTGGAGTTTTAATCAATAATGATGATAAAACTACGTATACAGTGACAAATGAAAATGGGTATGCCTCTCTTTCAATTTTTAAAAAAAACGAAACTCTATCAATTCAGATTTATGGCTATCAAGATCAAATCATTAACTTGAAAGAGGAGGGTAAATTTATAATATACATGGATGGTGAAGAAGAAGCTTTAGAAGAAGTTATTTTATCTGTAGCAAGATCAAAAACCTCAAGAAAACAAATAGCAGAAAAAGTAAATGTTATCTCTTCAGAGGAAATTTCTTTAAATAACCCTTCTACTGGCGGTGATATCTTAAAATTAAGTCCTGGCATAAGACTTCAAAAAACTCAGGGTGGAGGTGGAAGTCCAGTTTTAAGAGGGTTTGAAGCAAATAGAGTTCTTTTAGTAGTTGATGGGGTTAGAATGAATAACGCAATTTATAGAACTGGTCATTTGCAAAATTCTATAACAATTGATCCAAATAATATTGAAAGAGTTGAAGTTATTTTTGGTTCTTCTTCTGTTGGTTATGGTTCAGATGCGCTCGGTGGAGTTATTCATTATTACACTAAATCTCCAAGAATTAATAATGATAAAAAAATAAAAACAACATTTAAATCTCAATTACAAACTGCTAATAATTCAACCTCAAATAACCTGACTACAGAATTAAGCTTTAAAAAATGGGCAAGTCTTAGTAGTATAAGCTTTTCTAATTTTGGAGATATAAAAATTGGAAAAAAAAGAAATCATGGATATGAAACTTGGGGATTAACACCTTTTTATTCCGATAATAATATAAATAATTATAATCCTAAACAAATTGAAAATAAAGATCCTAATATTCAAAAAAACACAAACTATAATCAACTAGATATTCTTCAAAAACTTTCTTTTTTACTAGCTCCAAAAAAACAATTACTATTGAATTTTCAATTTTCAAAGTCTTCTAATATTCCAAGATATGATAAGCTTAGAGAAGAAAAAAATGGAAATTTAAAATTTGCTGAATGGAGTTATGGTCCCCAACAAAGATTAATGATTGCTCCACAATTTAAATTTTTCTCCGAAAAAAAATTTTTAAATAAAGGGAGTTTAATTATAGCATATCAAAATCTAAGAGAAAGTAGAATTAAAAGAAAGTTTTCAAGTTTAGAAAGGCAAAATCAAGAAGAATACCTGAATTTGTTAAGTATTAATGGGGATTTTGACTTTAGTTTAAATAATCACTCTTTTTCATATGGTTTTGAGGGTACCTATAATGATATTTATTCTGTTGCATATTCTCAAAAATTATTATTAAATCAAAATAAAATAATAGACTTAGACATTAGATTACCAATAACCTCAAGATATCCTAGTGCAGGAAGTTCCTATGAAAGTATGGCTTCATATATCAATTGGATTTGGGACATTAAAGATAATTTAACGCTAAGTACTGGAATTAGATTAACCAGAACCTTTTTAAAAGCTAAATGGAAAGACCTAAATAATATAAATTCCTTGTTGTCGAATGTTAAATTGAACTCTATTGCTTTAACTGAAACTCTTGGACTTACATATAGACCCAAAAAAAATATACAATGGAGCTATATAATATCAAGTGGATTTAGAAATCCAAATATTGATGATATTGGTAAAGTAAGGGAGCAGAATGGTATTTTAATTGTTCCTAATTCCTTTTTAAAACCTGAATATGCGTATAATTTTGAAACTGGGTTTACTAAATTTCTAAATAATCCAAAAGATTTTATTTCATTAAGAGGATTTACAACTCTTATTTCAAGACATATTGTAAGATCAAATTATTCTATATTTTCAGATATCACAACTGCAGATGATTCAACAATTATTTATAATAATGAGGAGGTAAAAACTATAGCAAATAAAAATTTAGGTAATAGATACATTTTTGGGGGTTCTTTTGATAGTCAATTTTCATTCACAAAAAATATTTTTATAAAAAATAGTATAACTATTACTGAAGGTGATAAGAATACAAAATATGGTCCGCTACCCTCAATCTCTCCAATATTTGGATTTTTAAGTTTAAACTATAAAGATTCATTTTTTAATTTGTCAAGTATCTTAAACTTTAGTGGGAGTAAAGATCCAAATAAATATAGCTTTGGCGGTGAGGATGGTCTTGAGGAAACACCAATAATTATGGGTTCAAATGAGATTAAATATGCTGGAACTCCTTCATGGTATGACTTTTCAATAATTGGAAATTACATTTTAAATAAGAGCATTAAACTTAACTTTGGTATTTACAACTTATTTGATTTCCACTACAGAGAATTTGGATCAGGAATATCAGCTCCTGGAAGAAATTTTCAGATTGGATTAAATTGGGAGCCCTAATATTTTGGTGAACTTTTTATAGTAAGATTAAATTATATTTTTGTTTAAAATAACTACTTTCGCATTTAATAAATTAACCTATTATCCATTTGAAAAAATTCCCTGAATATAAAGAGCTTAATCTAAATCAAGTTTCTAAGAAAATATCTGACTTTTGGGAAACAGATAATTCTTTTAAAAAAAGTATTGAAACTAGATCTTCTAATAAAAAATTTATCTTTTTTGAAGGACCTCCATCAGCTAATGGAATGCCTGGAATTCATCATGTTATATCAAGAACTATAAAAGATATCTTTTGTAGATATAAAACTCTTAAAGGGTTTTTAGTTGAGAGAAAAGCAGGGTGGGATACCCATGGTCTTCCAGTTGAATTAAGTGTAGAAAAAGAGTTAGGTATAACAAAAGATGAAATTGGCAAAACCATATCCATAAAGGATTATAATGAGGCGTGTAAGAAGGCAGTAATGAAATATACTAATTCCTGGAATGATTTAACAAAGAGAATAGGATATTGGGTTGATATGGAGGATCCTTATATTACTTATACGACTAAGTATATTGAATCAGTTTGGTGGTTAATTAAAGAAATTTATAAAAAAAATTTAATTTACAAGGGGTATACTGTTCAGCCATATTCTCCAATGGCAGGTACTGGTTTAAGCTCACATGAACTCAATCAGCCTGGCACCTATGTTGATGTCTCTGATACATCTGTTACTGCGCAATTTAAAATTATTAATGAAACGTTACCTGAAAAATATAAGGATGATAGTGATATTTTTTTTCTTGCTTGGACAACTACTCCTTGGACATTGCCGTCAAATACTGCTTTGACTGTTGGCCAGAAAATTGAATATGTAATTGTCAATACATTTAACCAGTACACATTTAATCCTGTAAAAGTTATTATAGCAAAAAATTTAATAGAAAAACAATTTGGAAATAAATATTACTTGATTAAAAATAAAGAAGAACTTAACCACTTTAATTCAAAAAATAAAACCATTCCATATTTCATTGAATCAAAATTAATAGGGAAAAAATTAATTAATGTCAGATATGAAAAAATTTGGAAAGATGCCCCAGATCCAATTGATCATCCTGAAAACGCATATAGAGTTATCTCAGGAGATTTTGTCAATACTGATGAAGGTACAGGTATTGTTCACACGGCTCCCACATTTGGTTCAGATGATGCTAAAGCAGCTAATGAAGCTATCCCAAAAGTTCCAGCTTTATTAATCTTAGATGAAAATAATAATAAAGTTCCACTTGTTGATTTAAAAGGAAAGTTTGTAAAAGGTTTAGGCTTTTTGTCTGGAAAATATGTGAAAAATGAATATTACAAAGAAAGTGAAATTCCAGAAAAATCTGTAGATATAGAAATAAGTATAAAGTTAAAGATTGAAAATAGAGCTTTTAAGGTAGAAAAATACAAACACTCATATCCAAATTGTTGGAGAACTGATAAGCCAATTTTATATTATCCTTTAGATTCTTGGTTTATAAAAATTTCTGAAATCAGAAATAAAATGAGCTTTCTGAATAAAAAAATTAATTGGAAACCAAAATCTACTGGAACAAAACGTTTTGGAAATTGGTTAGAAAATGCAAATGACTGGAATTTATCAAGATCTCGTTTTTGGGGTATTCCTTTGCCAATATGGAGAAATAATAAAGGAGATCAAACTAAAGTAATTGGGTCTATTAGTGAACTAATTTCTGAGATAAATCTTTCTATTAATAATGGTTTAATGTCAATTAATCCAATTAAGGATTTTAAAATAAATGACTTATCTGAATTGAATTATAATAAAATTGATCTTCATAAGGATACTGTTGATAATATAATTTTATCAGATTCAAATGGAAAACCTATGTATAGAGAAAAAGATTTAATTGATGTCTGGTTTGATTCTGGAGCAATGCCATATGCGCAATGGCACTATCCTTTTGAAAACAAAGATAAAATTGATAAAAACAAAAGTTTTCCAGCAGATTATATTGCTGAGGGAATAGACCAAACTAGAGGATGGTTTTATACACTTCATGCTATATCAACACTTGTTTTTAATAATATTTCCTATAAAAATGTTATTTCTAATGGACTTGTTCTAGACAAAAATGGTCAGAAAATGTCTAAAAGACTTGGTAATGCTCCAGATCCTTTTAAAATTATAGATGAATATGGCCCTGATGCAACTAGATGGTATATGATATCTAACTCCAATCCGTGGGATAATTTAAAATTTGATGAAAGTGGTATTAATGAAGTTAGACGTAAATTTTTTGGTACCCTTTTTAATATTTTTTCTTTTTTTAGTTTATATGCAAACATTGATAATTTTTTATATAAGGAAAAATATATATTACCAAAAGAAAGAGCTGAAATGGATCAATGGATAATATCAGAATTAAATACCTTAATCAAAAAAGTTGACATAGCTTATAAAGATTATGAACCCACCAAAGTAACTAGAACGATTTCAGATTTTGTCCAAGAAAAACTTAGTAATTGGTATGTGAGACTTAATAGGAGAAGATTTTGGAAAGGAAATTACACTGAGGATAAAATATCAGCCTATCAAACTCTTTTTGATTGTCTTAAAACAATTGCAAAATTATCGTCCCCTATTGCCCCTTTTTACATGGATAATTTATATCAAGATCTTATCTCTATAACATCAAAAAATATTTCTTCGGTTCACACGTCTTCTTTTCCTATATGTGATGAATCGTATATTAATATTGATTTAGAAAATAAAATAAATAAAGCTAGAAATATTACTTCTCTTGCATTGTCAATAAGAAAAAAGGAACAAATTAAAGTTCGCCAACCTTTAAATAAACTTATTATTCCTGTAAAAGATAATCGCGAAAAAAAATTGATTAAAAGTATTCAAGATCAATTAATTTCAGAAATTAACATCAAAAAAATTGAAATAATTCATGGTAATAACAACTTTTTTGTTAAAAAAGTTAAGCCTAATTTTAAAAAGCTTGGTCCAAAATATGGTAATAACATTCAATCAATTTCAAAATTGATAAATAAATTTAATCAAAATCAAATCTTAGAGTTAGAAGAAAAAAAATCTTTAAATATTAAATTAAATGGAAAAAATATTATCTTGGATGTCTCTGAAGTTGAAATATACTTTAGTGATGTAAAAGGACTTCAAGTTGCTCAAGGTAATGGAGAAATTGTTGCTCTTGATATTTCTTTGAATGACTCTTTAATTAAAGAAGGTATATCTAGAGAACTTGTAAATAGAATTCAAAACTTAAGAAAAGAAAATGGATTAGAAGTAACCGACAGGATAAATATAATTTTTGAAAATAATGAAACAATTAAAGAATCAATTGAAGCCAATAAGAATTATCTAATGACAGAGACATTATGTAATAATATAGTGTTTAAAAATAAAATTGATAATGCTAAATTAATAGAGTTTGATTCAATAAAAATAAAAGTTTGTGTAATTAAAGATCCTACAAAATGAAAAGTAAATTAAGATATAAAGATAAAGAGTTAAATGAATTTAAAGTTTTAATAGAAGAAAAAATTCAAAAAGCAAAAGCTGATTTAGAACTTTTAAAAAGTTCCTATATGAACGATGGAAATAATGGAACAGATGATACTGCGCCAACATTTAAAGCATTTGAAGAAGGATCCGAAACTATGTCAAAAGAAGCAAATACACAATTAGCACTTAGGCAAGAAAAGTTTATAAGAGATTTAAAAAATGCATTAATAAGAATAGAAAATAAAACATATGGAGTTTGCAGAGTCACTGGCAAATTAATAAACAAAAAAAGGTTGCATTTGGTTCCACATGCTACATTGAGTATAGAAGCTAAGAATTCTCAAAAATAATTTTATATTATATTATTATAACTCAAAAATGTTTTAAAAAAACATGGCTGAAAAAAAACAAATGTCCTTAATATGGTCAATTATAATTGTTCTTGTAATAATTTTAATGGACCAATCTTTCAAAATATATATCAAACTTAATTATTCTATTTCCTCGTTTAATCAACCTTATATAATAGACTGGAAGTTTTTTAAACTATTATTTATTGAAAATAGTGGAATGGCAATGGGTGCAAAATTGAATGATTTTATTCCCTTTTTGTCAGATAAAAGTGCAAAGTTATTGCTTACTTTTTTTCGGCTTTTTGCAATAATAGGAATTGCATATTGGCTTTGGAGTAATTTTAAGAAAAATAGTTTATTATTTAATTGGGCTTTATGTTTAATTCTAGCTGGTGCAATTGGAAATATTATTGATTCTGTTTTTTATGGCGTTCTTTTTTCTCATAGTTATGGGCAAGTAGCTAGTTTTATGCCTGATAAAGGTTATGCCCCCATATTTTTGGGAAATGTAGTAGATATGCTCCAATTTCCCTTAATAAGTTGGACTTGGCCTATATGGATTCCTATAATTGGTGGAGACTCATTTACTTTTTTTAAATACGTATTTAACATTGCAGATACTGCAATTACTAGTGGAGTTGGAATTTTATTAATCTTTAATAAAAGGATTTTTAATAATTAAAATTTAATTATTTTTTTGGGTGTTATACAATAATTAAGTTTAATATCATCATATGTTGTGTCTTCAATTTTTTCAATAATATCAAAGAAAGAAAGTCCAACTTTAATAACTTTTTTATCACAATTAATTAAAAATCTATCATAATAACCTTTACCGTAACCAACTCTATTACCAATTTTATCAACAATGATTAATGGCACAAAAACAACTTCAATTAGATTTATTTTGATTTTATTTCCATTTAATGGCTCAGGAATTCCTAAATTATTTTTTTTTATTAATATATTTTTTTCATATACGTAATGATTTAAATTCAAACCATTAATTTTAGGTATAATTATCTTCTTATTTTTATCTTTTAATAAACTTACTAATGGATCGGTGTCTACTTCTTTATTTTTATGAATTGATAAAAAAATATGAAAAATTTTATTATGCCATATTGGAAGTTTTAAGCATTGATTAGCAATTTCTTTGCTGAATAATTTTATTTCAAAATCTGAAATATTTAATCTTTTTTTTATATACTTTAACCTTAATTTTTCCTTAGTTGTAATCAATTATTTAATATTAAATTTATACTTACTAAATTATAAATTCTAGATGTTTGAATCATTTAAATGCATCAAAATTTTATTAAAATATGATTTATTCAAAAATTGATCTTCAAAAAAAAAGTCTACCAGAAGATCCTGGTATTTACAAATTTTTTGATAAGTCAAATAATATTATTTATGTAGGAAAGGCTAAAAATTTAAAAAAACGAGTTCTATCTTATTTTAATAAAAATCATGTTAACCATAAAACTGAGCTTTTAGTAAAACAAATTAATAAAATCGAAAATATTGTTGTTGAAACAGAAATGGATGCTTTACTTCTTGAAAATAGCTTAATAAAAAAATTTAAACCTAAATATAATGTTTTACTTAAGGATGATAAAACCTATCCATGGATTTGCATAATTAAAAAACCTAGACCTGAAATTTTTTATACGAGAAAAACCAAAATAAAAAATGGAGAATATTTTGGCCCCTTTACAAATGTTACTTATGTCAGATATTTAATAAAGCTAATAAAAGATATCTATCCCTTTTTAAACTATGATTTGATAAACCTTTTAAAAAAAGAAACTAAAGAATTAACTCAAAAAGAAATTGATGAAAACATCAGATCTATAAAATCTATAATAAAAGGAAATTTTAAATCAACTGTTAAAAATTTAAAATATAAAATGAAAAAATTTTCTTTATCCATGGAATATGAAAAAGCACAAGAAGCAAAAGAAAAACTAAATATTTTAAAAAATTATCAGGTAAAGTCTACAATTGTTAATCCTAAATTATCAAATATTGATGTTTTTTCTATTTATTCAGATGAAACTTTTGGTTATGTTAACTTTATGCAAATTTCTTATGGTTCAATTATTAGCTCTTATACAATTGAAATAAAGAAGAAAATTAATGAGTCAGATGAGGAAATATTAAGACTTGCGATTATAGAACTAAGACAAAGGTTTAAATCAAATAATAATTTAATACTCCTGCCTATTAAAATCAATATAGAAAATACTATTAAATGTAATGTTCCAAAAAAAGGGGACAAAAAAAAATTAATTGATTTATCGATTAAAAATGCAAAATCTTATAGGTTAGAAAGATTTAAACAAATTAAATTAACCGATCCAAATAGACATACCCAAAGACTTTTATCACAAGTAAAATCTGATCTTAAATTAATTAATGAACCTTTTCATATAGAATGTTTTGATAATTCAAATATCCAAGGTTCTAATCCTGTTGGTTCATGTGTAGTTTTTAAAAATTTAAAGCCTAGTAAAAAAGAATACAGATTATATGACATAAAATCTGTTGAAGGTCCAAATGATTTTGCTTCAATGGAGGAAATCATATTTAGAAGATATAAGAGACTTTTAAAAGAAAAAAAGACACTTCCAAATTTAATTATTATAGATGGAGGAAAAGGTCAATTAAGTTCAGCCTTAAAAAGTTTATGCTTATTAAAACTTGAAAAAAAAATTGAAATAATTAGTATTGCAAAAAAATTAGAGGAAATTTATTCCGTTAAGGATCCAAATCCTTTATACCTAGACAAAAGATCCGAAACATTAAAAATAATTCAACATGCTCGAAATGAATCACATAGATTTGCTATAAATTTTCATAGAAAAAAAAGAGAAAAATACTCTTTAAGCTCTGAGCTTAATAGTATTAAAGGCCTAGGCCCAAAAACAAATTTAAAATTATTGAAAGCCTATAAATCTTTTAAAAGAATTAAAAATACTTCTTTATTAGATCTTCAATCATTATTAGGAGAAAAAAAAGGAAAGAAGATATTTGAAGCATTAAAAAAAATTATTTAGATTAATTAATTTAGCTATAGATGTCATGAAAAGTATTTTTAGGTTATTAATATGTTTTTTTAGTTTAATTAACTCTATTGAATTAAAATCTCAAACTGAAAAAGTTATTGAAACGCCCTTTGATGGAGGAGAATGGTTTGAATTTAGAATTTATTATGGTTTTTTTAATGCTAGTTATGCTTCAATTAAATTAGAAAATGATACTATTAATAATATTCCAGTATTACACTCTATGGGCTATGGAAAAACTACTGGACTAGCAAGATGGTTTTTTAAAGTAGACGATTATTATGAAAGCTATTTTGATAGGGAAAAAATAATACCCTACAAATTTATTAGAAATATATATGAGGGAGGATATACTAAAAATATTGAAATTAACTTCAATCAAGAAAAGCTAATTGCAAACATTACTGATAAGAAAAAGAATACAATAGCTAAACTACCATTCAACTATAATGCTCAGGACTTAGTATCCTCTTTTTATTATTTAAGAAAATATTTTCCGAGGGATGAATTTAAAATAAATGAAAGTTTTGTTATAAATATGTTTTTTGATAATGACAATTATGTCTTTAAACTCAAGTATCTTGGTAATGAAGTAATTGACAGTAAGTTTGGTAAAATTGAATGTTTAAAATTTATTCCTATGGTGCAATCTGGTAGGATTTTTAAAGAGCAGGAAAGCGTTACAATATGGATTTCAAATGATAAAAATAGAATTCCTATAAGAGTTCAAGCAGATGTAATTGTAGGTTCTATAAAAGCTGACCTAGATAACTTTAAAAACCTTAAATATCCATTCAAAATTAAATTTTAGACTATATATGAAAACTTTTTAAAAACTTTTAACTAAAAAAAAATTACATATTACAACATTTACGAAATTTGAATTATCATGTATTTGATAAAAATAATTATTGTCTTAATTTCATTAACAATTTTTTCTTGTACTGAAAAAGAAGTATCTAAATTCTCCATTATAAAACCAAATATTTATAAAAAAAATGTAAATAAACTATATGGTATTAATCTAAATTCACATATAATAAAAGAAACTAAAATAAAAAGAGGTGATACTTTTGGAAAAATACTTGAAGAAAATGGAATTGATTATCCAGAGGTTCATAACATTCTTTCAATTATTAAAAACAAGGTCAATATTAAAAAACTTCGAGTAGGTAAACCTTACACTCTCTTTTTTAATATTGATGATATTAGTTTTCCTGAATTTTTTGTTTATCACCCAAGAATTGAAGAGTATACTATTATTCATTTAAAAGACAGTATTTATGCTAATAAAATCATTAAGAAATTCAGAATTAAAGAACTCGAAACATCAGGAATAATAAATAGTTCATTATATGAAACTATGAAATCTAATGGTATTAATGAGTCTCTAACATATTCCCTTTCAGATGTATATGCTTGGAATATAGATTTTTTTAGACTCCAGAAAGGAGATAAGTTTAAAGTTATTTATACTGAAAAATTTATTGATGATTCCATTTCAATTGGAATAGATAGAATTAAAGCTGCTTATTTTGAACATAATAAAAAACCTCTATATGCTTTTGAATTTGAATCTGATTCAATCAAAGGAATTGTAGATTATTTTGATGAAAAAGCTAAAAACTTAAGAAGAGCTTTTTTGAAAGGTCCTTTAAAGTTTAATAGAATCTCCTCAAGATATAATATGAGAAGACGAATAGCTCTTTATGGAAATAGAATAAAACCTCATAAAGGTACTGACTTTGCTGCTAAAGTAGGAACTCCAATACTTGCAACAGCAAATGGAACTATAGTTAAGTCATCTTATTCTAGAGCAAATGGAAATTATGTAACAATAAAACACAACAACACTTATTCTACTCAATATCTACATATGAGAAGAAGAAAAGCAAAATTAGGTCAGTTTGTTAAACAGGGTGATATAATAGGCTGGGTTGGAATGACTGGATATACTTCTGGACCTCATGTATGTTATAGATTTTGGAAAAATGGTAGGCAAGTAGACCCTTTTAAACAAAAACTTCCTGAAGCCAAACCTATATCTAAAAAATTAAAAAACAAATACTTAACTTATATGGAACCTTATAAAATAAAATTAGATGCTATTAATTTTAATGAAGAATCAATGAAATCAAATATAGTTAATGTTGAAAATAATATAATTAAAAATGACGCTCCCTAATAAAAATCCCACTAAATTAAAAGCATGGGGAAAATTAATTTCTCATTATAATTCTATTTGTAATAAATCTATCTATTCCCATTTTAAAAATGAAAAAGATAAAAGAGACTATTGTTTTATAAACTGGGAAGATTTTTATGTAGATGTCTCAAAAAACAGATGGAATAAAAAAACTTTTGATTTATTAATGGATCTTGCTAAAGAAGCTGGGGTAAAAGAAGCAATAGAAAAATATTTTAATGGGAAAAAAATTAATGAAACTGAAAATAGAGCTGTTCTTCATACAGCAATAAGAAAAAAAAGTAACTCAGAAATTTTAATTGACAATAAAAATATTATTGAAATTATAAAATACGATAAATCTAAAATGTATTCATTTTGTGATGAGGTTATTTCTGGAAAATGGAAAGGGTTTAGTGGTAAAAAAATTAAAAGTATAGTTAATATTGGAATTGGAGGATCAGATCTTGGCCCATCAATGGTAACAGAAGCATTATCTTATTATAAAAATAAATTAAATTTAGTCTTTATTTCAAATATTGATGGTGACCATTTTTCTGAAAATATAAATAAAATAGATCCAGAAACTACTCTCTTCATAATTGTTTCCAAAACCTTTACGACTCAAGAAACTATTAATAATGCTGAAAAAATAAAGAAATGGTTTTTAAAAAAGACTAAAGCCAGTGGCATTGAAAAAAACTTTATAGCTGTTTCAACAAATATTAAAAAAGTTAAGTCTTTTGGAATTTCACAAAAAAATATTTTCCCAATGTATGATTGGATTGGTGGGAGATTTTCTTTATGGAGCTCTGTAGGAATTAGCATTTGTCTTTCAATAGGAGTAAAAAATTTTAAAAAATTAATCAAAGGTGCAAGATCAATGGATAATCATTTTGAAAAGACACCATTTGACAAAAATCTTCCGATTATTTTAGGCGTTTTAAGTATTTGGTACAATAATTTTCATAACTCAGAAAGTGAAGCTGTTATCCCTTATTGTGAATATTTAAAAAATCTTCCGAAATATTTACAACAAAGTGTAATGGAAAGCAATGGAAAAAGCGTTGATAGAAATGGAGATAAAATTAACTATCAGACGGGAACTATTATATGGGGTTCAACTGGTACAAATGCTCAACATGCCTTTTTTCAATTAATTCATCAAGGAACTAAATTGATTCCTTTAGATTTTATAGGATTTAAAAAACCTTTACATAAAGATGAAAAAAGTCATAAAAAATTAATGTCAAACTTTATTGCTCAAAGCAAGGCTTTAATGCTAGGAAAAGACATTGGCTCAGTAATTAAAGAATTAAATTCTAATAATATAGAATCTGTTGAGATAGATAAAATATCTCCTTTTAAAGTTTTTGAAGGTAATAAACCATCTAACTCTATTTTAATTGATAAATTAAATCCTTATAACTTAGGAGCTTTAATTTCAATGTACGAACACAAAATTTTTGTACAAGGAATTATATGGAATATATATAGTTTTGATCAATGGGGGGTTGAATTAGGAAAGAAATTAGCAGATGAAATATTTAAAGATTTTTACTCAAAATCAAAAGAACACGATATTTCAACTGAAAATTTAATTGCCAAATTAAAATAATTCTTTCCTATTTACTTACTTTAAGACTAATGTCAATTGGCTTTGCAGAATGAGTTAAGCATCCTAAGGAAATAAAATTCACCCCAGTTTTAGCAATAGCTAAAATATTAGATTTATCAATATTCCCAGAAGCTTCTGTTGGCTTTTTATTACCAATTAAACTTAGAGCTTTTTTAATTTCATTAATATCCATATTATCAAGTAAAATTCTTGTTACAATATTATAATTTAAGACGTCTTTTACCTCTTTTAAATTTCTTGTTTCAACTATTAAATCATATTCTTTACCTAAACCTGATAAATACCTTTTTGTTTTTTCTAAAACTAGATTGACTCCTCCTCCAAAATCTATATGATTGTCTTTAATCATTAAAGCATCATATAATCCCATCCTATGATTATTTCCTCCTCCTATTAGGACTGCCCATTTTTCTGGATATCTAAAATTAGGGGTAGTTTTTCTTGTATCAAGTAATTTACAACTCGTTTTAGATATAATTTTTTTATATCTACTTGTAAGACTTGCAATACCTGACATCCTTTGAATACAATTAAGTACTAATCTTTCCATAGCTAAAATAGATAGGGAATTTCCTTCAACAATAAAGCCTTTTGTTCCGGCATTTACTTTATCTCCATCATTAACTAAATATCTAAAATTAATTTTGCTATCATATTTTTTATAAATAATTTCAGCTAATTCTAATCCAGCGATTACACAATTTTCTTTAACTATAAGAACTGCTATACCTTTATCATTTTTTGATAAAGATGCTTTACTAGAATGATCAATACTATTTAGATCTTCTTTGATGGCATTATTTATAAAAAAATTTATTTCTTTTTTATAATTTATATAAAAATCATTTTTCATTATCTATATTATAAAAAACTCCTTTATTAATTTTAATCTTTTGAGCTTGCTTAATTAATAAATATGAAATACTTACCATGTTTCTTAGTTCACTTAAACTCTGGGTAAGTTTATTTTTATTATATAAACGAGTTACCTGATTATAAATATTTAATACTATATTTTCAGCTTCATTTAGTCCTCCATTAAATTTAAAAATTCCAACTTTATTATTCATAGTTTTTTGCAACTCTTTTCTCAAAATATTCTCTTCTTTAATAATCTCACTACTTATAAATTTTTCTCCTTTCCAACTTGGAACATTAAAAGCTAAACTATTATTTGAACTAATAAATTTTGAAACATCAACAGCTGCTCTATGAGAAAAAACTAAAGATTCTAATAAAGAATTAGAAGCTAATCTATTAGCTCCATGAAGACCAGTAGATGAACACTCTCCAATAGCATATAAACTCTTCAAACTTGACTCACCATTTTCATTTACTTTTATACCTCCGCAAAAATAATGAGCTGCAGGAACAATTGGGATCATATCTGATGGCAATTTTATTCCAACTGATAAACAGTTGCTATATATTTTAGGAAAATACTTTTTCCACTTTTTTCTTTCAATTGAACTGCCATCAAGATAAACATATTTACTGTTTAAATTATGCATTTCCATTTGGATAGCTCTTGCGACAATATCTCTTGGAGCTAATTCTCCTCTGGAATCATATTTTTTCATAAAAAGTTCTCCTTTTGAATTTCTTAAAAAAGCGCCTGCACCTCTTACCGCCTCAGAAATCAAAAAGGTTTTGTTATTTATTTTATGGTATAAAGCTGTAGGATGAAATTGAACAAATGGAAGATTTTCCATAAAAATTTTAGCTCTATATGCTGCTCCTAAACCATCGCCAGTTGCAATACTAGGATTTGTAGAGTGTGAATATATATTTCCTGCACCTCCAGTTGATAAAACCGTAACCCTAGCAGCTATTTTAATTATCTCTTCTTTTTCTTTTGAAATCACATAAGCACCATAACATTTATTATGGTTAGTTTTAGTATGATGATCTGTAATTAAATCTACTAATGTATGATTTTCAAAAATTTCAATATTCTTGAATGATTTAACTTTTTCAATAAGTTTTTTTTGAATCTCCTCTCCAGTCTGATCTTTATGATGTAATATTCTATTTTCAGAATGCCCCCCTTCTCTGGCTAGATCTAATTTGTTATTGTGAGTATCAAATTTTGTCCCCCATAAAATTAATTCTCTTATTCTCTCACTTCCTTCTTTTATTACAAAATCTACAACCTTTTTATTACATTCTCCTGCTCCAGCTTTTAATGTATCATCTATATGTTTTTTGAATGAATCTTTTTTGAAATTTGATACTACAGCTATACCACCTTGAGCATACCGAGTATTAGTTTCCATTATATTAGATTTAGAAATTAAAGTAATTCTAATATTAGAATTGATTAAAGCTAACTTTATAGAAAATGTAATTCCTGAAATCCCCGATCCAATAACTAATACATCTGAAACCATTGATCAGCCTAATTCTAACATTCTCTCAATTGGCTTTTTTGCTTTTGAAATAATTTCTTTTGATAAATTAACTTCAGGTAATTCATATAATAAACAATTATATAGTTTATCTAAAGTATTCATTTTCATATATGCACATTCACTACAAGCACATGAGTCATCTTGAACTGGAGCAGGAATAAAAATTTTATCAGGACACTTTTTTTTCATCTCATGTAAAATTCCGACTTCAGTGGCTACAATATATTTTTTTGATAAATCTCTTTGAACAAAATTTAACAACCCAGTTGTGCTTCCCACAAAACTAGCGAAATCTAGTATTACAGAATCACTTTCAGGATGAGCAATAAATTTAGCATCAGGGTTCTCATTAGAAAGTTTTAAAATTTTATCAAACGAAAATGCTTCATGAACAATACAAGATCCATTCCATAAAATCATATTTCTTCCTGTTTCTTTTATTAAGTACTTTCCTAAATTTTTATCAGGTGCAAAAATTATTTCTTTATCATTAGGAATTGACTCTATTACTTTTTTAGCATTACTAGAAGTACAAACTATATCACTTAAAGTTTTAATTTCTGCAGAACAATTAATATAAGTCACTACAATCGCATTTGGATATTTTTTTTTAAATAATTTAAAATCTCTAGGGGGACAAGAATCTGCAAGTGAACATCCAGCCTTTAAATCTGGTAAAAGAACCTTTTTGCTTGGATTAACAATTTTAGCAGTTTCAGCCATAAAATGAACACCTGCCATAACTATCTTATCATTATTAATCTTTGAAGCCATTTGAGCCAAATAAAGACTGTCCCCTAAATAATCAGCTAATTCTTGAATAAGAGGATCCTGATAATAATGAACTAAAAGAACAGCATTTTTTTCTTTTTTTAATTTTTTTATTTCTTTAATTAAATTAAGCTTCTTCGGGATAGGTATATCCAAAAAACCTTTATTAGTGACTTTTTTAACTAAATTATTCTCTTTCAAACTCATTTATGTAGTTGTATTAGTATAAACTAAAAAGACAAATTTAACTTTACTTAATCATTTAATCAAATCTAAAATCTTTTACATTTAATTCAATATTATTTTTTCCATTAAATTCATTTCTATGAATGGAATAAAGTATGGAAAAAAAAATTTTTTTCTTTATTTCAGAAATGTAATTTCCTTTTGAAAATGCAATACCTGACATTATCCCTCCATGACTATCTATAACTTCAATTCTTAAATGATCTTTATCTTTTCCAACTAAACGAGATGCTCCTGTGTCTTGACATTTATGAGTAACAAACAATGGTATGCTATTTTTAGGTCCAAAAGGAGCTAATTGATCTAATATTCTATAAAGTTTATTATTTATGTCATTAAATTTGATTTCTGAATCATAATTAATTGATCTAATTCTTTGATCTTCGGAAATAGAACTTTTAACATTTTCCTCAAACATTTTTTTAAACTCATCTAATTTATTTTTTTTTAAAGTGAGTCCCGCGGCATATTTATGGCCTCCGAATTGAGTCAAAACATTTTTACACTTTTTTAAAACATTATAAATATCAAGCCCTTTTACAGATCTAACAGATCCAACAATTAAATTCTCAGATTTTGTTAAAACAATTGTGGGTTTATAATAATAATCAACTAGTTTAGATGCAACTATTCCTATAATTCCCTTATGCCAATCTTCATTGTATACCGTAATTGAAAATGTATTTTTATCTTTTTTATTGCCTATCTCCTCGATCGCTTCATTAATCATTATTTCTTGTTTTATTCTTCTTTCGGTATTGAAAAATTCAATTTTTTTAGATAAACCATTTATATACTTATCATTTTTCTGGATTAATAATTCAACTGATTTCATTGCTTTATCCATTCTACCTGAAGAATTAATTCTTGGAGCAATTCTAAAAATCAGATCATTTATTTTAATCTTTGAATTAACTGAATTAATCATTTCTCTCAGACCAACTCTAGGATTTTTATTGATTTGTTCAATCCCATAAAAAGATAAAATTCTATTTTCATCAATTAAGGGAACTATATCTGCAGCAATCGCTATAGAAACTAAATCTAAATATAATTTTAAATCATCGAAAGGTCTATTATTTACAATATTTAATGCTTGAATTAGCTTAAAGCCAATTCCACATCCACATAATTCTTTAAATGGATAATTACAATCTTTTCTTTTTGGATCCAAAACTGCAACTGCATTTGGTATATTTTCTAACGGTATATGATGATCACAAATAATAAAATCAATTTCTAATTCATTGGCATAATCAATTTTATCAAAAGCAGTTATTCCACAATCTAATGAAATAATTAATTTAACTTTTTCACTTCTAGCATAATCTATTCCTTCTATAGAAATTCCATACCCTTCTTTATATCTATCTGGAATATATTTAATGATATTAGAATAATTTTTGATTAAATATGAATATACAAGAGCTACTGATGTAACTCCATCAACATCGTAATCACCATATATTAATATCTTTTCTTTTTTTGAAATCGCTTTTTGAATTCTGTCAACTGCAATGTTCATATCCTTCATTAAAAAAGGATCATATAAATCATTAAGATTTGGCCTAAAAAATTTTTTTGCTTTATTAAAAGTATTAACTCCTCTTTGAATAAGAATTTTAGAAATTAATAAATCAACAGAAAGTTCTTTTGCTAATGAATCAATTTCATTTTGATTTGGAGTATTTATTTTAACCCAATTCATTAATACCCTATTTTTTGCCAGCAATACAAATTACAAATTCTCCTTTAGGTTTTTTTCTTTCTATGAAAGATATGGCTTCCAATAAATTTCCTCTAAAATTTTCCTCATGTATTTTTGTCAACTCTCTAGATATAGATATTTTTCTTTCTCTTCCAAAAAAAGGAATCAAATCATTTAATGTTTTAATTATTCTGTGAGGTGACTCAAAAATAACAAGAGATCTTTTTTCCTCAGACAAAAATTCAAGTCTTTTTTTTCTAGATTTTTTTAATGGTAAAAACCCTTCAAAAACAAATTTATCAGTGGGAAATCCACTTTGAACAAGTGAAGGTATAATAGCAGTCGCTCCTGGAAGACATTCAATTAAATAATTATTACCAACTACTTCTCTAATTAAAAGGTATCCAGGATCAGATATTCCTGGAGTTCCTGCATCAGAAATTAACGCTAAAACCTTACCTGATTTTATTTTATCAATGAAATAATTTAATTTACTATGCTCATTATGTATATGAAAACTTTCGCAAGAAGTTTTTATTTCATAATATTTTAAAAGCTTAAGACTATTTCTCGTATCTTCTGCAAGAATTAAATCAACATTTTTCAAAACTTCTATTGCACGGTAAGTTATATCCTTTAGGTTTCCTATAGGTGTTGGGACAATATATAAAGAGGTCATAATATAAATCTACTGAAAAAGTTTAGACAAAACTTCTAAAAATCTTTTTTCATAATCTTCTTTTCCTTCCCAATTGTCATACTCAGGTTTAATCATTGTCAAGATAAAATTTTCAACTTCCTCAAAATTTGAAAAGGTAGCAATTTGGGAAATTACCCTTTGATATTCTGATTTATTGTCCAAAAATAAATATTTTGTGAATGCTAATCTATCATTTAAGTCAATGTGAAGTCCCTTCATAAATTTATCGTTAACATTTTCTTTTAACTCCTTAGCAGAATCTTTATTTTTATATTTTTCAACAAATATTGGATCTTCAGAAACATTTAATAAAGGATTTTTTTCTTCAATTTTTTCAGGCATTTCAGTAACAATATCTTTTATCTTTTCAATTAGAGGTTCAACTTCTAATTTAGAATTTTGATTTATTAAATCCTCTTCAGACTCTGAAATTCCAATTATTTCATTTAGTATTAAATTTAATTGATTCTCTTGAATTTCCCAATTCGTTATATTATTCTTCTTTAAAAAACGATAAACAGACAAAACTTCATTCAATTGTCCTACTTTATGAAAAACATCTTCTTCATTGATTGATTTTTTGTTATCTAAATCAATTATTTCATTTGCAATTTTTACAAGTGCTTTTTTTATTTTTTTATTCATAATTTAAAAGACTAAATCTGATATAATTTTTGATATATTTACTTGGAATTTTTACTTAAAATGAAAAGTACAAAATGTTTTTGTAATATACTTTATCTTAAAAATAATTTAAGTTCAAATAATTAATTTATTATATTTTTTAACCATTCATTAATTGAATTCTTTAAATATTTTTCTAAAAAACCTAGACCACAATTTTTATACAATAAAAAGTAAGCTTAAAAATTCTACAAAATTAATTGGTGTTGTTAAAGCAAATGCATACGGTAGCGACTCATTAATAATTGCAAAAAGATTAGAATCACTTGGAATAGATATGATTGCTGTAGCTTATACTTCCGAAGGAATATATTTAAAAAAAAATAAAATAAATATCCCTATTCTTGTTTTTTATCCCCAAATAGAATCTTTAAAAGATCTTTATAAATATAGGCTTGAACCTGCAATATATTCTAAGTTAATTTTTAAAAAATTCAATGAGCTAATTGAAGAAAAATCCTACAAAAAGTATCCAATTCATATTAAATACAATACTGGTTTAAATCGAATTGGTTTTAACTCAAATGAAACCACTTGGATAATAAAATCTTTAAATAAAAGTTCACTTGCTTTAAAAAGTGTTTATTCTCATCTTTCTATGAGTGAAGAAAAAAAACCTAGTAAAATTTCTGAAAAACAAATTAATGTTTTTAAAAATATCATTGAAAATTATCAAAATAATAAAAACATTAAACCTTTTTTTCATCTTCTTAACAGTTCTGGAATTTTTAATTATCCTAATCTCGAGTTAGATGCAGTTAGACCAGGTATATCTTTATATGGATATGCTAACAATTTTCATTGGGATAAAAAGCTTTTACCAATAAGTTCTTTAACAACTAAGATTTTTCAAATTCATAAAATTAAAAAAGGAGAAAGTGTTGGTTATAATAAAGGATGGTTTGCAAAAAGGAATTCCAAAATAGGAGTAATTCCAATAGGTCATGCAGACGGAATTCCAAGATCATTTGGAATGCAAAAAGGATGGTTTACCATTAAAAATAAAAAAGCATATATAATTGGAAATGTTTGTATGGATATAATTATGATAGATATAACTGAAATAAATTGTAAAGTGGGTGATAAAGCAATACTTTTTGGTAATAAAATCTCTGCTGCATCAATTGCTGAAAATTGTAATACTATTTCTTATGAATTGTTATCTAATATTTCAAATAGGATTCCTAGGAATTTCATTGAAAATTAAATATTGTTTTAATAATAACATTACCATGATTTTTTGATATAATAAAGTTGTAGTTTTTGAAGCATAAATTTTAAATCTTACTTTTGGAAAAAATTTTTTTATGAAAATAGCTGTCGTTGGAGCAACTGGCATGGTAGGTAAAGTAATGTTAGAAGTTCTAGCTGAAAGAAAAATTAGATTTGATGAATTAATTTTAGTAGCATCAGAACGTTCTGTTGGAAAAAAAGTTTCATTTCAAGGCACTAATTATTCTGTTGTTGATCTTAATGAGGCCCTAAATTTAAACCCTGATATTGCACTTTTTTCAGCTGGAGCAAAAACCTCTCTTGAATGGAGTCCAAAATTTGCTGACAAGGGGACAACTGTAATTGATAATTCCTCTGCTTGGAGAATGAACCCAAAAATCAAATTAATCGTTCCAGAAATTAATGCTTCCACATTAAATAGTAATGACAAAATTATTGCAAATCCTAATTGTTCTACCATTCAATTAGTTATGGTTCTTCATCCTTTACATAATAATTTTAATATTAATAGAGTAGTCATTTCTACTTATCAATCTGTAACTGGAACAGGAGTTAAAGCTTTAAATCAGTTAGAAAATGAATATCAAACAAAATCTGGAGAAATGGCTTATCCTTATCAAATCCATCAAAATGCAATTCCTCATTGTGATATTTTTTTAGATAATGATTATACTAAGGAAGAGATGAAGTTGATTAATGAAACTCACAAAATTCTTAATGATACTAAAATAGGAATTAGTCCTACAGCCGTTAGAATCCCAGTAATTGGTGGACATAGTGAATCGGTTAATATTGAATTCAATAAAACTTTTCAAATAAATGAAATTAGAGAACTTTTAAATAATACCAAAGGTGTTGTTGTAAAAGATAATCCCGAAACCAATATATATCCAATGCCTTTTTATGCTAAAGATAAAGATGACGTTTTCGTCGGAAGAATAAGAAAAGATGAGTCTAAATCCAATGCAATTAATCTTTGGATAGTTTCTGATAATCTAAGAAAAGGAGCTGCAACGAATACAGTTCAAATAGCAGAACATATAATTTCTAACATTTTATAGATAATTAAAATAAATCTTTAATTTTAAAAAAATATAGCCTTATTAAAAAAAATTAGAGGGTTATTACTTTTATTATTGTAATTAATTTTAAGTAATTAATCTAAATGAATATTAATTTAATTATAAATAAACTTTTTGTTTTTGCTTTCTTTTCATTTTACCTTTTTGGACAAGAAAACTATACTCAAGAAATTCATGGCACTAAAGAAATGCTTAATTTTATTTTTATAGAAGGTGGTACATTTAATATGGGAAGTAAAAAATCAGAAAAAGGCCATTTTGGAGATGAAGGTCCAATTCATGAAGTAAAAATATCTCCATTTTGGATGAGTGAAATTGAAATTACATGGGATATCTACAATTATTTCATGTCCAGAGAAATTGATAACTCTAAAGTAGAATACAATAAAACTAACGAAGTAAATCTAGAAATTGATGCTGTTTCAAGTGCAACAACTCCTTATGTTGAAATGAGTTTTGGAATGGGTGTTGAAAATTATCCTGCAATTTGTATGACACAACATGCGGCTGTAAAATTTTGCGAATGGCTTTCTGCTTTAACAGGAAAATTCTATAGATTACCAACAGAAGCCGAGTGGGAATATGCTTGTCGTGCTGGAACTAGTTCTTCTTATTCATTTGGAGATAATATCGAGGATTTATATCAGTATGGTTGGTTTAAAACAAACAGCAATGACTCTTATAATAAAGTAAAACAAAAAAAACCTAACCCATGGGGTCTTTATGATATGCATGGAAATGTTTCTGAATGGACTCTAGATCAATATATTCCTACAATATATAGAACTAGAAAACAACTTTCTGTTGACCCCTTCGAAGTTCCAAATAAAGTCTATCCAAAAACTGTAAGAGGAGGTTCATGGATGGATAACCCTTCAAGGCTAAGAAGTGCTTCACGAAGACCTTCTTCTAAAAAATGGAAAAAAAGAGATCCTCAAATACCAAAAAGTATATGGTGGCATACTGATGCTCCTTTTGTAGGAATAAGAGTTGTAAGACCCTTAAATACCCCTAATATAGAAGAACAAAAAAAATATTGGAATAATTATAAAACTAAATAAAATGAAAAATAAAAATATAAAGATTAAAAAGTCTAGAAGATCATTTTTAAAAAAGACTTCAACTATTGCTGGTGGTTTAATAGCCGCTCCTTTATCTCTTGATGGCATGGCCAATGTCTATGGTAATAAAAAATTAAAGCTTTCAGTGATTGGATGTGGAGGAAGAGGATCTGGAGCTGTTGTTCAAGCTCTCACAGCTGATGAAAATGTTGAATTAGTTGCCATGGCAGATGCCTTTAAAGATAGGATTGATTCAAGTTTAAAAGCAATTCAAGAACATTTTGATGGCGAAAAAAAAATATCTGTAAAAGAAAAGAATAAACTTGTTGGATTTGATGCCTATAAAAAAGCCATTGATTTATCTGATGTTGTAATTTTAACTACACCTCCTGGATTTAGACCATATCACTTTGAATATGCTATTAAAAATGAAAAACATGTTTTCATGGAAAAACCTTTAGCAACTGATCCTGTGGGAATAAGAAAAGTTTTAGAAATGGCTAAAATTGCTAAACAAAAAAAACTAAATGTAGTTGTTGGTCTACAAAGACATTATGAAAAAAAGTATATCGATTTGCACAAGAAAATCTTAGAAGGGGACATAGGTAAAATTAGAGCCGGTCAAGTTTATTGGAATGACGGAGGTGTATGGGTAAACAAAAGAAAACCTAATCAATCGGAATTAGAATATCAAATGAGGAATTGGTATTACTTTAATTGGCTATGTGGGGATCATATTTTAGAGCAACACATTCATAATATTGACGTTGCTAATTGGTTTATAGGAGAATATCCTATATCAGCTCAAGGTATGGGTGGTAGAGAAGTCAGAAATGGTATTGATCATGGAGAAATTTTTGATCATCACTTTGTTGAATATACATATAAAAGTGGAGCTGTTGTTTCAAGTCAGTGTAGACATCAAAAAGGATGTATGAAAAGAGTTGATGAAGCGTTTCAAGGAACAAAAGGCTCTGTTGAAGTCGGCAAAGGTATTATAACTGATTTAGATGGTAATATTAAATATAAGTACCCTTACTCATTAGAAAACGAACCCAACCCATATCAAGTTGAACATGATAAACTATTTGCTTCTATCAGAAATGGTGATGTTATTTCAGATACAGAAAATGGAGCAAAGAGTACTTTAACTGCCATATTAGGTAGGATGGCTACTTACTCAGGAAAAAAATTAACTATGGAGGATGCTTTAAATTCAAATTTAAAATTGGTTCCTGAGGAAATGACTTGGAATAGTACTCCACCAACCTTACCCGATAAAAAAGGAAGATATAAAATTCCAATTCCTGGCAAAACTAAATTTTAAAAAATGAACAGAAGATCTTTTACTAAAAATTCTATTTTGGCAGGATTAGGAATTGCTAATTTTCCAAATATAGGCATACATAACAATCCCAAAACTTATAAATATAATTTGAAATATGCTCCTCATCTTGGAATGTTTCGAAATTTAGCTGGGAATGATCCTATTGATCAACTAAATTATATGGCAGATTTAGGGTTTAAAGCATTTGAAGATAATGGTATGAGAAACCGAGATAAAAAGCTTCAATTAAAAATGGCCTCTACAATGAAAAAAAGAGGAATAGAAATGGGAGTATTTGTCGCGCATAAAATTTATTGGGATAAGCCTGTCCTTACAAGTGGAAACCAAAACTCAAGGGAGGAGTTTTTAGATGACATAAAAAAATCTATAGAAGTTGCTAAAAGAGTAGATGCAAAATGGATGACTGTGGTACCTGGTCATGTTGATTTGAAATTAAATTTTTCATATCAAACTGCAAATGTTATAGAAACTTTAAAAAGAGCTTCATCAATACTTGAACCACATGGCTTGACGATGGTTTTAGAGCCATTAAATTTTAGAGATCACCCTGGATTATTTTTGTCTGAAAGTCCTCAAGCTTTCAATATATGTAAAGCTGTTGACTCTCCTTCATGTAAAATTTTATTTGATATATATCACCAACAAATTCAAGAAGGTAATTTAATTCCTAACATTGAAAAATGTTGGGAAGAAATAGGCTACTTCCAAATTGGAGATAATCCAGGAAGAAAAGAACCTACATCTGGTGAAATAAATTATAAAAATGTTTTTAAATATATACATTCAAAGGGGTTCAATGGAATTTTAGGCATGGAGCACGGAAACTTTTCTCCAGGTATTGAGGGAGAGAAAAAGTTAATTTTAGCCTATCAAGAAGTAGATAAATTTATTTAAATGATAATTAATAAGAATTTTGTTTTAATTATAATTTCATTTTTTTTTCTAGGAAATTGTAAAAATCCAAAAAATGATAATAAAATGAGAAAAAATAAAGTCTCTATTACTAAAAGTTTTTATGGAGAAACTAAAGGCAATAAAAAAGTTGATTTATATAGCTTTAAAAATGAAAACGGAATGCAAGTAGATATAATAAATTATGGAGGGATAATTACATCTTTAAAAGTGCCTGACAAAAATGGTGAGACTGAAAATATTGTTTTAGGTTATAGTAAACTTAAGGATTATATTAATGAAAACCCTTATTTTGGATCAATTATTGGCCGTTATGGAAATAGAATAGCTAAAGGTAAATTTAATTTAAATGGTAATCAATATACCTTAGCAACTAACAATGATGAAAACCACCTTCATGGAGGTAATATTGGATTTGACAAGGTTATATGGGATGCAGAAACTAAAATTAATTCAAATTCAAGTTCTTTGATTTTAAAATATTTAAGCAGAGATATGGAAGAAGGATATCCAGGAAATCTTTATACAACTGTTACCTACAAAATAACAAATGATAATTCGGTTGAAATAAAATATGAAGCACAAACTGATAAAACAACCGTTATAAATTTAACTCAACATTCTTATTTTAATTTATCTGGTGATTTCAATCAATCCATTCTAAATCATAAGGTTAAAATAAATGCCAATCAATTTTTGCCTGTAAACAAATCATTAATCCCTACTGGTAATAAATTAAATGTTTCAATGACCCCTTTTGATTTTAGAGATTATAAAGAAATTAAAAAAGATATAAATGCTGATGATTTGCAATTAAATTATGGAAATGGTTATGATCATTGTTGGGTTTTAAATGATTATAAAAATGGATATAGGTTAGTAGCTTCTGCCTTTCATGAAGAAAGTGGTAGGTTAATGGAAGTCTATTCAGATCAACCTGGCCTTCAGTTTTATACTGGAAATTTTCTAGATGGAAGCCTTCCTCAAAAAGAAGAAGGTTTTTATAATTTTAGATCGGGGTTCTGTATGGAAACACAACATTTTCCTAATTCCCCCAATCAACCTGATTTTCCATCAGTAACTCTTAATCCAAATGAAAAGTATAATTCAAAAACAACTTATAAATTTAAAATTAAAGAATGAAAATAAAATACATTATATGGTCTTTTGTGTTGATTTTTTCATGTAAAAATGAATCATCAATCATTGATTATCCAAAAACAAAAAAAATACCAATCATTGATAATTATTATCAAACTTCTGTAATTGATAATTATAGATGGTTAGAGGATGATAAAAGTAAAGAAACAAATGAATGGATAAAATCTCAAAATGAATATACTTTTAATTATTTAAATAATATTCCATTTAAAGATGAAATAAAGAAAAAAATAAAAAGTCTATGGAATTATGAAAAAATAACAAGTCCATTTAAAGAGGGTAAATATGATTATTATTATAAAAATGATGGCTTACAAAATCAATATATTTTATATAGAAAAAGTAAAAGTACTGAAGAAGAAGTTTTTTTGAATCCTAATAAATTCTCTGAAGACGGAACAACCTCTTTAAGAGGTGTAAGCTTTTCAAAAAATGGCAAATTCTGTGCTTATTCCATTTCTGAAGGGGGAAGCGATTGGAGAAAAATTATAATTATTGATGCTTTATCAAAAAAAATAATTGAAGATACCATAAGAAATGTAAAGTTTAGTGGAATTCAATGGAAAAATAATGATGGTTTTTTCTACTCTAGTTATGATAAACCAAAGGGCAGTGAACTTTCAGAAATGACGGATCAACATAAACTCTATTATCATAAAATTGGAACCTCCCAAGATGAAGATTTATTAATTTTTGGAGAAAATAAAGATGAAAAACATCGATACGTTTCTGGAAATGTAACTGATGATGGAAAATATCTTTTTATAAGTGCTTCTAAATCAACTTCTGGAAATAAATTATACGTTAAAAAGCTTGATAAAGAAAATTCTCCTAAAGTAAATATTATTGATAATTATGATAATGATACTTATTTACTTGAAAATGATGATGATGAATTCTACTTTGTTACGAATTTAAATGCTCCAAATAAAAAAGTGATAAAAACAAATTATAAAAATCCTCAAAGCAAATATTGGAAAGATTTTATTCCTGAAACAGAAAATGTATTATTTCCCTCTTCTGGTGGAGGTTATTTTTTTGCAAAGTATATGGTAAATGTTGTGAATAAAGTTTTTAAATACAACAAAAAAGGTGAAAATTTAGGAGAAATTAAACTTCCAAGTTTAGGGTCAGTTTATGGATTATCTGGAGAAAAAGAAGATTTAGATCTATATTACACATTTACTAATTATCACTCTCCTGGTGTAATTTATAAGTATAATGTAAATTCAAAAAAATCAGAAATCTATTGGGAGCCAGAAATTGATTTTAAATCTTCTGATTATATTTCTAATCAAGTTTTCTTTAAATCTTCAGACGGAACAAAGATTCCTATGATAATTACTCATAAAAAAGGAATTAAATATGATGGTAAAAACCCTACCATACTATATGGATATGGTGGTTTTAATATAAGTCTAAATCCTTCATTTAGTGTCTTAAATGCTTTTTGGATGAATCAAGGTGGGGTATATGCTGTACCAAATCTTAGAGGTGGAGGAGAATTTGGTAAAGAATGGCATTTAGCTGGGACCAAATTGAACAAACAAAATGTTTTTGATGACTTTATTTCAGCTGCTGAATATTTGTTTAAGCAAAACATTACTAGTAATAATTTCTTAGCTATTAGAGGAGGTTCAAATGGAGGGCTTTTAGTAGGTGCTGTTATGACTAAGCGCCCTGATATAGCAAAAGTTGCTCTTCCAGCAGTTGGTGTTTTAGACATGCTTCGTTATCATAAATTTACTGCTGGTGCTGGATGGTCATACGACTATGGAACTTCAGATGAATCAGAAGAAATGTTTAAATATTTAAAGAGCTATTCCCCTTTACATAATGTAAAAAAAGATGTTAACTACCCTTCTACTTTAATTACTACAGGAGATCACGATGATAGAGTTGTACCAGCTCATTCATATAAATTTGCCTCAGAACTACAAGAAAAAAACAAGGGATTAAATCCAATATTTATAAGAATAGAGACTAAAGCTGGACATGGATCAGGAACTCCTGTTTCTAAAATAATAGATCTATATTCCGATATTTTTGGATTTACATTCTATAATATGGGATACAATGTTTTACCTAAAACAAAATAATTTATTATTAGTCACTCATTATAAAGGACTCCATAAAACTGGTACTGTAATTACCAGAGATATAATCAGGATGATCCATTAACTTTCTATGAAAAGGAATAGTTGTTTTAATCCCTTCAATTAAGAATTCATCTAAGGCTCTTTTCATTTTGTTTATAGCTTCTTCTCTTGTTTGAGCTGTTGTTATTAGTTTAGCAATCATTGAATCATAATGAGGAGGGATAGAATATCCACTATAAACATGAGTGTCTAATCTTACTCCATGACCTCCCGGAAAATGAAGAGTTTCAATTTTACCTGGACTTGGTCTAAAATCATTAAAAGGATCTTCAGCGTTAATTCTGCATTCAATAGAATGCATTTTAGGAAAATAGTTTTTTCCAGAAATTTTTTCTCCTGAAGCTACTAATATTTGTTCCCTAATTAAATCAAAATCAATCACTTGCTCAGTAATAGGATGCTCAACTTGAATACGTGTATTCATTTCCATAAAATAAAATTTCTTGTGCTTATCAACTAAAAATTCAATAGTACCTGCGCCTTCATATTTAATGAACTTTGTTGCTTTGACAGCTGCTTCTCCCATTTTTTTTCTTAATCTATCATCTAAAAAAGGTGATGGTGTTTCTTCAGTTAGCTTTTGATGTCGTCTTTGAATTGAACAATCTCTTTCAGAGAGATGACAAGCTCTACCTGAAGAATCACCAACTATCTGAATTTCAATATGTCTTGGCTCTTCAATTAACTTTTCTACATACATTCCATCATCTCCAAATGAGGCTTTTGCTTCTTTAGTAGCCGATCCCCAGGCCTTGCTAAACTCTTCTTTATTCCAAACTTCTCTCATTCCTTTACCTCCTCCTCCAGCTGTTGCCTTTAACATAATTGGATAACCAATTTTATTTCCAATTTTAAGAGCATCTTCAAAAGATTCTATAACACCTTCAGAACCAGGAATAGTTGGAATTCCGGCAGCTTTCATTGTTGCCTTAGCAGTTGCTTTATCACCCATTTTATTTATCATGTCAAATGAAGCTCCAATAAATTTTATATTATGCTCATCGCATATTTTTGAGAATTTAGCATTTTCAGATAAAAAGCCATATCCAGGATGAATAGCATCAGCATTAGTTATTTCAGCTGCTGAAATTATATTTGAAGCTTTTAGATAAGATTCAGAGCTAATAGCAGGGCCAATGCAAACTGCTTCATCTGCAAATCTAATATGAAGACTCTCTGCATCAGCACTAGAATAGACGGCAACAGTCTTTATTCCCATTTCTTTGCAAGTACGAATAATTCTCATTGCAATCTCTCCTCGATTAGCAATTAATATTTTATTAAACATCTTCTATATTTTTAAGATGGATCAACAATAAATAAAGGTTCATCAAACTCTACTGGATTTGCATCATCAACTAAAATCTTTACAATTTTACCAGAAACTTCCGATTCAATTTCATTAAATAATTTCATAGCTTCAATAATACAAAGTACATCTCCTTCCTTAATAGTATCTCCAACATTAACAAATGGAGCTTTTTCTGGATCAGACTTTCGATAAAATGTCCCAATTATTGGAGACTTAATTGTAATAAATTTATCCTCAGTAGATAATTCATTATTATCATTTTTAACTTTTTCAGTTTTGTTTATTATATCATTTTTTGGTTCAGGTAAAACATTTGGCTCTGAAAATTCAATTTGTTGATGCCTAATTATTTTATCGTTTCCAGATTTTATAGTTAGCTTAACATCTTTCATTTCGAGTTTAACTTCCTGAACACCTGTTTTAGCTACAAATTTGATTAAATTTTGGATTGCTTTAAGATTCATTATTTTTATTTTTAATATGCCCATGTTAAATAGGATGATCCCCATGTAAAACCACCACCAAAAGCAGAAAAGACAAGGCTATCTCCTAATTTAAACTTAGATTCGTAATCATGCAGTAACAATGGAATTGTAGCTGCAGTTGTATTTCCATATTTTGAAATATTCATTAACACCTTTTCTTCGCTAAGGTTTATTCTTTTTATTGTTGCATCAATAATTCTTTTATTAGCTTGATGAGGAACTAAAAAATTAACATTTTCATTATTTAAATTATTTCTTTTAAAGATTTGTTCTGTAACATATGACATCTCTGAAACTGCATATTTAAATACAGTTTTGCCATCTTGATATATATTATGCCATCCATTATTATAACTTTCAGAGGTTGTTGGAAATAGTGAACCCCCAGCCTTAATTTTCAAGGCCATTCTGTCTTCACCATTACTTCTAAAAAACTCATCCTCCCAACCAAAATTATTTTTGCTTTTTTCAAACAATACAGCACCTCCACCATCACCAAATAATACACATGTTGCTCTATCTTTGTAGTCAACAATAGATGACATTTTATCTGCACCTATTAATAAAACTTTTTTATACCTTCCAGAATTTATATAACTAACTGCAGAACTCATTCCATATAGAAATCCTGAACAAGCCGCTTGAAGATCATACGCAAAAGCATTTTTTGCTCCAATTTGAGAAGCCACATAAGGAGCAGTAGCAGCTACAGGTAAATCAGGTGTTATAGTAGCAACAATAACCAAATCAATTGATTCAGGATTTAATTTTTTTTTATTTATTAAATTATTTGCTGCTTTGATAGCAAGGTATGAAGTTGCTTTTCTTGAATTATTGAGAATTCTTCTTTCTTTTATTCCTGTTCTAGAAATGATCCATTCATCAGTTGTATCTATCATTTTTTCCAAATCCTTATTAGATAAAACATGATCTGGGACATACCCCCCTATTCCTGTTATTGCTGCTTTATTCATGATTTTTTTCAAGTTATTTTGACAACTCAGCTGCAATTCTAGTCATAAAATTTAATGGTGAAGATAGTTTTTTTTTAATGTAATAAAAATGTTTTTATAATAAAAAAGATGATCAATTTTAAGATATAATTTTAATCTTATGCTTGATTCTCATCAAGAGAGTCTATTAAAACTTTACCTCTATAGTAGAGCTTTCCCTCATGCCAATGAGCTCTGTGATATAAGTGATATTCTCCTGTTTGATTACATTTAGCAATTTGCTGGTCTCTAGCCTTTATATGAGTTCTTCTTTTATCTCTTCTTGTTTTTGAAATTTTCCTTTTAGGGTGTGCCATATCAATTTTTTATTTCTATTTAAGGTCTTTTAGTTTATCCCACCTTGAATCATTTTCAAAGCTTTGCTTTTCTAATTTTGGTTCGAGTTCTCTTAATTTAATTGTTATTTCATTTTCTAATGTTCCATCTTTAACTTTTGGATGAACCTTTCTTATTGGTAAAGATAAAATGATTGTTTCATATAAATGATTAGTTACATCAATTTCATGTGATCCGATTGGTAAAAAAATTATTTCATCTGAAAAATTTTCACTAGTATTACTGAATTTTACAATAAAATTTGATTCAGAATTTATTTCTAAATCAAAAGGCTCAATAGAAACATCACAAAAAACATTAACTTTTCCTGAAATAAAAAAACTCAACTCAAGAAAAGATGTTTTTTTAAGAAGTTCAACGTTAGCGATTAATTTTACATTATTAAATTCATTATAGCCTAAACTTTTAAAGAACTTATTTTCAATTGAAAAAGAAAAGTTATGCCGACCTTGTTTTAATCCAGCGAATGGAATTATAAAAAAATCTTTACTTTTCATAGTCCAATATTTTGATCGGCAAATTTAAAAAAAATTTGACAGGTATTTTTTATTTTTTATTTCTGTTAAAATAAATTATTCTTGACTTAAATAAAGCCTCTTTAAATGAATTTATTTTTGCCAAGTCTTTTCCTGCAATATCAAAGGCTGTTCCATGATCTGGAGAAGTTCTAACATAATCGAGCCCAGCAGTAAAGTTTACTCCTTCTCCAAAGGATAATAACTTAAAAGGAATTAATCCTTGATCATGATAAATAGCAATTATTGCATCAAATCTTTTATATTCTTTATTTCCAAAAAATCCATCAGATGAAAATGGACCATAAATTAATTTTCCCCTCTCAAAATTACTTTTTATAACTGGAACAATGACTTTTTGATCTTTATTCCCAATTACACCATCATCTCCACAATGAGGGTCACAACCTAATATAGCAATTTTGGGTTTTTTGATTAAAAAATCTTTTTTTAAGGATTCAATTACCAATTCAATTTTTTTGTTTAATAAAGTTTTAGTTATTGACTTGCTAATTGAACCAATAGGTATATGATCAGTAACTAACGCTAATTTTAGTTTATCATGAATCATAAACATAAGTGCTTCTCCTGAAAACTTTTTTGATAAAAAATCAGTGTGTCCTTTAAATTTGAAAATTTTGGATTGAATAGCGCTTTTATTAATTGGAAGGGTTACAAGTGTATCTATCTTTTTTTCTTTAAGGGCTTCTGATGCAAATAATATTGATTTAGCTGATAACTCTCCACCCTTTTTATTCATCGAACCGTAATTTATTTCAAAATCTTCATCCCAGCAATTAAAAACATTTAAATTACAATCGGAAACATTTTTAATTTCTTTTATTTTTTTTATTCTAGTTTTTAATTTAAAATAATTCTTCTGCTCTTTTAAAATTTTTATGTTGCCAAAAACTATTGGAATAAAAAATTTAAAAATATTTTTATCTTCAAAAGTTTTCAAAATAACTTCAACACCTATGCCATTAGGATCACCAATTGAAATACCAACTTTAATTTTTTTAGGTTTTTCCATCTGAAGATTAATAATTCTTATTTTTGGCATACAAATGTAATTAAAAAGTCCATGTTTACAGGAATTATAGAAGCTTTTGGAAATGTAGAATCAATTGTTAAAGATCAGGGAAACTTAAATATTACCATAAAAAGTCCTATTTCATCTGAGTTAAAAGTTGATCAAAGTGTCTCACATAATGGAATATGCCTTACTGTTGTAGATTGTAATAATAAAAATCACACTGTAACCGCTATAAGTGAAACTTTAATTAAAACTAATTTAAAATATATAAAGAAAAATGATATAATAAATCTAGAAAGGGCTATGAAATTAGACACTAGACTTGATGGGCATATAGTTCAAGGACATATTGACCAAACTGCAGTGTGTACTTCATTCAAAAAATTAAATGGCAGCTGGATATATAGTTTTGAATATAATTTGATAAACAATAATATCACCATAGAAAAAGGCTCTATAACAATTAATGGTGTTAGTTTAACGGTAATAAATTCAAAAAAAAATTCATTTTCGGTTGCCGTTATTCCTTATACATTTAATAATACCAATTTTCATAAAATTAAAAAAGGATCTATTGTTAATCTAGAATTTGATATTATAGGAAAATACATTACAAGGCTTTACAGCATGAACAATTAATTTAATTTGTTATATTGAAAAGAAAAAATGGATATTCTTGAATTAACTACAATTCTCCTTTCTTTAGCATCGGTATTTTCAATTATTAATTTAAGATTGCTCAAATTACCACAGACTATTGGTCTAATGATCCTTGCGCTTATTCTTTCAATACTTGTAACAGCTGTAGGAATTGTCTTTCCCAATGTTTTCGAAACTGTTGCTCAATTAACAAAAGAATTTGACTTTAGCTTAGTATTGATTAATGTAATGTTACCTTTCCTTTTATTTGCTGGAGCAATTAGTATTAATCTTCAAGATCTTCTTGAAGATAAATTAACTATTCTCCTTTTAGCAACTTTTGGAGTCTTTTTTTCAACTTTTGTAGTCGGAAGTGGTTTGTTCTGGCTTGTTCAACAACCTGTTTTTGAATTAAATCAAATTGGTTTAACTTTTGTAGACTGCTTATTATTCGGAGCCTTAATTGCTCCAACAGACCCTATAGCTGTATTAGCTCTTCTCAAGAATATGAACCTTTCATCTAAAACCAAAACTGTAATTGCTGGTGAATCCTTATTTAATGATGGTATTGGTGTGGTTATATTTTTAACTCTATTAAATGTAAAGCTTGAAGGATATGAAAATATTACTGCAATGAGTGTTGGAACATTATTTGTTACTGAAGTTTTAGGTGGTCTTATTTTGGGTGCTTTTTTTGGATACTTTGGTCTAAAATTGCTTAAATATATAGAAAATGAATTTGTTGAGCTTGAGGTTTTAATAACACTATCTTTAGTATTAGTTGTCTCTATAATTGCTTTTAAATTTCATCTTTCAGGTCCAATAGGTGTGGTTATTTTAGGTTTATTTCTTAATCAAAATGTTGACTCAGATCGAGAAAAAGAAGGACTTCAAAAAGCGATGGGTGATTATGTATACAAATTTTGGCATCTTTTAGATGAAACTTTAAATGCTATACTATTTATTTTAATTGGTTTAGAAATAATTTTAATATTTGAATCATTTGATGTTTCATATTTATTCATCTCAATTTTGATTATATTAATTTGTGTTTTATCCAGATTTATTGGTGTAAAACTCCCAATTTTACTTCTTTCGATTAAAAAATCCTTTGAAAAAAATACTGCCTTAATAATTACTTGGGGTGGTTTAAGAGGTGGATTAAGTGTAGCTTTAGCTTTAAATTTGCCCGATTCAATTGGAGAAGGTAAATCCTTGATTCTATTTTTGACTTATGCAGTCGTTCTATTTACAATTTTAGGTCAAGGTTTAACAATAAAAAAGCTTATTAAAGAGTAGAAATAATAAAACATTTTTTAAATTTACTTATTGAGTAGTTAGGTCTGTGACAACAGATAATGTTTAACTAATATAGAGAGGAGGTGTCTTATGTTTTATAAAATTTATTTAAGGAATTATAAACTAAAGAGACCAATGAGTTCTCTTTTGTAAATCCTTATCTATTAAAAGAAAAGCGAGTCGATGGGCTCGCTTTTTAATTAAAAAATCATGATAAAAGTTCCAAAGGTAAACCTTCAAAATTTCATATCAGGATCTAAAAAAGAAAAAAACAAATTCATCAAAGATATAGGCTTAGCATTTGAAAAAATTGGATTTGTTTCTCTAAAAGGGCACTTTTTAAGTAAAAGTTTAATGAATAAGCTTTATACTGAAGTTAATTCATTTTTCAAATTACCACTTGAAATAAAATTAAAGTACGAAATTAAAGGACTAAATGGTCAAAGAGGTTATACTGCATTTGGAAAAGAACATGCTAAAGGAAGAAAAGTTGGAGATTTAAAAGAATTTTGGCATTTTGGTCAAGAAGTAAATAAAAAATATCCTCCTAATATTAAAGTTCATGAAATTCCTATGTTTAATAAAACTGGAATGATTTCTTATAAAATGCTTGAAAAAACAGGAAGAGAGATTCTAAGAGCATTAGCGATTTATTTAAATTTAGATGAATTTTATTTTGATAAATATATTCTAAATGGAAATTCTATTTTAAGGGCTATACACTATCCTCCAATAAAAAATAAGCCTAAAAATGCCGAAAGAGCAGCTGCTCATGGGGATATTAATCTAATAACTTTACTTATGGGAGCTCAAGGAAAAGGCCTTCAACTAAAAGCTAATGATGGTTCTTGGATAGATGCAATTGCAGATAATGATGACTTAATGATCAATATTGGTGATATGTTATCTAGATTAACAAATAACAAATTAAAATCAACTATCCATCGTGTTATAAATCCTCCAAAAACAATGTGGGATAAATCAAGATTTTCAATCCCTTTCTTTATGCACCCTATTAATGAAATGCCTCTTAATTGTCTAAAATCTTGTATAAATGAGAAAAATCCTAAATCCTACGACGATATTAGTGCTGGAGAGTTTCTAAATGAGAGATTAGTAGAGATTGGTTTAATCAAAAGTTAATTTGTTTCTTTCCAATTTTAATACTTGCCTTCCCAAAGCAGAAAGAAAAGGGATTCCTTTAGACTCATATTCATAAATATCATCATTAAAAGTCTTATTGTCATTAACTAAAATAGTAGCAGTAAGCATAAATTCAATATTATTAATTTTATCTCTTACATATGCAACATCTGTTAATGTTCCATAGGCCATACCCACTTTATTTGATATTCTAATATTATCATTCATTTCTCCTTTTTTATCCCCATATATGAAAAATTTAGAATAGCTATCCCAATATTTATCTCGATTAACAATAGACGATTTATTGTCCTCAATAGACGTTCTGCTCATCCAATATTTTAAGAAGTTATAATCACTTTGATGTAAATCAAAACGTTCTTCTTTTTTAAAATTCTCAGGAAAAATTATTCTTTTTAAAATATTATTTAAATCTGTTATAGAAATTTGATTTTTAAAACTAAAATCAAAGGGAGAATTAACTAATTTGCCTTTTAATAGGAATTTTTTTCCTTTTAAAACCGACTTTAAATTAGTATTTGATTTATTTAAATTACTTTTTATTGAATTTTGTTTATATATAGTATCCCCATTAGAAATAAATAAAAATTCTGATGAATTTACATTGTCAGAATTGCTTAAAAATTTGTGATAAATTCTAGTATTATTTAAACCCTTTTTCTCTAATTGATAATTAATTTCATCTCTTCCCAAAAAATCAAAAAGATAATTATAACATTCATTATCACTATATAAAAATATTTTTTTTATACAATTTGCAACTGATAAAACCTCATTTTGATTATTTGAATATTTTTCAAACATCATTAGATCTTTCTCAAGATCAATAATAATAAAAGGAGTATTGATAGAAATTTCAAAACCTTTATCTATCAAATAATTTATTTTTTGAATTGCTAAAATTGCAATTGGAAGTTTAACAGTACTTGCAGGATAATAATAATAATTTTTATCAAGATTATAACTAAACTCTTTAAATGTTGGTTTTCCTAATGAATCTCTTTGTATTGATGAATATAAAATTTGAATCTCATGATTAGAAAAATTATTTTTAATTTTTTTTATCTCGGGTATATTAGAATTTAAAATCAAATCAAGTGGATTATCTGATTTTCTACATCCAAAAATTATAATTAAAAAAACTAATAATATTTTCAATTTTATTAAATTATTCCATGTCCTTAAAATTATCAATATCTGATGAACTGGTAAGATCTGGCAGGTGTTCAAATACTTTATAACAAATTGTTGAATTTGGATTTTCTCTTATTAGAATCCTTACAGCTTCTGGTAATTCTTTTTCATTTCTTATTTCATTTAAAGGACAATTTTTCACATATGAATATATCTCTGAGCCTGTGAAACTAAAAATATTCATACTTAGACCAATCTCTCCAGATTTATCTTTATAACTATCAATAATATTTAAATCAGGTTTTTCAACTATATCCTTTAAATTATTTTTTGAATCCATTGAAATTACTGCAAATTTTGAGATTCTTTCTTTTTCATAATTAAAAGCTGACCAACTATAACTTATCAAAGCATGAGGATGATTTCTTTTTTCTTTAAGTAAATTTAGAGTATTTACTGAATAAAGATTATCCCCATTACATACAGTAAAAATATTTTTCTTAAGTTCAGGGAATTGATCTAATGCTTGAACAACTGCGTCTGAGGTTCCTAGGGGCTTTTCTCTTTCTTTTGGAATATATTGTTTTACAAATTGAATGTTTGTGTTCCTGAAAGATTGAGACATTATAAACTCCTTAAAATCATCATTATCCTCGCCAGTTATTATATATATATTATTATAATTAGCTTTAATGGCATTCTTTATAAGATAATAAATTAAAGGCCTACCCTCTTTCCCCAAAGGAATTAAACTTTTATGAGAATTATTAGCAATTTTAAATACATTGCTGTTAACCATTTCCTTTTTTAATGATTTTTTCATTCTACTAGAGGCACCAGCAGCCATAATAATTAAATTATCTCTTTTCATATAAAAAATTTAATTTCAAAATTATAATTAAAATGCTTGTTATTTGAAAAATACTTTTTTTATTAATTAATAGTTATGAAATCTTTATATTAAATTGATTATTTTTAAGCAAAAAAAAATGGGAGTTGGAGGAACAGTAATTGGAAGTTTAGTTTTATGCTTGGTAATTGCGATTATTATTGAAATAAAAGAAAGGTATCTGTAATTTTTAAATTTGGCTTATTTTCTAAAAAATATAATAGTTTATAGTATTGTTATAGTACTTGTATTAATATTATATTTAGCTATAAGAGAGATGAAAAAAAAATAATTATTTAACTCTCTTACCTTCAATATCAAACATTCCCATAAATGTTCCTGTCAATTTATTTTTACTTATTTCTAATTCCATGAAAAGTTCATACTGTTGATACGTTGATTCTATTTCAAAAAATCCATTATTAACTTTAGATGAAATAACCTCAATAGACTCCTCTCCTTCAGGAAAATTAAAAGAAGATTCGTAACCATTATTGGTCTTTGAAATAGATAACTCTAAAAATATATCTCCAATTTGATCTACATCAAAAATTGTCATATTATAATTTCCAACATAAGGATCAGAATTAACATTTTTACTAATACCACATGAAAAAGTAAAAACTAAAAAAAATAAACAAATTGTTTTTTTCATAATGTTTATTATTGTTCAATTTTATTCCAAATAGTAATTGCTCCATCAAATTGATCAGTCCATGTCATTTGATTTCCAGAAACTGTAATGTTGTATATACTAACCTCAATCAAACCCTTAGTAAAAGTATATTCATTTGAATCTTTAGTTCTTTCCCAAGTCCATATAGTAACTTCAGCCGCCTCACATGAATTAGAGTCATAATCAGGTAATACAATATTTGTAGTAACTAATTCCTCGGTTATAGAAACTGTCCAAGCCATACAATCATACTCAGGAATTAAAGAAACTAAAGTTTCTTTAAGTTCATCCCATACTATTGTTTCTCCATCACCTGAAATAGAATACACTTGCCAATTACCAAGTATAGGGTCAGGAGGTGAGGCTTCATCTTTTTTACACCCTAATACTAGACTGAATATTAAAAAATATAATGATATTTTTATTATTAACTTCTTTACCATCATTATTGTATTATTTTTCAAAAATAAACTTTAGATTATTAAAATGACTATTATCTTAATGTTTTTTTAATTAGATTCTTCTTCACTTTCTTGATTATCCTCTTCAATTTCCGTGTCAGATTCTTTAACTAAGTTCTCAAATTTAATTCTTAAAACTACTTCATGAGTTGTAAGGTTTAATCGTGAAAGTATATTTCCACTAGGTGTTTGATATGCATATCCCAAATCTATACCCTTTGAAATATTAATTAATGACATAACAGAAAACGATGAGTTTAAAACTAAAGAAACTCCAATTTCATATTTATTTTTATATGCAAAAAAATTATTTATTTCTTTATTTAAAGGCAACCCCTTTACTTTTCTGAGCATAATTCCAGGTTTCATTTCAAAATCCTTTGATATATCAAAAGAATATCCCATACCTATATAATTATGAATTCTTTCTTTTGCACTTATCATCATATCCTTATCTCTTTTTACCTTGAAAAATCTTGGAATTGAAAGAGATAACCACAACTTTTCTCCCTTTAAATATAACCCAGCTCCAAAATTAGGGTTAAAACGACTTAAACTAATTTTAGAAGGGTCTAAATAATTACTTGTAGAAATTAATTCTTCAGTATCTGCTTTGTAAAAATTTCCTCCTCCCTTAAGTCCAAGGAAAAGTTTAGTGGTTTCATTAATTTGCAATTTATAAGAAAAATCTATGTACATAAAAGTCTGGTTTTCAATGAAAACTTTATCGGACTCAATAGAAATTCCCAATCCAAGATTTTTCTTTCGTTCAGATGAAAAAGACATAACTAGAGTTCTTGGAGCATTATCAATATTCATCCACTGATTTCTTGACGTTAAGGATAAAACATCTTTTCCTTCTGCCCCAGCATAAGCAGGATTAATAATATTCATTTGATATCTATATAAAGTCAAATATGATTGCTGTTGAGAGTAAATCAACATGGGTAAAAAAATTACTATGATTTTAAAAAGTCTATTCATTTTTTACTTTGTTAAATAAAACCATCCTTTATAATCAATAACTTTGTCTCCATTTAAATCAATCATATATAAATAACTTGATTCGGGAGCTGGATTACCTTTATAATAACCATTCCAATCATTATTATATTGCTTTTTATTTAATAAAAGGTTCCCCGCTCGAGAATAAATCCAAACTTCGTTATTGGGAAATCTTTCAATTGGAATAATTTCCCAATTATCATTAATTCCATCACCATTTGGAGAAATAAACTCTGAGATTAATATTTCATCATAATTAAATGGATTTAAATCAATCAAATCTATAATCCCATCATTATCTTTATCATTGTCATCGCAATCTAAAATCCCATCATTATCATAATCAGGACTCATTGAATTTTCATCTAATGGATCAGATCCGCAATTTATTTCAGCTATATCACTTTGAGTATCATTGTCATCATCCAAATCAATACAATTTGGTAAGCCGTCATTATCATAATCCGGACTCAAAGAATTCTCATTAAGAGGATCTGAGTTACATTCAATTTCTACTATATCGGATTGACCATCATTATCATCATCATCATCACAGGCATTACCAATTAAATCTAAATCATAATCTCTTTGATCGGGGTTAAAAATATTTATACAATTATCACATGCGTCTCCAAAAGTATCCTCATCAGTATCCAATTGATCAGGATTAAAAACATTAAAACAATTATCTCTTTTTCCAGCAATTCCATCTCCATCATAATCTTGTGGAAAACTCTTTTTATCCTTTGGTAATGTCCCTTCAAAAATTTCTTCCTCATCTGAAAAACCATCATTATCATCATCTAAATCAATACAGTCTGGTAATCCATCTAAATCCGTATCCGTTGAAAAAAACATGAAATTAAGTGGATCTGAACCACATATATTTTCATACTCATCTAATTGACCATCATTATCATCATCATCATCATAAAAATTAATTATTCCATCATTATCTGTGTCTAAAGGAAAATCATTATTATCATTAGGTGATGTGCCAACTAAATCCTCAATAATATCTGAAAATCCATCTCCATCATCATCTAAATCTTCGGGATTTATTAGCCCATCTCCATCTATATCAATTGGAATACTATTATCGTCTAAAGGATCACTATTATTAATAATTTCTATATCATCTGAAAATCCATCTCCATCATCATCGTTATCAGAATTATTTCCAATATTATCTCCATCAGTATCTAGCCACTCAATAGGATCATTAGGAAAAGCATCTACACTGTCTAAAAATCCATCACCATCCGAATCTGGATCTGTAGTGGGAGTACTTGTAGTTGAAGTAGAACATAAAGAAGATGATAAAATAGTAACGTTAACTATAACTTCATCTGTATTTCCTGAACTATCTGTAGCTAACAAGGTAACTTGTTTTACACCAACATCATTACAACTAAAAGTAAGTATTCCACTTTTCAAAAAAGCTCCAGAATTCCTTTTAGCAGATAAATTAACAGGATCATTAGGATTGTTTGGGTTTTGAGATTGGTTATTATCAAATTTAGTAATCCCAAAAGACTCTAATAAACAGTTGTCAGAACTACCTGCATTTATTTGATCTTTAGTTACAGTAGCTATACCGTTTCTATTTAACTCAATAACAATATCTCTTCCTCTAGCAACAGGTTTCTCGTCATCTATAACAGTTACTGTTTGCGTTGCAATTGCAATATTGCCAGAAGAATCTTCTACAGTCCAAGTCACAGTTGTTACACCAATCTGAAAAGTATCAGGAGCGTTATTTGTAACCGAGGCTACACTACAATCATCATTTGTGATTTCGGTTCCTAAATCAACAGCTGAGGCAGTGCATAACCCAGGATCAACCCCAACTATTGGATTAGAATCAATCATAATAGTTGGATCAGTATTGTCATTAAAGAAAACATTTTGAGTAGCCGTAGATATGTTTCCTGATGAATCGCTAACAGTCCATGTTACAATAGTATTTCCCGCAGGAAAAGTTGGAGGTGCATTATTAGAAATTGTATAAGTGCAATTATCATTTATTGTTGGATCTCCTAAAACAATCACACAAGAATCTGAGTTAATATCAGCAGGTGGAGTAATAATAGGGATTGATAAATCTACAATTGTAACTGTCTGAACTAAAGTAGTTTGATTTCCTGTATCATCTGAAAAAACATAAGTTACCGAATGTATTCCCACATCAAATTGAGCAGGTATATTATCAGTTATACTTATAGATGATTGACAATTATCTGTTGGGTCTGCAGCATATTGCATTAAGATACCGCGATTAACAGTTTTAAAACATTTACCAACATCGGTTTCTAAAGTAATGGGAGTTACAGTTGCCGTTGGAGGAGTATTATCTGTAATAGTTATTAATTGTGTTTTTGATGTAATATTACTGGAAGAATCTTCTGCTTGCCATATAACAGCTGTTTGACCCGAGGGGAAAATATAACCATCGGGAATACTTTTTGTAATTGTTGGTGTTGGTCCACAATTATCAGCTGTATTTGCAGCCAAAAGAGCTAAACTACAATCAGTAGAATTGACATCTACAGGAATTGTTAAATTAGGAAATTCATTATCTATTACTAAAATTGTTTGAGTTACAGTAGTTGAATTACTAGCATTATCTGTAACCATCCAATTTATTGTGGTTAAGCCTTTACTATATTGGTTATTTAATGGCTTATCACTAACTATTGAAACTGAACAAGTTTCAAGAACTACTGGTAACCCAATATCTAAAATAGTTGCAAAACAATCTCCAGGATCAGTATCAGCTGTTATACTTGCAGGCGCTGAAACTGAAGGAGGTATATTATCAGATAATGGCACAATAATAGTTTTCGTAACTGTAAATATCAAACCATTTGTAAGAACAGCAGTTAATGATATTGTTCTTGAATTATTCTGATTAGATGGTAAATAAAGATGAGTTAAACTTGTGGTAAGTGATGGAGTTGCTAGATTTATTGTTGTAGTTTCTCCATCTCCAAAATCTAAAATCCATTGACTAGCCGGTGGTGGAGCCGCTCTAACATCAATATTATCTAATCCCCAATTATCATAATAATAATTAGATGAAAAAGGCTGACGCCATCTGAATTTAGTATTTGCAGATTTTGCTGCTTCCGGAATTGATACACTATTTTTATTCCACCAATACCAATCACAATTTGGCTGACCATCTCCACATGTAGCCCAAGTCGTTATGTTAATCCAATTACCTCCATTTTTTGAATACTGTAAGTAAACTTGTTCAGACGGATTATCGGGTGTTTCACAATTTTGAGGAGCATCATCACCATTCCATACTGTTCTATTATCTGGATCATCAGAAGCATAACGAATATCAAAATCAATTATTCCTCCTGCATTAACATCCAATGAATTAGTTTCAACGTATCTTTCTCCTAAAGAATTATTAAAAAATCGATTGTTATCATTTTGACCACCAGAATTATATACCGTGGCCCAAAAATATGGACTTCCATCTGTAGGTGAGCCATCATTATAACTAGATGCTCTCTCTCCTGTACATGGTGTTCCGATAGTAAATGCAGTAGAGTCCCATCCTTCTGGAAGAGTTCCTGTATTAAAATCAAAACCTGTCAAACTAATTTCATTTGGCACTGACAAATCAAAACTTATTAACGTCCCACTGCAAGTAGTAGATAATAATGTATCCGTTATAGTTAAAGTCTGTGCAAAAGAAAAATTTACAACAAACAAAAAAAAATATTTTAAATTATTTAATTTCAACAAAATTTATACTTGATAATTTAAATTCTCTAGTAGTTAATTTTTTTTGGCTCATATTGTCAGAATAAAATAATTTTAGATTACTTTTTTTATCACATTTTCCTTCTTTGGATTCGCTTTTACCAAGAATAACAATTACTTTCTCTTCTTCTTTTTGTCTTGGATTTATAGGATCTCCTAAAACAAAATCTATAACTAAATTTTTATTTGTTTTATTGGAAGCTTTTATTAAATAGAAGCTAAAATCAAACCCATTTTTAATATCATTACATCTTTCTAATCTATATGATATCATGAAATTATCATTTTCATAATAAGGTATCCATAAATCTTCTTGATTTGGTATGGATAATGTAAAAAAAATGAAAAAATAATTTAAAATTGACATTATATAACTACTTAATTAGTGCAAATCTAAATTACTAATTATTAAAACTAAAAAACAAAAAGATGAATTGATTTTTTTAAAATACTTATTATAGAAAAAATGGAGATTTTAAATTAGTAATATTACTAAAATCGAATTTATTTTGACTTAATTCTTACCAACCCGATTTATATTCATAAAGATTGTCCCATCTAGACAAAATAACTTTCTGCCTTGTATAAAATTGTACTCCCTCTCTACCTTGCATATGAAGATCTCCATAAAAAGAATCATTCCATCCAGAAAAGGGATATATAGACATTGGCGCTGGAACACCAACATTTATTCCTACCATTCCACATTTAATGTTTTCTGAAAAGTATCTTGCAGTATTTCCACTACTTGTAAAAATAGTTGCGCCATTTCCATAATTTAATTTATTTAAAACCTCAACTGTCTCCTCAATCTCTTTAGGGTTTAAAATTGAAAGTACTGGTCCAAAAATTTCTTGACTAAAAATATGCTGGCTTGAATCAACATTATCAACTAGGGTAGGGCCAACAAAAAATCCTTCTTTATTTCTAATCTCTCTTCCGTCTCTTATAACTTTGGCTCCTGTTCCAACTAGTCCATCTATAATACTAATTATTCTTTCTTTTGAATTTCCATCTATAACCGGACCCATTTCTGTGTTTTTATTTTTTAAAGGATCTCCAACAACTAAATTATTACTTCTATCAATAAGTGTCTGCTTTAAAGAATCAATGTTTTTTCCAACTCCTACAAGTAATGATCCTGCCATGCACCTTTGACCTGCACATCCAAATGCAGAACTCATAATTGAATTCATAGTTGATTTGGGTTCAGCATCTGGCATTACAACCAATGCATTTTTTGCTGCTCCTCCTGCTTGAACCCTCTTACCGTGCTTTGCTCCCAATGTATAAACATGTTTAGCTATGTGTGATGAACCCACAAAACTTATAGCAGAGATATTAGGATGAATACATAATGCATCTACAACCTCTTTCCCTCCATGAATAATATTTAAAACTCCATCAGGTAGTCCAGCTTCTTGAAATAATTCTGCAAGTTTAATTGCTGTTAATGGAACCTTTTCGCTAGGCTTTAAAATAAAGGAGTTTCCACATGCAATAGCAATAGGGAACATCCACATTGGAACCATTGCAGGAAAATTGAAAGGGCTTATTCCAGCACAAACTCCTAAAGGTTCTAAATTAGTTTTAGAATCTATATTTGGTGCTATTTCTGAAAGGCTTTCTCCCTTTGCTAGATGAAGAATCCCACAAGCAAAATCTACAACCTCAAACCCCCTTTGAATATCGCCTCTAGCTTCAGGTAAAGTTTTTCCGTTTTCAAGAGAAATTATATTTGCTATTTCTTCCTTATTAATTTTTATTAGTTCTCTGTAGTTAAATAAAATTTCAGCTCTCTTTGCATATGAAAATTTAGACCAAACCTTGAAGGCTTTTAATGAGGATTTAACTGCTCTTTCCACATCCTTTTTACCACAAAAAGGAGTCATAGAAATAACTTCCTCTGATGATGGATTAAAAACTTTACCAAACTCTGTAGTTTTAATTTTTTCCCACTTACCATCAATAAAAACAGGTGCAACATTATTCATTTTATGTCAAATAAATTTTGATTTCAAAAGTAATAATAATTTTAAGTCTAATCTTTTTATTGTAATTATTTTATTTAACAATGAATTTTTGATAGTTTTAAAAAAACATTAAATAAATAATTTAAATCATGAGAGTTTTTATTTTGTTATTGCTATTAGTAAATTTTTCACTTTATTCTCAAATTAATTTGGATGATAAAGAAAAAGAAGCTGAAAAATTATTTCTCAATTTGGTTAATCCTGATTCCTTTAAATCTCATTTAAAAGAACTTACAAAAAAACCTCATGTAAGTGGTAGTAAAGCTAGTAAAGAAGTACAAAAATATATCGAAAAAACCATGACAAATGCAGGTTTAGATGTAATACTTTATCCTTATGATGTTTATATGAGTAAAGAGCCCGGTAACTCTTTAGTGGAAATAGTTCTTCCATCAAGAGAGCCTTTAAATCAACAAGAAGATATTTTAAAAGAAGACCCTTTTTCAAATGATCCTGGATTATGGAAAGGTTGGAATGCTTATTCTGGTAGTGGAGATGTAACAAGTGAGATAGTATATGCTAATTATGGAAGAAAAGAAGATTTTGAAAAGTTAAACACCCTTGGAGTCAGTATAAAAGGGAAAATTGTTATTGCTCGATATGGTGGAAATTTTAGAGGTTATAAAGCAAAGTTCGCTCAAGAAAATGGAGCAATAGGATTAATTATTTATACTGATCCAAAAGATAGTGGTTTCACAAAAGGTTTAGTCTATCCTGAAGGACCCTATTATAATGAAAGTACTATTCAAAGAGGTAGTCTTAAAACTCAAAAATTTTCCGGAGATCCTCTGACGCCTTTTGAGCCTGCGCTTCCTTTAAATAATAGAAAAAAAATTAAAAGATTGAATCCAGAAAATGTAGAGCTCCATAAAATTCCAGTAACACCAATTTCATATGGAGCAGCTCAAAAAATATTAGAAAAAATGAAAGGAAGCCCAGTTCCTTCTTCTTGGCAAGGAGGACTTCCTTTTACTTATAGAATAGATGGTGGTTCTAGTCTTAAAGTGAGATTAAAAGTTGACCAAAAAAGAAATTATGTTAGGATAAATAATGTAATTGGATCAATTAAAGGTGATAAATACCCAGATGAGTGGATCATTCTTGGTTGCCATCTTGATGCGTGGGGCTTTGGTGCAACAGATCCTAGTAGTGGAACGGCAATGCTTTTAAGTTTAAGTGAAAGTTTAGGAAAATTAATTAAAAAAGGTTATAGACCAAAAAGATCAATATTAATTGGCCACTGGGATGCAGAAGAGCATGGTTTAATTGGATCAACGGAATGGGTAGAACAAATGAGAGAGGATCTTTCTGCCAAAGGAGTTGCTTATTTAAATTTTGATGGAGCTGTTTCAGGTAAAAAGTTTGGGGCTTCTTCTGCTCCAAGTTTAAAAAAATTAATTGTAGATGCTACCAAAGAAGTAAAATATCCTTATGCCGACGAAACTGTATTTTCCTTTTGGAAAAAAGAGGGACAAAATGAAGAACCTTCTATTGGAAATCTTGGCGGTGGTTCAGATCATGTAGCTTTTTATATGCATTTAGGAATTCCATCTATGTCAGGCGGAAGTGGAGGCACTACATTATATCACTCTAATTATGATAGTTTTCATTATTACAAAAATTTTGTGGATCCTGAATTTAAAATGGGGCCAACAATTGAAAAAATTGCAGGGATAATGACATTAAGATTAGCTAATAGTGAAATTATTTTGTATGATATTGAACGTTATGCCAAAGATTTAAAAATTCATTTTGAAAGAGTTGAAAATAAAATAAAAAAATATGATGCAAATTTTAAGGGTTTTAAACTATCAAAAAAATCTATATTAAATCTTGAAAAACCTTCTTCTGAATTAGCTAATAAAATTGTATCGATTAATTCAGGAAAAAAAATCTCTAAAAAGAAAATAAAATCTATAAATAAGCAGATGATTTTTCTTGAAAAAAGTTTTATTGATAACAAAGGAATGTATTACGGGAACTGGTACAGGTCTTTGTATGCTTCCTCAGATCCATTTAGTGGATATGGAGCTTGGATTTTACCAGGAATAGAATATGAAATCGCACTTAAATCTTCCACTAAATTAGATGAGTGGGATCAAAGGTATTCTAAATCAATTAATGATCTTACTCAAAAAATTAAAACACTAATTAAAGTTATAGAAAATTAAAAGAAAACTTCTCTTACCGAATCTCTTAATATCTTGGTCTCTATAATATCTGATTCAATTCCCGCAATAGATATTATTGAAATTGTACCATTTTCTCTATAAACTAATGTGCCATTTTCTTGAATATTTATTTTCCCAAACTTTTCTTTATTATCTAGGATATTAACTATACCTCTTAAATCAAATTTAATAACATTTGTATTACAGCTTTTTAAATTTGAAGAGTCACAAAACTCAAAGAAAATATTTACATTAGAATTTCCTTTGTAAATTTTCAATTCTCTCTCGTTAATTGTTTTAATAGTTAAAGAATTATCTTGAGCTAACAAAAAATTGAAACTGCTTATAATAAAGAAAATAAATAATACTAAATTTCTCATATTTTAAAGTTTTAAATTAATTCTCTCTAATTTTAAAAATTGATCTTCTATTCATTTGATGTTCTTGTTCTTGACAATTAATATTATCCTCACAATAATTATCAAGATCCATTTCCCCTAATGCACTTGTGGATATTCTTTCTTCATTTATTCCTCTTTTAACTAACCATGATTTTGTAGATCTTGCTCTATTATAAGAAAGAGCTAAATTATATCTATTTGATGCTCTTGAGTCAGTATGAGATTCAATATGAATTTTTATATTAGGATACCTAATCATAACTGTATATACCTTTTTTAATTCTTTTGCTGCGTCTCTTCTAATGTAGTATTTGTCTAAATCAAAGTATATAGGGTTTATGTTAAAAAGACATTCTAAATCATCTGGAATACAGTCTTTTGCCCAATCTAACTCAATATTTGTAAATATCTTTGTTGAAGATTCTGGAATACAAATATTCTTTTGAAAACTTGAATACCCTATACCTTTTCTAGCTTTTACAGTATAACATTTTGAACACTCAGCCTCATTACTAAAATCGTATTTTGCATCTTCTTTAACGATTTGTCTGGCTATCAAGTTTCCATAATTATCCTCTAATTCAACTTCTGCTCCGGGTAAAATTTGACCAGTATTCTTATCTCTAACTATACCACTTAAAACTGATCCACAAGGTGATGAGGCTAACATTTTAAATTGATATACCTCATCTGATTTACTACCATTGTATCCATTTCGATTAGAAGAAAAATAGCCGAAATTATTTTTGGAATTATAAATAAATCCAAAATCGTCCATTCTACTATTTAAAGGTTTACCAAAGTTTATAGATTCATCTGGAAATCCATAAGAATCTAAATTACTATAATATATATCAAATCCTCCTAAGCCCATTCTCCCGTCACTTGAAAAATACAAAATATTGTCACTACTTATAAAAGGGAAAGATTCTCTAAACTCTGTATTTATATTTGGGCCAAGATTTACAGGGTCCCCATATTCACCATCATCTAAAATATCAACATACCAAATATCAGAATAACCAAATGAACCAGGTCTATCTGAAGCAAAATATAATCTTTTTTCGTCAATACTAAATGCAGGATGAGCAGTTGAGAATTCATCGTCATTAAAAGGCAGCTCTTGAATATTTCCCCAAGTTTCTCCATCCTCACTTTCAGCTTTATAAATTTTCAAATTAACCTGTTTGTTTTTATCAAAGTCTAGGTCGCCTTTAAAAAAATTATTTCTAGTAAAATAAAGCGTCTTTTTATCTTTAGATAAAATCGCTGAAGATTCATGATAAGGAGTATTTACATCTCCCGTAACCTGTTTTGGATCACTAAGATTTCCTAAACTATCTATATCTGATATAAATAAATCTAAAAAAGGTTCATCAGTCCATTCATATAAGTCATTTCCTGTACTGCTAATTGTAGATGAATAAATTAATTTATTTTCTCCGTAAAACCCTGGTCCAAAATCAGAATTTTCACTATTAATATTTGTTTTTTTTATTTCAGCTAAAATTGAATTTTTTAATATTTGATCTAAATAATTTGGATTTTGATAATAATAGTTTTTTACAATCAAATTATTTGTTTTTTCTATATACTTTTCAAGTAATTGATTTGACACCCCATAAGCTCCCTGACTTTTAAAACTTAGGGATGCTCTGTAATAATTTTCAGCTGTTATTTTTTTTGGATATTTGGAAATCAATTTATTAAACCATATTACAGCTTTATCATATTGACTATTATTATAATATGAATTTGAAATATAATTCAAAATTTCATAATTTTCTTTTCCGGAATAAACTAGATTTAAATATTTTTCTAGTGCACTAGTGTATGCTTTTCTATCAAAATCTTGTAAAGCTGAAAAAATATTAAATCCAGATTTTTTTCTTTTATCTTTTCTCTTACTAGTTTGATTATTTTGAATTTCTATGTTTTGGGAAGTATTAATTTCTTGATCTAAATTAATGTTTTGCTCATTATCTAATATTTCATTAGATTTATTATCAGAGTCTATTTTTGTGTTATTAGTAAATGCAATTTTTTCAACATTCAGTTTTTCTTCAGAATTTTCTACTTCAATAAATTGATTAATAATAGAATTTTCTTCATTATAAATTATATTATTTGTTTTAACAATATCTTTATTTTTCTCCTTTTTATTTTCATCTAATTCTTCCTTTATTTGATTGGAGCCTTCATCTTTTGAGACTATTTTTTCTGATGATTCCTTAAAGTCAATTAAATCATCTTCTGGAAAAAATTTATTTTGAACTGTTTGACTTTTATTATCAAAATTTTCTATAATATTTTTATAATCAATTAATTCTTCTAAAAGTTCATTAGAATTAGTCTTGGAAATTTTTAAAATATTAAATTCATTAATTTGATTTTCTTTTAATTCTAAATATAAATTTTGAAATTTATTTAAATTCTTGATTTGTTGAACAGAAACTCTATAAAGGTTATTTTTCCTTTTTAAGATTTTAGAGGATTTAAACCCTTTCTTCTTTAATTCATTTACTTTATCCCAAGCATTAAATCCATTACTATAAGAGCCAACAACAATTTCATAACAATCATCTAAATTTTTAAATGTATTTTGAGACTTATTATTAGTCTCTTTTTCAATTTTTTCTATAGTACTGTCTTTTATTTTTTCTAGATTTTCAATCTTATCTAAAGAAACTTTGTTATTTTCTAGTATTTCATTCTCCTGATTATTAGAAACATCTGAATTATTATAATCAATAACATCATTATTAAAATCATACTGTTCAATATTAGTATTATTAAATCCTTGTAGGACAATTTTTTTTTGAAATTGAACAGCTGAATCATAATTTTTGAAACTTATAACTGAAACTTTGAATAACTGATTTTTTTTTGGTAAAATTTTGGCTGTTTTATAACCAAGTTTATTTAGTTTATTTACTTGATCCCAAGCATTAAATCCATTTTTAAATGTTCCAGTTATTACATGATAATTGATCTCTTGAATATTGAAAATCATTAACTTATTAATTAACAATACCCTTTCTGAGTGAAATGAAAATGTAAAATTTATAGTAAGAAAAAAAACTAATATGTACTTTCTAAATTTCACTTTAATATTTATATAATTTTTATCATTAAAAAAACCTTGGTGTTATTATTTTTCTTTGAGAATTAAATAGATCTAGTCTAATAATTATCTCGTATGTTCCATCATTAAATTGTCTTAATTGAGTTGTACTATAATCATATGCTAGTGCAACAAAAAAACTATCAGATAACTGAAATCCTGCCAAACCACTAAAAGAGGAATCAAGTCTAGACGAAATTCCAAGAGTTATATTATAATTAATTAAAAAATTAGCTGAAAGGTCCCATTGTAAAGGAGATCCCCTAACAATTTTTAATAAAGTTGCTGGTTTAACTTTAATGTTAGAAGTTAAATCAAAAACATATCCAGCTATAGCATAATAATGATTTCTGTCTGATACAGTTGAAAAAGAGGTATTTGAAATCTTAATATCATCATAATATTTAGTTTTTAAAATATTAGGAGATGAAAATCCTAAGTAATATTTATCTGTATTAAAATAAAATCCTAGGCCTAATCTTGGCTTAAGTCTATTTTTACTTGATACAATAAAAGGATCGTTTGAAGATGCAATATTTAATTTTGAATAATCAACTTCTAGATCATTTATTCCAGCTTTTATTCCAAAGGTAAATTTTGACCATAAAAAATTTAAAGAATAAGCATAATCTAGATTTAACATTGTCTCTGAAGTAGGTCCTATCTTGTCAGAAGAAATCGATAATCCTAATCCAACATTATCTTCCTTACCAAAAGATGTATCTAAAAATACTGATGATGTCTTTGGGGATCCCTCTAAGGATAGCCATTGTGTTCTTCCAATTAAATTTATACTTGTAGTTCCTCTTGAACCAGCATAAGCAGGGTTAAAAAGTTGAACACTATACATATAACCAGTATATTGAGCATCTTGCTGTGCATTAGATATAAATGAAAAGAAAATTATAACTCCAAAAAAATTAAAATACTTTTTCCTCATTAATTTTTATTCATTTCTTAATTATTTAAATATAAATACCCACTATAAGATGATTTTCCAGGATTCTCTCCTCTGAAATTAACTATATAGTAATATGTTCCTACTGGTAATCTCCTATTTTGTTGTATAGTAATCCTTCCTTTTGAAAACCCTTTAAATACTCTATCAGATGCAGCATTATTTTCATAGTTTTCAGTTTCAAAAACTAAAACACCCCATCTATTGTAAATTCTTACAAAAGTATTTGGGAAATTCTCAACTCCTCTTATTTCAAAGAAGTCATTAAGCCCATCGCCATTAGGTGTAACAAGATTAAATATTTCTAAATATTCAGGAGTAAATGTTATAAATGTCCTTGTTGGGTCATCTACAGTATTATTGTCTGTATCATCTCCATTATCACTTATATCTTCAACAAGACTATTATCAAATTGACTAATTGATTTACCAAGAACACTATTATCAATTGTTCCTGCTTCAACATCTGCTGACTTAATTCTATAACTTGCCGAGTATGTAGCAATTTCTCCTACTTTTAAATTACCTTGACTTGATCCTAAAGAAGAATTCAAAAATGTTGGTCCTGTAGTTAAGCTTAATGTTTTGCCATTTCCATCTATCATTGTGTCAATTAGCGTGAGATCAATTAAATTAACATTTCCAATATTCTCAACAGTTATTGTATAATTAATAATATCTCCAGGCCCGGTTTCACCATCTTGATTAACGTCATTAACCTCTGCAATTTTTGTTACTTCAATCAATGGTGTTGGCGTTATTAATACAATTGTTGGATCATCAATAGTATTACCATCAGTATCATCCCCATCATCACTTATATCAATAACGCTATTAATATTTAAACTGCTGCTTGCAATAGCTGTGGCAGAGTTTTCAATGCTTAAAGTGTTAGCCGCATTTTGTTCAATAATATAGAAAGCTATGTAATTTGCTGTCTCTCCTACTTGAAGGAAGCCTTCACCTGACCCCATATTAGATCCAGAGAAATAAGGGCCATTACTTAATGTTAATGGATTTCCTAGCCCATCTTTAATTGTGTCTATAATTGTTAGGTTACGAAGTGAAATATTACCAGTATTTTCAACAGTTATTGTATAAGTTAAAATATCTCCCGTTTCAAGTTTTCCATCACCATTATCTGTAATCTCTACTGTTTTAGTTACTTCAATACTTGGTTTTGGAGCAATAAATACCTCTGTAGGATCATCAACTAAATTACCATCAGTATCGTCCCCATCATCACTTGTATCAGAAACATTTGCTGATTTACCTGGACTGCTTCCTACCGCAATAACACTATTTACAATTTTTCCTGTTTCTGAAGCTTTTTGTTCAATTATATAAAATGCTAAATAACTTGCAATTTCACCGGCTAAAAGTACTCCTTCTCTAGAACCTTTATCGGATCCCGTATAAAATGGGCCATCACTAAGGTTCAATAAATTGTCATCACCATCTTTTAATATGTCACTAATAGTTACACTGGTTAATGTAGTTTTTCCAATATTTTTAACTTCTATATTATATGTTATTATATCTCCTGCTTCTACTTCTCCATCACCATTATCTGTAATTTTTGAAGTTTTTGTTACCTCTAAGCCAACATCATCTGAACTCGTGTTTATTATTGTTGGATCGTTAGTAGTATTTCCATCAGAATCATCTCCATCATCACTTATATCACTTACATCATTGGTGTTTCCAGGACTACTTCCTGTTACTGTGACAGTGTTAATTACAGAACCACTTGAAGCGGCTTCAGCTGATATAGTATAAGTTGCAGTATAAGTTGCCATCTCATTAGGAATTAAAGTTCCTTGAGTTGAACTTAATGTTGAAGAAACAAAACTTGGACCTGCAGTTAATGTTAATGTATTGCTGCTTCCATCAGTTAGAGTATCAACAATTGTTATTCCAGAAATGCCTACATTACCTTTGTTCTCGACATTAATTACATATGAAATAGTATCACCTTCATCTACAATATTATTATTGTTAATATCAGTTACAGAGGCTGTTTTAGTAACTTCTAATTGTTTAGTAACCAATAATTGTGTTACCGTAGGATCATTAGTAGTGTTTCCATCAGTATCATCTCCATCATCACTTACATCACTTACATCATTAGTATTTCCAGGACTACTTCCAATTGCTGTAGCAGAATTTTCAACTTTTCCACTTGTAAATGTCGCTGAAGAAATGCTGTAACTTGCAGTATAAGTTGCTATTTCACCTGATACTAATGTTCCTTGAGTTGAACCTGAGGTTGAAGAAGTAAATGTGGGCCCTGACAATAAGGATAATATATTACCATTACCATCCTTTAAAGTATCAGTAATTGTAACACCTGTCAAGGTAACATTCCCTTTATTTTCTACTTTTATTGTATAGTTTATTGCATCACCTGTATCATTAATTCCATTATTATTTATATCCGTGACTAATGCTGTTTTAGTGACTTCCATTTGTTTCGTTACTAATAATTGAGTTATTGTAGGATCATTAGTAGTGTTTCCATCAGTATCATCTCCATCATCACTTACATCACTTACATCATTAGTATTTCCAGGACTACTTCCCGTTACTGTGACAGTATTTTGTATTCTACCACTTGAAACGTCATTTTGTGTAATAGTATAACTCACTGTATAGGAAGCTGTCTCACCAGGATTAATGGTGCCCTCTAAAGATCCTGAACTAGATGAGCTGAAAGTTATACTTCCATTCAAACTTAAAGTAACTCCATTTCCATTAGTTAATGTATCAGAAATTGTAATTGAAGATAATGTAACGTTTCCTTTATTTTCAATGAATATTGTATAAATTGCTATATCTCCAACATCACTAATGGTGTTGTTATTTATATCTGTTACCGAGACAGTTTTTGTAACTTCTATTAATTTGTTTGACGCCATTAAAGTAACTGTTGGATCATCTGAAGTATTTCCATCAGTATCGTCACCATCATCACTTAAATCACTTACATCATTAGTATTTCCAGGGCTACTTCCTGTTACAGTAACACTATTAATAACTTTACCTGTACTAACTACATTTTGAGTAATAGTATAACTTGCTGTATAAGTTGCTATTTCACCTGGTTTTAAAGTTCCCTCAGATGAACCTGAACTTGAAGAACTAAATGTTGGTCCAGCAATAAGATTTAATGTTGAACTATTAGCATCTGTTAAAGTATCAGATAATGTAAGAGATGTTAGAGTAACATTTCCTTGATTATGAATTAAAATTGTATATAAAATACTATCTCCTGAATCATTTACTGAATTATTATTAAGATCTGTAACAGAGGCTGTTTTAGTTACTTCTAAAATTTTGTTAGCTACCATTTCTACTACAGTTGGATCACTGGTTGTATTCCCATCACTATCATCTCCATCATCACTAATATCTCCTACATCATTAGTGTTTCCAGGACTACTACCTGTCACTGTCACATAATTAATTATTGAGCCTGTCTCAGCTGCAACTAATGAAATTGTATACGTTGCTGTATAAGTTGCAGATTCCCCAGCTTTTAATGTTCCTTGAGTTGAACCTGATGAAGAACTAGTAAATGTTGGTCCACTAGTTAATGAAAGTGATGAACTATTAGCATCAGTCAAAGTATCTGAAATTGTTATCGAAGTTAGAGTTACAGACCCGGTATTTTTAACTAAAATTGAATAAGTAATAATGTCTCCAAAATCATTAATTCCATTTCCGTTTAAATCTGATACTGTTGCTGTTTTTGTAGCTTCAATTGAAGGGAGAGCAACAGTATAAATAATTGTAGGATCATTAGTTGTATTGCCATCACTATCGTCCCCATCATCACTTACATCACTTACATCATTAGAATTTCCTGGACTGCTTCCAGTTACAGTTACTGTATTCTTTATACTTCCACTATTATAGGCAGAAGACTGAATAGTATAAGATGCTGAATATGTTATAGATCCATTAGGTTTAACTGTGCTAGATGTTGAACCACTAGTTGCTGTTACAAAAGTTGGAGATGAATTTAGACTAAGAGTACCACTGGCTCCATCAGTTAATGTATCAACTAAAGTTATATTAGAAATCTCTACACTTCCAGTATTTCTAATTATAATCGTATAATTTATTACATCTCCTGTATTATTAGTTGAATTTCCATCATTTTGTACAACAGTCGCAGTTTTTGTGACTTCTAATGATGACCCAGTAGATACTTCAACTACAGTAGGATCATCAGTTGTATTACCATCAGTATCATCTCCATCATCACTTGTGTCTGATACATTTCCTGTTTGTCCTGGGCTATTTGCTGTTACTATTGCTGTATTGACTAAACTTCCGGAAGCTATAACTGATTGTTGGATTATATAAAAGGCTTTGTAAATAACTGTTTCTCCAACTTTTACAGTCCCTGGAAGAGAATTTAAACTAGATGATACAAAATAAGGTTGTTGACTTAATGATATAACATTACCATCTCCATCTTTTAAAGTATCACTTATAATAAGACTAGAAAGTGTTAATTGTCCGTTGTTTACTAATGTTAAAGTATAGTAAATAACATCTCCTTCATCTACTAAACCATTTTGATTACTATCTGTTACAGAAGATGTTTTTGTTAATTCTATTGATGGGCTTGCTGTAATTAATACAATAGTTGGATCATTTAATAGAGCTGTATTAGGATCATCACTTGTGTCAGAAACATTTGAGCTTTGACCAGGCGAACTAGCAATTGCATTGGCAGTATTAATTATACTCCCACTATCAACAGCTTGTTGATCCACTAAATAAAAAGCTATGTAATTTGCTGTTTCATTAACTTTTAGAATTCCTTGAGCCGATCCCTGGTTAGAGCCTGAGAAAAATGGTCCGCTTGTAAGACTTAAAGTAGTACTATTTCCATCCGTTAAAGTATCAGAAACTGTTAAACCTGACAATGTAACATTACCAGTATTTTGAATTGATATGTTATATTGTAATAAATCACCTTTTCCATTTACACCATCACCATTGTCTGAAATACTAACTGATTTTAAAACTTTAATAGATGGCGAAGAAGTAGTTGTTACTATAGTTGAATCGTTTGGAGTTCCAGTATTAGGATCATCACTAGTGTCAGATACATTTGAACTTTGGCCAGGAGTATTTGCTACAATAGTTGCTCTATTCACAATACTACCTGAATCCATAGCATTTTGACTTATTGTATATGAAGCAGTGAATGAAGCTGTACCTCCGACTAATAAGGTTTGTGAATTTGATCCTGATGAAGCCGATACAAAAACAGGAGGATTATCTAATGTTAAATTTATATTATTTCCAGTTGTAATACTATCGGTTAAAGATAAATTTGATAAAGTTAAATTCCCATTATTATTTATTATAATTGAATAAGTAATTATATCATTTGTGTCATTTATTCCGTTTCCATTAACATCTGAGACTGTAGCAGATTTTGTAATATTTATACTAGGCTCTGAAACTGTATTGATAATTGTAGGATCATTTGTTGTATTTCCGTCATTATCAATACCATCGTCACTTACATCATTTACATCATTTACATTACCCGGACTACTTGCTGTAACTGAAACTGTATTGAAAATACTTCCTGTATCAACCGCTTGTTGATTAATATTGAAGGAAGCTCGATAATTAATAGTTCCACTAACTTGAAGAGTTGTAGAATTTGAGCCAGCAGAAGCATTTATGAATGATAATCCACTATTAAGGTTTAATTCATTTCCTAGTCCATCAGTAAGAGTATCGCTTACAATAAGTCCTGATAAAACAACATTTCCTTTATTTTCAATAGTAATACTATAAGTTATAACATCTCCTAGGTCAGTTTTAGCATTATTATTAATGTCTGCAACAACTGCTGTTTTAGTAACTTCTAAAATTGGAATGCTTTGAGTGGCAGAAGATGTTGATGTCATAAATACGACCGTAGGGTCATCAACAGTATTTCCGTCAGTATCATTTCCATCATCAGAAGTGTCTGATACATTATTTGTTTGACCTGGGCTACTGGCTGTAGCAATAGCAGTGTTATTTACTTTTTGTGTACTTTCAACTGAGGAGGTTATTAAATATAAAGCAGTGTAAGTCTGAACTTCTCCAACTTTTAATGTACCTGGACTGGATCCTAAAGTGGT